>Ga0325401_1007318_pt1 | contig 10716 bp, 7 predicted proteins | sample PopdelMetagenome_FD_205666 | JGI IMG/M metagenome (GOLD analysis project Ga0325401, IMG submission 205666) | Populus deltoides microbial communities from Bellville, Georgia, United States - Xylem-PdKOR-R2 | ecosystem: Host-associated > Plants > Phyllosphere > Stem > Wood/Secondary xylem | place...
TACGCCCCGAGCGTGGCCTCACAATAAAGTTGGGTGTGAGGTTTTGCCAGCCACCATGGATCGTTTCTACTGCCCTTGAGTTACTATCAGTAATTAACTTTTTTGTAGTATCAGGCCTGGGCCTACAGATTGGGTTAGAAAAAGCTAACATATTTCCAAGGTCCAACAGTCTTCAAAAGATGCCCACTACAATTAGCCGTTCTTTCTAATATCTGGGCTTTCGGCCCATTAAACTGACTTTAAGAAAACAGTCTAGCCGACACCATCTATCTTCTCATTGTTGACATTCAAGCCTTCACCCCTTTGCATTACTCTTCAACTCGGAATTATGAGCAGCTCAGTATGGGTTTTTCTAAGTAGCAGCCATAATGATGTTGGTATTGAAGTTGTCGGACCAATAAAGGATATCGTCTCGCGAGCCAACTATTTCTGTTGTCGTCCAATTATATATATATATATATATATAAACAATACAAGACTGTATATATGAAAAATATTATAAAAAATTAACTTTCAAAAAAAAAATTTAATCTATATAAAATTAAAGAAAAAACTACATATAAATCATACCTACCTTTCTAAAAATTAAACACACCTAATATCATTTAAAAATAATCATAATCTAATTAAAACATAAACCAAAAATTTATTTGAAAAAATATACATAAATAATGCATTATTTTTTTAAAACTAAAATAAAAAAAAAAAACATGCCAGATGCTACAAGGCCTGGTAAGCCAGGCCCAACGCCTAGCCCAATGAAGCAATAGTCAGTGCGCGAGCCTTTATTTTTTAAAAAAAAGTTTAATGTCGTCCACCTTAAATAGTTAAAAAAAAATGATGCGTCACCTGAGAAACCCAGAATTTGGCCACTATGGTGGCCGGAAAAATGGGGTCTTTCATTTTTTCACCTAAAATCCTATTTTCAACCTATTTGTTATCCAAAACATCCTAGATACCTTTTCAAACCAATCCATGGCTACCAAAAAACTACCCCAAAACCCGAAATCCACCCGAAACAAAAATTCTTCCCAGACTCAGACTTGTTGTTTTAGGTGTTTTCAAGGTAAAAAGACCTAAACGTAACCCCCTTATCATATGAAACTTTTTGACATAAAAATCAATCGTTTTGATGGTTAGAATCTTCCTCAACAACCATTTTCTTTCTTTAGGCTGAAATCTAGGGACTCTCTTTCTCTCTCCTCCCAGTAGAAAATGACTAAAAAAAGAAGAAAATTAAGTTAGGTGCCAAAATGTATTGTCTTGAAATTCAAGAGACTAATCATCTAATATCTAAAAAATATAGGAGATTAAAATGAATGTTTCAAACAAACTTTCAACTTGCCCCCCATGTTACCCGAAAGTTTTACATCAGTCCTTTAGCTTTCAATTCAATCCTCTCTCCTAACAAATATGCAATTGAGGGCTAATTTGGGCTTAAAATGACCAAATCACGCAAAATTAAACTTAGAGAACCAAAGTGAAAATTATTAAAAAATACACTACTTCAATCCCCAAAAGCTTTTTGGTTCTTGTTGTGATGAGCTAGACAAATCAAAGCTTAGTGCACCCAAATTGTTGAAGCACACTTTTTTGTTTTTATTTTATTTTCTTTTTTTGTTTTATATATATTAACATAAACTCTATAAAACGTAGTCATTTTATTGTAACAATATACACATCTTATTATAGATTTCTATAGTAAAATGACTATTTTGCTCTTGAGTGGAAAAAATAGAAGCCTTGGTTGTGATGATAATTTCGTCTATTATAGTGACTTATTGGTTATTAAAAAATTATTCAAGGGTATCTGAGTTTTTTCTGAATTTGTTACATAATAAAATTATGTTTTTATCTTAGAAGTCAATAAAATTTAAAGCTGTTGACCAAGAATTTTTTCATCTTTTAACAAGTAGAGCTGTTGAACAAGAATAATAAAAATACTTCTTTTTCCTCAAGGTAAAAAAAACTAAAGCTATTGATCAAAAGTTTTTTTAGTTTTTCCCTTTTTATTCTATAGTTAAAATAAGTAAAAGACAAAAAAAAAAAAGAAGGTATGTATTTAGAGGTATTTTTTTTATTTACACGAGTTTATTTGTAATTTTCAAGGTTACGAGAGACATTTTGGTATTTTTATTTTGATTTTATAATATTTAATTTCAAAAAACTTCTGGTACGTGTTTATTATGCGTCAACGCAAGAGTAGTGTCCACACCCTTAAGGTAGCACATGTTTATTTTTATTTTGATTTTCACCTTCATTCTTGTAATTACAATTTTTACTGTGATTGATTTTTTTCCTGATTTCATCCTTTAACATCTGATTTATTTGGGATTGGGATTCATGATTTTTTTCATTTATTATGATTCTGATCTAATAATATGGATCACAAGTTTTAAGAGTTAATATAGTTAGGGATCCTTTTTTTCATCATTTTATTTTATGATTTTATATTATTATTATTTTTTTATAAAAGTTTATGGTTATCTTTAAATTTTTTTCTATCGGTTTATCCCGGTCTCATTACTTAAGCCACGAGTTTACACACCTTTTTTTATATAGTTTTTTTAATTGTTTTGTTTTGTATTTAACTTTTGAAGAATTCTTATTTTATTTTATACAAATAAGTTTTATTTTATAAAAAAATGGTTATACTGAAATAATATTTCTAATATATCAACCTTGTATAAATCTTTTTCCTTTTGTTTTATTCACTTAGTTTAATATGTGTTTTGTATTATTTTTTATTTATTATAATAAACAAATTCAATAGACACAAACAATAAATACTTCATTTTACATGATCAAATATTTTGATCTACATTAATCTCTTAATTTTTCCAGTTTCTCCTTTAGTTATTGTTAACGATTTGTTTTTTCATTTATATAGATGATTATCAATTTATTTAATTTGATATTTAGATAAAAAAATTTATTTACATTTTAATTTTTTTATATAAAAAAACATATTAAAATAACTTGTATATTTTAAGTTTTTTATATAAAAAAAATTAAGACCACCAATAAAGCACTGGCAAAGTATACTTGTGTTTGGTAGTGTGGTTGCGGTTGCTTTTCAAATAGCTTTTCATGTCAAAATACATGCAAATGATATTTTTTTGTTTTTTAAAAATCATTTTTGACATCAGCATATCAAAATGATTTGAAAACACTAAAAACATATTAATTTGAAGTTAATAAAAAAATAAATAAAAAAATTTAAATTTTATCAAAAACGCTTTTGAAACGCAGAAACAAACAGACCCTTATGCTCTTGTACGTGCCACGCAAAGTCTTTCATCCTAGAGTATGCGCCACACGCGGCTTCTAATTACCCTCAACAATTATTACTTGTCAGTATATGTTGTTTATATAGTTATACTTTTTAGTCCCTAATTCGGTCAGTATATGTTGTTTATATAGTTATACTTTTTAGTCCCTAATTCGGTAATTGTGGTATATAAACCCTTGGTTTTTTTTATGGATTTAATTTTCAGTGTTGGTTGGTAAGATTCATGATATATTCTAATATTTATGATTCTTAACTCTCGTGACTTATGCAAATTTAAGGTGGTTAATTAAATTTAATTTAATTGTATTGAGATTAATTGAATAATATTTGGTTTGAGAATTGAGATTAACTTGTTTGGTGTGGTTGGGGTTGCTTTTCAAAGTGTTTTTTACTTAAAAATATATTAAAATAATATTTTTTAATTTTTTTAATTTTTTTAATTTTTTTTGAAATCAGCGCATCAAAATGATCTAAAAATACTAAAAAATATTAATTTAAAATAAAAAATATATAAAAATTTTAATTTTTTAAAAACACTTTTAAAACAAGATTTTTTTAAAAGCTATTGGAAGTGGAAAGGCAGATGACAATAGACTTGTCAATGAGGTGAAGGTCCTATCAAATTGTCTCTGTTTAGTTGCATAGCAATATTTAGGATAGAACAACACCAACAAAATGATTTTATCTTGAAATTCAAGGTTATTTACGTGGCCTTAAATTTATATAGGCTGAAACCGTGCTATTAGAGAATAATATAAATAATATTTTAAGATATTATTTAAAAATTTAAAATTTAAAATTAAATTGATTTTTTAATATTTTATTAAAGTCTTGTTGATCAAGAAGTTTTAAATCTTACTATTTTTATTTAATTTAATAAAAAATATATATATATATATATATATCCAAGTTTCAAGCCAAAAAGATTTAAAAGTATATAATAAAAAATAATATAAATATTTTAAAACTTTATCTAATAATTTTAAATTTTATATTGAATTGGTTTTTTTAATATATAGTAAGATAAAAACTAAAAAAAGAACAGTTATTACAAAAGTCGTACATATTCTGAGTTGTATGATTAATGATGAAAACTAAACATAAATATCTATATCTAGGACAACACGATTTTGAAGAGTATGTCCATATTTAATGAACATGTCTTCTGTCCCCATAATAAATGAGGATTAAACCTCCCTTTAACCGATCGAAATGCAAGTGGAATCGGCTTCTCAGAGCGTGTTTCAACTTTCTTGTGTGTGATATTTTTTAAAGTGTTTTTTTTAATTAAAATATATTAAAATAATATTTTTTTAATTTTTTAAAAATTATTTTTAAAATTAATGTATTAAAACAATTCAAAATACATAAAAACAATAACTTTTAACAAAAATAAATTTAAATTTTTGAAACCGTATTTCTAAACGGAGTCTTGGAGCATCTCCAAGGATAAAAACCATTTAAAAGAGGTTAATATAAAATGAAAAATACTATTTTTAGCAACCCATTTTTTATCATTAAAAAGAAAAAGGAAGAGACGAGAGAGGGAGAGGGGGTAAGCAAGTGTAAACCAGTGACAGGTAACTTGCTACTTGCTACTTGTTTTTCAAGAAAATAAAACCGCATAATTCCATTAAAAAAATGACAAAACTCATAAAATTAAAGACCCAATAATATAATAATAAAGGATAAAATTAATTAAAAAATGAATTAAAATTTTTTTTAGAAAATCAAATTAAAATTAGATTAATTTTTGAAACCCGTGACCCGGATTAGAGAATACAAACCCAAAAAATTACAAAAGAAAATCCCTAATCATTCAAAATTTAAAAATAAAACAAATAGAAATCAAAAGAATAAGGATCAAATTTGATATAAAAATTAAATTAAATAAAAAAACGAATGATGAAATTGAAAAATAAAATAAATCAAGAAAATGATAAAATAACAATAAAAAAATAAGAACCAAATATAATATTAATATTAAATGAAATAAAAGAATGAATGGTGAAATTAAAAAATAAAATAAATAGTAATAAAAAGAATGATCAGAACCAAGTATGATAGATGCAAAATTTGAAGAAGGATGAAGTTGAAAAAACATTCCAATTTTATAAATAATTTCAAATAAAACAAATATTTATTTCAAATAAAAAAAAATAATAAAAATAACAAATACCAAATTCAAAGGTAAACCAAAATGAAAGGCTAGTTCAAAAAACTAGAGGGTTTGACGTGAGAATCGAGGGGAGAAAAAAAGAAAAGGTTATCAATGGTCCACTGACCACTAGTGTTACCTAGACATGAAAGAGATGCTGAAAACTTTCCATTTCCGCCCTAGAATATGATATTTCATCAATGGACAATACCGCAAGCACCACCCAAAGTCACAGGCTCAACCTATAAGCCGACGAGTGTAATTCACGTCAACCATTTTTTTAATAATATTTATCTTTAGTAAATTATCAAATCACTCCTCAATCCATATGATAATAACAAAAAAAAAATCATAATAAAAAATAAAAAAAAACCCCTGACAATAATTTTAGTATTTTTTGCTTTTAAATGTAATATAGTCATTTAATTATATTAAAAAAGTAAGAAGACAATGGAGCTCATAGATGATAGGCTAATATTTTTTTTTTGCTTTATAAAGGAGTTAAGTTATTTTATTGTGCTAAAAAATAAAAAAACTGATTTAACCCCTAGTGATAATGCCAAATGAACCACCCGTAGTGATAATGCCAAATGAACCACGTGAAAAGAACAATTTGCCCATAATTTGAACATCAATGGCCTTCAATGTTCATTTCACTATAGCAACCCACAATACAATGATTCTTAATCCATAATGTTTATCGACACCTATTGATTTTCTTAATAATTAGTTTCCTCGCTCGTACTACGCTGTAGATTAGATTAAAAAAATGAACCTAAAAATGTTCTAACCGAGACATATTATTTGATATTGTTATTAAACTTGATCTAGTATGTGAATTTTAAAAACTCTTGACTCAACTCTTTGTCTAGTCAGACTCTCAAATTAAATCATGTAAGAGTTGTTTCAACATGACTTAGTACTTGACTAGTCCAAAGACAATTTAGATGACTGATAGAAAATATGGTTTGACTTTAAAAAAATTCAAGATCATTATTTTTTTAAATATTAAGAAAGCAACATATTAGATCAACCTAGACATCATAACTTAATTCGTTAAACTCGCGATATTAATCATGAACTCCACTGAGTTTAACAATTTTATTTTTTAAACTATTTTTAGTTTAATGATATGATAAAAAAATAGACGTTCATAAAATTGAGAACTAACCAAATGTTAGAATTTTTGTTTGAGACTGCAATGACCTTATAAAAAGTAAAACAAAACAAATTATGAATTTCAATTCAAAATCAACAAAATATTGAAGGACAAAATTGATAAAAAAAATGCCAAAAAGAACTCAATTGAAAGAAAAAAAATGGAAAATGGAGTTAAAAAAAAACTATTTGGAATTGTTATTAAACTCAACTCAACAAGTTAATTTTAAAATATTTTCATCTTATTATTTGCCTAGTTTAAGTTTAAAATTAATTCACATGTGGATTGTTTTTAGGCGACCCAATTGACTTGACATGTCCAGAGACAAATTGTATGACTGGTAAAAATATTATTTGACTTTAATTTTTTTTAAATGACATTTTTTTTATATTAAGAGGATGATATATTGAATCAATCTAGGCTTCGCGATTGAATTGTAAAATTTGTGACTCAGATCATGAACTCTACCTAGTTTAAAAACTTTGTTTTATAAACTCTTTTTGTTTAATGATATGATAATAATAATCAACGTTTGCAAAAATCAAGCGCCAACTAAATATCGAGAGACTTGTTTAAGAGTGTGATAACTTCAATATTATAATAATTAATTCAATATTAATAAAATATTGAATGATAAAATTAAAAGAAAAAAAAATTTAAAAGTAGAATAGAAAAAGGGAAAAAAGTTTGATAAAAAAAACTATTTGACATTGTTATTAAACTCATCTCAACAAGTCAACTTTAAAACATTTTAACCTAATTATTTGCCAGTCTAAGTTTAAAATTAATTCACATGTGATTGTTTTTAGATGACTTAGTTGACTTGATATAGCCAGAGGCAAATTGTATGACCGGTAAAAATATTATTTGACTTTAATTTTTTTAAGATGACATGTTTTTTTGTAATATTAAAAGGATGATATATTGGATCAATCCGGGCTTCGTGATTTAATTATATAACTTTTAACTCAGATCATGAACTCTACTTAGCTTAAAAACTTTATTTTAGAAACTATTTTTATTTAATGATATGATAATAATAATTGATATTTGCAAAAATCAAACATCAACTAAATGTCAAGAGACTTATTTGAGAGTGCGATAACTTTAATTTTATAATAATTAATTAAATATTAATAAAATTAGAAGAAAAAAAATTAAAAAGTAGAATAAAAAAGGAAAAAAAAATGATAAAAAAACTGAAGTGCTTTATTTACTGTCCACAGTGAAGCACTGTAAATCTATTCCGTTATTTTAGTAGAGTAGTGGTAACTACCGCCACCCCCAGGAGCTATTTGTAAAGGTTTCATGTTAATTGCAACACCGCCGTCTCAAAATTTCTTTTAAAACAAAATATAGCAAAAAAATAAAAAAAAGGGTTAAAAATAGGAGGTCAATTTTCACAAGAAGAATGTTCCCGCGCAAACACCGACTCAAGTTGTCACCACCGCCGCATTTGAAAAGACGGACAAAAAACGCGGTGAAACATGGGCCACGTTTGACAAGATGCAAATTTTAAAATCCAGTACTTAGCAGCCACGTAGGTGCCAACCCACTCCCTCTCTTGCTGTCATCTAAACCCACCACACGATCCAAATAAAGAACACCCATGCGCTCCATCGATCCAATCCCCCTCCCCCACTCCCTTTCACGTTTCGAATTTTAAAAACTTTTTTTTTTTTTTATAAATCCATTTGCCTATTTAAGCATCAACCTTTTTGAAATTCAATTCTGTTGTTTTCGGTGTCTGATTTTAATTGACGGTAGAAAATGAAGGTGGAAGAAGAGTGTACGACTCCGAAGAGCGTGGGATGTCGGATTCCGACTGCCCTCGTTTGTCCACCACCTCCCAAGAAGAAGTCGGTGGTTGGAAAGAAACGAGACCCACCAAAAGACGGGTATTTTCAACCGCCTGAGCTTGATGCTCTGCTTTCTATTTTCACGTCATAGATACGAAGCTTGGGCATAATCCGCCCTAAATATGCATTTTTAATATCGTTTATTTATTCTATTTTAGGGGCTTAGTTTTAAATTAGGATTAAGGGAGTAAGAGATGGGGACATTAGATGCATTTTTCTATTTCTGTAGATATAAATGTGTGTCTCCTGCTATGTTAATGTTAGAGTGAGATTTCTAAAATTGTCAGATTTTAGGGAGTGTAATTGGTGACGATTCCGTTGCTTCGAATTGCTGGTCAGTTCATTGCCCTTTCCTTTTCCAGTAGTTTTTATGCTCTTGCAATGCATTTTTTTACTTATTGATTTTCCAATCTCAAGAGAATTGTCAAAGCACCGCAACTTTCCTCAGATCTCTGTAAGCAGGCCGTGTACAGGAAAATTAGTTGTCGTGTATGCATGAGATTACAAGTTTTTTTGAAAGAATTAATGCAGTACTGGAGGAGTCTATGGAGAAAAGAGAGAGTGAAGGATCATTGAACATGATGTGACAGACATTCAGCAATTAATTTGGTGGTATCTCGCATTATTCTCCACCAACCACAGAATTGGGGGATTGGTTCGTGGTAATTTCTTGGCTAGAAAGGAGGTAACTTTCTATGGTTAAATTGGTAAAAAAAATCTTGTTTTAATCTTAAGAATAATATAATGTTATGTTAGAGCCTCCATTTCAACCAATTTGGATGCCGATTTAGCCCAAATGGTCTTGAGACCTGGCATGTAAATCTTTTGCAGTAAGAAAATTTTAGAATCATCCCAGACCTTGGTGTTTATCTAACTAGGAATATTGTTTGGCGTCCATCTCTGTCAATCAGTTCACTTCACTCGACATTGCATGTCACTCTTTTGTTGTCGAGGACATCTTGAAGACATATTTGTAAAAGGGGATAAAAATATGAAAAGTAGTTACCACTAGATCTAGATATATTAAGATATTTTTAAATAAAAAATTGGTTATATTAAAGGGAATATAAAAATTATCCTAAATCATCATATTTAATGTATGATTTTAATAATAACAATGCATACCGTGAATACATGTTAATATTTCATCTAAACTATATATTTATGTTTATTGAAGGTAAAAATTGGCTGGATAGTGATTTCAGATCTAGAATTGATTATGAAGCTCAATCCTTACTTTTTAGATTACTTTTTAGATTATGAGATTCAAAATAACAGGAAAAGAAGACTCAAGTTTTAATCTATTTCCTTTGATTACACAATTTAAATATTTTTATTTTAAAAAAGTTTTGTTTATATGCTTTTTGATGAAAACAAAATCACACTATCCAAAATTTTATTCTCGGGGACATAACCCTTTCAAGGATTATGCTGTCCTCAAGTCTACAACAACCAATTGATATTATGCAATGAAATTCACATAATCACTATTAAACTATGGATCTCAACATAACCCTATAGATATGTTCATACCTAATAGAATATCGCTCAAATAATTCAACACAATGCAAATAATATCAACCAATACAATCTAACACAAAAATCAAACACACATTGCAAATTAATCAAAATGAAATAAATAAATAAAAACCAACAATTACATTACAAATTATTTCAAAAATAAATAAATCACAAATTAGATTACCCTTGCTAAAAGAAATTAACAAATATCCCAAGTTTGAAGTTCTTTCTAACAAGATATAAAATTCGATTTCCTTGTCATTTAATCCCTTTCAACATGTTTATAACCCTATAAATTAAACTCAATTTAGAGATTTTAATGAAATTTCATGTTTAAAAATATTTCAAGTTCTAAGAATTGAATTGCAAATGGAATCAATCTCTATCAACCTCTTTGGAATCAAATCATATGTGGAATTGAATCGAATTAATAAGTAATTTTAAATTCAATTAATAACTTATTACAATTCTTATGTTTGGAATAAAATACTAAATCACATAATTAAATTCAATTATATTATTTATAATATATATGAAAATGAATTAAATTAGCAATCTTGATTATTTTGCTCAAATGATAGATTCTTGCTAATAATGAATATTTCTTGATTTTCTTGGTAAATACTAGTTGTTATTGTTGTTTCGAAGAGGCATGACTTCTTTTTATGGTGTTTGCAATAATGGGTTTTTGAATTTTAAATTGAACTATTCGTTATAGTGTTGGTAT
>Ga0325401_1007319_pt1 | contig 10715 bp, 3 predicted proteins | sample PopdelMetagenome_FD_205666 | JGI IMG/M metagenome (GOLD analysis project Ga0325401, IMG submission 205666) | Populus deltoides microbial communities from Bellville, Georgia, United States - Xylem-PdKOR-R2 | ecosystem: Host-associated > Plants > Phyllosphere > Stem > Wood/Secondary xylem | place...
AATAATAATAATAATAATAATAATAATAATAAAACTTTTCAATAATAAAAAATATTTTAAAAATTTTGCTAAGATTTGTGAACAAGATTTACAACTGATCCCAAATTTTCTATCAAATAAAATCCAGTTTTATTTTTTAAAAAAATATTCATTGTTTTGGAATGATTTGTTGGTCACAAATAAAAAATAAAGAATTTTTAAAAAAATTGTTATCGAATTTTTTAATTTCATTCACTAAATATATAGCATTTTATGAATTTGTGCACAATATTTTATGTGCAATGAAATGTTATATACATTGAAATGTTGTTTTATTTAAGGGTGTAGCATAACTTCCTAGCAGGTCAAAGTATCAATATTTCCTTTTATAAAAATATAAACAAAAGTGCAAAAATAATAACATCTCCTTTCCTTTTCACTTTTGTGTTGCGAAATCCTTTACCTTGCTAGGAAGTTATGCTTTACTTTACACATGAGAATTAAGAATAAAAATTAATTAATGTTTTTTTTATTACCCTTAAAAAACTTTACGTAGACAAGTGAGGTTTATTCATATCTATGATAGAAGCATTGCATCTCACATTCTTTATGATAATTTTTTTTAAAAAAATAAACATATTTACTTAAGTATGATAGATATTGCTACTTAATTTTTAAACAATATTTTTGATAAATGTTTAGAAAAAATCAAAAATAAGAAAAAAATAACAAAAATTCAAAAAAATATATTTTTAATATATTTACATTGTTTTTATCATTTTTAATATCATTTAAAAAAATTAAGTTTTTAAAAGTATTTCAAACGCGTTTAATTTTTAATGTATTAATTTTATAGTCTCTCATGTTTTTTTTATTGAGATGTTGGTATTGTTTGTTTTTAAAATAAATTTAAAATAAAAAAAAATTTTGATAGCATGTGTACATGTGTTTTGATAGCATGAAATTTTTAAATTGGAAATTGAAAAAAATGATATTTTTATTTTAAAAAAATGAATTAAAAATATTTGAATTAATAAATCACATAAAGAATATTTGTTCAAGCTAATTAAAGGCTGAAACAGTTGGGTTTTGTTTTTTGTAAAAAATAAAAATAAATGCAAGTGTAAATATTTAACCTAATAACATGGTTGTTTTTTTTATTTTTTATTTACTTGTATGAAGATAAAAATGAATTCTCTTTTAGTACATTACAATTTAGTTTCTTGTTTACATTACAATCCCAAGCACTAGCTTATACCGTAAGCTATAAAGTTACATTACGGGTAACTAAAAATATATTTTCGTAATAAAGATAGTTATTTGAATTCTTGGGAAAAATATATATTTTTAGTTAAAATTCTCTTTCCATATTAATTTTTTTAATTTGAAAAGCATATTTTTTCTATTATCAATAAAGTTTATTGGATAAAAAATAAAGAGAACTAACATAGAAATTAGAAAAATTGTATTGATTTGAAATAAAGAGTGAACAATGTATCTAATCAAAACTCTTTTTTAAAAAAATTAATGTGTTTCTTTCTTTTTTTTGTTACAAAAACATGTTTTTTTAAGAATTATTGTTCTTTTAAGTTAAAACTTATCAAAATGATCATATGTATTTTAGAATTTCTTACTTTGAAGATATTAATAAAATAGAATTAGTTACGACGAGCTCAAGATGATATTTATGAGAAAGTACCAAACTTGGACTAGTTAATAATTATAAGCAGAAAGGGTATATGCATTGTTCCTACTTCCTTGGCATCTCACAAAAGAGAGCATGTGATGAGAGAAACAAAGGAGAAGAGGATGCTTTGAGTAAAGCAAGAAAGGCCCGTGTAGTTATCGACGCTAGTAGTAACGGTAACATTTGCAGCAGCATTCACCCTACCTCTTCAAAACCTATATATGATATAATTAGACATGAAAGCTTACCATCAATCGATATTATTTGTCGTAGGTTTATATAGGTCACATATTTGTCGAGAAAAACAAAGATAAAATTTTTATTTAGTATGGAATAATCAATTTACCCAATTGAATAGTTATTAATTAGTAATTAATATCATAGAATCATCATCATTTTCAATAATAATAATAATAATTATCGCACCCATAACGTGAAGACCTTTAAAAAATTTTAAAAAATATATCATATAACGGATTTATATTTTACAATAAAAATTCACAGATCAATAATACAGTGAAATACCTAAAAAATGCAAGGAATCTATAAATAAATTCAAAAAAATCCATAATTTTTTTTGAAATTTTCTGATATCAGAAAAGACTTGTTTAACTAGATATCAAAATAAAGGAGGGTGAACATTATTGTTAAAATCACAAGGTAACATGAGTCAACATGTATCTAACTTGCAAAGTCAGACTTAACTCGTGCAAAAATGGTAAAATCAGTAAACTCGGTAAACTCAGTCTGATTTTACGAGTTTACTAAATTTGTGATATGAACCAAGTCAGATTCAAATTTGGTCTAAAAATGTCTATTGATCAATTTTGCGAGATTGAACATATCTTTCACAATGTATATTGGATAGAGCTAAAATTTTACAGGGAAATATTAGACACATGAAAATATATTGTGATAAATTTTCCAGTCAAATGGAGTTTGAGAACATAATATTTTAGAGGATTAAAGTTAATAGATGAATCTTGTCAAATATGTCAAGCTAGACCTTTATATACTGTTTGAGACATATCTAATGTTACTAGTGGAATTTTGCTACAATTAAAGTTGGGTTGGAAACTAGACATCTAAAGATTTCCAACCATATATCGTACGCCCAGTAATTCATCAACACGAGAGAGAACTACATGTTTGAAATCATAACTCAAATCTACCAAGATATATGAAAAAATTAGAGATTCACGAATACATAGAGAAATTTTAACATGAAAACTTTTTTATTATTTTATTTTATTTTATTTTGAATAATTATTTTGAATTTAAATTTTTTTTCTAGTACATTAAACATTGTTTAGGAATTTATTTTATTATTAAATTTATATTAGTTAATTATTACTTTAAGTTCATTAGCTTGTAACCCGTAAGGGGTCCATTAGAACTTATTGAGATGGGAACAACCAAGTTATTACCAGATTCATGTATACTTCCTATCATTCATGTATTGAGAAGTTTTATTCTAAAACTTTTTATTTCTCTATGTCATTAATTTATTGATTCTTACTATTTATCTCTTTTATTTTATTTAGATTACTCATTGATTATAATATTGTTGACTTACTTTATCAAATTTTAATATAATTTAATTTCATGACTAGAATTGTTAATATATAATTATTTTAAAAGAATTTAGTTATAATTTTATAATTTTACAATTCAAGTTTATATTGTTTTTTTATTTTAAGTTTATATTATTTTTTCCATGTAGTGTCAAAAAAGATTTTTAAGAACATTGAGGGTGAAAATAAAAGGATAAGGCACGCGTGCACACCCAGCCACAGGATTATAATTGCTGAAGTCGCCAGAGTGAATTAAAACTGCATATGAACAGTACCTATGCAATTATAATTGTAAAGGAGAGGGAAATGAAGAACTTACCTGGTCGCTGCAAGTCGAGGATGATGGCGATGAAGGCGTGAGGTTGCTTGCCGAAAAGAAACTCTCTCTTCTGCTTCTTCTCGTCTTTCACTTTCTCGGGTCGCCTGTACTTTCTCTGTATTTGTCTCCTGGTATTCTTGTGTTGTTCGTCCTGTTCTCTCGCCTTCTGTTCTGTGCCTCTTCTTCTTCGTCTTTCTGTCTGTTCGTTCCTTGTGATTTTCTCCTCTGGTCTGTCTGTATTACCTTCGCTCCCTCGGTCTTCCTTCTCCCCTGGTTTCCTCTGTTCGTCCGTGTTGTATGCTCCCCCTGTGTTGTCCCCCCCTCTCAGTTCGTCCTCTCTGCCTGTGCTTCCCCTGTGTTGTTCCAGTGTCTATGGTCTCCTGTCCCTCCCCCACCCCCCCCACGTTCACTTTGAGATTCATCGTGTGGGTGATGAAAAGATGATGAATAGTGTGCGTTGAAAACGGTAGCCCCTGAACTTCTGACATTTAACGATTGGCTCCCTAATCGTGGAAAATCTCTTCTTCTTTTTTTTAATTTTACTCCTTGATCAAATTGCAATTGAACCCCTAAATTTCAGCGTCATTTACAAAACAGTACTTTCTTTCCAATGTAATCAATTTAGTTCATAATTGACTCTTCAACTTTTAATTCTTTCACAATTACCCCTGCAAAACATCAATTAAACCCCCTATAGTATCACTGCATATTAACTTTAGTCCTTATACTTTAATTTCTTGCAATTGCAACCCAAATTAACCCCAAATATTGGTATTTCTTCAATTAAGCCCTTGATTGCATTAATTAATTAAATCAAAGTTTAATTAAGTCTCCAAACTTATTAATTTGTCCACTTTTTGACCAAATTAACTTCCAAATTTATAATTTCATCCTTATTAATCCTCAAACTTTCAATTTGTGTTGTCTTAACCCAATTCTCAAATTATTTTTTTATTCATTCATTTATTTTGTTATTTCTTTTATATTTTATTAATTTTTTTTTTGAAAATTCAAAAATTTGGTTATGAAAATAATAATAATAATAATAATGTTTTTCAATAATGAGACAACAATTTTAAATAGCTAAAATTTGTGACAAGATTTCGAACTAAAACAATCAATCCCGTTATCAAATAAAATTTCATAAATATGTGTTTTTTATTCACTTTTTAAGTTCAATAACTATTAATGATACTTTGATGTATATGAGTGTCTAAGTATTAGAAAAAACTAAAAAGAAAAAAGAAGAAGTGCTAGCATAGTCATGCTTTCCTTTTCACTTTTGTATTCCAAAATCTTTTGCCTTGCTAGCAAGTTATGCTTTAGAAAAGGGAATTAACAATATAAAAAAAAATTGAAAACTTTTTATTGTCCTAAAAAATAATTAGGCAGACAAGGGAATTAAAAAAAAATATTGATTAATCCAGCATATACTACAAACAATTGTTCACAAAAATTTGATTTCTTTCGCAAAAATGCAAATTTGGAATTTGTTTGAAACAATTAATATATATATATATATATATATATATAATAACTGGTCATAAAAAAATGATAAATTTCTATTTAGTATGGAATAATTACATTTCCTAATTAGATAGTTATTAATAATTAATATCATAGTAAGTATCATCATTTTTAAAAAATATTGAATTTTCATATAATAATAATAATAATAATAATAATAATTTTTCAAAAATTAAACAAAAAAATTAAAACTAGTTCAGTTGTTTGTTGGTCCCCCGAGGAACATGTTCTCGGAATCAATGTGGTGTGGTGCTAGGGGTTTTCTCTATTCCTGTGGGAGATAAGGAATCAAATGAGGCTGCATTGATTGCAGCAATTAAAGCTCTGGAATTATCATCATATAGGCTGGACTTAGGTATTTTGTCATTGAAGCAGACTCTGCAAATGTGGTTCAATGGATGACTGAACCCCTTACCAGGTCGTGGCGCTTTAATGATCTTTTCATCCTAGCAGGTAGATTTTCATCTTGCTTGGGTCCAGTATCCTTCACTCGTACGTACACCAAGGGAGATTAATCACTCTGCAGATGTTCTTTCTAAACAAGGAATCTGTAAAGCAGAGCATTGCTATGAAAATCTCTAATTCAGATATATTCTCTATGCAGTAAAAAAGCAACATCACCCATTCAAGAATGAGTTGTTTTCGTGGTTAAAACGTGCTTTTAATGAATTTTTTGGTATTTTTTTTATTCTACAGGTAATATGGAATATAATAAAATTGAGATCTGGAAATTCAGAAATCACTATTTCTAAATATTGATTACTACAATGTTGTTTGTAATGTAATTTGTAGTTTTTTAACGAAATACGAATATTAGCAGCTTCACCAAGGGACATCTTGCAGTCTGCATGGAGGATCAAAATGTAAGCAAATCCCATGCCCAAATAACACAACCTCAGCTTGCCGTTGAACTGTACGGGAGGATAGAATTTGCTTGTTATAAACAGCACCTGCATACGGTATATTAGAGGGAACCAAGGAGGCAATTGGTTGACTCCAGTGACAAAAGTGACGTGGATACATATGGACGAGTCCAAGCTCAATAATAAGGATGGATGGGCCAAACAATTTATTTTTTATTTTTTTTTATTCTGATAAAAACAGATATAACTTTCCAGCAGGGCAAAAGAAAAGATATTGCAACAAAATATCAAAAAGGAAAATAAATGTAATTTGTGGTTATTAACGCTTTTTCTTCCTTTAAAAACCGAAGAAATCAGCAGCTTGTGAAATCACTGTTGTTCATGAAGGATAACTTTTCTAGTACCAGAGTTCTGAAGAAGCAAACCCCAAGCCCCTAGTTGAAATACGGCTAGACTGCCACCTCGGGGTAGTTTTTTAAAATCATAATCATATCTATTTTAAATTTTTTTACTCTGAAGATTTTAATAAAATATAAGAAACACATTAAATAAATAGCTAGTGATATCCTGAATGCTGTCAAATTTTCGCAGCGACTCATTACTCGTATAAATTATGTGTAAATCCACTACACTTGCCCAATAAGAAAAAACCATCTGTATATATCTCTCTCGTTGAAATTCCATTTTGGTGTGTAAGAACTATATGAAACTTGACTAGACAATATGAGAGAGGTGAGGCAGAGATCCCGTGATGAATCTGTCCTCCTGTGAGGTTTTAATTCAAGTCTAAATGATGGATTTATAACAAACTCTAAAATCGTGCGGTTTGTTTTTTTTATATTATATTTGGGTATTGTTCGTACATTCACAAATTATGGATTTTTTTTAATAATAATTTTATTTGATTCTTAAAGTTTTATTTTATGCAATTTGATCGTAATTAAATACAAATTACTTATGATTTTTTAATCAAGAGTGAAATTAAAAAAATGAAAACTAAAATAAAAAGAACACCAAACATGAATGATGTACTAGAGACTTCAAGCAAAATACACTTAAGTATTTTATATTTAAAAATAACATCATTCATAGAATTCAGGTCTCTTGAAATTTAAAAAAAATCAGTTTTGATACACAAGTTTATTTGTGTTATTTTTCAGTCCAAGGTTAAAGAGAAGAGAGAGATAAGTGTCGCCAGATTTTAATAATAAAATAGAAGGTCACTGTTCACTCCATTTTCAACTACCAAAATAGGTTTTGTTGGTGTCCACGGGTTCTCAGATATGAGAGGAGTTTCATAATGGTTGTTTAGAGCTTTAATATTGCATAAAAATCCATACCTAAACCAAGAAAACCAAAACTAACCCAATTTGATTTCAGATTTTTGGGCTATTTTTTGGGTATTTGAAGTTGATGGAATAATTTTTGGATACTATAAAAGTGTTAGTGAAGTGTTTTGGGGTTGCAATGGCTTAAAAATAGAGTTTTTTTTTTTTTTTACCAAAAAAGGCGTTGCCCTGATATTGATGAGGTATATTAGGGGTTACAATGGCTTAAAAATCAAGTTTTTTACCAAAAAAACGCTGCCCTGATTTTCTAGTCATCATTATAATAGTCAGAATCTAGAATTGTAGACGGCACGTCGTTTATATTTTTTTATATTAAAAAAATAGAACCAAGCCTAAGCATGCGGGGTTAGGCTTGAAGGCCCACCCACATGCTCGAGTATTTCCTTACAATGGCCCAGGCATGCTGGGCTGTAGGCCCGAGAGAATGAGCTTTTGAGCCTTTTCTGGCCTTTTTAAAGGGTTAAATAGAAAATAGAGTGATTTTATTGTGATGATATGAACGTGATAGTTTCTGAGTCAAATAACTAGTTTATATTCTATAGGTAGTTTATAATCTAAAGAAGGATGGGCAACGCCAAAAAGTTTAGAAAATTCAGAGCCAATTTGCAACTTGGTTGAGAAAGACTAAATTGCATGCTATTTTATTAGAATAAATAACGAATCCAGACAGATTCCTCGCCAGCTAATTAAGAAAGCTTTACTACAATTTAAGAGAATAAAAATGACTCCAAAAATCAATGCAGATCCCTTTATAAATAGGAATTATTAATTAAAGAATTCCTAACTTGCTTGAAAATGATTTCAAATTCTTAAAGAATTTTTAATCTTAAAATAAAAATGACATATTTAATTCATAAATTTTATTTTAAAATTATTTTTTTATTAATATGAATATCCGAATCCGTTTATAAATTAATTTTACAGGCATGAAGTTATTTTAATACTATTAATATTGATGAGGAGGGCAGCTTTCTGCTCATGAGCCTACAGACAAGATGATGTAAAGCCAGGTAAGTTGTCCTTCATTAAATTATTGTTAATTTCTCTGGAAAAAAGAAATCATATGTGAAGTCAAATTAATCCCTGCACTTTCAAGATAATCTAATTACTCTGGCCTTTTGAGGCCATAAAAATCTAATAATCTTATGAGAGACCTTTTAAGTTTTAACCTGTAACCGGGCAATCTAAGATATTGGCTCCGTTCTCAGAGTTGAACCGGGAATATGTACTTGCCACATTTCCGCCTCAACCAAGCCCAAGGCTCACAGTCTTACGAGTTACAAGCCAGTTGCGATAGACATAATTCCCATGTAATTGTGTCTTTGGGCTGTTTTGTCACTGTTGTCTTTTTTTTCACGGGTTTTTTTTTTTTTTCTGTATCATAATTCCCATGTTATGTTCTGGACTCTCGAGTCCGTGATGGACTTTATCGCAATCGTACTGTATATTAAACATGGATATTCTAATTAAAAAATTTATTTTTATTTATCACGGCCGTATAAAAAATGGGTCTGTAGAGACTGCAGTACTTTCCTGTAGCTCAGGACCTCTTCTGTCGTCTAAAAACTCTCTGTGCCGACGGCCATTTACTGCAACCGCCAACTGGACTCAATAATGTTGACGCAAATTGGATAGAGGAAGAAGAAACAGCACAGATGGGTAAACAAGAAATTGATTGCAAAGTTCAAATCAATTTGGAATTGTTTTGAAAACATTTAATAATACATATAGGTCACATAATGGTCGAGAAAAAAAAAGAGATAAAATTATTATTTAGTATGGAATAATCAATTTACCTAATTGGATAGTTATTAATTAGTAATTAATATCATAGCATCATCATCATTTTCAACAATAATAATAATTGTCTTACCCACATCGCGATGATCTTTATGTGCTTCCCCTGTGTTGTTCCATGTCTATATTCTCCCTGGTTCTCTCTGTCCTGCGCCCCTCCTATTTCTGTTCCTTTCTCTGGCCTTATCAACTTGTCCCCAGGAATCACGATCATGGGCAACCTGCACGATGGGAACAAAAACTTCTGCGACCCACGTTCACTCGGAGATTCATCGTGTGGGTGGGGATATTGGCAGCGTGGTCCGTGATTTTTGTGGTTGTGTTTCCTGTTCATCCGGCCTTCATAATGAAAAGACGATAAACAGTGTTGACAACGACACCGTTTCACCTGAAATGATTATTTTCAATTTAACCCCTAAACTTCGGATACTTAACAATTGATCCCTAATCAAGAAAAATCTCTTTTTTTTCTTAATGTTACCCCTGGATCAAATTGCAATTGAACCCATAAATTTCAAAGCCATTTACAAATCAGCAATTTAATCAATTCACTCTTGAATTGATTCTTTAACTTTTAATTCAATCAAAATTACCCCTGAAAAAATCAATTAAACCCCCTATAGTATCACTGCCTATTCACTTTGATCCTTGAACTTTAATTGCTTGCAACTGTGACCCAAAGCAACCCCAAACTTTGGTATTTTTTCAATTAAGCCCTTGATTGCATTAATTAATTAAATCAAAGTTTAATTAAGTCCCCAAACTTATTAATTCTTCTAATGTTTTACCACATTGACTGCCAATTTTATAATTCCATCATTATTAATCCTCAAACTTTTAATTTGTGTTGTCTTAACCCAATTCTCAAATTATTTTTTTATTGTTTTTTATTTTTTATTTTTTTAAAATTAAAAAATTGGGTTATAATAATAATAATAATAATAATAATAATAATGTTTTTCAATAATGAGACAAAAAAATTAAATTTTAGCTAAAATTTGTGAAAAAATTTCAAACTAAAACGGTCAATCCCATATTTGCTATCAAATAAAATTTCATAAATGTGTGTTTTTTTATTCACCTTTTAAGTTTAATAACTATTAATATAGCGAGATACTTTGAGGTATCCGAGTGTCCAAGTATTAGAGAAAACATTAAAAAAGAAAGAAGTGCTAGTATAGTCATCCTTTCCTTTTCACTTTTGTATTCCAAATTCCTTTGCCTTGCTAGCAAGTTACGCTTTAAAATTTTTTTTGTAAACTTTTCATCTCTAGTGTTTTTTATGATAAGAAAAAAAATACAAAAAATATAAATTAATCAATAATTTCATTTATATAATATATATAATCTTAGATTGACAATATTCCATATTAATGAATTTGATTAATAAATTAATCAATGCAATATTGATTAATCCATAATATACTACAAACAAATGTTCACAAAAATCTGATTTTTTCATAATAATGCAAATTTGGAATTTGTTTGCAACAATATACATATATATATATATATATATATATATATATATATATAATGATATTAAATTTGTATTTAGTATGAATAATTAATTTTCCTAATTAGATAGTTATTAATATTTAATATCATAGTAAGTATATT
>Ga0325401_1007323_pt1 | contig 10711 bp, 5 predicted proteins | sample PopdelMetagenome_FD_205666 | JGI IMG/M metagenome (GOLD analysis project Ga0325401, IMG submission 205666) | Populus deltoides microbial communities from Bellville, Georgia, United States - Xylem-PdKOR-R2 | ecosystem: Host-associated > Plants > Phyllosphere > Stem > Wood/Secondary xylem | place...
GATTTGGACTTAAAAGTTCCAAATCAGTCATCATTCACTGAAAATATCAACAGCTTCGAAAGTGCACTCGCTTTAACCACTTCTGCAGGCGGGCGCGCGGTAGAGACATCAGCAGTGACAATTTGTTCATTTATAGAAAACATAACGAACGTTGTTTTGGAAACAGATCAAGAAAAAAAAAAATTCCCAAAGTTATTACAGTGAAAAAACTTATTTTTAAAATTAGTATAATTTTAAAAAAACTTCTTATTCTATGCACACAAACAATAATTACGTAAATACTAATTTAGTAGTGTATACATTATTTTATTTAGTAAAAAAAATCAATGAATTATGTTGTGTTGATTATGTTGTTTAGGATTTAGTTTATGATTTTTGTTAATTTTGATTTTTTTAATGTAACTTGAATAATTTTCTATATTGATAAATCAACATTGTGTTTTGTTGTGATTTTTACAAATCATGTCCTCTATTGTGGAAAATTTATGTTATTTACCGTGGTAAAATTATTAATAGTATCATTTATCATGGAGAAAATATCAAATTATGTAGTTTGAGATTAGAAAGTTCATTTGAAAAATTTGACCGAATTTGATATTGATGTTACTTGAAGGATGTTGGGTGGGGGTCATCCAAAACGTTATGTCGATGTGGCCATTACTAGTGATATGAGTTTTAATGCAATAATTAGGTTGATCACTGTAAAAGGGTTGCAAATAATAGAGTTCTATTTGAGTAGAAAACCCTTTGTGTTTGGAGTTGACTTAGGTCCTAGGTTATAGTCAAAGAACCACAAAATCATCACATGCAGCTTGTCTGTCTAGGACAATTGGTGATGCAATGAACCGGTTAGGTATGGTAGCAACTCCATATTATTATGATGAATTTGAATTGAGTGATGAGAAAAATGATGGTCATATCGATGATGTAGTTGAGGAAAATAAGTAAGGTGAGTCAATAAACTAAACAATAAGACCCTTTGTTTTTTAATTTAAAGATGGTAATGGGTCTGCTCATATGATTAACTTCGATTGGGCTTTAAGTTGTAGGAATTCAGGATTAAGTACTAAGTTGGAGGCTAGACAAATGTTCAAAACCAAGGTTGATTTAACCAATGCAGTTAAGCGGTAGCATGTAAAAAATTCATTTCAATACAAAATGCAACGTTCAACCACCACTTATATGTAGTTACAGCGTAAACATAAACCATCATATCAATGGTATTTGTGTGGGGGATATCATAAGAATTATGATTCATTTGAGATTTAAAAATTGAAAGAGCCCCACACATATTACAATCCAATAGTTATGCAAGCACACCTTTAGATTGGCTCTAATTTTGCTGCTAATATGATGTTAAACATTGTCAAAGATGAAATAAATATTAAAATTGCAACCATTCAAGCAATTATCCATAAAGAGTTTTTGTGTGATATATCGTATGAAAAAGCTTGGTTGGTTAAATAGAAAATATTTGAGAGGTTGTTTGGATCAAATGAGGATTCTTTTCAAATATTGCCCAGGATGCTATTAGCTTTGAAAGAATCAAATCCTGGTACAGTTGTTGAATGACATCATAAGAATGGTTAATGATGATACAACAATATTTGAGAGAGTATTCTGGGCATTTGGACCTTTAATTCAAGTGTTTCAATATTTTCATCCACTAGTAAATATTAACGAGACTCATTAATATGGAAAGTACAAGGCAAAAATCTTGATTGCAGTTTCTTATGATGCAAATAATGGGTTTTTTTTTTGTTGTGTTATGCTTCAACCATTTTTTTTTTGTTGTGTTATGCTTTGGTTGAAGAAGAAATGATAGTAACTAGACATGATTTTTAGATTTAATTAACCGACATGTCATGGGTAGATGTACTGGAATATGTATAATTTTAGATAAACATGTGGCAATTAAGAATGCTATGTCACGAATATGAACCAAGCCAAATGGGTAGTATCATTATTGTTCTTGTTATAACCCAATTTTTGACCATTTTCATTTTTATTTTTATTTTTTATTATTATTTCATTTACTGAAAAGGATAAAAAATGATGATGATGATAAAAAATGATGATAAAAAAATAATAATAGTAAAATGAGATAAATGAAGAATGAATTAAAATTTGGGTTAAGGACAACATAATTAGAAGTTTTGGGGTTTAATTAAACTTTGAAATTAATCTAATTAAGTTTGGAATTAATTAATCAAATTAAAGGTTTAATTGGAGAATTGATAAGTTTTGAGACTTAATTGAGCTTGGAATTAATTTAATTCATCCAATCAAGGGTTTAATTGGAGAATTGATAAGTTTTGAGACTTAATTAAGCTTGGAATTAATTTAATTAATCCAATCAGGGGCTTAATTGAAGAATTGATAAGTTTTAGACTTAATTGGACTTTGGATTTAATTAAATTAATGAAATCAGGGACTTAATTAAAGAAATAGCAAAGTTTGGGGTTAATTGGGGACACGATTGTAGCAGATTAAAATCCAAGGACCAGCTTGTAAAAAGCGCCGAAATACAGGGGTCCAATTACAATTTAGAAAGGGACTTGATTGCATGATTTCAGAATCCAGTGACCAGATTGAAAATGGTCATTTCCATCGCACAAACGGCGCCGTTTTGAGAAGCTGTTCATCGCCTTCTTTGCCTTCTTCCTCAGGAGCCGTTTCTGGCAGTAATGGCTTTGAAGCCGTTTGAAATGGTTGGTATTCTCTGGCTATAAAGCCAGAGAAGATGAGGAATCAAGAGAGGAGAAAAAAAGACAGAACCGGGGAGAGAGACGGAGAGACGGGGAACGGAAGAAAAAACTGGAAAACAAAAGGGGAAAGAAGAACTGGGGGGGACGAAGAGAGACAGAACCGGGAAAATTTTGGTCCCTCAACCAGCAGCAAATCCTCGTGCTTTTACCACCATTGTCCTCGTCTTCAACGGAGAAGACTGGGCAGAGACACAAACAAGAAAGAAAAACCACGGAAGGGGGAAGGAATCACAGAACCGAGGGGCTGAGAGGGACACCGAAAAAAAAACAGGGGGACAGAGGGAAACCAAACAGAGCACAAAACAAAGCAAAGAAAAAACACCGAAAGAAGAGAAAAATCAAAGAGCAACACAGCGAGGGGTATTGGTTTTCGCCATTGTTTTTGTCCCTGCAGAAAACCCAGAATCAACAACCAATTCACAGCAGGCCGGCCTCTCCATCATCTTCTTGGTTTCAAAAGTCGCTGAGGAAAACGAAGAGGAAACGCAGACAAAGTGAGCACAGAAGGAAGATAAAAGGGAAACCATAGGCGAGGATCCATCAGCACTGCAAGCGTCTTCGGTCTCCAGCAGCAGGTACGCTCGTTTCTTCATTTTTGCATTCTTTAAATTTGCAAGAACACTGCGCGAAGGCAATTTAATTGCCTTCGAACAGTGCCACGCACGCGTGCTTTGGCCCAGCCGGGTCACTGGCTTGGGCCAGTGACCGGGCCGGGCTGGGTCTAGCCCAGTCCATGTGGGCTGACCGGGCCCAGCCAAAAAAATAAAAAATAAAAAAATAAAAAAAAATGTGTATGGATGAATAAAAATAATGTAAATTTATTGGTTTATTCACTAACGCCAGAATCAGGAATAAAAATACCGGCTTAAATTTATATTATTTTTATTCGTTGTATTTTATTTTATTTAGCTAGAAAAAATAAAAAAAATATGTGCATGCGTAAAAATCAATTTATTTTTATTTATTTATTCACTAGGCGCTAAAGTAAGGAATAAAAAATATTGATCTAATTGTTTTTTTCGTAGCTACGAATTTTTACCAACGCCAGAGTTGGAATTATTTGAGCTCGAATATTCACTGGCGACAGAGTCAGGAATATTATAAACAAATCATCATAGCATAAACTAATAAATATTTAGCAATTTAAGACAAATTAACAATGCAGTCTGTCATAGGCAGAACGTTTAAGGGGTGATAATATCTTCCTTTTTACGTAACCAATCCCGAGTCATAGAATCTCTGTTGACCAGTTAGGGTTCCTAGTGACCATAATACTAGGTGGCAACTCCTCAAACAAGACCTCTTCCCTTTAAAGAACCAGATGCCAGAAATCTGTTCTTTTTTTCCATAATTCGAGAGAATTATTTTTAGGGCCGCCGCGATGTCGGGTGCGACAGTTCTCACCACTTTATGAGTAATTTCAACAAAAGATTCAAGGTATTGCATTGAAAAAACTATTAAATAAAATGTGTCAAGAGCCTTCGAGATGGAATTTTGTTACTATGTGTGATGATATGGTTGACAGAAATGATCAAATCAAAGAATAGCTTATTGAACCAAAAAGATTGACTCTCTTATATGATGGTGGTTATCGTTATGAATATATGACCATTAATTTGTCAAAGATTTTCAAAACTGTCTTGAAAATTGTTCATGGTTTGCTTGTAATGGTTATAATGCAAATAACTTTTTTTTATTACCAATACCTATTTTGTTGATCAAAGAGCTATAGTTAATGATTTTATTAGTTGTGATGTATTGTGGCCTCTACAAGTGCTTGTTGAACTTATTGTTAATGCATTAAAATCAAGATCACATGATCCAGGTATATTTAATATTTGAGATGGTGTTTTTGAAGTTGAGATGCCCATAATAATTGGTAGTCAAAGAAAGTTTCGATGAATGGTTTGATTTAATCAAAGAATGTGTTATTGTGGTAAATGACAATTATATTATTGACCATGTTCACACTTCATTGCATGTTGTACAATGCGACATGTTGACTTTGAAAAATTTATTAACCTTTTATTTTCTAACACCATTTATAAAAATTTGTATGGTTTTTATTTTAAACCCTTACTTGATATTCCATCAAGGTCTGGTTATATTAGGCCACGAGTAGAAGGATGTCTAACTAGATGGAGAGTTGAAAAGGGTTAACGCACATCCACTCATTTGTATAACGAGATGGATGTCAGAGAGTGGCATACATAAAATAGATTTGTCTTATGCGATGTAATTGATCATAATAGAAAAACATGTCAAAGTGGATAACGTAAATGTGAAAACTTTTATTTTGAATTGAGACTTTTATTTTATATCTCCATGTTAAGTTATTTTTTTATCCTTTAACTCTATATCTTTTAACATTTCGACACAAGTACATGTCATGGTATGAACTAGGGGAGGTAGATCTATGAGAAAATGTTGTAGCATATGAGAGAAGGAGCCCTTATTATTTTCAGGTCCTGATGATTTTTTTATTATGCGATTGCAACATAAGCATTGATCCGAGGATATTTGGGCTCAATAAGTAAGTTAATTTTTTATATATATAACATGGTCATATGATAAATTATAAATGTTGTTAATACTTATGTTCATATTTGTTTCATGAGAATCTCAGGGTGGTCTGATGAAACCTCGTCATCATGCCTCGATGGATCTAGATGACTGTGTTCATCTATATGTCATCAAGGCTGGATTTTTATAGATCAACCACCTATGAGGTATAAATATTGATCACAATTTGATTGTAGCATTAGTGTAGCAGTGAAAGCGAGAAACCCACGCATTTTATTTTTATGTTAGAGAGATGACACCGACATTACAAGATGTTGCCATGTTATTTAACCTTCTGATAAATGGAACTCCTGTTATATGAAGATTTATGTCTTCCTCTATTGGGAAAAGTGCCTCCTTCTAAAGGATATAAAGGGAATTATATTAGGTTGACATGGTCAAATGAGAGTCTTGAGACCCCACCAGAGGGCACTATAGAGATTGTAATGCATTATTATACTAGAGCATGCATGATGCATATGCTTCGGGCCATGATTTTCACCGGTTTGATAGGTAATGCAGTTTCATGTTACTTTCTACCACTTTTAGAAAACGTTTTGGCATCTGTAACTATAGTTGGAGATCGACGATAGTTGCATATTTGTATCGTTAGCTTTACCATGCATGCATGTCAGAAAGGAAACAAATCGGCGGATATTTACTGTTTCTATAGGTATAATTTGATATTATATTAATTAAATATAGTTAATTTAAATATTTACTATTTTTTTTATTGCTAATATAAAGTTATGATCGTGAAAGCATCTTCACATTGGTCATCCTGATTTTTGAAGAAATTAGATGCTTGACACGATTACAGGAAGATGAATGTTAATTGGAGCTTGATAATAATAATAATAATTATAAACACATTATTAAATTTAAGTTTTCTATAAAAAAAAAATTATCTATATTAATTGTCTTGAACATGTTACTTAGGTTAAGAGAAGTCGAAGAGTTTTACACAAAATCCCACTCATATTCTTGAGTTTTATCAGGACGAGTTGGATTCACATAAGCCTCACCGGGTATGCTTGAAGTCAATTATTCATTTTTTTATTTAACTTTATTTTTTGTGTGAATGTTTTTTATAAATATTTTTATGGTTTCATAGGTGATATAAACACCTTAAACTGATAATTTGATTGGAAGAGCATCTCTATTATATATGGAGGGAAGTGATTTATGGCTATCAGTGGTCCCTATACATTATTTTATCATAGTTAAGGTGTATTATCCTAATCGGGTAATGCTTTAGTTTGGATTGCATCAACACATACCTAATGATGTTGACACACTTGATGACTTGCATGTTGTTAATCATTGGGGTAAAGAAGAAGATGATTGGTCAGTGGTTCATGCACAATATATCAATTTGTGGCATGCAATGAGATATCACATATTTACAGAGTTATATCTTCCTATTGAGTTATATCTTTACATGTCTTGGTATATGAACATAACAAAGTGATTCATAACATCATCATATGGGCGTGTTACTAGAAGTCCATCTGACACTGCGTGTCAACCAACACATAATCCGGAGAATTATAAGCGTCTTGCACCAAGATATAATAGATTGGTATGAAAGGATTAATTTTTTTTGGATTATTTTTTTTAACATGTAATAAAATTCTTATTTATATCTTAAAAATGATAATATGTTCTTTTCTAATATATTAGGTGACTTTTTTAACACACGAGGGCTAGAGAGCTGCAACCACATTTCATGACGATACCAACGATGATGTGCACAATGTTTTCAATACTTGGTTCTCATCGTGTTGTTCTTCACTTGACGAGGTTATGGAGGCTCATCATTTCGACAATACAGTAGAGGAGGATGACCGTGTTCATGCATCATGATGTCATGCTCGTGATTTTGATGGTGTAAGCCCATCGACATGTTAATTTGTCAGATGTTTAACCATGTAATTTAATTGATATTCTTTATTGCAATGAATTATTTTGGTGTTGAGATTAATTTTTTTAATTATAAATTTACTTGCTATAGAAATTAGGTGTTTATGTTGGTTATTGGCTATTGTTGTTGTTTTTATGATTCTATGAAATGTTGGCTTCAACTATTGTTGTTTTTGTGTCTGTTAAATTGTGTGTTTGCTGGATAGGAAGCTGAAATGGTTGAGACGAGAGTGGCTAGTATTTTAACGCACATGTAGTATATGTGTGTCCTATAAGTTTGCCCATTTAATACAAGTGCAAGTGCGACTATTATTTGTGTGCTAGAGTGAGAATTATTTTCTCAATTGTATTGATTTGAGAAATAAGTTTTCCCACTGCGCTAATTTGGGGAAAACTCAGAAAAAAGTATTAATTAATTAAAAATGAGATGCATGATGTCTAATTTCTTGTTGATAGTCAACTCGAGTAATCTTTCAAACACGTAACTTAGGTCATAAGGCTACAATTATCTCTTGAAAGGTAAACCTGGAAAAATAATAAAGTCAAATTCTCATTCAACTAAATACTGATGGGTAAAATTAAAAAAAAAAATCAAGAAAACAATTAAAATAAAACAAATAGCAATAAAAAATAAAGACCAAATTTAACCCAAAAAAAGTACTTAATGTTAAGGGATGAAATTAAAAAAAAATCAATTAAGAAAATGATTCAAATAAAAAATAGCGATCAAAAGAATAAGATCCAAAATTAATATAAGAAATAAATAAAACCAAATACCGAGGGGAGAAATTAGAAAAAAAAATCAATAAAAAGAATGAAAAAAATAAAATGTCAGGACACTTTCATGTTTTTTAGGGTGGTGTGAGTTCCGAGTAGATGAGAGAGAAAAGAGGGAGGATGAACGAAAACAAATAGACCACCATTCAAGATGTTACATGCGCTACCTCATTATGAAGTTTGTGCCATGACGAATCAAACTCATTGGTGAATAGTTGTATTCGGCCACCAAAATAAACCTCACACACCACTTGTTTGTGGTGGATGGTCTCCCCGCGCTAGCATATGCATGCACCAACCAAGTTACCTTGCCCGTTTACCCTAGTCTACCATATTTGTCTGGGCTTCAATTTTGGTCCCTCTTAATTGCTTAACATAAATATAATATATTTTATTTTATCAAACCGTACACTAAAATTTATCATTGACATTGTAAGAATCTCATATCTAGGCATTTAAAATAAACTACCAAGTCAAATATCAAATAAAGTTAATTTGAAAGATCAAATTAGAAAAAAAAATGGAGTGATTGAAAAAAACCTTCGCTTGACCGTGCAAATTAGTCCTTGATGTTAGCAAAATAAGGGATTTAGTATTTGTTTAAGCTTCAAAATTGGTCCATAAAGCTCCAATTTTTATAAATTAATAAAATTGAATCTTTTTTTGCTAAACCGAGTGAAAAAATATCCCTCTATATTGCAAGGCACCCATATGCAAGCATAAAAATAAATTACCATAACCAATTTATAAAAAATACAGTATTAAAGGATAAAAAAAAAATTAAGGTATCAAAGTGAATAGGCATAGTTAGGTGTGTACTTAATTTTTTTTAATTTAATTTATTTTGAGTACCTAATAACTATTACTATTCTTCCAAATAATAGCAAGATATATTTTTATTATTTTTTAAAGTTTCAAATTAATTTTGTAAAAAAATATTATTAACATACGGAGGAAATTACGAGTTGTTGCGAGTATTATACTTGCATTTTAAATTTTATAATGTTTTGATCCAATCTGAATTTTTATCCATCCAATCTCGTTCTTTATAAAACATTAGGATAATTTTTTTTTTCCTCTCATTCTAATCAAGTGCCCCCCCACGTTGATTGTTTCCTCGATTGCCCAATTGCATTTGTCAAGGATGTCAAGGATGCCGGCACGATAGTATGATGATGTCAAAAACAATGTTGTCGGACTTTGATCCTAGACGTTTCGAGATTTGAGCAAATACTGTCTTAACAAACAGGGCAAATAGATATTGGCCAAGTAAAATTGTGTGCTTAAAAGTTCCAATTCAGTCATCATTCACTGAAAATATCTACAGCTTCGAAAGTGTACTTGTTAACCTCTTCTGCGGACGGGCGCGGTAGGGGCGTCAGAAGTGACAATTTGTTCATTTATTGAAAACACTAGATGGACGGAGTCCGATGATGCATACATTTAAAAAAAATAAATTGAGATATAAGTTGCTTGGTTGGGTTTTGCTAAGTTTAATAAGTTTGATTAATTGTAATAATAAGAATAAATAAATTATTAATGAAAAAAATTAGAAAACTTGACTTGGATATATCTTGCTTAGCATGTTAAATCTGTGATCTAGTCGTGATATTAGAGTAACCTTGTTAAAAGTAAATTAAATAAAATTATAAAATTTAATTTTCAAACAACACAATGTTCAAGAGCAAAACAAAAAAAATAATTAAAAAAAACAACAAAAAAAACTTGAATTAAACTAAACTTAGTAACCTGTGATTATGGACATACAAAAACCAATTTCTAACAAATCAAATGCTGAAGGATAAAATTAAAAAAATCATTTTAAAAAAATTAAATGATGAAGAATCTTATTTGATAATAAAATATAAATTAAATGAAAACTTGATCACTTTATATAAATAAAAATAAAAAAAATTCAAAACTTAATTTCTAGCAAATAAAATATAGATGGATGAAATTAAAAAAATATATATAATTAAAAAAAGATCAAGAAAACTTGACCTGAGCCCATCTAGATTAGCATATAAAGTTTACGATCTGGTTGTGATACCGAGGTAACCCTATCAAAAGTAAATTGATTAAAACTATAAAGCTTAATTATTAAATAACTCAATGGAAGAACGAACTGAAAAAATAATAATTAAAATAAAAAAATTTCATCTTAAACCAAGTTAACTTGCTAACCCTACTACCATGGACATGACTTTTATAGATTTTTTTTTTATTAATTTACTTATGCATTGCTAGGAATGCAATGGAAGATTAGAATTAGGGCGTATTATATTTTCCTTTCATAAGATAACACTAATATCATAATAAATCCTGCCATTCAGTTTTATTTTTTACGGTTTCTATATTTAAAAAGTAGTAAAATTCATTGAAATTAATTTATTTAGTGGGCATTAAGTCATCAAGTTAATAAGATTTATATCCATGTGAGGGTGGATTAAGAGCCTAAAAAGTAGAGGGATTGTCTAGTAATACAGATTCTCTTATTGATGAAAAATCTGTTTATTTTTATGTTTTAAAAATATTTTAAATATTTATTTTCAAATAAAAAAAACACTTTAAAATCAAATTACTACACTCAAAATCTGGTTTATTTTAGATGCTTAGTCGACATGGCTTCAAACTTGTACGTCTAAACAAGTTGTGAGACTTCAAAAAAGAAAAGCAACATT
>Ga0325401_1007324_pt1 | contig 10711 bp, 8 predicted proteins | sample PopdelMetagenome_FD_205666 | JGI IMG/M metagenome (GOLD analysis project Ga0325401, IMG submission 205666) | Populus deltoides microbial communities from Bellville, Georgia, United States - Xylem-PdKOR-R2 | ecosystem: Host-associated > Plants > Phyllosphere > Stem > Wood/Secondary xylem | place...
TTAAAGCTTTCATCACCGAATATAAAATTTATTTTCAATCTTTATTTTGATTGACCTCAAGGAATTAATTACGAGCCTTTTCTAATTAATTTAATCTTTTTTTATCTTTTTATTTAAAGGAATTTAAGTATTTGCTTGAATTAAATGAATACTTATTTTACTTCGATGATCAACCTAACTTGTTGAATGGACAATCTCTTTGAACCAATCACATAAACAATGAATTATCTTTTACATTTTAAAAAAAAATAATTTTCTTTAGTTTCCTTATTAATCCCCAATCTTTATTTCCGCTTCATGTAAGAAGAATTAGAATAATTTCCCTTGGGTTCGACTTGACTTTCACTACTATGTTACAAAAATCAATTCCTTAAAAAAGAGAAAAGTCAGAATTAATTTGGTGACTTCTACAGCGACCAAAGTGCCAAACACCGGAGTGGTAATAAGCTTTTTTTTTTAACCCTTGAAAACTCTCTTCACATTCTTTCGACCATTACTACTTTATCTCTTTTCAGATTAATCATGTCATTGGAATCACTATAGTTGAGAATCCCTCAATAAACCTTTTGTAGTATCTTGCTAACCCAAGAAAACTATAGATCTCGGTCACATTTATAGGCTTTTCCCATTTCAATATTGTTTCAACCTTTCTAGGGTCCTTAGATATTCCCCAGTTGATATGACATGTCCTAGAAAAACCACTTTTTTTAGCCAAAACTCACACTTATACAGCTTGGCATACAATTTATACTTTCTTAATATCTGTAATACTTGCTTCAGGTATTGTTCATGCTCCATATATAAGCTAGAATAGATCAAGATTTCATCAATAAATAACACCAAAAACTTATCCAAATAGGGTCAAAAGACTTAATTCACAAATTCATAAACATTGTTGGTGTATTTGTTAATCCAAACGACATTAATAGGAACTCCTAATGTCTATAACGAGTCTTATATGTGATTTTTGGTATATCCTATTCCTTAATCCTTAGCTGACAGTATCTTGATCTAAAGACTATCTTTAAGAATGCCCTGACTTCCTTAGCTGACAGTATCTTGATCTACAGCTTTGTACACCTCATAAGGAAGTGTAATTCATTATCATTATTTTAGAGAAAATAAACTTATAAATTTGGGGCTCATATTTGTAACTTCTTTCGTCCATTAAAATTTTATGTGTTTTTTATTTAATTATTGTCTTTAATTTCCATCTGTATCATAATCATTTCAGTTCTATAAATAAAACATAATCATTAATTCTTACGAATATATATAGTAACAATTATATAATCTAACCATACTGACTTAAATTCATAGAAGCTAAAATAAAATAAGTTCATGCCTAATTTAAAATTCTAATAAAAAAATTTTAGGATTTAAACATTACAGAACATGGGCATTAATTTAACTAGACTTCAAAATGACATGTAACAATTCTTAACATTACATATTTTTTTCATATATCAAAAAATATAATATAATCTTGCTAAACAACATGAGATTGATACGAACCTGAAATCAAATTAAAACAAAATATAAATAATTTATACAATATTTTATTTTTCAGCTTTAAAACATATACAAAACATGGTATATACTCAATCCTCCTTTCAAACCAATTCACAGACCTCCTCAAATTCTCTCAAATGCAAGTATGGATTTTCTAGATCTAAGCTATGAAAAGAAAGTAAAAGTTGAATAATGTCTGACTTAAAATTAAAATGAGATGCATCAGAAGGAAAAACTATGCATGATTGCGCACTTGTTCTTGTTGGATTCATGTAGTCTCTAAGTGTTCTAACACGATTATTCTCATTATTCTCATTATGAAACGACTGATTATCTTCTTCGGCCATATTTTTCTGAAAAATGATGAGGATATCGTACAAAGTCTACCACTTAATGTATGTGACCAAACTCTCATGCACGTGTAGGAAGAGAATAAAAGGAAGAAAAAAAAGAAAAAAAAGAAACAAAAGTTAGATAAAATGAAAAGTGAAAATAAAATAAATATTATAATTTATACAAGAATTTACCTCCCCGGCAACGACGCCAAAAACTTAACACGATCAAAGAGTTGATGTCTTATCCCAAGTGCAGGGGTGTCGAAGTAATAAATAACCCGGCAAGACCAGGGTCGAACTATAGGGAAGTGAACTATATAGAATTATAAATAAATAAAAATATGTGAAGAGAGCTTTGAGATGTGATAATGATGTAAGGATTTAAACAAAGATAAAACAATTGTCAAGGTTAGAGGATCTACTAATGGTATTTCAAATAAGTATAGTATAAACTCTTTTTATTACTCAACTGACAATCACACACAAAAGAGGTTTCAATCGGATGATTTGTCATTAATAGCTCATTATAAATTATTAACATGATCATATTAATTATCTTATTAAAGTAACACCAAACTTTTAAATATTGTCAGGAATTCATGATGCTAACTTATGTTAACAACAAATCAAGTTCCTTTCATAGCACATGTGTAGGTTATACCATACGGTTGGCTATGAAAGTGCCAAGCATTTTTTATACCAAGTGTTATACAACACAAATCTAAATTAACTATTTAACAAGTAAGGTATTATGAATTAATAAGATAAAAATGATAAGACATGTTAATAGCAAGTTGTTAAGGATATAATCATTGAAGTCCATATTAAGTTTATATTATACTTATCCTAACACCATTAGTGAAACCTTTTCACCTTGACATAATAAAGTTAGCTAAACCTAATGAAGAAGAGAAACATAAATAAACAAGAGGAGAACATGATTATATAAGTATAATAAAGAAAATGAAAGGCATAAACAAAAGATTAAAGAAAGCAAAACTTAAGCATTACAAAAATATAAATAGAGAGAGAGCAAGAACATGATCTTGATCTAAAAACCAAGATGCCTAAATGCATGGCAAATGCCTCATTTTATAGGCCAAAATTTGGAACTATTCATTTGATGACTAATTGTTGAGTGTGTGGCCACATCTTGACTTGGTGACAATCCTTATCTTCTTGTCTGAACAAAACGACATTGCTAACGTCAGAATTTGAACAGATAGTCTTCATGAAAGTTCTAGGAAATTATCTCAGCTTTCCAACTAAAAACGAATCGGTGCATTTAGACTTCTAGAACTCGAGATATAGGCTGAACACTGAACAATATCTGGGCTACAGGATATATTCTGACTTCTCCGTTGTTGTTATAATTTGAACTTGAAAACAACCTTTTTGAATCTTAGACTCTCATGAAAGTTTTAGGCCTATGTCTTAGCTTTCCATCCATATAAACCAGTCCTAAATCCAAGTTCTACAACTCCAGATATGATCTAATAACCGAATAGTGTTCCAATTTGGACTGAACCAACATCTCTTTTCTAAGCTTGCCCCTCTCTTTGTCTTCTCAATTTCAGTAGTTTAACTCATCAATCAATCCTTTGATTTATGTGATAGACCTGCATTTAAGATGAACATTTACCATAAATTAAAGTTATCTTATAGTATCAGACTTGTTATTATAAAACGTGCTTTAGTTGAGTAATTGATACTTGAAGTGCAAAATGATGATATAAAACCTTGATAAAAATGTACTTTTAAGTATTAATCACACCCCCCAACCAGCTTATTACTAGTTCCTAGTAATCAAAGCGTTAAAATAGAAAAACAATTTGCAAGTTTTACAAAGCAAGGCATTCATCATTCAACTTCCATTAATCTATCCAAATAAACAAACTCTCATTAAATTTATATATCTGCTTCATACTTCTTAAACAAGATATTAATAAACCTTCTTTTTTTATGTGCTCAATGTATGAAAACATAGATGATGGGGCTTTTATTGAAAGAAAACAATATTTTGTTCTAATGTTTTTCTAAGGTTAACTTCCTTTGGTTGGGATTATTATCTTTTTTTTTTAATATATATACATATAACTTAAAACACAATGCATCATTAACCCATGTAACCAGCTTTCGGCTAATGACTTCCAGACGAGTTGGTCTTAAAGCATTAGGTGTTGAGACATCCCTATGAGCTTAGCAACTCGGGTTGCAGATACTGATACGTAGATAGTGCAATGTTTGATTCCCTTAATCCTTTTTCCTTAACCCATGTAACAAGCTTTGGGCCAATAACTCCTAAGTCAGTTGACTTTAGGGTATTAGGTGTTAAAACATCGCTTCGGGCTTAATTGTTTAGGTTAGGGAGGCTACAAAACCAAACTTATCTATGTTTTTATTATCATCAATATTATCAATTTGTTTTTTTTTGGAAAATTATATACTATCCCTTTCCCTTAGTTGTTACCTTTAACAAAAGAACACAAATAATGTAATAATCCAATGTGCAACCCACAATCATATGTTAAAGTGTGTGTGTGAAAATGAAGGTTTAAGAATACTTGTTAAATGAGTATATGAGCAGAATCAAGTGATAACAATGCGAGAGTTTGTAAACCTAAATATTTCAAGAAGTATTCTGATAGACCTTAATAAGAATATTTACTAAGATGCGTCTCAAGAGTCAATAAAATTCCTCTTTACTCTGTCATCCTAATAACAGTTTTGTCAAATGGTTTTAATAATAGCAAAAACAGTTAGTAAGTTAGGTTTTTTTGTCAACTACTACCCTCTCCCCCCCAACCAAAACGAGATATTGTCTTCAATGTCCTAAGGTAGAAAGATAGCTAGAGTATAGAAGACATCACCCGAAACAGCAAACATTGACAAACCTGAAACACACTTAAACAAATATAAGAAATAACAAAACAAAATAAAATGTTATTAATAAAACTAAAGGACACAAGGTTTCACAAACAAAGGCTTAAATCCAATCTAAGCTTTTTACGGCTTTCCATAGTTGATCAATTTATACGACTCATGGAGGGATCAAGTATAGGGATGAAAGATTGTAATTGGTCAGTCAATTGTTCAGTAGTAGCAGCAGAGATTATGATTTGTCGTGCCGAAGATGTTAGAAATTCTTGTTCCACATCTTGATCAAGAAAATAGAACAAATTACCATGAAAATCATTAACATTTAACAAACCTATAAGTTTATAGTGAATGTGCAGTTGGGCCCAAGAGGAAATATGAAAGATCTCTTCCAATATGCCTAGACCACTTGGTAAAGCAATGAAGGCATCAACATGATGAAACATCGCATTCATTCGATCAGACATTATGGAGACCGTAGTTCCTCTCCAATTGTTTTTCCAATGATGTCCCATTTTGCTAAAGCTTTGGGGACGACCCCCAAAACTTGATTGTCTTCTAAAAATGCAGTTATTGACACACCTCTCATTAACCCAAGGCTGCCTCCCCCATACACTAAATGAATCTTTCTTTCAACTAGTACCTGACCAAGATGATTTGCTGATTCTAAAAACTTTTTTTCTTTCCCAGGACTGGATCCACCGAAAACACAAATATTTCTTATTTGATGACTTGAGGAACCTGCCATTTCTAGAAATGTAGGCCAGCTGGAGTCTCACTCTCTCTCTCTCTCTCTAATGAAAACATGTGTATGTATAAGTGGTTGTGATTGTGGCTTATATCTTCCCTTGGTTTTACGTCTAAGAACGACTTAAACGCCCTCTATGGGTCGGGGATAGGCTTCTCATCCAGTTTTCTTAAAAACTGACAAACATGGGTTTTTTTAGTCAGATTCCCAAGACTATGATGAGCATATTCTTTATGAAAATAGGGCTATAAATCATGAATTGCATGATGCACACCTCTACTATGATGAGACTTAAAAGTCAATAGAAGATTATATAAAGACTCTCTATGTTTTGAAATAAATCCCACCTTTTGATAATTTTCACAGGTTTTACAGAATGCATATGAGTCCTTGAACATAGTGGGCCAATAAAATCCACTTTGTAAGATTTTTGCAGTTGTCTTTCTTGATGAGAAATAACCCCCACATGCCTCGGAATGACAAAATCTCATGACACTACTTACCTCATTGTCAAGAATGCATCTTTGATATATTTGATTAGGACAATATTTGAATAAGTAAGGGTCATCCCAATAAAAGTTTTGCACATCGCTCAAAAACTTTCTTTTGTCTTGGGTATCCAAATGAGCTAGCAAAAATCCTGAAGCAAGAAAATTGTCAATATTAGCAAACCAAAGTATTGAACTAAGAGAAAGTAAAGATTCATCAGGAAAGTAATCATCAATTGGTGTGATGTCAGATGTCGAATCAACTGTCAATTTTGATAAATGATCTGCAATAACATTTTCGGTGCCTTTTTCATCCTTGATTTCTTCCTATTTGAAAGTTTCAAAGATTTCAGAATCGTGATTGACTTCCCTTTGTTTGGTCATGGCATGAGGAAATGGAAGTACTGGTGGGGAATCAATCTTTTCTTTGCAATGTTCAGGTTTAACCCCTTCCTTACCCTCAAAGATTAACTCATTTTCTTTCTCACAAGGTTCAAGAATGAGTTTTTCAATAACATTACCACTGTGGAGAGTAATGACTGATTGGACTTGATCCATGTGTTGGCTTCCGATACTACTTGCATTTGCATTGTATTGCCCTTTGGGATTTTGCTGTGGTTGAGATGGAAACTTACCTTTCTCTTGAAAATTGAGAGTAGATGTGAATTTTGCAAGAGTATCTTTCAAATCAACCATAGTTTGAGCATTTTGAGTGTTAATTGTCTCTTGCTTTTCAATGAATGCATGCAAAGTTTCAAATCAGCCATACTTGCATTTGCATTGTATTGCCCTTGGCTTGGAGGTCATGATTCCCTAAGGTTGTACATTCCTCCACTAGATGTATGAGGTTAAGTTTTGCTTGGTTCCTCATAAATGCCTGTAGTGTTCTAATTTTGAGCATTTTCAGCTAACAAGTCTAGATACTCCATTGCTTCATCAGGGTCTTTATCTTCAAAAGTTCCATTGCACATCAATTCCACCATTTGTCTATATTTAAGTTTTAACCCTTCATAAAAATGTGAAATCAATCTCCATGTTTCAAAACCATGATGAGGACAAGTATTAAGCAAGTCTCGATACCTATCCCAACATTGGCAAAATGTTTCTCCTGGTTTTTAAGTGAAAGTGGTGATTTGTCTTTTGAAAGAGTTTGTTCTATGAGATGGAAAAAACTTCTTTAAAAATTGTTGTTGCATTTCATCCCAAGCACGAATGGATCCTGACCTAAGATTTTGTAGTCATGTTTTAGCTTTATCTTTTAATGAAAAAGAAAAGAGCTTTAATTTGATGGTGTTCATGCTACAATTTAAGTCATTATAGGCGTTACAGACCTCCTCAAATTCTCTCAAATGCAAGTATGGATTTTCTAGATCTAAGCTATGAAAAGAAGGTAAAAGTTGAATAATACCTGACTTAAAATTAAAATGAGATGCATCAGAAGGAAAAACGATGCATGATTGCGCACTTGTTCTTGTTGGATTCATGTAGTCTCTAAGTGTTCTAACACGATTATTCTCATTATGAAACGACTGATTATCTTCTTCGGTCATATTTTTCTGAAAATAATGAGGATATCGTACAAAGTCTACCACTTAATATATGTGACCAAACTCTCATGCACGTGTAGGAAGAGAATAAAAGGAAGAAAAAAAAAGAAAAAAAAGAAACAAAACAAAAGTTAGATAAAATGAAAAGTGAAAATAAAATAAATATTATAATTTATACAAGAATTTACCTCCCCGACAACGATGCCAAAAACTTGACACGATCAAAGAGTTGATGTCTTATCCCAAGTGCAGAGGTGTCGAAGTAATAAATAACCCGGCAAGACCAGGGTCGAACTACAGGGAAGTGAACTATATAAAATTATATATAAAAAAAAGATCTGAAGAGAGCTTTGAGATGTGATAATGATGTAAGGATTTAAACAAAGATAAAACAATTGTCAAGGTTAGAGGATCCACTAATGGTATTTCAAATAAATATAATATAAATTCTTTTTATTACTCAAATGGAAATCACACACAAAAGAAGTTTCAATCGAATGATTTGTCAGTAATAGCTCATTATAAATTATTAACATGATCATATTAATTATCTTATTAAAGTAACACCAAACTTTTAAATATTGTCAGGAATTCATGATGCTAACTTATGTTAACAACAAATTAAGTTCTTTTCATAGCACATGTGTAGGTCATACCACACGGTTGGCTATGAAAGTGCCAAGCATTTGTTGTACCAAGTGTTATACAACACAAATCTAGATTAACCATTTAACAAGTAAGGTATTATGAATTAATAAGATAAAAATAATAAGACATGTTAATAGCAAGTTGTTAAGGATATAATCATTGAAGTCCATATTAAGTTTATATTATATTTATCCTAACACCATTAGTGAAACCTTTTTACCTTGACATAATAAAGTTAGCTAAATCTAATGAAGAAGAGAAACGTAAATAAACAAGAGGAGAACATGATTATATAAGTATAATAAAGAAAATGAAAGACATAAACAAAAGATTAATGAAAGCAAAACTTAAGCATTACAAAAATATAAAGAGCGAGCAAGAACATGATCTTAATCTGAAAACCAAGATGCCTAAATGCATGTTATAGGCCAAAATTTGGAACTATTGATTTGATGACTTATTGTTGAGTGGGCGGCCACATCTTGACTTGGTAACAATCCTTATCTTCTTTTCTGAAAAAAAACGTCATTGCTAACGTCAGAATTTGAACAGATAGTAGTGTCTGAGCTACAGGACATATTCTGACTTCTCTGTTGTTGCTACAATTTGAACTTGAAAACGACCTTTTTGAATCTTGGACTCTTCATGAAAGTTTTAGGCCTATGTCTTAGCTTTCCATCCATATAGACCAATCCTAAATCCAACTTCTACAGCTCCAGGTATGATCCAATAACCAAATAGTGTTCCAGTTTAGACTGAACCAACATCTCTTTTCTAAGCTTACCCCTCTCTTTGTCTTCTCAATTTCAGTAGTTAAACTCATCAATTAATCCTTTGATTTATATGATAGGCCTGCATTTAGGATGAACATTTACCATAAATTAAAGGTATCTTATAGTATCAGACTTGTTATTATAAAACGTGCTTTAGTTAAGGAGTTATTAATGCTTCAAGTGCAAAATGATGATATAAAACCTCGATAAAATGCACTTTTAAGTACTAATCACATGTGGTACTCCAATGAAAAAAACCATTTTAACAAGCTATTTTGTATTTTACATAAAATGATTAAAAAGAGGGGGAATTTTTAAAGAGAAAACATAGTTAAAATTTTCCCTCCATTTTTTAACTTCTCTAAAAAAACATATAGGAATGACTCTTTATTTTGACAAAATATATTTTAGCATCTCATATAGCTATCCTTTTGGAGAATTGAAATCAATAAATAAAGATCTATTTTGTTAGTTTTTTTTTTTGGCTCTCTGTTATAGCTCTCTCGTTCGAGATGCTCTAAGATGGGGAGTGTTATGGTCATAGTTATTATATCCAATCCAACTAAGTCTAGGTTGTAAGTTTAGCTGCTTAACTCACTAACAAAGAAGTTAACTTAATTTTATCTTAAAACACTTTATTTTTAGACAATCTAAAAACTACAAGAATGTTAGTTTGGACCAAAAAAATAAAAGGAATATTATTAAAATTGACCTAGTTGGATGTCACTTGAATTTGGCCAAGTCAATCATATCAACTAGTGGTTATCAAGTTGATCATGTTAACTTTTAAAATGATTTGAAAGAAAACCCAACATAGATTCGACTCCAAGTCACCTGATCAACATGTTAGACCAAATTTAATCATTATGACTAAAGTAAAAACAATACATATACAGGGTTAGTGTTGTGTAATGTTAGTATGATTATGTCATGTTTCAAAGTCTACCTATTTCACTAGGTTTAATCATTCTTTTAAAATCCAACTGACCTGGCTGGTTGATTTGTGACCTTGGTGATTCAGGGCTTGGGTTGAGTTGGGTTTCAATAAAACTCCTAATAAGTTGATTAAATTCAGGACCTCACTGATATTTGTGTTAACTCTTCTCTTATACTATTTGGAACACATTTCTCTGTTCATTGTGGAAGAAAAGGAATTATATTTTTGGTTCAACCATGTCTTGCCATTCTGTCAAAGCCTCGCCAAATCAATTTAGCATCGACCATAGTTTTAAAAATTGATTCTGAAATTAACTCGGAGCAAAGCCTAAGAGGGTCAACCCAAGTTAACTCCATTTTAAAAAAAAAGTTAATAGGTTGATAGTCAAGTTTTAACTAAATTAACTTGAGTTTTTTACGAGGTTAGCCAAAAAAAAATTATTTTCAATTCAGACAAATTTAAGTACCGAGGTGATCAGGTCCTTGATCAATCTATTAAACAGATCTAGGTTTTAATACAATGGCATCAACACTCCTATATTCTTTCTGTTTTTTCAACTGTGATAATATTTGTGTGCTAGCTTTTGCATAGAGCAACTTTATTTTGAACATCTACATTTCGGTTGCCGAATTGATATGAAAATAATTCTTTCATGGCTTTTTCTAAAATTTCAACTCTAGATTAGACAACAGTCTTACTATATCAATGTTTTATATATAAAAAAAATTGATTGTTTTGAATCAATGATATTTTGGAAGATGGAACTAAAAACATTTTAAATCTAAGTGATAAAAGTATTTTCTAATCATTTTTCATACATTAAAACTAAAGTTTACCTTATTAAGG
>Ga0325401_1007328_pt1 | contig 10710 bp, 9 predicted proteins | sample PopdelMetagenome_FD_205666 | JGI IMG/M metagenome (GOLD analysis project Ga0325401, IMG submission 205666) | Populus deltoides microbial communities from Bellville, Georgia, United States - Xylem-PdKOR-R2 | ecosystem: Host-associated > Plants > Phyllosphere > Stem > Wood/Secondary xylem | place...
GCTTTAAAAGCGCGACATTTATTAAATATCTCAATTCTAAAATGCAACAATTATCTTTTTGTGATTATAAATAACTATATTTAATAAATATCAAACTTCTAAAGCATGATAACATAAAAATATACTATTTCATCCAAATTTCTGCTCTTTTATTAATTTACTTATTGTTTTGATTTGAATAATACTTTTCCAATTTGTCCTTCAAATCCTGTAAGCTAGGCAATGGATCGATGAATGGAAGAGTAAGATGACACGTTCCCACGTCGAGTTTCCTATTTTCTCGGATGACAAAATTATGGTAGTATTTAAGCTGTCTAATGTACGAAAGTCAACACTTCCGTTAAATTCTCAAAATAAAATAAAAAAAGAAGAAGAAGAGGAATTGCCATCACTTCCGTGCGACAGAGCTTGAGCACTGAACCCAATTTTAATGGTAAAAGAAAAATATTTACTGCGGTTGTATCTGTTCTGATGGTGTCTGCAACTTGCAAGCTCGTTTTTCCCAAGGAAATTTGAGCGAAGAAGACTAACATAAAATTCCGAGGGGAGCACCCTTATAAAGAAGCAGAAGTCTTTATTTATTTTTCGACACCTACATAAAATTAGCATAATCTTCGACGATATATATCACAGTAGTTTTCGTTTAATGTGTATTGTCGAATCTTTCCTTTCAATCATCTGGATTCGCTCATTAAAGGGAGACTTGAGAGCAATAGAAGATTATCTGTCATTGTGTAGTCCAAAAATGGTGGGTTTTCCCTTAAATCAAAAGGAAACATACAAGCTCAGCTCCTGACGATCGAGAATTTTTACTTTCTAGGTAAAGCCGATGTGTTCTTTCTCTCTCCCCTTTTCTTTTCTTTTTTGTGAGAAATACTGTTGGGTTTCTTTTTCAGCCTGCGCTTAATTGTCACATTTGGAGCTTAGACGATCCTCGGAATCTGTATCAGTACTCGGCCTCAGGCCCTGTTTTAAGTTTTAACTGATGAAAACTATTTTCTTCGGAAAACATCCCACAAAGGAAAGGCCCAGAGTAAAAAACAATATACTTTCTTATTGATATGCGATGTACCTTTCCGTCTCCAAAAGCCACCGGGGACCCTTCACTGGAGAAGAACATGACTACGGGCAGACTGTGCATAACAAGTAGCCTTATGCCTTATCCCTTTAATCATTGTACCCGAAAGCATGGCCCTTTAACAAAGAAACTCCTTCAAAGGCAATGATTTTAGGATTGATCTAAATCACCAACCAACCAGCAAAAACTCCCTGTTATTGGCTCCAAGTCTACAAATCCCACAATCCCTGAGATGGTCCCAGTTTCAAAGAGAAAAGGAAAGGTACTGGGGCTGTGCATAGTTAACTTCTCTGATTCCTAGAGAGTATTTTTATCACAGCACCCGGTGTACTCAGCCAAAAAATGTCTCTTCATGATTACAGACTCATTATGTTTATCAGACAAGTTACTCTTTCCAAATTGGCATTAACACTTTAACCAGTGGATGGTGGGCTCTCATAGTCTCATGTCACTTCAAATATACAAACAGATTCCCCATTACAATTGAATTTCTTACTGACAGGACTAGAAAATCCAAGGGAAAGCTCCTTAACCAAACCCCAAGTAAATTTCTTTTTCTTATTTATGCCTATTACACTCGGCTGTTTATAGATATTTGCTCTGTCTTTTAATTCTATGAATTCAAATATAAAATCCAAGGAATCTGATAAATTTGTTTTAAAGAGTGGCCTAGGCCAGTATGAAGGTATATTTTTAAAATTATTTGAAAATAAAATTTTGTCCCGATTAATACACATTCATATATAAAGAAAATCCAAACATTAAAAAAAATATATATCATATTTGAGTCACCAAACCACTACTTATAATAAATAGCTGATGATCTTGATCACTCAACTCCCATATTGAAGGGGTAGCCATTCTTGGCTGTGACTATGGTTTCAACTTCTCCTTCCAAGGTGAGCAGAACCAGTTATACCCTTGTTTCCCATATACTTGCATGCTTATTATTTCGAAAACATGTAACCATTTTTCTTTTCCATTCTTGAAATCTAAACAGGAAGATCAGTCCATGAGCAAATGGACAGAAGGCGACCCTGCTCGCCGAGCCAAATGGTGGTACTCAACTTTCCACTCTGTCACAGCCATGATCGGTGCAGGTGTTCTCAGTCTGCCCTATGCCATGGCTTACTTAGGCTGGTATGTTTGTCAGTACTGTAACACAGCTTAACAGATTCTTATTTAATACGCGCAGTAAATAAGACAAATAATTATATTTCTGTTCTTGATCAGGGGTCCAGGGATAATGGTCTTAGCGTTATCCTGGTGCATGACCTTGAACACAATGTGGCAAATGATCCAACTCCATGAATGTGTTCCCGGGACTCGCTTTGATCGCTACATCGACCTAGGTCGACATGCCTTCGGGCCGAAATTGGGACCATGGATTGTCCTACCTCAGCAACTGATTGTTCAAGTTGGTTGTGATATTGTGTACATGGTCACAGGAGGAAAGTGTTTAAAGAAGTTCATGGAGATGACCTGCGCCTCTTGCACACCAATAAGGCAGTCTTACTGGATTTTGATCTTTGGTGGCATTCATTTCTTCTTGTCCCAGCTTCCTAATTTCAATTCTGTTGCTGGCGTTTCACTAGCTGCAGCAGTCATGTCACTCAGGTACTTGGTTTAATTTTTTTTTATCTCCTTTCGCCTTGCTTATAACCAGAACATAACCGTGGTAATTCTGTGATATCATTTGTTTTATTTACTTGCTCATAATTATTTTTTAAAATATTTTTTATTTAAAAATAAATTAAAATAATATATTTTAAAAAAAATTATTTTTTATATTAGCATATCAAAATGATTTGGGTACATAAAAAAATGAAATAAAAAAATTTAATTTTTTTAAAATCACATTTAAAAAAAAAAATAATCAGGTTCTTATTATGCTTGATAGGTTTTGTGTGTCGGCCTTGCACAGTGTCATGCTAATCGACTCTGTGTCATTCCAATTAGAACATTTTGGTTCAACTGTTCGTTAATTAGAGTGACAAACAACTTCTTAACACAACGATGAAAGGCACCATCCATTTAAAATAAAGGAATTTTACTTGAACTATAACTGTCAATTAGCGAGCAAGAATATTCTTTCCCAAAATTGAAGAAAAATTAGATAAACTACTAGTTGAAGAGCCTTGCACACTGCTAGCTGACTTGGTTAGCTTGTAAACTAATCTGTGAGTAGAATTTCATTTTGGCGCAAAATTAATGAACACGCCAAAAGACCTCATGTGAAGAGATTTTCAAGAACTTGAACCGTAGTCATTTGGCAATGTTTCAAGAGACCAAAGATTAAGATACAAAAAGAACTTAACAATGGTTAAAAATGACACAGCTATAGATAATCAAGCATTTTTTTTCCCTTTTTTGATGATACATAACCTAGTCATTTGAAAAAGGATTATATGTCACTCTTTTCTTTTCCTAGTCTATGATTTACCATACACAAGATATGACTAGGAGATCTATATTGTTTTTGCATGGTTTACTGGAGGAGCATGGCTTCGAACAATTGTGACGATTCTAGTCATGCCTTATCAGACTCACTGGCATCAGATTGTGAAACTTATCGAGCATGCAATAAATTTGTGGCTAGAATTGGACAATTGCCACACTCGCTAGCTATTGTATTAGCATTTGCCGATTTACTATGGATCAATGACTAGTAGAAAGTTATGCGATTCTGATCTTTGTCCCTCAAAAGGGCCATTGCTTAAAGCTATTCATTGCTTTTGGTAGGGTAACTCGGATCCCTTTTTGTATCGAATAAATCAGTCTCACTGCTTTTTGAGTGACAGCCATTATGAGGATAAGTTAATCAATCTTGCGGAAGGAAATGGGTTTAGACTTTAGACTCGGAGGCTTTTTTATGCGTTTGGTGGAACTTTGGTGACAAAAAAACTTGAAAAATGACGCAAAGGCAAGCTAATTCATCAACATAATTTACAATCAGATCGATGTTGATGTAAAGCAGACACTTAAAGTGAACGCATACAGATTACTATCAAAGTCAAAAGGTGAAACCAAACAGGAAAACATGCTTAGTGGACATCAAGACATGAACTTTGTATATCTTTTCTTTCCTATTATTCTTATGTTGAATTTGGAAAAAAAAGTTTTAATTTCTGATCATAAGGGCACCAATCATGCAAAAACTACAGGTTCTTGATTGATTTACTTTGTGCAGTGCTGTCTTACTCCATTGAGTTTCTGATTGCAGTTATTCAACCATAGCATGGGCAGGTTCTTTGGCTCATGGCCAGATTGATAATGTGAGCTATGCTTACAAAAGCACCAGCGCAGCTGACTACATGTTTCGTGTCTTCAATGCACTGGGAGAAATTTCTTTTGCATTTGCTGGCCATGCAGTTGTTCTTGAAATCCAAGCTACAATTCCATCAACTCCTGAGAAGCCTTCCAAAATACCAATGTGGAAAGGTGCACTGGGTGCTTACTTTATCAATGCAATTTGCTATTTTCCTGTTGCCATTATAGGGTATTGGGCATTTGGACAAGATGTTGATGATAATGTGCTTACTGATCTCAAAAGACCCGCATGGCTCATCGCCTCCGCTAATTTAATGGTGGTAGTTCATGTCATTGGTAGCTACCAGGTATAAGAGACTATATTCATGAAATTAACAGCATACATGTGTTCACATTCTCAAAAAAACAAACACACGCACATGTTCTGCTGGAACCTAACAGAAACCTTTTCTAGGTCTATGCTATGCCTGTTTTTGACATGCTAGAGAGGATGATGATGAAAAGACTCAATTTCCCACCAGGAATTGCACTAAGACTCCTAACTCGCTCTACTTACGTTGGTGAGATTTGCTATTTTTCTGGCATTAAATTAACATATGCATCTTCCAATTATCTCAAGTTTGCTGCTGCTTGACTCTTAATTTTGTTATCCGTTGAATTTACAAACTATACATGTCCCTGATATTTGGCAGCATTTACACTATTTGTTGGAGTCACCTTCCCATTCTTTGGAGATCTTCTTGGTTTCTTTGGTGGATTTGGTTTTGCCCCAACTTCATATTTTGTAAGCCTCTCTTAGGGTAATTGCGATAATCACTAGATTACTTTCAGAGTCAGACAAGATAATCTATCCATTCTGGGCTTTCTTGCAGCTCCCTTGCGTGATGTGGCTACTAATCAAGAAACCCAAGAGATTCAGCACCAAATGGTTTATAAATTGGGTAAGCAGAACAATCCAAAATGCCATGCCATGCCATGCCTTTCCTAATTAAAGCAACAAATTGACCAGTGAATTATTTATTAATTAATAGCAGTAATTCTTTTTGTCTTCAGGCTTGCATATTCGTCGGAGTGTTCATCATGATCGCATCCACGATTGGTGGGTTCCGGAATATTGTTACCGATTCCTCCACCTATAGGTTCTATACATGAATAATGGCAAAATGTATCTGAACGAGTTTGCAAGACTTATTTTTCTTACTTATCAGCTGCTTGGCAGCGATGCCTTTGTTGTGGGATAATCGCCACTATAAAGTACACCAACTTTTAATAAGCATACCAGTTTTTTAAAAAAATTCAATCAAGTATTTTTTTTGTTCAGTTATTTTTATTGCTCCATTTTTTTTATGATGTGTCCTCTATTTGAGTATTTACTATATAAAAATAAAAAAGAGCAAAATAATTTTAGTAAAGAAAGTTCCCTCCAAGAATGAAAAGGTGAAGCTACAATTTAGTAGCATGGGATAAAGGACACATCAACAAATAATGGATGAAAAGTACTTGATTACTAGTTTTGAAAAGTTAATATATTCAAATGAAATAAATTAAAATTCATGTACTTAGATTAAAAAAAATAAAAGTTGGTGTGCTTGTTATCCAATTAAACTCTTTGTTATAAAGTGGTGTTTGAGATTGTGGTCCAGATTGTTTTTCAAAATAGCTTCTAGCTTTAAAATGCATCAATTTTTTTTATATATTAACATATCAAAATCATAAAAAAAACATTAACTTAATGAATATTTTTGCGTTGTAGTTGGGCAACACTTTTCAAAAATTTTGATTTTTTATCTTGCTTTAAATTATTTTTAGGGTGTTTTTGGATCGTTTTGATGTGTTAATATCAAAAATAAATTTAAAAATATATATTATTTTAATATAATTCGAAATAAAAAAAAACAATCTTTATCACTATATTAAACATTCCCTTCACATTTTTTCAAACTAAAAGTATCTAAAAGTGCAAGCATACACTCTACAAGAGTATTTCCAAGAAAAGATGCTAAATAGCTAAATTAATAAAATAACATTTTAAATAATATAAATATTGCTTTTTTTATAATGTATACTCCAATGGAAAAAAAACCATTTGAAAGTTAATTATATTGAAGTGGAATAAATAAGTGTTTTATTTTTTTTATGATTTTGATGTTATTTTTTTTCCACATGCTTATATTTTATTGGTTTATTTTTTTATTAGCTCCACTTTGTTAGTTTTGATTTTTTTAAGAGATATATAGAAATAATATTTGTAGGAGAAAAAAAACATTTTAGCATTTTATTTAATTTATTCCTACAGCATGAAAAACAAAAAAAAAAGAGTTAAAATATTATTTTTTTTATTTTCAACTCTCCATTTAGCTCCTGCGAGTTAGAGTTGTTCTATGCAAGCGACTCTTTAGTCCAGCATAATACTGTACTGCTTTGTGTTGTCATATTCAGCAAACAGACTGAATTTCCTCCTGGATTCTTAACACCATCATCGTGTATTTTGACAATTATGTTTGGATTTTATTTCTAAACCGGAGAAGTAGCATCTGATTGACTTGATTTTACCCCGTCATCATTCTTCCGATTAACTAAATGAAGGAGAAGGAGGAGTTATAGCAAATCAGCTCAGCCATTGAAGGTACAGGAGAAGGATTTATGAAAAGTGAGGCCAACGATTGTGCATCTCCACGGTCCACCCACTAATGAGTGGTCTGGTGTCGTTGTAGAAGTGACCTGCCTGCACTTAAGCCAGCCCATTGGATGACTCTGAAAACACCTTTTGATTTAACTAGAGACCACTTCACTGATTAAGGATTAACTCTTACCTAACTCTTCATACACCAATGCTCCCCTCTCGTTCCCTCCCAACGGGGTTCCCAAAAGTGATCACTAGCTAGTCTAATGGAAGAAGTAGCTTTCCGATAGTGATGGATACACCGCGGCGCAAGGAGGGATGCTATTAATTATTAATAGAAGTAGCTTAGGATAACTTAGGCAAGATTTGTTTTTGTTGAAAATAGTTTCTTTTAGATAAAGTGGTTTTTGTAAGACTAGATTCATGAAGAATAATTATTTTATGATATTTTATAGTGTTATAAAAAATAAATTGAAAAATATTTTTTATTCATAAAAAATAAAATAAAATATAATTTTTTAATGTTTTAATTTGTATTTTCAATTTTATTAAAGAATAAAAACTAAATCCGAGAAATAAAAAAATTGATTGATTATTAAATTAAAAAAAAAATTTCATAAGTTGATTAAGAAAAGGACAGGAGAAATAAAAACAACAATTAAAATAATAAGGACAAAGTTGATATAAAAATCAATTTTTAAGGTATGAATTTTAAAAAAATCAAAACAAAATATACATCAATTAAAAAATTGATAATTAAATTTGATATAATCAAAAAATAATATAATATTTTTTAAAAAAATCACAACTTCTAGAAAATATATTCCACCCAAAATAAATAAATAAATATAATTTTTTTTTTCTAAAAATCATGTTAAGTTTTTCTTTATCTAAAAAATATTTTCTATTTACTGATTTTTCTACTAATAAAAAAAACATGAAAAAATTTTAAAAGTAATTTTTTAAAAATAACTTTCGGTAATTCTCATGGCTTCTATCTATACCAAGGTTGTTTTGGATATATTTGTGTGTGAATCGAGATAAATTCTTTCTCGAATTATTTTAAAGGTGTATATCCCACGTTGACATGGTATATTAAGAAAAAAAATTAAATATTTTTTTAATGATAATTTCAAGATTTGAACATGAAAAATTAAGGAAAGAAACCTCTTTATCATCAAACTAATTCCCTAAGATTTCCATTACATCAATGAGTATAAATATAATCTCATTTGATTAAATTAAAAAACAAAGCTTTCATATTAAATTCAATGAATATTTTCTCAAACTTATTCATTGAAAAACCCTATACATTATTGAATAACAGAATTAATCTAGAAAATTCAAAGAACTTTTTTATAATATTGGAATTAAAAAAAAAATCTTTGGTGTTTTATGACATTGAAAATCACGCTAACTCGAGACTACATCTGCTCTAGGAAAGATAAAAAAAAAAATGATAGATAAACATAAGATGAGAACACTCAAAGAAAAAAAAAACAAACATGTTAGTACTTTTCAAAAGCCGATCTGGCTTTTGTTTAGAAATTTTTTTTGGGATCCTGAGGAAACCACCAAGTTACTGGGATAATAATTAAAGGACACGGAATGATTGAACCGATGCTCAATCGGATCATGTTTTCATGGATATTATTATGCTTCTAAAGATGCTAATTGAAGGAGTGCAAAATTTCAGGACTCTCTTTTCGAAAGAGAGGTGGGGGAGACGACTTGAAGACAATCTTTTGACCCACAAAAGCTACAATGTAGGCCCAAAAAGTTTTCCTTCGGGTCATTCAATGATGTGGTCCAGCGAACCAAAATCATAGAGCCCATTAGTGGTCAAAAGAGTAAAGCAGTGGACATCAAAAAGCATCATCGTATAGATGAGTCACAGACACCAATTAATCATGCTAATCGCAATGAAACCCTAATTACCATAATTAAATCCTCAAATTCTTGCGCACAGACTGGGCTTAAAAGACATGTCTCTTTCAATGGACCCACAGAGATTAACAAAAAAATGCAAAGCTAATGAAACCACGAAACAAAACACCCTGCCAAAGACAACACAAAAAACATAGAATACTCCTCTCTTTAAAATTTATCCTTCGAAACCCCATCTCACTCAAAGCTTCTCTCTCCCTGCTTGTCTTTAATTTCCTCAGCAAGCCAAACGTGAACCCCTTCCTTTTTATATGCATCACACAAGCAAGCACAAGCATTCCTTGACTCCTCTCGCTTTGCTGTCTTGTCCTGCCGCTCTCTGTCATTATTGTCCCAAATGGGGCTTCTCTTTTACGTTATCTTCTCTTTGTTTTTCGCTTCACCACCTGTTTCCTCCTCTCGAATTCTAACACCACATCCTTCTGAAACGACAGTCCTTGATGTCGCCGCCTCCATTCAAAGAACGAAAAACATTTTCTCTTCTGGCCCTAAAATGTCACCGTTTAACCAGCAAGAGAAAGAAACTACCTCGTCAGAACTTACAGTAGAGCTGCTTTCTAGAACTTCCATTCAAAAAACCACACACACTGACTACAAGTCGCTAACCTTATCTCGCCACCAGCGTGACTCTGCCCGAGTCAAATCTCTCGTGACTCGTTTAGATCTAGCCATCAATTCCATTTCCTCGTCAGATCTTAAACCACTTGAGACTGATTCAGAATTCAAATCTGAGGATCTACAGAGCCCGATTATATCTGGCACGAGTCAAGGAAGTGGTGAGTACTTCTCCCGAGTTGGAATCGGAAAACCACCAAGTCAAGCTTATTTAATACTCGACACTGGTAGTGACGTTAACTGGGTACAATGCGCACCCTGCGCTGATTGTTATCAGCAAGCGGACCCCATCTTTGAGCCGGCGTCATCGGCTTCCTTCTCAACTCTATCTTGCAACACCAGGCAATGCAGGTCCCTCGACGTATCAGAATGCCGGAATGACACGTGTCTCTACGAGGTTTCGTATGGGGACGGGTCTTACACCGTTGGTGATTTTGTTACTGAGACTATTACTCTTGGCTCAGCCCCAGTTGATAACGTGGCTATCGGCTGCGGACATAATAATGAAGGATTGTTTGTAGGAGCCGCTGGCTTGCTAGGGCTCGGCGGCGGTTCGTTGTCCTTCCCTTCTCAGATCAATGCGACGTCATTTTCTTATTGCCTCGTGGATCGCGATTCTGAGTCTGCTTCAACTCTCGAGTTCAACTCAACTCTCCCTCCTAACGCTGTTGCTGCTCCGTTGCTCCGGAACCACCATCTTGATACTTTTTATTACGTTGGATTAACGGGACTGAGTGTAGGTGGGGAGTTGGTTTCGATTCCTGAATCGGCGTTTCAAATTGATGAGTCGGGAAATGGAGGGGTAATTGTTGACTCGGGAACGGCCATTACTCGGTTGCAAACGGACGTTTACAACTCTCTGCGAGATGCCTTTGTAAAGAGAACGAGGGACTTGCCGTCGACTAATGGGATAGCGTTGTTTGACACGTGTTATGATTTGTCTTCTAAAGGGAACGTGGAGGTGCCGACGGTGTCGTTTCATTTTCCTGATGGAAAGGAGTTACCGTTACCGGCGAAAAACTACTTGGTTCCGCTAGACTCGGAAGGAACGTTTTGTTTTGCTTTCGCACCAACGGCTTCGCCTTTGTCAATTATTGGGAACGTGCAGCAGCAGGGGACACGTGTCGTTTATGATCTGGTTAACCATCTAGTTGGGTTCGTGCCTAATAAATGCTAG
>Ga0325401_1007331_pt1 | contig 10706 bp, 9 predicted proteins | sample PopdelMetagenome_FD_205666 | JGI IMG/M metagenome (GOLD analysis project Ga0325401, IMG submission 205666) | Populus deltoides microbial communities from Bellville, Georgia, United States - Xylem-PdKOR-R2 | ecosystem: Host-associated > Plants > Phyllosphere > Stem > Wood/Secondary xylem | place...
TAGTAAAAAGGGTAAAAAAGCTAGGAAGGAGGAGAGTGTTACTGGAAACTCTACAAATAAAGCCGAGGATGATCTTAACTATGGTGATGGGTTATGTACAGATAGGGGAGAGAGGTATGAGAATCAGCCAAGGAGGAGACATATTCGGCCACACAAGGATTTTGAATTTAAAGGGGATTTTGATGATTTGGGTGATGTAGACCGAAATTTGGGAAGTATTAAGTTAAAAATCCCAGCCTTTAAGGGAAAATATGATCCGGAAGTTTACTTAGATTGGGAAAAAAGGTGAAGATGCTTTTTGACAGCCATAGGTACTCTAAAGAAAAAAAAGGTTAAGTTAGCTGTAGTGGAGTTTATAGATTATGCCATGGTTTGGTGGGAGAGATTGGTGGTAGAAAAAAGAAGGAATAGAGAAAGACTAGTTAGCATGTAGGAGGAGTTAAAGACAATAATGAAGAAGAGGTATGTTCCTAAACATAGCTAATGTTGTGGAGTTGTTTAATCATTTACAAATGATTACACAAGGTAGTAAGATTGTGGAGGAGTATCAGAAATAATTAGAGGTGGCTATGATTAAAGCTAATGTTAATGAAGATTAGAAAGTTACTATGTCTAGGTTTTTTTTTTTCCGATCAAATATAAGAAATTATATAGATCAAAAAACATAGCTGGAAACCAGCAAATCATATGTACAGGCATATACAAAAAGGGAATAGATCCCTTGAACAGATGGGAACATACTCCCTGAAACAAACTAGCTATCTAAGCTATCCAGAAACAAAAGCAAAACTAGCAACGAAACTGGAAAGCAAGCGCTAACAGGAGCTTGCTGAACCGAAAAAACACAAAGCCACCAAGGCAGCACAAAACACCAGAACAACAGATAACCGTAACATAGAGCAGGTCAACCTAGAGCCACGGCCTCTGAATAGCAACAAAGCCTCTGCAAAGCAAACAGACCCAGCCACAGCACAACCAAACAACCAATACTGAGAACAGAAAAGACCCAAAACACGCCCTGCACAAGCGCAAAGGCATCACCACCAACAACTAATTAAGCACAACACCAAGAGGAAATTACAAATATCAACAACCAACATGATTATAACACAAGGATCACTTCCAAACCATAGAGGTAAACCCAACAAAATAACAACAACCACTAGCTATACAATAGCCAAGCGGGCAAATTATCTACAACAATCAGGAAGGGCCAGGAGGTTGACCAACTGTCCATAGATTTCCTGGTTTTTTCCCAGCAGATATACCTAGAGCAATATCTGACAGAATAGGAGAAGTGTCCTGTAGCAGCAAGCCTGTATGCTAAGATGGATAGCGCCCCTTGCTCTTGCCAGAGCAAGGATCAAGCGGTCCAGGTTTCCCATTCCTAGAGGAGTCAGACCTAGATGAATCTGCAGGATTGCTAGAAGAGGACAGAACAGGCAGGTTGGATATGGCATCCCGAGGAAGTTTTGTCTTTTTTCTCCTTCTATCAGCTTCCCGATTCCTAGTTACAGCCTCAGTAATGGGACAGGAAACACCTGGTGAAGGGCTTAAGACAAGTTTCACTTCAGCTACATCCTCCGAAGGGCCAAAAGGAGATACATGTGCTCTCTTAGCCGGTGCAGGGGTAGGCAAGTCTTCAATGCCAGTACCAAGGTTCAGACAGGCAGAACTAAAGTGCCCAGGCATGTGGTAGTGGGACCAGAGCTAGCTTTTTGAATGGCTTGAATAGAGACATAACTAATGTTGTAGAGTTGCAATCTTATGTTGAATTGGAAGAGTTAGTGCATTTGGACATTAAGGTTGAAGAACAATTAAAAAGGAAGGGCAGTACAAGATCTGGAGCTTATTCGGGGTCTTCTTCGGGTTAGAAGTTGAATTATATGAGAGAGGGTAATGTGCTATCGAAGCCTTTGGTGACTTTTAAAGTTGCCAAACCTACCTCAATAAAGAAGCAAGTTTCGGCCAGTGATAAAAAACTTAATGGAGAAGTCCAACCGAAGCATAATCATGATATAAAGTATTTCAAGTGTCGGGGATTGGGACATTATGCATCAAAGTGTGCAAATCATCGAGTTATGATTCTAAGGGATAATGGGGAGATTATATCCACTAGTGAGGAGTCTGATTGTGATGGCATGCCACCATTTGAGGATGCTAGTGATTTAGAGTATGTTGTTGATGATAAAGTTTTGATGATTAGAAGGTCGCTTAGTGTTCAGACTAAGGAGGATGATGTAGAGTAACAAAGGGAGAACATCTTCCATACTAGATGCCTAATCAACGGTAAGGTATGTAGTAGGATCATTGATAGTGGTAATTGTACTAATATTTCTAGTGTTACTTTGGTTAGAAAGTTGGGATTGAATACCATAAAGCATGAGAGGCCTTATCACTTACCCCACTAACACCAAAACAAGTGTATGAAGATCAAATTCAGTTGAAGAAAAGTTAAAAGGAGAAGCACTCGGCTTTGGCGAAAGTGGAAGAACAAGCCGAACAACATGGTGAGAATATAAGGAAGAGTGAAAATAAAGTGAGCCATGAGTTGAAAAAAAATGGGGACAAAGTTTCGGCCCTTACGAAATTAGGGGAGGGTCACGGCCAAAAAGAAAAAAATAGAAGGGCAGTCTCTCTTAACTATCCCACTTATGATAAGGAGTTGTATGCGGTAGTGAGAGCATTGGAGACTTGGCAATATTATCTATGGCCCCGAGAGTTTGTTATACATACCGATCACCCGTCATTAAAACATTTGAAGGGTCAAGGTAAGCTAAATAGGTGACATGCCAAGTGGATTGAGTTTACTGAAACTTTCCCATATGTGATTAAGTACAAGCAAGGTCAAGAAAATATGTGTGAAGGTATGTTCTTCTTAATACTATGAATACTACATTGTTAGGATTTGAGTATATTAAAGAATTGTATCTTGATGATAATGATTTTGGTTCTATATATGATGAGTGCAAAGTTTCGGCCAATGATAGGTTTTTTAGGCATGATTGATTTTTGTTTAAGAAAAATAAATTGTGTGCGTCTAATTGTTCTATGCGTGAATTGCTTATAAAGAAAGCTCACGGGGTGGTTTAATGGGGTATTTTGGAATTGCTAAGACTTTGGATGTTTTACGTGAACACTTTTATTAGCCTAATATGAAAAGAGATGTGCAAAGAATTTGTGATAGGTGCATAACATGTAAACAAGTTAAGTCTAGAGTAACGCCTTATGGGTTATACACACCTTTTACCTATTCCTAAGGAACCTTGGGTTGATGTTTCTATGGATTTTATTTTGGGTCTACCTAAGTCTAGGAAAAGAAAAGACTCTATATTTGTTGTTGTTGATAAATTTTCTACGATGACACATTTCATTGATTGCCATAAAACTAATGATGCCACAAATATAGCTGACCTATTCTTTAGAGAGTTCATTCAGTTACATGGTGTTCCTAGGAGCATTATGTTAGATCGAGATGTTAAGTTTTTAAGTTACTTTTGGAAGGTTTTTTAGGGTAAGTTAGGGACTAAGCTTTTATATTCTACTACTTGTCATCCACAAACAGATGGCCAAACTAAAGTTGTTAACTAAACTTTAACTTGGTTGTTAAGGGCTATCATTCAAAAGAATCTTAAAAATTAGGAAGATTGTTTGCCATTTATTGAATTTGCATATAATTGTAATGTGCATTTACTACTAATTATTCACCATTTGAGATTGTTTATGGTTTTAATCCTTTGACACCATTAGATTTAATTCATTTACCTGTGAATGAAAGGGGTAGAATTGATGGTACTCAAAAAGCACAGGTGGTGAAGGATTTACATGCAAAGATTCGACAACAAATAGAGAAAAAAAATTGAACAATATGCACACAAGGCTAATAAAGGATGGAAATTGGTGAGGTTTGAACCAAGTGATTGGGTTTGGGTGCATATGAGGAAGGAAAGGTTCCCTAAACAAAGGAGATCAAAGTTGATGCCTTGAGGAAATAGTCCTTTTCAAGTCATAGAAAAGATTACTGATAATGCCTACAAAGTGGATCTACCAAGTGAGTATGGTGTTAATGCTACATTCAATGTTGCTGATCTTTCTTTGTTTGATGTAAGTGATGATTCGAGGTCAAATCCTTTTGAGGAGAGAGGGGATGACGCAATCCAAGCACCAAACGATCCATTGGAGGTTCCGGTTGGTCCAGTTACAAGGCTTGGAGCTAAGAGGTTCAAAGAGACTTTCAATGGACTTTTTCAAGATACATAGGCTAAGGTGGACTTCAAGAGGATATTAAATAATGAGGAGTAAGCTGTGATTAATCAAGAGGGGCTAGTTTGTGGAACCAAGACCATCACACAAGGATTGAGAGAATAAGACTAGATTCAGACAATTTGACCTTTCACTACCTTATTTTTTTTTATCATAATTGGAGTGACATGTCGAATTTTGAGGTGATTCTAATTGGGCTGGAAACTAGACTTTCATACCTTTCCAACGGTATATGGCACGCCTTTTAATTCTTTAAGACGAGAGCGAACCATCCATTTGAAGTTGGGTTTTCCTACTACCAGACAGAATGTGGAAATAACCGAACTTGTCTTATTAAATTAGTTGGGCTATTAAACTTTCTTTATTTTATGAGGTAACACTTGTTTGAGTTTCAGACTTGTTTATTTTATTTAGTTTCGGCTAGTTTTAGCTTTGGTTAATTATTATTTAAATTGAATTTATATGTGACCTATTAGGAAAACTAAGGTTTTTGGCTTGGGGTTAAATACTCTTGAGAATAATTTTCAGCATGCTTTTTTTTTGCTGATAATATTTTGATTTTTGCCGACCTTTAGTTGTCAATCTAGGTTCTTGATTGAACTTTTAACTCTTCAAAGAATTGATCATCTTTGTTGTGAATTTATACTCATTTTGCTCGTCTCCAGGTGTAGGCGTTGTAATTTGGTTGATTTATAGTCTTGTTGCCTTGGAGCAGGTCTTTCATTGTGATAAACTCATCCTATTTCCAGTAATCTTGGATTAGATATATCTTGGATTCGCGAATTCAATTCAATTCCACTAGGGTTCGCATCAGTGTTTCTTTGGAATTTGATGCATGGTCTCTTACCGTTACGCGACTACGTTATTTTTTTCATATGAAATATGTCCAACTACATGTATTTTTTAAAAAAAAATTTAAAGATTCAGGTTATTACTTTGTTAGGTAAAATAAATAAGTTTTATTTTAATTAAATAATAAAAAATAGATAACAATAATAAATATAAAAATTTTACAAAAATAATTACATTAACTTGGAAAATTGTTTTTCAAGAATGAAAAAACGATGTTCAATTTTTATCCAATTAAACATCAAAAGACAAAATGAGTCAACAGGGTTAAAAAAATCCAGCGTGAGTTGATCCAAGATAATGTGATAATCATGTAATCTAGATAATAAAAAGCAAGTGAGCCCAGATTAACCCGTCAAACTCGCGTCTCAGGTCATACAATCAGGATACCTTTATGGAAAAGAAATTAAAAAAACCATAAAGTCGTTTTAAAAAAACTAAAGTCAACAATGAAATTGGAAAAAAAATTAAACAAAAAAACATGTCAACCCCCATTAAATTATTCAAACTCGTGACTTAAGGGTTATTAGATCGGAAGCATCATTCATAGAAAAATTACAAAGCCTATTCCCTAATAAATCAAATATTGAATGATGAAATTGGAAAAAAAAATTATATAAAAGGATCCAAAATAAAAAAAATTAAAATTAAAAGTGTGAGAATGAAAAATGAAATAAAAAATAAATTAGAGAGCAATTACGAATTTTTTATTGGAGGGTTAAATTCAAAAGAAAAATAGTTCAACAAAAGGACAAAAAAATCAAAAAAATAAGGACCAAATTAAAAAAAATAATATAGCATAAATTTGGATTGAAAGATAAAATTAAAAACAACTAAAACTTTTATGAAAGGACCAAGAAAAAAAAAGAAATCAAAAGAATAATGTTGCGATGTCGCGGTCGCACAAATTAATTACTCTAACTTAAAACACAACACACAAGATAGTATAAAGCAAGCAAGGGGTCGATCCCATGAGGAAGGTTCAAGTTAGATTTTTATGCTAGATGATATGCAATTTGGGGGGGTTTGAACATTATCTAGGCTAAAGCAAAAGAAAACAGAAAACTATCAAGCAAAATTACATAAAATCAGAAAATTATCAAGAGAACAAACCTTGGTCGTAAGCACACATCCACCTACAGAAATCAAAATTGATCATGGAAATGAAACATCAATTTATATTCTGAATATTTATCTCTTCTTAACATTAGTTAGTTAACGGGTCCGCCATATAACTAACTCTAACCATCAAACAACCACAATGTTCGCACTAATAATTTAATTCAATGACAGCCTTAAGAACTAGATAACTTGATTAATCAAGAAAACATAACTGTCTGCGGTCTATGTTTGATTTGATTGAATGTTCTCCCTAAGATTACTAACATAGATCTGCCATAATTATTAAACTCAGTTGTTTCACAAGTTCATAAACCACAACTCCGGTTTTGATATCAAACTTAGCAATAGATTGTTTACAATAATAACTTAGAGTCCGCTCTAGCAATTAAAGCAAACAATCATAGGAAAAATAAGCATAGGACAACAAACATATTCATCATATAAACTGAAAAGAAAAGGTAAAATAAATCTCATAGTTCTTGAATCTGAAGGTTTCTGTGTCCTTGCAACCAAGAAAAAGAGTTTAGCCTTGCATGTTTCTTGAACAACTAATCAAAAAGAAAGAAGAATGCATGATTTCAGGTTTCTTAGAGGAAGGGGGCGTTTTTCTCCCTTCTGGCCGGCTATTCTCCCTTTTCTTCTCTCATTCTTTTTATATCCTAGGAAACCCTAGTCTCAATTTTAGAAAATAGTCCTCCCTTAAGTAGACAATTTACATTTAAGTACTTTAATAACTATTTTCCTAAAAAAGGAGAAATAGTCTTGCATGAGATCTTCAAGATTTGACTTAAAGGAGCTAAATTGCTGAAATAAAAACTTGGATGTCGGTTTAGATGCTTCGAAACATAATTTGAACTCGTTTCTTCACGAAACTTGTTTGCTGGCAGAATTCAGTTTTCATCTTTGAAAAATCATATCTCTCTTATATAACATTGTTTTTTGCTGAAATTTAAAGATTTGATAGTTATTTGAGTTAGGAATCTAAAAAAATTGAGTTTGCATCCAATGGACTTTTGTAGCTCAAGATATTCAAGTCAGAATGACTGAACGTCAACATTGGCAGATTGCAAGATTTGACTTTGAAGGCTACGATTTCCATGTTCTTTCTTATTTTATTTTCTTGCCTTAGATTTCTAGAAAGGTATGGATGTTATATTTTTAATGCCACTGGAATCACTTCATTTCAACCTCTAGAGCTTACGCTCTGCACAAAACATCGACTGAAGGTCTAATCTGCCAATTACCTCCAATTTACTCCTTTTTGCATCTTTCATCCAAAAGTGTTTTCAAAGTATAAAACAAAGAATATCAAGGCATTTTATATATAAAACATAGGCAAAACACTAGTTAAATATGGGTAAAACTATCGAATAATATGGTTACATCAAATAAGGATCAAATAAAAAAAATATATGACAAATTGGGATTAAATTATAAAATTTAAAACAAATAAAGATTTTACAAAAAGATCAAGAACAAAAATTAAAAACCAAAAGAATAAAAATTGAAGCTGAAATATTAAAAACAAAGAGGGTTAAACTATAATTTTCAAGGGAGGATAGAAAATAAAAAGAAAAAAGAAAGGTCCATTAACAACAAATCATCCCAACACCTCTTACATACACCACACTACCAGGAAAAGAACGTGGCAAAAGGACATTTTATTCTACCGAGAGGCTCTACATGCATTAGCTGAAGTACCTGGATGCTTCCCATGCACTGACATGTAGATGACACACGCTAGCAACTTTTTTCCATTTAATTAATGATTAATCTATATAAAAAGATCAAATTGTCCTCCTTGAAACTTGTAATAACAAAGGGAGCGAAAAGACCGTAAGGCTCCTTGGTTCATGATTTAATTTTTTGGATTTCAATGGTAAACTTATTGTTTTATTGTAGTTTAAAAAATAAAAAGATAAAAGTGGCTCTCTTAACTAGTTTTAGAAATTCTTACTGAATGTAATTAGATCATTTTACTGAGTTAAAACAAATTAAAAAGACACTTGTATTCTTATCACAATTTTTTAATAACTAACAAGTAAAATAAAAATATCCTCGTGTTAGCAAGACTTTTGGTTTTTTTAAAAAAGAACAAAAATATAATTATATTATTATATTAAATAATAAATTATGTGTAAGGGAGAAAATTACTTGGGTTTTAGTTGTTTTTTTTTTAATTTTTATATATGTAATCATAATTTTAATCTCTCATGGGAGGTGAGTTTTTCAATACATTCATTTCTTGGTTTTTGCACAATTTGGGAGAAACTGTGTGAGTGATTGTGATATGCCAATTTGCAGGGACGGAGCAGCAGCTGACAATGAATGAAGAGTTTAGCAGTAAGTGATTATTCTCTTGCATTGCGAAGCAAGATTATTAACCACTTAAACAAGAGGGAGAATATACGCTGGATTATTTTGCATATATTCCTTCAATCTCCGTGATAGAATTTAATTAAATTTAGTGCTCCTTCACAAATTCAGCTGCCCGGTGGAGAACTTGTACACTAATGAAAATGGCCAAGTTGAGAATTGTAGGTGAGAGATTAAAATCAATGTAGTGAACTAGAAACATAATCAAATTTTTGGATTGCATTTTTTTTCACTGTAACTATTTATTCTGTTATAAAAATCATCAATTCATTCCTCGGAATTGGCATGTTTGCCCCAGCAGACCTCTTCTCTGGGTTGATTCATTGTGAGAATCGGGAAGCCTAGAATATACATAATCTGATCTGATCAAGTTGCTGAAATGATCCCACGAAACCAAACATTGACTGACATGCTGCGACAATAAAGAACAACCAGGCAGGACGGATATGAAACCGCGAATCAAATTTCCAACTATGCATAGCTGCACAGACGAACCATGTTCTGATAAGGTTTCCAGCAGAAAATCATTCGAGTTTTTTCAATCCGAACTCAACATTATAGCAATAGAAGACAGTGAAGGAATCAATATCCCTGTACACAAGATATCTCAAAAAGACCAGTTGCTACTTGGATGAAGTGTATACGAGTTGGCTTTGACAAGCTGCCGTGTAAACCTAGTTCATGGTCAACGTAGAATACTTATAATCTGAAAGACTGAAACCATTCATCATATTCTAGGTCTAGAAAGCAAGTGCTGATAAATATGTTAAGCAACTCATAGAGTGCATTAACCATTCATATTCAACATGCAAAGAGTCTGCAGGTACTTTAATCCAATTAAACCAGATTTACACAATATGTTTTCGGCATGAAGCACAATCGAAACACCACATATATTAATGATATGTAACATTCGCATGAGATCATCAGATCCTGAAACATAATTTATCCTCTGGCCTTAAGCTCTGCAAGCCGCCTTGACAAATCATCCTCATCCACCTTCTCCTGCGACTTGGTTGCCACTGCATGTGCAGCAGGCTGTGGCAGCCCGACAGAGACCTCCAATCCATAGTCATCAGCTACCTGTTGCATCAAGCTGTTGACCTCACCCTCAGGTGTGGACAGCGAGGTAGAACCAGCCATCGCGCTCTCCATGAACTCTGCCTGTACCTCCATGTTCACAAACTGCTTCTCAAACTGATCCATTGTCTCTGACATCTTCTGCAAATTACCTGCATTTAGCGATCATTCAAAACATTATCATGGCAGATGACCTAAGAATCAGTAAAAGCCCACCATCCAATAATGAACACTTCACACATTCTCATGGCAGAGTTGAAGAGTAACCAGTTCCATGAACTTATGGTTAGATTTCTACAGACGTAATTCTTAATACCAATCCAAAAACAGAATCCAGCGAGCTATAAAGCTCTCGGGGTAGTAATTTCTAATGTTAAACTGCCCGTTTCACAAAATAGCTACTAATCAATCATACCAAGACTAAATCCAAAGTCCCAAGACAAATGAATTCGCTACAACCCTATACCACTTTTTTCTCAGAAAAAAAAAAAACATTAATCAGCAAAATCCCAGACCCAGTTTTTCTCAATTTGATTAGAAACATAGAGAAAGTAAACACAACCCAACAATCAAAAATAAAAAATCAACAAAAGCCCATCAATATATTAACGAAAAAATGTCTAAAAAGTAAATTAATTACCAGTAGCGAGAGTCGACTCGAGAGACTTAACAATTGAAGCCATAGACTTGTTAATGGTAGTCATCTTAGCCTGAGTATCAAGCCTGGCCACGACGGCATCGAGCCTGGAGGCGAGCCTCAAGTAATTCATCTGTTCAGTTCTCTTACGAATGGCGTTCTCGGCATAGATTCGAGCACCATCCATGTTTCCTTTCTCGATCGCCTTCTTGACTTTCAATTTCTCCGATTTCTCTTCCTTCTCGCACTTCCGTGCTTGCCTTTGCAGCGATTTTGATGTGAATTTCAAGTCCATGATCTGATTCAGAAGCTTCTCCGCGTTTCCCATTGTTGAAGAAAATCCAGTTTTTTCTTTATTTTTAAATTTTGTTAGGGTTAT
>Ga0325401_1007333_pt1 | contig 10705 bp, 3 predicted proteins | sample PopdelMetagenome_FD_205666 | JGI IMG/M metagenome (GOLD analysis project Ga0325401, IMG submission 205666) | Populus deltoides microbial communities from Bellville, Georgia, United States - Xylem-PdKOR-R2 | ecosystem: Host-associated > Plants > Phyllosphere > Stem > Wood/Secondary xylem | place...
GTCGCGCTCGCCGGCCGCCCGCCCCGCCGCCCGCGCGCCCGCCGCCGCCCCCCCCCCCCCCCCCCCCCCCCCGCGCTTCGTTGTTGATGACTCTTCGTTGGATCCATAAGGTTGGACTTTTGATACATTATTTCAATCTATCGAGAACCTAGAAGATTCCTATCCTTCTTTGGTAGCTATTTCCAAGCCGAGAGATAGAGAGAAAGATGGTTATGTTCCAGGTTGCTTAGCGGCACTGGCTGGAGATTGGGAAGAGGAGAGAAGTGAACAGTGTGTGAATTAATTCACTCTGCAGAACAGCTTAGAACGTATCAACTGTTTATGGCTGGATCGGGGTCTGATTCAACTACGTCCAATCATTAAAAAAAAATTTAATTTTTTTTAATTGTATTTTATTAAAAAACTAGTGTTTAATATTATTTAATGATATTATATAAATTAAAAGAAGATTGTAATTGTTTCTGATAATATTTTACTTGATTTTGTTTCACGCTAAAAAAACTATAGAAACTGTAGTTCTTATTGGATGAATTTCATACGTGATGGAATTGTAGATATGTTAATGAAACAATAAAAAATATTTGATATAAAATATTATTTATTTAATGATGTAATAATAGTAGTTAAATATACAATATTTAAATTAAAAACATCCATATTAATATATATATATATATATATATATTTAGTTATTTTATTATCTTAATTTAAAAAGCATTTTTAATTAAACACATTAAATTATTTTTTATTCAACCTCAATTTCAACCACAGTATTAACCAAATATATATAAATACTAAATCAATCTTAACTAAAAATAATTTTTTTTAAATAACAACCATAAAAGTTATCATAATATCAAACATTCTCTTAAGGCCAGTTTTGCCTTTTTGTTATTTAATTTTTTGGTCGTAACAGTGATCCTCCGTTCCCTTCCATTTCCTCTTCCTTTGTTTGATGAGGTAGACGTGAGAACGGGACGCCATTTTGAGTCTTGACAAGGGAGGGCTTCGGTTTTCGGTTTTGCATTTTTTTATTCTTTTTTCGTCAGAAGGTGGATCCTCCGTTACTTTCTTTTCCCTTCGTTTGTTGATGAGTAGAACTTGATGCTTCCACTTCAGAAAGTGTGGGATGTAGGCGAAGGACATCCTTTTATCTTTGAAATTTTCATCGACTTTGCCATTTATCTTTCCACGTAGACACCTTCTGGACCCCACGGATCTCGACTCCCACCACTCATCAACACCCACCTAATCGACTCTTCCAATCTCAGTTCCCGCACTGGATCCCTCCTCCTCGTGGCTAAATTCATCGTAGATAATTCCTCTCCAGAAAACTACCACGAAACCCTTTATTTATTTATTTATTTTTTTTTGCTTTTGGATTGATTGCTAGAGTTTTTTTACAGATAAAAAATAATGTCTAAGAACTATTATTGGATTTTAAAGGGGAACAAAAATCATGACTTGACACTATAAAAAAAAGCTAAAAAATAAGTAATTGTCTATCTCCTAGAAGAAAAATATAGAAGGATAAATAAAATATTAAAAAATAAATCACTAAAAAAATCAAGTGAAATTATCAAAACTCGTTGAACAAAATTATTGATAGTTCGTACAATGCTGCGAATCTATCATTTTTTTATCATAAAAAAGATATCAAAACAATTTATTAAAAAAAACAAAAAAACAAAATCCAAGATTATAATTAATGAATCAAGATCCAAAAATATTAAAAAACAGTAAAATAATATTAAAAAACAATAAAAAAAATGATTGAGCCCAACCTACTAAGCCTGTTGAACCAATAATGTCACACATGGTATCAGTATAATTAAATTTAAAAAAAAAAGAATGGTTTAATTAGAGGGGGAAAAAATGCAGTAATGTCTGGAGTGAGATTAGAAAGAGATACTATTGGTAGCATTACTAAATTTGAGAAAGAAACAGAGGAGGAGGGTAGTTGGCGGAGCAAGTCCGTGTACGCTTAAGTGCGTTTTTGCTTAAAGGTGAGTTTGATTTATTTATTTTTTTGGGATGGAATTCACTTAAAAAAAATATTTTTTATTTTTATAATGTGTGATTTATGATTTAAAAAATTATAACTTTAAAAAAGTCAACCATATCTTTAAGCCAAACACATATATTAATAATTGTGGTTGAGGTTGAGTTTCGGTACAATCTAATTATACACCAAACTTAATTATAAAAGCTAGTTTTTTTTTTTTCTTTCTTTTTTCATGGGTTCTATACATAAAACTCAATCTTAACCATCAAAACAAAGAGATTTTAGTAGAAGTGGACGGTGCGGGAGAGTATTTTAAGTACCTATTTGTTTTAGTATTTTGGAAAGATGTATTGGAATGTAGTAGCGAAAGAGCAAAGGCGGGGTGGTTTAGGAGTTGGATGTTTCCAAGGTATAAATAGAACTTCGCGTTTCAAATAGTCATGGAGATTGGATGATCAAAATAAAGGAAGGTGACAGACTATTGTGTCTCAAAAGTATCATCCTCTTTAGGAGAATGGACCACCTATCCACCTATCTTCAATCAATCTCTTTACCCCATATATACATGGAATGATATTTATTCAATCATCCACAATGAGTTACGTACGACAGCCTTGAAGAATAATTAATTGCTGTTATAATATGGGGAATGGGAAAATGGCGAGTTTTTGGTCAAATTATTGGCTTGAAAATGATTGTATAGATGCTTAAAAAATATGTCAACAAATCGCAACGATTAGCCTGTTTGGAAATGTGGTTATGATTATTTTTTAAAGTGTTTTTTATTCGGAAATATATTAAAATAATATTTTTTTATTTTTTAAAAATTATTTTTTGATATCAACGCATCAAAATGATCTAAAAAAACTAAAAATATATTAATTTGAAGCAAAATAAAATAAAATAAAATTTAAAATTTTTTAAAAATATTTTTAAAATATAAATACACCGAAAAAGGCACCGGCCCTAATCAAAACCACACGAATGCCACTACCAGCTATCGTAACCGAGAAAGGCAACGCAGTACACATTTTCCTTGTTAATTTATTGAGACAACTTGTTAATTTATAAAACAAGTCATTTAAATAGGCATCCGCGTTACTATATATTCCACCATTAAGAAACATAGAACTACCGTCGTTTTGGTGAAATCTTAGCTATACTTAGTTACAATGTTAAAATACATACATCAAAGCAATTCTGAAGTAGTTTATGTATTTAAAAATTTATTATCAACACAATCAAAATTCTTGGGAAGGTAACACTATTCATCTAAATAGAGAACCACATAAAAATGTTTTTTTTCTTTCATTTCCTTTCTTTTTTTTGCTAGGTCACTTTGCTTTCCATTTAACAATTATAGTTTTATTTTACAAAATTGACACTCAGTAAATCATGGAATGATATTTACAAAATTCATTAAAATCGTAATTTTTTTTAATGAAGTGTCATCAGATTACCGAAACTGATAAGATTGCCGTAATAGTTTGCTGTGCATGCATGCTCAATCTCCATAAATTATTATTTCTTTCTGCTAAAGTTTGCTATGGAAATCGATTCCAACATGGCATCATAATTGATGGCAGCCAGCAAAACTTTGACATCTAACACATTTATTTTCTAACAAAATCGATAATTTTGTCATTAAGTTTGAAAGTTTCAATCTTTCATAATTGGTTAAGCTGTCATCGTCATTGCCTTATAATTATGTTCCCTATAAGCCTTCAGGCTATTCTGTGCTCTTTTTTTTTTTTCCATCAGAAAAGACAGCAAACAAGATCTGTGGCTGCTGGTACACTGGGGCATCCATTCCTTTTTCTTTTCTTTCTGAGATTTAAGGGTGCCTTTGTTTAGCTGCAGTTTTTGCATTTGCGGTGTATAAAATATAATTAGATTTTCGGTAATGCATCTAACTGTATTTTATACCGTAGAGTCTATTAAATAATTAAATTTAAAATACAGTTTTTATAAAGCAGTTTTTATATGTTTTATTAATTAAGTTTCATATTTTCATTTTCAAAACACTTTTTTCAAAATTTGAAATTTTTTTATTTTTTTCTTTACTTGAAATTAATTTTTTTATATTTTCAGATCATTTTAATGCATTGATATTAAAAATAATTTTTTAAAAATAAAAAAATAAATTATTTTGATGCATTTCCAAATAAAAAACACTTTTAAAAAGCAACCACAACCAAACATTTATACATATTTTTTGCTGCACATAAACCTCAACCACAATTTTTACCAAACACGTATCTACATCCAACTAACCATACCTAACTATAAACTTATTTTTTAAAAACTACAACCACAAAAACTACCTTATAAACAAAAAATATTTTCATGAACGAGAGGAGGCACGCTGGTCTACTCCACAAGAAAAATCATGGTACAAGTTTTTATTCCTTAAAAACTATAAAAGATAGGTGATCCTTTGTGTCAAAGAACCATCTCAACCCAATAGTTTAAGTTGTTAGGTAAGGTTCAAGATATGATTTATATTATTCTTTAACACATCCCCTCAGGGGAAAACCCTTTGGGCTTGAAACTTGCACAAGCCCACATTACCTTGTACTTGATTTTTTTTTTATTAAATAAATAGGAGTGGTGAGATTCGAATTCATGCCTACTTGATCATCAAGACTCTGATACTATGTCGAAGAACTATTTCAACCCAATAGCTTAAGTTGTTAAGTAAAGTCCAAGATATGAGTTGGGTGAGATTTCAAGATATAATTTATATTATTCTTTAACACTTTGATATCTAAATTAGCAAAGTATTTCAGAAAAATAATATATAAAAAAAGAAGAATCAAAATACAGGAGAGTGTTCTTATAAATCATTCTGAGTGTAAGTATATTATTCAATTTTCCCATACATCCTTGAATATTTATATACCACTAAATCACATGAAATTGCATTATGAAGTTACAGACATACTGTGCATTTTACTCGTAGAATTAACTTATGAAACAAGACATTTAGTTAGATGTCATCATGATAACTAGAGGTGAGTAAAAAATAAAAAAATCGATTAAATTAAAAAAATTAGATAAAAAATAATTAAAAAAACTGAACTGGAAAAAAAACCAATTAAATTTTTAAAAAAACCGACTGGTTTGGTTTCGGTTTTATAAGCCTGAAACCAAAAAAACCGAACCGAACCCAAACAGAAAAAAACTAGAAAAAAACCAAGCCAAACCAAAAAACCAAGCCAAACCGGTTTGAACCGGTTTTTGTCCAAAAAACCAAACCGAACCGAAACCGGTCAGTTTGAACCGATTTTAGTTCGGTTTCAGTTTTTTTAAGAAAATTTTGATTTAATTACTTTTTTTTATAAAAATCAAACCAAACAAAAAATAATAACCTCTGACAGCTTGCAGTGGTCCTCAACATGCCTTCAACCTGCAATGCCACGTTTGATAAGAACTTAGGGTTGCTCACACAAAATGGATCAATGGGCTTATTGGCTTGGATTGGTTGCCCTTTTATTTTCCTTTTTCATTGGGCTTGGTTGGGCTTTTTTCCCCCTTTTCCTTTTTTTTTTCCCTCTTTCTCTCTCTTCCTTTTTTTTTTCCTCTCTCCTCCCTCCTCCCAGTTAGGCTTCCTTTGACCTTTGAGAAATTAAACCACACTTAACACAAAACTCTCTTATATGCCCTAGTATTTCAATTTTGCTTTTCTTTTAAGAGCTTTGAAAATAATACTGGAGTTTTTATTGTCATTTTCTGTGCATTTATTAGTAAATTTCTTCACCAAAGATGCTGGGAAGATGGCACAAGATCTCAAGAATTGCATTTGTCATGGCACCGAATCATTTGGAAAGTTTGGATTTTTGAAAGAACCACAGCTGTAGTTACATTCATAAAAAATTCTTTGTTGAAATAGTGTTTTGTGTTCTTTCTTTCATTTGTTTAGTTTTTCTTTTCTTTTCAATTCACTCTTTAACAACCCAAACTTTTTTTATTTAGTTTTTTTTTTAATTTTATCCTTAACTATTAACTTAACTTGTTTTGGAAATTATACCTCATGCTATTTTTTTGGGTCTCATTTACTCATTTTTTTTGGAAATATCGAAATACAGGCTACTTGGATCTAACACATACCCGCTGTGTTTTGAATACTCATTGTTTTGGATCTCATTTTCAAATCTCTACCTGGTCTCATTATTTTGGGCCTGACTTCTCACTGTGATCGTGGGCTTTCAAGAGGAGAAAATCTATGTGTGATCCATGACTTAGCAATTTCAGTTGTAATTAGGGTTTGAAGTGAACCTGTCACCATAATTTGTTAAAAGAACATGGAGATGACTTGAAGGAACTCGAGTTTTCTTGCATTTTACTTGGACAACGATATTTCTTAATTTCTTGAGATGAAAGAATGACAGCAGTCTATCTTCAGTAATTTTATTCAAAAAAGAGCACGAAAAAAAAAACATTTTCACTAATATTAATCTTAAATTAAGCATAATTTCCTCCCTTTCCTAAGTAATATTCTACCTGATCATCTCCCCGTAAAAAAATCCCCTTTTTTCCAGTTTTCAATTCCCCCCTCAAGTTTTTGATATTGTGGTGTACGGAGGATTTTAAAAAATATTTTTATTTAAAATATATCAAAATATTTTTATTTTATTTTTATACCAATAAATTAAAAATATTAAAAGATAAAATTTTAAAACGCATTTTATTTGCAATGTTATGTACTTCATTTAAAAAGAGTAAGTTGTTAGTCTATTTTGTTAGAAGATCTTGATTGCCTCTGCCTCATCTTTCTTCACTGTCAACATAATTTGTTCAAGGACTTGGAGATAAAGAACAACGAGTTACCTTGCATTAATTCTACTTGGACAATAATATTTCTTAATTAATTTCTTGAGATGAAAAATTGACTATAGTTTAACAGCAGTAATTTTATTCAAAAAATAACTCAAAATTTTACACTGCCAATCTTTTGCTTTACCCAAACTACTTTAGTCATCAAGTCGGTCGACAGTATTTTGAGATGGCTTAGAACCAAGAATTCATTATCTAATGGTTTTTTCGTTATCCGAAAGATAGAACGGAATCAAATTGAATAACTATGCTTGAAAGACGAAGACAAGGGAAACAAACTCCCAAAACTCCAGCTAACTGGCATGCTTTGGTTTGGATAGCATGAATATTCAACTGACCAATGATTGGGAAGTGTGATAGAGATTATAAAACTTCAAAAAAAAAAAAACTAAAAAATTCCATATCAAGTGCTTGATGAAACTCCGTGTTTCATCAATAAGATAAATATTAAATGCATTATTTACAGAATCGCTGCCCATCCCTCTATTTTTGCTACCGAAGGAGCAAAAGGCAGTTCCTTCGCATTGGTCAAGTACATGATACCAAACTATAGATTTTTTGTCGGAACGTCTTCATAGAACACGGGCGAGGTTCTAACCAAGGTTGGTGTCATCCTCTCGGATCCCAACTGCTCCCACAGACGTCGCGATCCCAACTAGATTTTTTATATTAAATTGTATTGTAACAATTTTTTATTCTCCTGTGTTATTTTGAAAACGTCTTTTCTTTTTCTCCATCCGAAACGGGAGAGTGCACGCGCACATGCACATGCTTAAAGAGAAGTAGAAACGCCACTGCGCCATGCAAAATTAGTGGGTTGTGTTTTGTCTGAAGATTTTTGAAAAAACAGATTAAAAAATGCTGATCTTGAAATTTTTATTATGAGAAAAAAGATAAAAATATTTATCTGCAGCAATAAAGTGGATATAACCAAAAACCAACAGTCGAGGCGCGTATCCATGCTGCTATAATAGCCTAAAACAGAGAATTAACAAACGTAATGTCCACGCGTACTTCATGGATGGCTGCCTTGACGTCGAAGAAGAAGACTTGCAATTAATACGGAAACAATATTATAAAATTTTAAGAACCTCATTAATTTGTATGAATCTTAATCAGCTTCAACTTCTTATTAATTACATGCTTATTTCTGATCAGGGAAGTGCATGGCTTTCACAGTCCCTCTAAGAAATAAAAAAAAAATTAAATTCAAAACTAATAAAACTAATAAAATTAATAAAAATTTTTACCACAGGGAACAAGTTAGAAATTAAAAAAAATAAAGATTAAATTAAAAATAATTATGATTGAAGGACAAAATTAAAAAAAATAAAACTTTTATAAAAGAGCATACGACAAAACTAAGAAATTAAAAGAAAAAAAAATAATTTTTTTTATTGAATGGTTAAATTTTAAAAAAAATCCAACAAAAAAAACTTAAAAAAACAAGGACCAAACCTAAAATAATAACACAATATATATAAACTTTGATTGAATGGTAATATTAAAAACTAATAATTTTAAAAAAAATTTAATAAAAAAATAATAATATATTTATTATTATAATTTTTTTCGATATCTTGATGAAAAAGACATGGATGTTTAAGAGGGATGATTTCTATTTTCTCACATATACAATTTGGATTTATAAAATTAACTGGCCAACAATTTCTGTGAAGCTAAGCTAAGATTTTTTATAGGATTACAGAGAGAGAGAGAGGGATTACAGTGCATTGCCAACTCTATGAGCCATTCTCTCTCTCACTCAAGAGTCAAAACCATAACAAGCAAATATCATTTTATTATATTCCTCCCTTTTACACATTTACAAGGAAATCGTGATTTGTGCTGATTCTGTCTGATTTTTAGGAGTTTCTGTGTTTTTTTAGATTAGCTATTTGATGATCAAAATAATATTTTGTATTTTTAAAAGAATTATTTTTAATACCACACATTAAAATATCTAAAATCATTAAAAAAAATTAATTTTTTTTTTTTACAAATTTAAATTAAGATTTTTTACAGGATGGGAGAGAAAGGGGGATTACAGTACAACCCATTCTCTCTCTAACTCAAAGCCATAACAAACAAACAAATATTATTTTATTATATTCCTCTCTCTTACACACACATTTACCAAGGAATCGTGATTTGCGCTGTTTCTAATTTCTATCTGATTTGTAGGAGTTTCCGCGTTTTTTTAGTTTCATATCTGTTTGGCTGGCTAGAAAATGAAGCAAAAAAACTGAAAAGGTGTGGAAATGGCTGCGAATGTACTATAGAACATTTAATTTCTCGGTATTAGTGTTTTTTTCCTTCCAACCCTCTTCGTTTATATATATAATCTAAGAAGACAGCAGTGAAATTACCAAATTCAATAACTATTAATAGCGTGTGTAGCAGTGTGGTTGCGGGTGCTTTTCAAATAATTTTTTGTGTTAAAATACATACCAATGATATTTTTTCATTTTTTAAAAATCATTTTTGATATTAGCACATCAAAACGATCCAAAACATACAAATCATATTAAATTTTAATTAAAAAAAATTTCAAAATTTTTGGAAACACAGTCGCAGTCATATTCCCAAACATAGCCCAAGTATTTAAAACACCAACAAATTGAGTCTCAGTAATGTTGTTATGTAATAATAAAAAAAAATTATTTTAAAAAAAATTTGTTGAACAAAAAAAATAATTAAAATTAAATTAAAGTATATAAAAATAAATTATATTAATATAAAAATTGAATATTTATTATAAATTTATATATTCAAATAAAATTGTTTTTGTCTGATTTTTAGGACTTTCTATGTTTTTTTAGTTTGATATCTGCTTGACTGGCTAGAAAATGAAGCAAAATAACTGAAAAGGAGTGGAAATGGCTGTGAACGGACTCTCGAACGCATAGTTATAAAACCCGATCTAGTAGTTGACTTGAAAAAATAACCGGGTCATGGATTTTATGGGTTAACCCGGGTTAACCCCTGATAAAAAGATTAAAGAAATCAAACTGCTACATCATCCCTAAACCGCAAAACCCAGTGATGAATTGCTTACCTTTTCCTACCCATTTTTACCATAAGCAGCCGAATGAAGAATAAAATACTTATGTAACTAAAATTTAAGCAGTAGAACAAAAATAGAACGGTATTAGCTTCCAACAAATCCAAAAGATTCATTAAAAATCATAATAAATCATAAAATATAAGAAGAAGAAAAAACTAAAGCTCACTCGATTCATTTCCCATATGTTCAAGGAAGAAGATAAAAAACTAACAATCAACAAAAAGATCCAAAACTAATAATACGGGCAACATGGAGGAAATGCCTTCACAGTCAGTGCTCAATGTGAATATGTTAATGAAGAATGAAACCGACAACAACAAAGTTCATGTTTGCAAATCATATCAGATGTTTCTCTTCATAGGTGATTAAAGGATGGTTGTCAAATGAATACTTTTTTCAATTATTTGTTCCAATCCAAAGAATAGCTTAACAAGCATGGAAAAAAGAGGGAATCATTCAAAATCTGCAGCAATTGTTTGCAATAAGAAATCTCAATAAAGAAAAAACATAAAAAAAGTAAGCAGCGTAAGAAAAATAAAGCACCTGTAGAAATAAACTCTAATTTCTCCGATGAAATCTCAACCAATTATTTGTTTTGCAAAAGATAACAAAGAAGGAGATTAGGGGCGGGCTGCTCTTCTCAGGAAATTAGGGCAGAGACTAATTAATTAGTTGTTCAACTTTCGTTTTACTGCCAGCGACTCAAAGGAAAGTTAATATATATATATATATATATATATATATATATATATATATATATATATATATATATATATATATATATATATAAAACGCGT
>Ga0325401_1007335_pt1 | contig 10704 bp, 5 predicted proteins | sample PopdelMetagenome_FD_205666 | JGI IMG/M metagenome (GOLD analysis project Ga0325401, IMG submission 205666) | Populus deltoides microbial communities from Bellville, Georgia, United States - Xylem-PdKOR-R2 | ecosystem: Host-associated > Plants > Phyllosphere > Stem > Wood/Secondary xylem | place...
AACACCAAGAGAAGAATGCTGAACAAACAAAGAGGGATCGGCAGGAGATGCTTGAAACCCCAAACTTGGTAAAAAACTGGTAAAGCGTTCATTCCAGGCACGGGGAGCCTGTTTAAGGCCATATAACAACTTCTTGAGTCCGCAAACAAAGTCAGAAGGATAAAGCTTACTCACAAAACCTTGGGGCTGAGTCATATAAACCTCCTCATGCAGAAGACCATGCAAAAAGGCATTGGTAACATCAAGCTGCCGTAAAGACCAGTTAAACTGAGCTGCAAGAGCAAGGACCAAACGAACCGTAGTAGGTTTCACGACAGGACTAAAGGTTTCATTATAGTCAATAACTTCCTCTTGACTGAAACCCTTGGTCACCAACCGAGCTTTATGCCTAGCGATAGAACCATTCGCATTCTTTTTGATTCTGTAGACCCATTTACAGGCAACAAGATTCTTGGCAGGTGGGAGAGGCACCAAGTCCCAAGTACCTTGGGCATGAAGAGCATCAAGCTCCTCCCGCATAGCAGACTGCCATTCATGAATGGTGGAAGCAGCCTTGAAGGAATGGGGTTCAACCTGAGAAGAAGCAACAAACTGGACAGAGGCAGAGTAAACCCTTCTTTTAGAGATACCATTCTTATACCTGGTGGTTATGGGATGAAGATTTAGTGGTGAAAGAGGTAAGACCACACATAGATTCTCAGGCTAGAAGTCAGGATCAACAGGGAGAGGGGACTGTGTAGATGACAGAATGGGCAGAGACGGAGACAGTGTAGGCTATGAGAAGGAACTGTGAGATAGTGCAGACTGAGAAGAGGAACTGGAAGACAGTAAAGGCTGAGATGCAGCCGCTGGAGTAGGAGGAGAAATAAGAGGGAACATAGTGGGATGTAGACAAGGGGATGAGGAAGTGGAAGGGGATACAAGAAGCACATGTGAGTAAGGAAACATGGATTCATCAAATAGAACATGTCTAGTGACAAAGAAACGATTTGTGCGAATAGAAAAACAAAGATACCCTTTATACTGACCTGCATACCCCAGAAAAATACAAGTAGAAGTCTTGGGCTGAAGCTTGTTAGAATTATAAGGCTTGTTAGATAATAATGCCAGAAACAAAGATTAGAAGCGGAGAAATCACAAGCTCACAAGATACTAACAATCCTAAGCTCTGATACCATGAAAGTTAGCAAGAATTGTTACAGAGATGAACAAGAAGCAAAATAGAAGTAGGGAAAGATGCTGTTGTAATGCAGAGGAAGAAGAAAATGTCTATGTGTTTTATTCACTTGATACGTTCCCAGCACTGTTACATTCATTTTATATCAATAGAAGATGAGAAGCTTGGTTACGTTTTCTACTCAACTGTAACAGAATTCATTAACTGCCTAACCATATTAACAAACGTGCTAACCATTATATTCTCTATTCTCTTTGACAGGTGACTGAAGTAGAGCATTTGATATCTTGACAATTTAAAGGTGCTCATATAAAAGATATATTTATAATCCATCAAACTAATTAAGCTTTTAAATTGAAAATGATGTTCATCATTATATATAAGCTTTTGTACATATAGCTAGGTCTAATAAAAATACATAAGAACATGCATCTTATATCCAAACATTTTTTTTTTTGGATTCGAGAAAATCCCACTCCCTGGAAAGCGCACTTTGTGGACACAGGTAAATGAATAAAACCCCGACTGTTCCAAGCTCTTACAAAAAATACACGTCCTGACTCAAACTTAAAACCTACTATACAGATATCAAGCCTTTTAATTTACTGTCACGTTACGTCCCTTTAGCACGTGCACCATAAAATCAAAATACTGTCAATGCACGCACACCATGCACTTCATAATTACCCTGGACCATCTTCTTGATTTCCTCCATATCTAACCCGTGTCCATTTAGCGATCTGGTCAATATCATGTGAACGTGTCTTCTGTTTCTTACGTACGTTTTAGCCAAAAAGTCCTTAATTAATGGCAAAAAGTTTTAAAGGCAGGGATCCCAAATTTATAAGAAGCCAACTGTATGATCCTCTTCCATGGAGATATAAAAAAAAAAAAAACGGTACTAGTTATGCTTTGAATTTTTCTGTCATTTGGATGAAGCGTGCATGCTTCAGCGTCCATCGCTTTCTTAGAACCAAATGCAAGACTTTTTCTAGCCACCCACGTACAGAATAGCCACAACGTGCATGCTGAATTGGGATATTTCTGCACATCATGGAAGGATTGAGGTGTAGCTCTACTCCTATTCTTTCTTTCATTGAGATTCTAAAATCTCATATTAAAAAAGTCATTTCAATTTCAAAATTCAAATTATAAGATAAAACTCTAACAACGATTTTATACAATTCATTATCATCATCCAATAAGAATCACGTAAAAATAATAATCAAATCAACTAAAAGATTTCATTCATCCCAATATGTTTCATCCAATGTACCAATTGTTTGGTTGTTGGTTCGTATAGTAAATCCTAAATGACCTCCTCTCTGTGCATTTATCATTAAAAAGGTTGAGAATTCATTCACGAGACAAGCAGGATGTCCACTATTTAGAATATGAAGTTATTTTGTTTTATTTATTAAGAGTAAAATGATATTTTTATTTTATTTTTAGTTTAATTAGCCTATATATAATCTTTTTATATTTAGGTTAAACCTATTCCTTTAGATTAATGTGATCATATCATGTAGTATTAATGAAATCCTAGCTTTTTCCTCGCATGTTTTTGTATTTTTTTAGATTGTTTAACATGATATCAGAGCACTGTTTTATGAAACGAGACTTAATCTCAAACACAGCTTTCACAGATCCAACTGGTATTTCATATTACTTTGCTTTTTGTTTCTTTTTCTTTGCAGATTGTAGATTTCTTTACTAAATCGCATTATATTTCTCGTTGTTGTTTTCTAGTTGGCAAACTCTCAATGCTTATAACAGTTGTATCGTGAGTTTGAGAGGAGATGTTAAGAAATATAAGGTTATTTTGTTTTATTTATTAAAAATAGAATAATATTTATATTTTCTTTTCAGTTTAGCCTGTATATAATCTCTTTGTATTTAGGTTAAATATTTTCATTTGGATTAATGTGATCACATCATGCAGTATCAATGAAACCCTCACTTCCTTCTCTTTTATTTTTGTATTTTTCTTTATTTCTTTGAATTGTTTACGCATGAAAATGATAAATCCTGGCCATTCTTCCATTCAATTTGATCAAAATATTTTTGGAAGTGATCAATGGGGTAGATTTATTTTCTGATTATTCTTCTTAAAGTACATCTTTGAATGATATAATACCTTGAGTAAAAGTTATTTTGTGATGTCAATAATTTACCTTGAAGGACATCTTTGAATGTCAATAATTACCTATATCAAAAGACGTTATCCATTTACCTCACTAAATTATTGAAAGAGGAGAGTCGATGGTTTTCCATTGTATCCGGCGCGACTTAGATTCACTCTACCCACACTTGCTTAGGTGGTGTTGTATGCCTTTGAAAATTGTGGCCTGACTTGACTTGTGGTGTTTGCACAAACGTCCATGGGACATTTATGTCTTCGAACATCTCTTACCATTCCCTCTTCGTTAGACACTAGATAGGCCGGTGCAATGCTGCAGTCTCTCTCTCTCTCTTTTTTTGACATAAAAACTTATGTTCAAGTGATATGAATGTTTATATATATATATATAAAATAGAGACTCCAGTATAAAATAAAAAATAAAATGAACAATAAATGAATTGGCAGAAAAAAACTAACAATGTAAAAAATAAAAAAATAATCTGATTCGAGCCATCCGGGTTAGCATGCAAAATCTATGACTTGGTCATGATATCAGGATAATTTTATCGAAAATAAACTAAATAAAACTATGAAACTCAATTATCAAACAATCTAATATTAAAGAAAAAAAATTAAAAAATAATAATTAAAAAAAGCAAAGAAAAAGGATCCAAATTAACCTGGGTTGACCTGTTAAACCTGTGATCGTGGACTCATGATTCGGATAACTCTAGAAGGGAAAGTGAGAAGAAATCACGAATATCAATTCTTAATAAATCAAATGTTAAATGATGAAAATGATTTTTTTTTAAAAAAGACATACAAAATAACCAAAGTCAACTCATGTTAACCTTTGAAACTTGTAACCCTAGTCATGAACCTAGAACTAATTTCATAGAAGTCAAACCCTAAAAATAACAAAGAAAAATTATAAATTAATAAAATACTGAGGGATGAAATTGAAAAAAATCAATAAAAAATAGAAATAAAAAGAACGAGAACTAAATTTGATGTAAAAATAATTTGAAATCAAATGTTGAGGGATGAAATTGAAAATAAAATTCAATTAGAAAAATTATATAAAAAAATAATAAAAAAAAGAATGAGAATTAAATTTAATATAAAAATTAAATGAAATTAATTAATGAGAAAAAAAATTAAAAAAAAAACAACAAAAAAAACCAAATAATAATCACAAGAATAAAACCCTAAAGTAGTCTGAAAAAACACTTACATGACTAACCACCATTGGAGCAAGCACTCTCGGAAAGGCAAAAGTGATGTGGAGACGTAGATTTTTTTAGTTTTAGCTTTGCAAAATGAGAAGCTTCATAGAATTTGTTGAAATCAGTGAAAGAAACAGGACACAAAATTGGCATGAAAAATAACTTAGAGGAGTGTAAGCAACAACAAACCATTAATTAAAGGGGTCCAGTTTGGACGGTGTGCTCTTTTTTTATTATTATTAATATGAGTGTTGGATTGATTTGTATATATTTTAATTAATTTCATAAATTTTAAAATTAATAATTATATAAATTTTTAATTACTATAAAATTTATAAAACTTGAATTATTTACATTTAAAAAATAAGTCTAGAATGTGAAGAGATAGTGTGGTCTTATTTACGTAAACTTGAAAGATTCTTTGACTAACAAAAAAGACAAACTTTTCTCTATTATAAAGGATGTTTGACAATGTGATAGTGATTGTTTTTTTTTAAAAAATTTGTGCCGAAATACATACTAATGATGTTTTTTTATTTTTTAAAAATTATTTTTGACATTAACACATCAAAATAATTTAAAACGTATAAACCATATTAAATTTTAATAACAAAAATTTAAATTTTTTAAAAACATAGCTTATGGCTTATACCGCGTTCCCAAACATGGTCATAATAATGTAGCTTAAACAATGCGTTAAATCCATAATTTTCTTTTGCTTTCTCTAAATAAAGTGATCGATTCTGTTTTCACATGCCTAGTTAATTCCCTACGTCGACCTTTGAGTGGAAAGAAAACGTTCTTCGATTGAACCAAGAAATCAGCTTGTACACGTCCATGGAGGAGGAAGAAACAAGAAACTAAGCAGTGAAGGGTTAAAGGGGTGCAACTGGTTAATTTGTTTGACAGTCAAAAACTTTTTAAACTGAGAAAAACTAAACAATAATTGTACAATATCCATCACAGTAGCCAATCAGTTATTCTGGAAAAGGCACAGCTCCTGCCTGATACCAAAAAAAGAAAAAGAAAAAAAAGAAAGAACAACTCATGGATAGGGTTGTTCTTAGATTTTAGCATTCCAACACAAGGCTTTAGGGAAATTGTTCTTCGATTTGCCATTATTTAGATGCTCATCATAGGATTATATGCGGATCTAAGAGCTAAAACAGCCCTTTCAATTTTTATCTTCAGATGCTCTTTCTCTTCTTCATCTACCTGCAAGACACAAAATTGCTGTCAACTTTCATGACCATGACGAAGTTTGAATATATAACTTCTTGGCAGAATTTCAATTGTGCTGTAATTAAATATTTTCTTTGAACAATTTATGTCAATATTTTTTTAAATGAATATCTATCTATTCTCAAGATCACTGGCCCCATTTTACTCTCTATGGGAAAGCTCTTTCTTGTTTTCTTAAAATCAAAACCATAAAACTTTTTCAACCTTTTATTTTATAAATTATAATTTGGCACCATGAGTTTTTTCCAGTACTTGAAGTATGTTATCCACCACACATTGGTGTCACTTGAATTGAAATGATGGAGATGAGGAAGAAGAAAAGATGCTGACCTCTATCAAGACAGTCTTCTTGACCATCCCTGAGAGAGTTGTGATATTTGCTGTGATAATTTTCAGCTTCAAAGGTTCAAAAGCCTCACAAATCCTAATCATCGCGTCTGTTGTTTTACTACATGTCAAGCTCACGAACAGAGTTTTCTCTCCCATAGAAGTGACACTAAGCTGGAAAACAACACCAAAAAGTGTACCATAAGTAACACATAATAAAGCTTATTACTAATCATTTGAGGTACAATTAGTGGGATGATATCTACTCTTTGATCTTCTGTAGGCCGGCAAAGGAAGTGGAGTGGATTTTAGAAACTTACTCCTCTAATGCTATCAGCTTTTTAAGAGATCTAGTGGAAGACCATGGAGAGTGCAGAATGAATTCAAATCTATTTTCAATTACATTAAAGGGTAAAGTCACTCTCAGAGATGTTCCAAGGGAGGAAAATGATTTAGCTCATAGCTTAGCAAAAGAAAGCATAGGAAGGCAAGATAGGATGTTTCCAGGTTGTCATCTCTGCTTTTTTGTTAGCAGTAGTCACTTTCTTGTTGGCTTTTGCTTGTTTCAATGCATAATCATCATTTTTTTCACAAAAAATAAAATAAAATAAAGAAAGAAGGAAATTGTGGGATAATTATTTTGCAAGGTAGAGAGAATCACTTACTTCATGAACTTGAATAGGACAAGTACTTCTGGCCAGCCAGTGATCATAAATTTGGTCATGTCTTGTTCTCTTAGATCTTAACAGGACTGGTAGCTCATCCTCAATGTCAAAAGTATGATTTTTCTCCAATCTTCTGGATTCAAGTTCCCTTATATCAGCTTGGAGTCTCCTCTCTTGTTCTTGCAAATCTTGGATATACTTAATAGCATCTTTGATTACTGAAGCCTTATCCAACTAAATGTTGCAAACCCAGAAAGAAAAGAATATTAATAACTTTTCAAATCATACAAACGAAGTAATAGACATTGGAATTATTGATCAATATATGTTGGGTTAAATCTTGAATATGTCTATGACATGCATATATATATATATGTGTGTGTGTGTGTGTGTGTGTGTGATTAGTGAAATACTTTGCTGATTTTGGGGACAGCTTCTCTAAGTGCCAAGAGCTTGTCACTAAGCTTCTGCCTCCTGCTCCTCTCTGAAACAATATTTTTGGATGCTATTGTCTGAGTATTTCCATCCGGTGAGCTTGAATCATAGTACCCGACATTAAATTGCTGATTCATTTCCCAACTGTATCAAAAGTAAACTACTTTTTTAAGTTGAAAACTCTGTAGTGAAAAACTGATAAACTTAACAGAAACTACAAAATAAGTGAAGAGTTTGAACGTCAAAAGCAGGAATCAATGTGAGAAAGGGTACCTATAATCAAGGTCTTCATTCCAAAACCTGTTAGTCTCCCAGTAATTTTGGTACTCAAAATGATTATCAATAATTTCCATGGAAAGCTAGGTGGGGCTGTGTTGGAGGACAGAGAGAGAGAGCTCAATGAATCTTGCTTGAGATGTAGAGTATGTTTTGCTTGCACAACCATGCAGGATTTGTGGGCTTTCCTTATATAGACAGGGTGAGCTATATAAAATTATTTTTGTATGGTTAAGTAATTCTTTAAATTAATTTTTAATATGATATTAAAGTTTTGATACATCCTATGGTGAGTTGGAATCTTACAACCTACTCTAACTATGCTTGCTTTCTAATTAATTAATAATATATATATTCTTGGATGTTTTAAGCCTACAAAACTTGAATTGGATTACAATCACACGTTAAGAATGACCTGAAAAGGAAGGGGAAAAAAAGTCTTCAAGAAAACAAAAAAGAAGAACACTGGGAAATGTGCTGTCCACAAATATTTCAGGGGTTATTAATTTTCTGCCTGTCTTCCATGTATTGGAAAAAAGTCCCCACATCCAACTGTTTGCAGCTCTTGTGCCTCTGAAACCACTTATAATACAAATTTTTTTTTTTCTTCGTGATAAAAGACATTGAGCATTGTCATGGCAGATCATTATGCTTGACTCTTGTGCTTATCTAACATGCAGTGGTCGTCTTGGTAGCTAGTAGCAAGACAACTGTACATGGTGCATCAGTTTCAATAAGAATATTTTTCGTTGCAAGGAAGTTGTGCATTATAATCACAAAAGTCATGAAAGAAAGATTTGCTACCATTGAAAATAATTAATTTTCTAGTTCTGGGCACAGATCAAAAAATTCCTTGGCATAGCTAGGGCCACCTGTTGTATGTTGAGAGTTTATTATATATGAATGAGATGTATAAATATAATTGAAGTCAAATAATAGATTTTATTATTATTTTTATTGGATTTTTAATTCCATTTCTAATTGAAATAAAATCTTAAGAAATAAAAATCCAAATATTCTAATTTTTGGTATTAATATAAAATGAAATCATATATTGCTTTTCATTTAAGAAATTAAAACAATTAGAAAAACTAAACAAATACATCGTTATAATAATCCCCACCACAATAACAAATTCATCACATTTCTTAGTAAAACAAACTAGTATTTTCATCATCACACATAACATTACACACCTTAAGAACAACAATAAAATAAGAAAAAAAATAATGGATAACAAAAAAATAAAAACAAAATAATTACGTACTACATATAATCCAAATAATTCACCCTAATATTTATCTATACAAAAAAAATTATTTAGAAACTGTAAAGGGAAAATAAAAGGAAAAAAAATATAAAAAGGGAAAAAATAAGAGCAAAGTAAAATAATTACAAAGAGAGAAATTAATAAAAAATTTGAAGAGAGAATAAAACTGTAAAAATGGGTTTGTTTGATAGATGAAAAGAATAAGAAAATAGAAGGAGAGAGATGACGGAGAGAAAATAAGATATGGGTATTACATAGAATGAAAGAGAGTGTGAGAGGAAATAAGAGAAAGGAAGTGAGAAGGAAGGAATTTTGAGGTTAGAACTAATTCTAGATAAAATCTGAACGAGTAATTAACTTAATGTAATGGGACTACAGTAGGAATGTGGCCTATAATTCCCAGTTCAACTTTCCTTTCTATACTCTACTTAATTAGCTAAACACTACTGCTTAATGGAGATGCTTAATTAAGCAGTCTGCTTTGTCTGGTGCTCACACGTACACTTGGCTAGCAATAAGCTTGGGGTCCCTGCTTTTTGGAACTATACAAATTAAGTGCGTATATGTTATCCTCTTTGGTTACTAAATGAGAAACAGAAGAGCCTTAAATCTACACAATTTTGGCCAGATCTCAGAAAAAATGGCAAAGGCAAGAAAATAATAGTGAAGCCCAAGTTTGGTTTATTTGGGAGTGCGAAGGTACAACTATTATTGCAATCATATTCATCAAACCTGATCCAACAGGTCAAGATCTGGAACCTAACTTCTATCGATCGAGTTCATAGTTGAAATATTAAACAAGTTATTGACTTGAAGTAATCTAATTAATCTCCTAGACTTTTAATAATATAGATCACTCGGTTAAACTCAATCTAAAATCAATTGGATCAATACCAAGAAAAAAAACGAGTGAAATATTGTTGGTTTAATAAAATTAATTGATCCAAATTAACTAAGTAACAAACCCGCAAATTGATTGATCAACCCAATGACGTGGGATCTTTCCGAGCTGGTCTCCAATCTAACAATTATGATAAAAATCTGTTGTTTTGGATAGGATACGATGCCATTGAACTACATAGTTTGTGTAAACTCCCGGAAGCTTATTACCAGTCAGTCGAGTCTTTGTTTTGAAAATGAGAAGCAAAATTAATATCATTGACAATGTGTAATCTCGAGCACAGCAGGAAGACAAGTCATTCAAAAATTGACTTGCTAACAAAGCAATATCTGATAAATGCAATGCATGCATAGCTTACCTGGAGACGTCAAACTAATAGAAAACGCGTTTTCAAGAGTATTAATTAGCACAAACAAACAGGCACATTCGAGTCATAGAAAATAAGAGACGGGTATTATGGGTTGTGATTGGCTTTCCTATTAAATCTCGTGTTTTTGAAATTTTTTGAATATTTTTGTTTTAAATTAATTTTTTGTTTTTTAATCGTCTTGATATATTAACATTAAAAATAAAAAAAATATTACTATAATATATTTTTAAATAAAAAATATTATCAAAAATAATCTCTATCAGACTCTTGGGCATGCCTAAATAGAACAAAACCAGGGATAAGAGGAAATAAGAGAAACGAATTGAGAGAGAAGGGATTTTGAGGTTATAAAGAGATACCCTTCACAGGAGGAAAATTTTCTTCAGAAGGGAGGAAACTAAATCCTAGACAAAATTTGAATTAGTTACGGAATTAATGATGAAATATTTAATCTGTAGTTTAAATTCTTTTTTACGAGAATTTTTGTTAACAGAAAAGTAAAATTTTGAAAATAAATTACAAAATTTTAAAATATTTATGACATATAACTACGGATAGAGATTATTTTTTTAAAAAATAATTAGAAAGCATTTTTTTCAAGTTATTTAAAACATTCCTGACAGGATTACTTACTAAAATTAGTCTCTTTATTTTTGTAATTAGCAATGAAATTTATTACGCCAGAGTTTCATC
>Ga0325401_1007336_pt1 | contig 10704 bp, 13 predicted proteins | sample PopdelMetagenome_FD_205666 | JGI IMG/M metagenome (GOLD analysis project Ga0325401, IMG submission 205666) | Populus deltoides microbial communities from Bellville, Georgia, United States - Xylem-PdKOR-R2 | ecosystem: Host-associated > Plants > Phyllosphere > Stem > Wood/Secondary xylem | place...
CCGGCCACGGTCGCCAAGCACTATCGCTCGTTGCAGCAACTATTCCGGTGGCTCGTCGGAGATGGCGAGCTCGAGCGCTCCCCGATGGAGACCATGAGTCCGCCGGCCGTCCCGGAGCAGCCCGTCCCCGTGCTCGACGACACCACCCTCGGCGCGCTGCTCAAGGTCTGCGAGGGCAACGGCTTCGAGCAGCGCCGCGACATGGCGATCATCCGCCTATTCCTCGACACCGGCATGCGCGCCGGCGAGCTGGTCGGCCTGCAGCTCGACGACGTCGACCGCGAGCAGTCCATGGCGTTCGTCATGGGCAAGGGGCGCCGCGGCCGCGCCTGTCCCTACGGCTCGAAGACCGCCGAGGCACTGAGGCGCTATCTGCGCGAGCGCGCCCGCCACCCGATGGCGAAGCACAGCACCGCGCTCTGGATCGGCCGCAAGGGGCCGGTCACCGACAGCGGCGTCCGCCAGATGCTCGAGCGTCGATGCGTCGACGCGGGCATCGGCCCGATCCACCCGCACCAGTTCCGCCACACCATGGCGCACCGCTGGCTGGCCGCCGGCGGCCAGGAGAACGACCTCATGCGCCTGGCCGGATGGCGCTCGCGCGAGATGGTCGGCCGCTACGCCGCCAGCGCCGCCGATGAGCGCGCCCGCGACGCTCATCGACGTCTTGCGCTGGGCGATCAGCTTTGAATCTGCCGGGTGTCCACAACTCGACGTAGGGGGACCGTCGGAGGCTTCCATTTCCACCGCTATGCCATACCGTTGTGCCATCGAGTAGCCCCGTAGCCGCTGACCCGGTGGGACGCGGGGGCAACGAAGAACCACCTGAGCTGACGAACGAACCCTCTCCGCGATGAGGGCCGAGTAGGTGACCAGACCCCCGGTGACCGGGTTGGGGGCGGCGGGCCTTCCAGACCACCTCACCCGTGTCTCTGGGAGTTCACAACCATGCCCTCGAACGATCCGAACGACCGCGCCGTCATCGCGCGCATCGCCGCCGCCGAACGGTGGGGCCGCACCACCGACCGCACCGCCGCCACCGCCAAGGCCCGCGCCGGCCTCCGCGCCAAGTACGCCCTCGAGATCGACCCCGACGGGCGCCTCGACCAGGTCGAGCTCGACCGCCGCGTCGACTCGCTGATGAAGGCGCACATGCTCCGGATGAGCCGCGCCGCGGTCGCCGCCCGAGCGAAGAAGAAGGCAGGCTGATGGCGACCGAAATGCGCGACGTCCACATCATCGACGTCAAGGAGTCCGACGGCGTTCGCACCGTCCGCGTCGGCTGCCCCTTCTGCGGCCAGTACCACACGCACGGGTGGCCCAAGGCGGAGCTGACCTCGCCGGGACACCGCAGCTCGCACTGTGGACTGGGCGCCTACTTCATCCACTTCCCGCGGTGACGGCGGCCGCCCTCCCGCGACCCAACGGCAAAGTCCAGCTCGACCTGAACGAGCGGGTCCTCCACCCGCTCTACGGCACGGGCCTCCTGAAGGCGGTCGACCAGAACGGACACTGCGCTGTCGTCTGGGACGACCAGGTCGTGCGCGCCTTCACCGCCGTCGACGAACTCACGTCAGAGGGTCACAGCAGCGGAGCACTCGGGGACGCGACAGCGCACTCGGTCCCCACCTCGATCCGGATAGGCAACCGCGACGGCCGACGCGGAATCATGACCGTGCTGCACGGGACCATTCGATGGGACGACGACGGCAGCGAGCAGGACCAGGAGCTCGCCGATCGCGAGCTCGAGGGAGTGCTCGAGCGACACCGCAACTACGAGCAGCGCGTCGACCGCGAGTACGACCAGCTGAAGGCGCGCGAAGCGGCGAAGGTCAGGTACGCCGCCGAGAACGCGCCCGAGGTGCCGCCCTTCGACGCTGGCACCCTCGCCGAGGTGCTGGCCCGGCCCGACGACCCACCGCACCGCGTCGCAGGGCTGATGCCATGGGGCGCATCAACCCTCCTGGTCGCTCAGCGCAAGACCGGCAAGACCACGATGGTGCTGAACCTCGCTCGCAGCTTCCTCACAGGCACACCGCTGCTTGGCCGGTTCGACGTGCGCCCCGTCGAGGGCAAGGTCGCGATCCTCAACTACGAAGTGTCCGCGGCCATGCTCGCCGGCTGGGCCCGCGACAGCGGTGTGCCCGAGGAGCGGCTCGTGCTGGTCAACCTGCGCGGCCGGCGCAACCCCCTGCTCCACGACGCCGACCGGGCGCGCCTCGCCGACCTGCTGGCCCAACAGCAGGTCGAGACCCTCATCGTCGACCCGTTCGGCCGAGCGTTCGGCGGGCGCAACCAGAACGACGCCGCCGAGGTCGGCAGCTGGCTGGTCAACCTCGACGCCTTCGCTCGAGCAGAGGCCGGGGTGCTCGACGTCGTGCTGACCGCCCACACCGGATGGGAGGCTGAACGCAGCCGCGGGTCGTCCGCCCTCGAGGACTGGCCCGACGTCGTCATCACTATGACCCGCGACAAGGAGGACAACCGCACCCGCTACCTCGCCGCCGAGGGGCGCGACGTCCTCTTGGACGAGGACCGTCTCGACTTCGACCCCGTGACCCGCACGCTCAACCTGGCCGGCGCCGGGTCACGCACTAAGGCACGAGCCTTCGCTCGACAGGCCGAGCTGACCTCCGCCGTCGTAGAAGCGGTCACCAACAACCCGGGCTCGAACACCGCGGAGATCGAGAAGAAGGTCCGCGAAGCAGGGCTCGGATTCCAGCGTGGAGAGGTCGGCAAGGTGGGTCGATCGGCCACCCATGCTGGTGTTCTCAGGCAGGAACACGGACCTCGTAACAGCGTGCTCTGGTTCCCACGAGTGGTCAGTGCTCCCGAGTCCCCCGACTACTCCCGTTGGGAGCCTATGAGTACTCCCCACCCCTCCTATAGGGGTGGGGACTACTCATTGACCTTCGACGAAGCGAGTGCTCCCGAAGGCAAGAAGGTCACATGAGCAGCCCCGCCGTGCAGCAACTCGTGCAGCACCAAGCCACCAACCACCGACTCGCCGGCTACCTCCGCGTCGCGTTCTGGGCTGGCTCGTCGAGGGGGCGCAGCGCCGGCCGACAGAGAGGACTCCCGCGGTGACCTGCGTTCACTGTGGCGCCGCGACGAACGGAGTAGTGCTGTGCGCTCGCTGCGTGACGACGACCGCCGCTGCCCTGACCAACGTGGCCAGCCACCACACGGCCCTTTTCAGCCTCGGCAGTCCGGCGCCCGTGCGCCGGCGCACGGGCATGGCCGACCCCACCGGCAACGCCGTCGGGTCTCGACCGCCCAGTGACTCCATCGAGACAGCTGCCGCCGAGACCACGACCATGCTGGTGGGCTGGACACGGGCACTGGTGGACGACCGCGGCGTGCAGCCCCCGGCCAACAACGTCAGCGCGATGGCAGCCTTCCTGACCAAGCACCTCGCGAGCATCGCGACCTTGGGCTGGGCCGGCGAGCTGCTGCGCCAGGCGCTCGACTTCGAGCGACGGCTGCAACGACTCGTCTCGAGGAACCAGGGGCACTGGTACGCCGGCATCTGCGGCGCACCGACCGGTGAGGGCATGGACGACTGGTGCCCGGCCGACCTGTTCGTTCGCCCAGGCGAGAGGTACGTGCGATGCCGAGCTTGCGGCGCGCACTGGTCCGTTGACCAACGCCGGGCCGCCGTGATTGAGGAAGCCCGCGACGCGCTGCTACCGGTTGCGGTGATCGCGCGTGCTGCGGTCAGCCTTCTCGGAGAGGAGACTTCGCAGCAGCGACTCGAGGCCAGGCTCCGACAGTGGGTCAAGCGGGGCCAGCTCGACGACTACGGCGTGCGGGTGCTCGCACCGGGCCAACAGCCACGCCGCGTCTACCGACTCGGTGAAGTGATGGATCTCTTGGCTCGCCAGACCAAGCCTGAACCCACGGGTTCGAGGTGACCTCGTGCTATGTTCACCTCTGTCACGCTCGACCAGGGCGGGAGCATGCCCGGTAACCGGAGGCAGCAGATGGCGACAGCCCACTGCGACGGGTGCGGATACTCGGTCGAACTCGACGTCGATCTCCACTTCGTCGCTCATCGGGAGACTGGAGTCCCCATCCCCTGGCAGCAGCTGCTTCGGCTGGGCGCAACAGAACGTTGCCTCGGGTCCGGCACTCGGATGCTCGACCCCGGCGGTGGGTCGGTGGCGGCGACCTCGGCCGGATTACCTGGGTTGGGCAAGCGCCGCTAGCGACTCGACGTCTGGTTGCTGATGGCCAAGCCGCAGCACCGCACCCCTGAGTACCGGGCTGTCTACGAGAGCTATCGCCGAGCACAAGCCGACGGACAGACACTCTGGTGCGTCGAGCCGAAGTGCCTGATGCGCACCCGACACATCACCCCAGCCCAGCGAGTCTCGGTCAGCCACGACCCCAGCGGCGCCGTGATCCTCGGCCCCAGCCACCTGCGCTGCAACCTGTCTGAGGCAGCGACCCGAGGCAACCGGATGCGCGGCCTGCGACGGCGAGCCGCCCCGCCAGCTACGGCCCCGAAGAACCGCTGGACCGTCTGAACCCGCCCAGAATCTCGACCCAGGCCCTTGACATCGGGTAGGGAGGGCCGGGCAAAAGTTCAGGATCTGGCGCCCCAGACCGCCGCAGTCGCGCCCCGTCTCTCTCCGGACCATTGCCATGAGCCCGTGTCACGCTAGGAGCTGCTGGTGAAGCGCTGCGAGGCCCTGTCGTGCGACGTCGCCTTCACCCCGCAGCGCTCGACGGCCCAGTACTGCTCGGCCACCTGCCGCCAGCGAGCCGCCCGCGCTCGGAAGGCCGCGGCCGACGGCGCGAAGCAGGAAAAGAAGACCGGCACGAACGCCGAGCACAGCCTGGTCAAGGCCGTCCGCCTCGACCTGGAGAAGGCCGATGCCTTCGACACCGTCGCCGGCCAGCTGGCCCTGCAGATCGCCCGCCGCATCGCCGACCCCGAGAGCACCGGCATCTCGACGCTGTCGAAGGAGCTCCGCGCGCTGCTCGCCGAGGCGAAGGGCGAGCAGTCCATTCCCGAGGGCCAGCCCCCGGAGCCGGAGCCCGAGGAAGACGAGCTCGAGAAGGCCAGGAGGCAGCGTGCGGAGTCTCGCGAAGCGGCTGGTCTCGCCTGACCTGGTCTGTCCCGACCACTACGCCGGCCCCGACTGGGTACTCACCGACGGCCCCGCCGTCGCAGACGTCAACGCTGCAGCAGGCTTCGCCCCCGACCCGCAGCAGGAGCTCGCCCTCGACCTGCTCTTCGCCGTCGGCGAGAACGGGCTACCGGCGTCGTTCGCCTTCTGCGTGATCTGCTGCCGCCAGAACCTCAAGACCGGGTTCCTGAAGCAGGCCGCCATCGGGTGGCTCTTCGTCACCGACGAGCAACTGATTGTCTGGTCCTCGCACGAGATGGACACCACCCGGCTCGCGCACACCGAGATCCAGCAGCTGATCACCGACACCCCGGCGCTGTCGAAGAGGCTCCCCCGCACCCCGAACCAGGGCATCTACGACGCCAACGGCCAGGAGCGCATCGAGCTCGACACCGGCCAGGTCCTCCGCTTCAAGGCCCGCACCCTGTCCGGCGGCCGAGGCCTGTCCGGCGACAAGGTCATCCTCGACGAGGGCTTCGCGCTGAAGCCCGCGATGATGGGCGCCCTCCTGCCGACCATGACCGCCCGACCCCACGGCCAGGTCGTCTACGCCTCCAGCGCCGGCAAGGCTGACTCCGACGTCCTCCGCGACGTCCGCGACCGGGGCCGCTCTGGGGCGTCTCCGCGCCTGTCGTACCTCGAGTGGTGTGCCGAGCCGCGGCCCTGCCTCACCCCAGGCTGTGCGCACCCGAAGCAGAACGCGGAGGGTTGCGCGCTCGACGACGAGCGGCTGTGGCGCAAGGCCAACCCCACGCTGACCACCGGGCGCATCTCGATCCAGACCATCGCCGACCTGCGCCAGGAGCTCCCGCCCGAGGAGTTCGCCCGCGAGTGCCTCGGCTGGTGGGATGAGGTCGGCAAGGCCGAAGAGCCGCTCTTCGGACCCGGGCGCTGGGAAGCCTGTGCCGGCGAGCCACTCGAGTGGCCCGAGGTGCCCACCGTACTCGGCGTCGCGGTCTCCTTCGACCGCACCTGGGCCTCGATCGCCTCCGCCGCCATTGTCGAGACCCTTGAGGACCCCAACGACCCCGAGGCCGAGCCCGTCGACCGCGTCTTCGTCGCCGCCACCGACCGCCGCGCCGAGGTGGGCTGGCTCCCCGCCGAGCTGAAGCGGATCCAGGACGCCACCGACTGCGTCATCGTCATCGACGAGAAGGGCCCCACCGAGGCACTGCTCAAGGACCTCGAGGACGCCGACGTCGCCGTCGAGCCAATCCGGTTCGCGGAGTACGCCGAGGCCTGCAGCCGCTTCTTCGACAAGGTCCGCGGCCGCCAGATCCTGCACCCCTTGAGCAGCGAGCTCGACGAGGCGGTGAACGGCGCCACGACCCGCAACGTCGATGGCCGACTGCTGTGGGACCGGAAGAAGTCCGCGTCCGACGTGTCCATGCTCGAGGCCGCCACCTTGGCGGCTTACGGGGCCGAGAAGTTCGGATGGTGAGGAGCCCCAGGTGAAGTACAACCTGCTCGAGATCCTGGGTGTGTTCCTCGCGGTCGCAGGCGCTGGCACCGTGGTCGGTGCCGCTGCGCTCGTCTCCACCGCGCTGGCGGTGCTGGTCGCTGGAGTGTTCCTGCTGCTCGCCGGTGTGCTGACCGTGGTGGTCGCCGCCGGATTGGAGCGCGCCGACACCGCCCGCACCGTCAAGGCTGGCCGTCGTACGCCGGGTGAGACGACGTGACCCTGTTCGGACGCGCGCTCGGCGAGCTGGTGTCGACCACGAGCGTGGTCGTCGACGGCACCACAGGCACCCTCAGCGAGCAGTCGCTCATCGAGCTCGTGGGCGGCGGGCCGACGCTGGCCGGCCCGAAGGTGACCGAGACCCGGTCGCTGACGATGCCGGCGGTGTGGCGGGCCGTGACGCTGCTGGCCGGAGTGATCGCCTCGCTGCCGCTGCACGCGTTCGTGCAGAACGGCGCCGAGCGCTCGCGGGCGGCCGGGAGCCCGGCGGAGCGACTGCTGGAGCGGCCACACCCGGACCTGTCTTTGTACGAGTGGCTCGAGATCGTGGTCGCCCACCTGGCGCTGTGGGGCAACGCGTACCTGCTTATCAAGCGCGACGGCCTCGGGCGGGTGCTGTGGCTCCTGCCGATCCACCCCAGCCAGGTCCAGGTCGGCCGACAGAAGAACCCCGACCCGGCCACCGGCGTGCCCGGCAAGCGGTACGCCGTGCAGGGTCCGCTCCCGGACGGGTCCGACGGACGAGTGCTGGGCGACCTCGACGTGCTGCACGTCCCCGGGTTCGGCTACGACGGCGTGTGCGGGGTCTCACCCATCCGCGCCGCACGCCAGGGGGTGGCGCTGGCGCTCGCGGCCGAGGAATTCGGCGCCCGGCTGTTCGGGTCAGGGTCACTCGCCACCGGTGTGCTGCAGACCGAGCAGCGGCTGACCCAGTCGCAGGCCGACAAGCTCGCCCAGCGGTGGAACGAGAAGCAGAGCGGCCTGAAGTCAGCGCACGGCACGGTGGTGCTCGACAAGGGCGCGAAGTGGACGCAGCTGACCATCCCGCCCGAGGACGCCCAGTTCCTGGAGTCCCGGTCCTTTCAGGTCTCCGAGATCGCCCGCATGTTCGGGGTGCCGCCGCACATGCTGATGGACACCGAGAAGTCCACCAGCTGGGGCAGCGGCATCGAGCAGCAGACCATCGGGTTCGTCACCTACACGCTGCGGCCGTGGCTTTCCCGGATCGAGGCCCGCCTCACCAACCTCCTCGGCGCCGACGCGGTCTACGTCCGGTTCTCACTCGAGGGGCTGCTGCGCGGCGACTCCGCCCAGCGGGCCGCGTTCTACAAGACCATGCGCGAGATCGGCGTCTTCTCCGCCGACGACGTCCTCGCGCTCGAGGACCGCCCGCCCGTGACCGGCGGCGACGAGCGGCACGTCCCCATGAACTGGCGCGTCCTCGGCGTCAACGAGACCGACCCCGCCGACTCTGCAGGAGGCAGCGATGCGTGACCCCGTCTACCGGTTCCGCGGCCACCAGGCGCCCACCGAGGCCAGCCGCACCCCGATCCTCACCGCCGCCAACCAGCTGCCCGAGGCCACCGTGGACGGCACCGTCGCCACCCTGCGGCTCTACGACCCCGTCGACGACTGGGGCGAGTGGTGGGGCGTCTCGGCCAGCGAGTTCGCGCTCGCGCTCGACCTGCTGCCCTCCACCGTCTCCGAGCTGCGCCTCCACATCAACAGCCCCGGCGGCGTGATCAGCGAGGGCATCGCGATCCTCAACCAGCTGCGCCAGTGGGCCGCCGCGGTCCCGGGCCGCCGTGTGGTCGCGATCGTCGACGGCCTCGCAGCCTCCATCGCCTCCCTCATCGCGGTCGGTGTCACCGAGACGGTGATGAACCCCGACACGATGCTGATGATCCACGACGGCACCGGGTTCTGCGGCGGCACCGCAGCCGACATGCACGCCGCCGGCGACGCCCTCGACCTGATGTCCACCACCATCGCCGGGGTCTACGCCCGCAAGGCCGGCGGCACCGTCGAGCAATGGCGGGCGCTGATGGTCGCCAAGGGCGTCTACGGACAGTGGTACTCCGCCCAGGAGGCCCTCGATGCCGGACTGATCGACCGCATCGTCGACACCCCCGCGCTCGACGAGCCCGCCGAGCAGGCCACCGCACGAGCGGCGACCCACCGGGCCGCGCTGTCCGCCGTCACCACCGCTGCCCGTGCGGAGGTGCCCGACCTGCGGCCCCTGGCCGACACGGCCGAGACGGACGTTGCCCACCACGACGACAGCACCGAAGGTGAGACCGCAGCCGCCGAGCTCGCGGCCCAAGCCGACGCCGACCGGCACCGCCACGCGATGAACCTCGCCGGCGCCCGCTAGGACCACCCGGTCCGACCCCGGGACCAGCAGGGCCCCACCCCGATCAACCCGTCAGGAACCAGCCTGCCGGGCGGAGAGCCATGCGCTCACAGGAAGGAACCACCCCGTGAACTACCTCGACACCCTCCGGGCGCAGGTCACCACCATCTCGAGCCAGATGGAGGCCATCTACGCCCCGGCCCGCGCGGAGAGCCGCGCCCTGACCGACGACGAGCGGACCCGCTACGACGAGCTCGAGCCGCAGCTCGCCACCGCCCGCGCCGACCTGGCCCGCGCCGAGGCCCACGAGCGGCTCCAGGTCGCCGGGTCGACCGCCCAGTCCGGCACCGAGGACGGCAACGACCCCACCCCCGAGCCGGCCCGGGCCCGCAACCTCGGCCAGCACTTCGTCAACGCCGTCGGCGACCGGCTCCAGGGCCTCAACACCGGCGACAACGGGTCGCGGTTCAGCGTCGCCGCCCCGGCGTTCGTCAACGCCGCCACCGACCCGCAGGTCACCGACGGCAACACCGGTGGCCTCGGGCCCGTGCTGACCCAGGTCGAGCAGACCGTCGTCGAGGCGTTCCGCCGCCCGCTCGTCATCGCCGACCTGCTGGCCTCGGGCACCCTCGACGGGCAGGCCATCACCTACTTCGTCGAGGGCGCGATGGAGGGCGACTTCTCCACCGTCGGGGAGAACGGCAAGAAGCCGCAGATGCACTTCATCAACCCCACCGCCGTCACCGACGCGCTGAAGAAGATCGCCGGCTACATCAAGGAGTCGGACGAGATGATCACCGACCTCCCGTTCCTGGTCTCGGCGATCAACACCCGGCTGCTCTACCGCCTCGGGCTCTTCGAGGAGAACCAGGTCCTCGACGGCGACGGAGTCGGCACCAACCTGCGCGGCCTGCTGCGCCGCTCCGGCATCCAGACCATGGGCGCCAGCGCCGACGCGAAGACCGACAACCCCGACAAGCTGTTCCGGGCCCGCACCGCGGTCTCTACGGCCACCGGGTTCGAGGCCGACGGCATCGTCATCCACCCCACCGACTACCAGGCGCTCCGCCTGGCCAAGGACGGCAACCAGCAGTACTACGGCGGCGGGTTCTTCGCCGGCCAGTACGGCATCGGCGGCGTCCCCGTCGACCCGCCGCTGTGGGGCCTGCGCACCGTCGTCACCCCCGCCATCGCCCAGGGCACCGTCGCGGTCGGCGCGTTCCGCGCAGCGGCGACGCTCTACCGCAAGGGCGGGGTCCGCGTGGAGGCCACCAACTCCAACGAGGACGACTTCGTCAACAACCGCGTCACCATCCGCGCCGAGGAGCGCGTCGCGCTCGCGGTCCGCGTGCCCTCGGCGATCGTCAAGGTCACCCTCGGCGCCGCCTGAGCACGACCACCACCCCACCCCTGCGGCACGAAGGAGTCCCCGTGAAGGAGTACGACGTCGTCATCGACGGCATCAGCCACACCATGCTGCTCGACCAGGAGGACCTGGTCCGCTACCCCGGCGCCACGCCGGTCAGCGCCAAGAGCAGCCCCAACCCGGCCCCCGACCGCCCCGCCGGTGTCGAGCCGCCCCGCAGCGGCGCCGGGTCCGGCATGGACGCCTGGGTCGCGTTCGCTCGCGAGAAGGGCGCCACCGACGCCGACCTCGTCGACGCCGACGGCAAGGCCCTGACCCGCGACGAGCTGGCCGACAAGTACGCCGCAGCCCCGGCGTAGCCCCAACGCCTCGCCCGGGCCGCCACCCCCCT
>Ga0325401_1007337_pt1 | contig 10703 bp, 9 predicted proteins | sample PopdelMetagenome_FD_205666 | JGI IMG/M metagenome (GOLD analysis project Ga0325401, IMG submission 205666) | Populus deltoides microbial communities from Bellville, Georgia, United States - Xylem-PdKOR-R2 | ecosystem: Host-associated > Plants > Phyllosphere > Stem > Wood/Secondary xylem | place...
GGCCCTACGAAATTGTGTTATAACATAAGAAATTATCAAGGAAATAAATGCGCGCCTCATATTTGTTCATCATATCAAGGAACTTGATGTGTAAATCGAGGTAAAGCCTAAAGGTGATAATAAAACCACTCGGATCAAGAACAAAATGGTGGAAAACAGAGACCGGAATTAGCAACAAAGTCCACCCATCATTCTTAACTCAAGCGATATTTAAACTTATAATAAGTAATACAAGACGTCAAACGAGCCCACGCTGCTACCTGCCAAAACGCCTGAGGAACTGCAAGAAAAAAAAATAATGGACATCAGAACCATGGTAATTGACCACAACACAACATCACGTTAATGAAACTAAAGCAACTAATTAAATCACGGCATAAAACTAAAAAGTGGACTCGCTATACGGGGGATCAAAATACACACGTTTCTTATGTTATCTGAGCATTGTTAGCAATGGAATAAAACGAATCCAAAAGAATAACATAAGCTGAGCTCTATCAGTATCGCACACATGACAAGAGTATCCTGAAACCACGTCCATTTATAAAAAGAATGAAATTAATATACTACTAGAAAGGTTTGATTAAACAGTACAAGTTTGACAAGACTCGGGTGACCAACAGAAAGGCAGGAAAAAACCAGAGTCCCTTGATCATCTTATATTATGTATATGCAAGTAAAATGCTTACACTCCAATACACCTACAACGCAACATTGTACAACCATGAATTAAGATTCTGTACAGTACCAATTCAATAGAGCAGAAGCACATTTTGACAGTTTTGGTGGATAATGAAGCACTGGTGTGTTTAGGATACCATTTAACCCACCCCATTCACTTCCCAAAGGAACGCATTTGCAATGAAGAATCATTAGAGCATTACAATCCATCTCCAAAAGCCAATAGATTCATTATGAGAAAATCATATTTCAAGTTGATAGCCGTATCCAATCTTCAAAATCATTCCCCACAAAACAACCAAAAGCAGACCAAGTGTTATTAGGTACATTACCATCAAACTTTTAAGTTGGACACTGACCATAAGAAGAAAATTCAAATGAAGAAACAAAGCATTAGTCATAAAAAACATGGATAAACAAAGCACTCAAATTCATGCAAAGCTAAACTAGAACCACTCATCTAGATTAACACGTACAAAGAGAGTCGTAATGATGATATAAAGTTATCTGTACCTCAAATGTTGCTCGGATACATGAAAACTCTAACACGAGTTCCCTGCAAATGAAACACAAATTTAATACACAAAAAGCCAAATACCCAGAAACTATGACATACCAATCACAACAGCTATTTTAAAAAACAATACCATGGACTTTGGAGGCAGGTTGGACTTGAACTTAGCTCTGACAACACCGCTGTTTCCATGAGGCCTTGTGACCTTGCCCCAAATGCAGCGATAATGGGATCCTTGCTTCTTCACCTTGGCCTTGTAGATGTATGCCATGCGCTTACCAGCATACCATGCAACTTCTTCCTTGGTGTTGACTCCCTCAATCTGGATCAGTGATGTGTTGGGATATTGGTTGGACTTCGACCTAACCACCAAAACAATATTTTAATCTCCAGACTATCCACACAACAAAAACAAAATCCTAATTCCATTTCTGACAAACTATATTCAATTTCTGAAACTTGAATGAAAGAATTCCAATGAATCCATCCTATTCTTTACTGCACTTAGTCAATTCAACTTGCTGCAAATATAGTTATAGTTAAAACCACAAATCTTGAACTGATAAAACATGTTTTATTTTGCTTATCTTTCAAAATAAGATCAAAACATTCTCTATAAACTAGAAAATGCCAGCACTTACTTGACATCAAACCTGATGCCAATATTTCATTTAAGACAACAAAATCAAACATAATAGCTTCTAAAAAACCAATCCCATAACCTGAATGCCCTTAACTTTCTTTTCTTATTCAGATTTCTCCGTAACCAAACAGAGTGAATAAAATACAAATCAAGAAAACACACATAATAAATTCCCAGAATATAAAAGCTAAGCTATAGTTATTACCTCTTGTAACCCAAGATTGTGCCTCTGACATAAAGCCTAAAGAAAAAGAAAATATGGAGTGTTAAAAAAAATGCAATTGTTTATTAGCTTAAATAACAAATTATTAACTGAAAATTAAAATTTTGATTCTTTTCTTATTAAAACATTAGAGAAAGTATCGCAAACCTGACTCGCTCTCCTTGGCGTCCCTTCACCATTTTCCAACTCCGAGTCTATGCGTTCTCTCTCTCGCTAAAAGTGGCTTACACTGTGAAGCTGTTGGGAAGTGGAAACGTAAAACCCTAATAGCTGCTGTTTCTATAAAGCTGTGGTTGGGCCTTTAGAGTTTTGATCGTACATTAATTCAAGAAATAATCATTGGGCTTATGATGTCATTTTTCCAGTGGGCTAATATTATTTTTTTTCCATGGCCCTTCGTAAGAAACAAAAATCATTTGTAATGGGGCATTTGGAGTCAGTGTTATTTTTTAAATTATTTTTTATTTAAAAATATATTAAATTAATATTTTTATTATTATTTAAAATATATTTTTGATATAGTATATCAAAATAATTTGAAAATGTTAAAAAAATTAATTTGAAACAAAATAAAATTAAAACAAAAATTAATCTTATCGAGGCTTGATGTGCCCCAAATTCTCTTAAAAGAGAAGGATACCTCTGGGAAAGCGGCCACGGATAATGTTTTGTTTTGTAGTGCCCCTTTTTTTTTTAAGTGGGGACGGTGTCTTTTTCTCTATTTTTTTTCCTTTATTTTTTTTCGGGGGATGATTTTCTAATTATACGTTCAGTAGTACTTTGTTTTGGTTTGGTTGTGATGATACATATAAACGGAGATGGTTAAAATTTAATTTTTTTAATTTTAAACTATTTTAATATGCTAATATTAAAAATAAAATTAAAAAGATATTATTTAATACATTTTTAAGTAAAAAATATTTTAAAATGCAACTACTAATAAACTTCCAAATACCCCCTAAATTTATAAATTTATTGATCAACTTGCTTAGTAGCCTTCCTATTTCATCATCGGATTTTAAGAAAAGCATAGGACACTGACAAAAAAATTACAATTCCAAAAGTGGATGAAATTAGAGATTAGAGATTGAGTGTTTGTGTATATTTCTACATCAAATGTTAGTAAATAATAGATAATACAGCTGGTTTTGATTTCAGAAGGTCTTCTGCTACTATAGACATTGTGTTTTGCAACAATTACACCAGACACGCAGACAGTGGGCTCCCCTTCTTGGCAGGATGAACCACGTTCTGATAGCAGGGTCACAACAGGGCAAGTCCTCAAACAACAAGGGGTGAAGTCAATGAATCTCAGCCACCCACTGTCCTAATCACTGCAAAATCAAAACAATCCTTCCTCCTTGGAAATCCAGCCTTTCTTAGCCATCTTTCTCCAGTGTCTCTAAGTGGCTAAGGAGACATCGGGTTGATCTGATCCTTTACAGCTACCTCCAGAAATCACTGCTAGCTTTTAGATTACATTTATTCAAGGACGCAAAAGGCGCTTGTCACATGTCAAGATCCTGTAACTTGCATGAGGACCCTCAGATGTGTCACGCACAGTTGCTTCCCAACCCATGACTTTAGCTATCTGTTGAAGTTCATCCATGACATCAAGAGTGTCACGAATGTATGCTCGACCACCAGGTCTGAGTATGCGATCCATCTCAAGCATGATTGTAGACATATTACATCTGAGTCAAAGAAACAAACCATGTAAAAAAGAGAAGGAGAAGGAAAAACCTCCTGCTTAACCTCAATTATAAGATCTTGGGCAGGTCACGAATTGAGCAAAGAATAAGGCATACCTTTTCCTTTCAACAGAAAAGAGGCCAGCTGCATGCAGTAAATCATAGGTTCTTGGGTACGTATCAAATGGTTCACACCTGATAAATGAAACATCATGAGAAACAGAAGCTTGTTCGACTAAGTTCAAGAATTATAAATTGTGAACAAACTTTTAAACAAAATCAATTCAACATTGCATGCATTTCTTATCAGTGAAGGGGGAAAATCCAATAGGAAAGGAGGAACGGTCAAAGGCATGCATCATTATTTTCAGATGTTAATATTTATGAAAACAATCAAGAAATGGTTTCCAAAATGAGGATCCAATAAACTATATGCATCAGCTACTCTGACAGTTTAGAACAGTACCAATCATGCATGACTCCTAGGAGTCCACGGTCATATAAAACAGGCAAGGTGTTGGACCCGCTTACTGGAACCACGTTCAAAACCCAGCAATCAAATCCTTGCTCAATCAATGCAGCCGCAAATCTAACGAAATCAACAATCAAAGCATACATATGACAAATTAAAATAACCTTTTGTAATGGAACAGTGTAAGATGAGATGAATAGTAGATGGGATACCCTCCAAAGCCAGCTTTCATGTCCATTACATTTCTTAGTTTAAACTTCTTCCAATGCCAAGCACGGACATAGCCAGCTATTGTTTCAGACCAAAACTTATTTTCTGCCTTTAATAGCTCTTTTCTGGCTATGAATGACTCGTATTGTATGCTCTGGAGTCTATCAGGTGGAGTGTGCAAGCGTGAAGGCCACATGGAAACATTTGCTCCATATCCATTCTCTGGAAGTCGACTAATACATGCCTTCAGATCAACATACCTAACAACATCATACAATGAAAGCTATAAGAGAGGATAAATAGATAGCTCGGTAGAATAAGCAAATTAACTTTTTACGCACAAACAATTGTATAAAATTCTTCATCAATTTTTTAACAGCAGCTACCCTAAACGGTGGGCCCAAGGGGCTCAGCTGCTCGGCTAACAGTTCTAAATATGTAACCTCTGTCAAAAAAAATTAACAGTTCTAAACATGTTCTCTCTGGTTTTTCCTAAAGATATAATCCCCCAAACCACAGAAAGAAAACAAAAAACTTTTACAGCTGTAATTTGCATCAAGTAAATTACATCTATCAACAACAACCAAACTAGATGCAAGTCTGCCATCATGGTAAGAGACAACCAGAAGGTACAGGCAACCATCCAGGTTAGAAATCAGTTAAGGCTGAATTATTTCATTCAGAAAGAAGAAATGAAGGCAGCAACCAGGAATAAATGAAACCTCTCCTTCACTAGCATTTGTATGAGTTTCATTCAGACAAACTCATCTAATTCAAGAAAATGTTTCCTTCACTAGTGACACAGGATAAATTAGGCTTGTGACCAAAAAAGGATTCACAATGAGGTAGGCAGGAAAAATTGAAATTAGGAAGAATGAGATTTTTACTGTAGCAAGAAAAAAATACATATTGAGGTGCTCCGTATTACATAGAAGAGTAATGTTAGGTATGCTAACATGTCCTTGCAAAGTATGGCACTAATAGATGTGGCATCTATAACATAAGAAAGTTCTAAAATTATGAAGACGTCGATCCACAATTTAATGTAGTTTCTTCCATTTTTGGAGTAGCTATTGCAGATAGACACATTATTAGGAAACTAAGTATTGTTATTGGTAGCATTATTCTACACAGAATTGGTGCTTCTTTAATAGGCATCAAAAGTACTAGCAGTTTTAAACTACATAAGAAATAGAAAAGCCAAAAAGGAAAAGGAAAACCATAAATAATAGGAAATCCTAATTGATGTTTACTTTCTTGAGTATACTAAGATTTATAACTAGCAGTAATATTCTCAAGTACGACAGTTCCTAATAAGATTAGGATTACAATAAACTAAAGTGTACAGAATCAGTGACAAACTAAACTTGTCTTTCATTGACTGCATGAACTAACATTTGTTTATGAGATCATTCGGACAAACTCATCGTTTCACTAAGAAAAATTTTACAGGGAAACCAGTTTCTTCGTTGAATGAATTAGGTTTGTCACTATGACAGATATGGAAAATAAAAATAAGAAAGTGAGCAACATGCCTGATAATCTTACCTCGTTTTCTTTCAAAGAGCTGCATCACCTTTTTTTTAAATGGCACTAAATCACCTCCATTCTTCCTTTTAGTGTAATCAATCGAAAAATTCAAGAGTAATGGGACAGGAAATGAAAGCTCTAGTTTCTAAAAGGGATGTGTCATTTACACTGCTAAAAAAGCCTCCTGTACTCCTAAATCTTTTAATCACCTAAATGGCAAAATAGTCACTACAATAAAACACTATATCTAGTTCACATGATAAAGTGAAGAGATAGTTATACTATCTAAGCCACATAATGAGAATTTGAAACTTCTTCGGACAGTGAACAGCACGTCCCTAGTAAAAGAGTTGGAGAATTTTAACCCAAAAAATCAATGTGGAAGAGCTTCAACAGAAAGTCATTGCTGCATCTTTTCCAACTTAATATTTAATTAAATCCTCCACATTATTAACAAATTCATCATTTGAAAAGAGAGAATTGCAGGAGATCTTTCATGAAAGAGATCACCAGGGTTTTTTAGTTTGAACAAAGCAATGTGAAAAGTATAAAGATGATAACCACTTGCAAGTGATTTCTCAGTAGAAACTTGCTTTAATTGATCAAAAAAGAGTTGACATGAGGTTAAGCATCGCTGTTAAAACAATAAAGAAAACTCACTCTTCCAGGGCTAAGGGGAAGTAGAAGAGTAGGAGTAAGATACAAGTACATATGGCACCTTTCCAAAAGAATTCTTCCCAAGTAAGGGTAACCAAGGAAATTAAAATATCCAAGACCACAGCCAATTGCATTCCAAATGAGAGTTGCGAGTTTTGTTTTTCTACTCTTCCATTAATTTTTTAATCCAGTAAATGTTTCTTCCTCTCCAATTTCTGTTTTTATACTACCATGGCAGCAAAGGTCAGATTATCTCAGGCTATCTACCTGTATAACAACAGTTTTTCGAGCCAAGCTAAAAAAGGCTATTCTATATGCCATGAAAACCATAAAAGCAGTTCTAGGTGAAACAAGTTTACCAAACATTATCAGGGTCATCATCTGAATCACACAAGTGAGGTTTTGCTCCAGTGTCACGGCTTAGATAGCAGCTGTTGTTTAAGGGTTTTTGCCATATTGCAATATATCCCTCCTTCTTAACAAGCTCCCAGCAAAGACGAGTAGTAAGATTAAGCATCTCTGAAAATATAGAAAGACATAACGTAGTTAAATACAGTAATATAACAACCTATCAATGGCATGAGGGCACAACATATCTAATAAACTGGTTCAACCAATTTGTAGTCAAACATCATCACACCATTCTTTAGTAATTATATGTGTTAATTACTAATGTAGTTTCAACCCTCCCACGACAAATATTTCTGTCTGAGGTTGATATGCTGTTTTTTTGGATTGGACAATGTTCATTATTCAAAAAAACTAGCCTGTCACATAAAGAAATCAAAAATTCAATTAATTCAGTACATTTAGATTACAGACACTGAACAGGAGGAGAAAACAAAACTCGTGTGGATTATCTGAAGGGAAACAAAAGAGGTCATCAAGAATGCAAAACCTTTGATTTTTTAACATGCAATTTCCAAGTGAGAAACTAAATAGATACCTTCCCACTGTTCCTCTAGGACTTGTTCATGCTTATAAACCGGTTGTGCTGCCCAAGCAAAGTATCCTCCTGCCCGAAGCATCCTATTGACCTCGAGGAGCAAAATTCCATCTTCATCATAATGTTTGAAAATAAAGAGACTATCAGAATCCCAGAACGAAGATGAAAAATGCAAATTTTTCAAAGGTACAAAACCTTAAAAGCATGAGATGTGCATTAGCAACACAAACTCATTAAGGAATACAATAATCTCACACAATATGTACACAATCGGGCTGGGGGGGGGGGAATAAAACAGCAAGGGAATGGGAGAACTTCACATAGTCAGAGGAGTGTAGAGCAAGTGCATATAAAACTGCAGTTGATTTTAGAATTATGTTGGAAAGCTGTGGGTGGCATTTCAAACATGTAATACAATGCTTCTTCTCTTATTCTACAAGTTCATTGAAACAATTCTGTGACCAAAACTAGTCAAAACAGAAGCAACATACCATCCCGAGTCCAATTGATTCTGCATCTTGAACAATGTATCAATTCAAATGCTTGACTCGGATATGGAAGACGGTGAGTTGCAAATGCAGCCACCATTGCAGGTACACCACGCTCAAGAGCAAATTGAATTTGATTCTCGTGAACATCTTTGGGAGCAATAGACATAGTCATAACATCCCGTGATAGCAGATAGGCACCAAAACTTGCCACGCCACACCCGACATCTAGAACCACTCGAGTATGGTGACCAAATGCAATGTCTGGAACCATCTACACATAGAGCAATATCATAAACAACAAATGGACAGGATATGAATATTATTTCCTTCCCAAAAATACGGATAAAAAAATTGGCATACCTCAGAAATCTGGTCCAAATATTTATCCGCCCCGTGTATGAACTGTGTACCACCGCCAGGAAACGTAAACTTGTCTTTCGCTTTAGAAATCCAGTTTTGGCCCCCTTTATCTTCAACTAATCGCGAATGAGGAACATTGCTATACCATACCTGTAGGGAAGTGGCATTTAATTAAGCCTCCGGTGAGAACAAAAATATATCAGTCCTGGCTATTGCGCATCAGGGTGTTTTCAAACAAAACCCCCCAGAACAGACTGACTGTCTTGAATCAGGAAATGCAGTCAAGTATATCACGTTAGAAATAGAACACAACTCCATATATTCCACACAGCTCATCACAATATAAACAAAATTGCTTTCTACTGTAATAAATTTACTAAAAGAGTGGTGCAGCTACCCTAAATAACCACTTGTTTACTTGCGCTAAGTTCATAAAAAGAGCTAGTGCATGAACAGTCAGCAATCGCACTGTAAAAATTGGATAGGATCAAGAAATTTGATCAACAACTTCCCATGCTCTTTCATTTTGCTTCACTGTCTTGGCAAACACGAAAGAACGATCCCTCAATCTGTACACAGTTAATAACGAAAACTGGAGGACATCAAAACAAAAGGGAAAAAAATACTTTTTTTTCTTTCCATTTTCTCTACGACAAAACAAACCCCAGTTCGATTCCAATACCTCATCACGGCTCCGCGGCCATGGAATTGGTGGCCGGTATCCTTTAGGAGGGGGAACCAAGCAATTCAGTTCGTCCCCCTTCTCCGGGCAATGCCTTTCGAATCTCTCCCCTTTCTCCGTCGATTTCAACCTCTTAATAGCCTTCACATTATCCAAACACGGTATATACTCTCTCATACTCAATGGACACAACTCATATCTCTCGGCCCTAAACCTAGAATCCTTACTTCCACTCTCAATTTCACTCCCGTTCCCCCAATTCTCCACGATGTCCGGATCAAACTCCCCAGCTTCAAAATCATCACTCATTTTTCCATCAGAATCAATGATCCCAAACGTCTGATTGGGATCGGGTAGTGGAGATTCATCGGGAGGTGGAGAAACGGTTGTGGCTTGATCTGTAAGGGGTTGATCAGATTGGTTTAGGGAAACTATAGGGGTAATGTTGAACGACCTGTCGTTGTTAGGAGAGATGGAAATGGAGTTTTGTGGTGTGGAGAAGAAGAGGAGCTGCTGGTAGCCACCGTTGGACCAGTGTTTGCCAAGGTAGAAAAATGTGATTGAGATTAAAGTGAAGGCTGTGATTTTGAGGATTAGCGGGGTTTTAATGAGATCTGTATTGGTGAGTGGTTTCATGATTAATTGATGTGTTGGCGGCGGCGGCGGCGGCGGCGGTTTTTACAGGATCTGAGAATGCGAGCGAGCTGAGCCCGCCCTGGTGCGAGAGTGAGCTAGCGAGAATAGGTCGGTGATCTAGTGACGGGTTGTGAATAAGATGAGGTGAAAGGAAGAAGAGTGAGCTTATTGAAAGTGATTGCGTACTGTTGTTATTTTTTAATTTTTTTTCTATTTCTATGTGAGAGAAAATAAATTGTAAGAAAATATATAAGATTCAAATTAATTTGGAAATAAATCGTTTTTGAAACAAAACGCTACTGTATTGAGAATATTTGACATAGGATTGTTAAATAATTTTAAATTTAATTAATCAATTTTGTTGGACAATGGAGATTAGGTTATGATAAGAAAATTCCCCACGCTACGTTTTCATGAGACAACAAATATTATATATATATATAATATTTAGATAAAAAATTCTTTTATAATATTATTAAACTTTATTTATTAGGTCAAATCTAAAATCTCTCAACTATATTTATTAGTTAGCTCAAAATTTAAATTAAATTATATAAAAATTATTTTGATATAACCCACATAACTTGATGGGTTATAAAAAAAAATTGAATAATATAGTTTGACTTTAAAAATATTGTTAAGATGACATTATTTTTAAAAAAATAAGACAATAATAATTGAATTAACCTAAAATAACCTGTTAAATCCGTGAATTCTGTCACGAATTTCAATGATTTTATTTACTTTATTTTTTAAAATTATTTTTATTTAATTACATGATAAAAAATAAACAATTACAAAACCGAACATCAACTTAATACCATGTGTTTATCTGGGACCATAATAATCACATGCAAATTAAATAAAAAAAATCACAAGGTCTACTTCTCGGTGATCATTTTTTAAAAAGAATATTTTTATTTAATAATATAATAAACAAATAGATGTTAAAAAAACCAAGCATTTG
>Ga0325401_1007338_pt1 | contig 10702 bp, 9 predicted proteins | sample PopdelMetagenome_FD_205666 | JGI IMG/M metagenome (GOLD analysis project Ga0325401, IMG submission 205666) | Populus deltoides microbial communities from Bellville, Georgia, United States - Xylem-PdKOR-R2 | ecosystem: Host-associated > Plants > Phyllosphere > Stem > Wood/Secondary xylem | place...
AACACTTATTGTACAGCTGATGATGTTGACTTAACCACACCATATGTCTTTCCATGTGCTTAAGGTCTGCTTTAATTGTTACCACCTTTATATAATCCAGTCCTACTGTCTAATCCGCTATTTCTTGGTAGTGGCGACTGCGAGACTTTAGTTTTAAAATGTTTTTTTTTTAATTATATTAAAATAATATATATTTTTTATTTTTGATATTAATATATTAAAACGATACAAAAACATAAAAAAAATTAATTTAAAATTAAAAAAATTAAAATTTTTTAAAAAGAATTGAAATGTAAAACAGTGACTTTGCGGATCATCAACAAACCTGCTAAATAAAGACGGTCCAATTTCTAACTCTTAAAAAGCAAATTACAGCTAGCCAGTAGTATATACAAGGAAAGAAAATGACAAACCTAAGAGACAAGGTTATGTTCCTCGGCAAGACTATTTTAGTCTACTAATTATACATAGTCTTAGTCTTTGTCGACATTAGTTTACTTTGAGTTTTTAGGTTTTTCTATTAATGTTTCGGTTATTAATTATTTGAGTACTATTCTAAAACTACTAGTATAAGCTCCATCTGAGAGATGGGAACTTCTCATGTCCACACTAGGACTCACCATCCCTACAGCATCGGACAAACCTCGATCAGAGTACAATAAAAGAAAATAAGTAATATTACATCCGTATATGTTGACAATGTCTTCTGCTGTTTCAATCATCAAAAATGGTGCTGTCTTTAGGAAAAGTAGTCCTCCAGAAAATCTTTTCCAACATCACAAGATGGAAGTACGTAGAGAGGACAAATTAGGAATTGGGCATGGTTGATTTCATGGCATCAACAATTTTTATTTTGAGCATCAAGAATTAGCTTTCATAATAGGAAAAAAATGGAGATTTTTAGTGTAGTGGGTAGATGAACTTATTTTGGTTCGAAAAAGAAAAACAAAAAAGACAGTGTCAGGAACTCATTGGATGCAGTTCTTGCTCGAAAGAGAAGACAAAAAGAAAAGCAAAACTATTGTATTTCGCACATGCTAAACTCTTTGAAACTGAAAAAAACCCAAATAAGTACAAGCATCCTAATTAACTCTTTGTGTTTTTTTTTAAAAAAACAATTATGTGATATTTTTAAGGTCGCTGAGAATAAGAGTAAGCGCGTAAGTTTCCCATTTGATCAATAGATCATCTATATCAAAATTAAGAGATCATCAAAAAATTTACCTTTAACAATTTAATCAAAGATTTGAATCTAATAAATTATAGAATAAGTATAGTTTAAGACCACCAAATCAAGCACTAATCTATATATTAATTATCAATTACCACCGACTGGGCAGGTTTTGATAGTATTGTACGGAGGAAAAGGTCCTCCGAAGTTCGAAGTCAAAAACAAAATTAGTGGCATGATTATTGTAACAGTACAATATTGGTGCTTGTGCCTCGACTAACATATACAAGAAGAAGAAGAAGAAGAAGAAGAAATGATGGGGCATGTAGAAAAGAGACCTCTTCTATCCCTTTTGTTGCAGAATTTCCACCACAAGTGGATAGGAGCAAGCTGCTTCATTATAAATAATCTACATATTATAATACAAGAAAATAAAATATCCTCAATCCCACGTTATATAATTTTTTTTAACAGCAACACGAACAAAATTAATAATGCATCAATCCCGCTTTACCTTTGTGGCTATATGTTAATTAGCTAGGAAACATAGAAGTAGATTAAAGGATAAAATGGAGGTAGAGGTGGTATAAAATAGGAATGATGACAATGACATTTCCCAAGGGAGGGAGGGGATGGTGATAACTTTGCCTTCGTTATGAAGAATCTGTGTATCCTCCATTGATGATCGTTTCCCAAACCCACATTAATCCATTGAAATATTCAAGTTCCTGCAGGTCTCTATAATTGCAGACTGAATTCTTATCTGCCCTTTAATTGGAGAAAAAAGTGACTTTGTACTTGTGAAGATCCCACCTTTTTCAGGATAAAAAATGCCGCTGCTTTTAGGGTTAGGGCAATTATGCACTAATAAAAGCCAAATTCTGCGGCTGCCAAAAGGACTATCAATCGCACTACTCGTATCTAATAATTTTTGTCATTATACCTTATTGATTGGGGCAAAAGAAATAATGAATCTTGATTCCTGCCTAGTAATATTTTCCCACGTTTACAGCAAGGTGATATATATCGTGAAAGGGAATTTGGACTAATTAACCTCTGATCCAGGACCAGTTTTCCAAATGAAATTGATAGCTTGATCTCCACTTTTTCAAGCACGTGCCTACAGAGGAGAACATGAAATAAACGTAGACAAAATCTGTGCAAGTGAAAAGGCTGAAGAGATAGCAACATAGAGCCATCAACATGCCAAGAGAGAAGTCTGGACTCTGGAGTCCATCCCATCAGCTTGAAATTTTCAGAAATTAGCACAAATAACAGAAAATTAAAATCATAATTTTTCATAAAACAGAAATCATGACATGCTTGTCCAAACTCACGATTTGAAAAGAAGAAGAAGAGGAAGTAATATAATAAAATCGAGATGGATTTTACAGTGCCTAGCTAATTATTCACACTCCTTTTTACTAATATTGCTAAATATTAATTAATCACCTATAATTAATAGCCAAATACTCTTCCTTCTCCTCACTTAACATCGCAATACTCTCCTCTCTCAAAATCTTCTTCTTATCAGCAATAAACGTCTCAACGGCATGCCTAAATTCGTCATTATCCATCTCCTGCATCGACTTTTTCGCGGCGGCCGGAGTGTTATAATTAAGGCGAGTACTGGTCTTGATCACAGACGACGTTTCCCAGCTTCCAGTCTCTGTCTCCGATCTTCCAAACTCTCGTGAACATTCCCTATTCTCTTTTCCACTCCGCGCTGATCGCGTCCTCCTGCAACGCTTCTGCTCTTTCAACAGCGTAAGATCACGAACTGGCTTCTCCTCCATTTCAACTTTGGCAGCATCAACAGTTTTCTCCCAGCAGACTATTTGTTTGTCTTCGTAAAAGGTATCTGTCTCACGGACTGGAAGATCCTTCTCCTCTACCTGAACTGGTTTCTCTAGCAACGACGAAACAACCAACTGTTTGTCCTCGTGGGTTGTTGTTTTCCAACGAGGAGAGGAGTTGGTGGAGAAGGAAACGTATTCGTCGTAGATATCGGCTTGGAATGGGGTGTCGTTTTGGTCATTGTTGTGGGCTGTTGTGGATGAAAGATAGACAATTAGAATTATGAACATGTTTGCGAGCACAAAAACATAGATTTTCCGGTTAGAATAGGAGAGATAATGAGAGGCGATTTGTGTTATGACAGGGAAGCAAGAGAAGGAGCACCAAAGCAAGACTAAAGCTCCCACTGCTTCCAAAAAGTAGTAAGAGTATCTCTTTCTGTTGTACCTTCTCATAGCATCGGCTTTCTCAGCCTTCACTTTGTCAAATTCAATGGACAACATTGTTGGTTTGTGGGGTTTTGATTTGAAGAAACTAATTGAAAAGAAAAGGCAATTGGAGGATGTACGAGAGGCGTATATAGAGAGGATGAAGAGAACTTCGGAGGGATTTGGGGTTGCTCGTGGAAGAGGATTTTTATAGAGAAGGAAAGTGAGGGGAATTAGGGATCATACAGAGAGGGATGACAGTGATATCGAGTGAAGGTAGCCATTAGCTGCTTCTTTACTGGTATTATATATCTTGCCTTATCTGGTTTGGTTTTTCTCAAGGAGGGTTCCTTGGAGGGAGAAAAAGGGAAGTGACAAATACAACACAGATTCCTTGGTGGGGAAGTACTGAGTAGGGTTTTTTTTATAGAGATATCGAGCCTGAGAATGATCCATTTTATGCATACATAGATAGATTCATGTTTTTTAGATTCCTCTGTTTAGCCACGTGGACGGTTAAAATTTCCGGCTCAATGGATACTCGAAAAAAAAACCCGACTCGATGGAGAAAAAAAGCATCTTTGTTTGTTTTTTTAAAAAAAAATTTAATCTCTAAATATTCTATTTTATTTAAATTTTTTCTTAACATTTAAATTCAGTTAATTTTTATGTTGAATCCAATCATAATTCTTTTAATTGTTATTTTTTGTATTTGCATTATTTTTTATTGATTTTTTTTTTAATTTCATCCTTTAATAATCTTGTTTTTTTGTTTTTTTTAGAATTGCTTTTAATAGGGCTACCATAATTTTATAATTCGAATTATAAATTTAAAAGATTAATTTGAATTAATTTTAGTTTTTTTTAAAATATATTTTTTTCATGTAATCTCAATTTCATTACTAGTAATGAATTCGTGGGAAAGGTAGGACCAGTTCTCGTTCTCGTTTTCACTTTTTTTCCGTTTTTCATTTTTTACATATGACAAATCAATTGCAATCTTGCCATTTTCACAAATAATTGCAAATTGAAATATTTTAGCTTACATTCACGCGTCGACACGCACGAGTTGATAGTTGCGATGCAATTGTTATTGCTATTTTTAGTGAGGGTATTTTGATGCGGATCATGATTTACAATGTTTTTTTTTTAATTGCGGATATAATTTTAAAAAATAATTTTAAATAAAAAAATTAAATTTTAATAGAATGTTGTTTGAACCGTATTCTCAAACGGGGTCTCAGTTAAGTAAATTGATAAATTTTTCTTTTCAAGAATAAATTTTATTTAGAAATGTAGTAATATAATATTATTTTTTATTTCTTAAAATTTATTTTTGATATGAAAATATTAAAACAATAAAAAACACAAAAATTCTAGAATTTTTGAAATTGAGGTCGAAGCACAGTGCTAAACATGATATTAATCGGTCATGTCTTACGCTGCTGTATGGTTAATTTATCCATATAGCCATTAAAACAAAATCATTACTTGATGGGATATGATCCATGGTCCAATGAATTCCGGGAATACATGTAAATTCATGCCATGATATTGTTCGAAACTCCTTCTATGTCATAATAATGATCAGCCAAGAAAGAAAAAGCAATAGGGTACTTCATGATCAAAGTGAATCTTTTAGCACTGGGTTTCCATGGGAAATCCATGAGCTCTTAAAAAAGGACAGACAGTGGATAGATATAGCTCTCATGGGACTTTGTGGTTCGGTCGTGGAAGATGATGAAACCCATGAAGTACTGATTGGTTTGATTATTCCAGATAATACCCAGTGAGCCAAAAAGGCCTTCAATGGCCAGCGATCCACGCCGCGTGAAAGTCACTGGCTGCCACCCTTTTTAGGGTTCGGGAAGTGACCAGGACCAGTAGTTGTGCAGGTAGAGATGAGTCATGGGAGGGGAATATCATGTGACTTCAATGGCAGTTGAAAAAAAATTAAAGTTCGAGAGATTATTTTAAAAGATTTGTGACAACATAAATATTAAATATCATGTTCTCTTTGATAATGAATTTACGTGTTCATGAAAATTTAATGAAAAAGAAGCTAAAAAGTTTGGAAGGGAAACTACAGTGATTTTCCTTGACTGCTTCAGCTAAAATATTTTAATCTTCAATAGAACCATCACAGTTTGGCTGTGGAAAGGGAGGAAGGGAACTTCTTTCGGCAGGCACTTTACAGGTGCAAGTGCATGGGATATTGAAAAAAGGTTTAGACATGATTGGGGGTCCCAGAAAAATATGAAGGAAATAATTCATCTCTAGGGTTTATCGGAGAACCTATCATTCAATTGTACTATAAGCCTTTTTTTCAAGCCAGCATTTCTAGAGATGCTAGTCCTTGTAATGCTCTTGATGTTTTGTATTTTTTTTTTAAATTTGTTTTTTTATTTAAAAATATATTAAAATAATATTTTTTTATTTTTTAAAATTTATTTTTTATATTAATACATCAAAGAAGCATATATTTTATACCAAACATATATTTAATGGTTTTTGAACCGTTTTTGTACTATGAGATGCAATTTCTTTCTAATTAGGTTTTATATAAACAATCATCATAAGAAATATATATCTTCCACGACTTTATCTAATAAGATATGAATCCAAAACCATAATTTGAGAGACAAATTCAGTGACAAACTTGGGATAAGCTTCCAATTAAGACTGACATAGGCAGGCATGTAACAAATACCCGGAACCACTAATATTTTCCAAGTGCCAACTCAACCAACACGTCTGGGATCGATTAACTAATTCATTGTTTCTAAAAAAGTGCATGCTTGCATATAATTAAGAACATCAAGTCATAGTCATGCTCGCCTTTTGTTTCGTAATAAACTTTTGACTAGACAGCCAACGGTTCATGAATGCAAGTGTTTAATAAATTAGAGAATTACCAAGAAAGAGCATCGATCGAGGTCTCCTCCACCTCCCCGTTTTGACTAAGTATTTGCTTGTTATTACGGCTAAAACATGGTTTCCAATCAGGCACTAACACGATTTCGTGGAAGATTGTACTGTTAGATATTTTTTCACAATAAATCTTATATTGAAATAAACCGTCTCTATCATTTTTGCTGGATGTGAAGAATCAGGTCAAATTTGAGTATTATTTATTACAAGTATGAAATATACGCATTGATTTTTAAGTTAAAGTATGCCAACTAATAAGTACGAAATTTCAAGGCATCATGCAGTTGTTTGGATGAAATCTTATCCCGAGTGTTCTAACTCTGACTCGTGACAACTTTATGAGCTTGCCCTCCTCATGAAGAAAAAATAAAGGAGGAGAAATGGAAGGGTAATTACTCTTGATTTAGACTGGATAAGACTAACATGTTACGATCGATGGTTGATAAGAACATGACTTTTTCTTCAATCCTCCATGACTACTAATTAAGATTATGTTTGTTTACGAGATACACACTGCCTAATAGATCGATGGAAAATTCAGAGAGAATTAACTACAACTTGCTTTCTTTTCTACAAACTTGTAATGAATAAACTATTGCTTGAAAATGGCTATAAAGTCATGATACGTGTTCATCGAATCGTTGGTAAATGTTTTATTTATTTGTTTCCTTCTTTAGAAAATTAATAAAGTGGGAATCAAAGTCTAAAGGAAAGAAGCCGACCAATTATAGTGCAGTCAACTTAATTCCCTGAAAGTGCAGTGTCAAAAACATCTACGACTTGACGGATTAACAGGTTTCGTCTTTCCAAAAGTGAAGTTTGGGCTGTCAGATTATCGACAACGAGCTACGTGTCACAATCCGAATGCTAGGATTTTTAGGTTGCCACAAGACAAATCACAACACTTTCCCCATAGGTGCACTTGGCGCGATAATCTTGAGAAGATGGAACGAGAATCGTTCTCTGTTTTAAGACTCACTTGTCAATGACTACTATGGCTTGGGTTTGGGTTAGTAAAAAAGAGCATGGACTTGGCAGACATGATTCTAAGCAAGAGAACATGGCTATTTCTGTTGGGTACAGCTATCGGTGGATACATTGATGTGGCGTAGCTTGGTCTCTTCGGAGCACATGGAGGATGCAGGAGTTGGCCCAAGATAGTGAGAAAGGAACACTCACATGGGTTTAATAAAGCCCCTTCGATTTTAATCGGTCGAGGTTCCATAAGAGGGAAGGCCTAAAACAAGTTCGGAATTAATTGAATAAGAAATGAGCCCATGAACCAAAAAGAAAGGGATAAATCACTGCCACCTCGCTATTCAGGCTATATTTTCCTCTATCCAAGCATATGGGCACCCACCGCTTAATACCTGCCTAATGCACTCGCTTGAAAGGTCTGCTCGGCGGAAAATTATTTTCCGGTGGCCCGATAAGCATACTAACAAGTGAAAATACCCTTTCAAATTGGATGACTTCAGAATCTATTGTTGCAGTCCGTGCACACACACGTACAATGAGACAAGCCATATCCTGTTATGACAGGGCACATTGCAATCATAACACACCTACACATCTAGGTCTCATCACCAAACCTGTGTAATGTCTGAAAGTTCTAGCTTTAAACGGAGCGTAATGTGTTTAAAAATATGATTGTAATTGTTTTTTAAAGTAATTTTTATTTATAAATATGTTAAAATAATATTTTTTTTATTTTTAAAAAATTATTTTTAACATTAATGTATTAAAATATCTAAAAATATTAAAAAATATATTAATTTAAAATTAAAAAAATAATTTAATTTAATTTTTTTCAAAAACATTTTTAAAAGAAAAAATTAAACAGGGCGAAATAACACTTATCCCCCAAACTTGAACACGGCACGGCTAGAATCCAACAATTGAACGGGGAAAACAAAAATCTTTACTGCTAAACCAAGCGGTCGAGGACCATCACCGCCGAAAATGAAATCTTTATCACTAAAACTATGCTGTTGTTGTCGACACTGCCACCCCTTAACTTTCTAAAAAAATGAGGGTCCAACTGAAATTTCGACCTCATAAATTCACAACTTGTGTTTTGAGGTCATTTGCCTTGCCAGACCACCGTGGAAGCACATCAAGTTGCAAGCTTACTCTCCATCAAGCCCCATACAATTGCATTTTGACTTCCTGTCATAAATGTTTCTACGTTATCCTGGTCTTCGCTAGCCTTCTCAAAGACAAGAACTTATTAGGATCCCCAGTTATGTGCCAAAAAAGACATGACGAAAACTTTGAATTCCAAATGTGCAGCAAAACTGGCTTCAAGTTTACGTGTCTGTCATCTCTCAAGAATGTCAAATTTATTGTGCTTGTTTGTTCTCAAATCTTCAAGAGAGGTTTACTCTTACTACTCTGATACTAGGGGACAATAAAAAAAAATGCCGATCCATCCCGCTATAAATACAACCACTTCCAACAGCAAAAAAATACACCCATTTCCCAGTTTCAAAGACTAGACAGAAAATATGGCTAACCTACTAAATCATGTACCTTCTTTGGTCCTGCTCTCCCTCTTCCTCTTTCTCCTCATATCCACTGGTATGATGCATGATCACAGTTCTTTCTATTCTGTCTTCAGTTATCTTTTACATTGTCACATGTATATGATATATCAACTTATGACTCCTTTTGTGGCTTCCCTATGAGTGTTAGTTTTGAGAATTCATGAATGTATGGTAACTTAATTCTAGGTTGCGGAGATGCTGATGACGGGAGCAAAACTTTGCCAGAGGCGAAGCAAATTCTGTTAACTGTGCTTGTGAATGCAAGACGTTGCAAAGGGCATTTCATGGAGCTTGCCATGCACAGTTCCCAGGATTTGCATGTTTCTGCTACTTCAACTGTTAATCAAGTCTTAAACTCTATGCCAGAATGATGATCATCAAGTTTCATCATCCAACTCCAAATGAATGATACTATAACTACCCTGTGTGCTTGGTATCTATCAAATAAGCCATCTATGGCTATTATGAGTTGCATCTATGTCCTTCGAGTCAATGTTTAATTGTGTAAGTGCAATAAGTTGCCATTAAAAGTATCCTTTTCTTCTATACATGTCTGCATCTACGATAGCCTCTGTGCAAAAAGAAAAAAAAAGGCTTAAGTACCACCACACTTAACCCCGTTCTAAGACATCAAAAACTTCAATCTACAACTCCCATTCCCTTGAAAGCTGAAAGAAACGTAGGCTAATTTAAAAATTAACACCCACAGCTTAACATTTGAAAGGAATTCCACAACATGCTCCATGTATGAACATCCTCCGAGACTTGATTCTTAAACAGGTTTCCATCAGAACAACGGATTATGCAACAATGCAGAAGTCATTTTTTCCTTAACCTCACATAAACCTAAAATGTCAGCACTCTAAAAATTAACCCTTATGATATAGTTATCCGGCCGAGTACATTCCAGTTCAATTATTTCTATTCTGCTATAAATCCAGCAACTAACAAAAAATAAACACAAGGCAATGCAGCATATCATATAAGCCCACAAAAGATTCACTTTTTAACAACAAAAAATAGGCATTTCATCAAACAGGTGTGCATCATTTTACAATTACCAGACAAACCAAACCAAACCAAACCAGAGCCCCCGGATCACCTCAAACAATTATCCATACCTTATGGTTTCTACTTCTTCTTGCCCCCTTTACCAGCAGAAGATTTTTTCCTGGTAGGCAAAATAACCTCACCTTTAAGTACAGGAATTTCCATAATCTGCGAAAGCCCTTCGTATTTCTTACGGAACTTCTCCACCTGGTCAGCATCTACGAGAACACCGGACCGATTTCCGAGGTAAAACGGATGGTTGCCTGACCACACATCCACCACGTACTCTTGCTTGGTCCCACCTGTTGTCAACACTAGCTCTCCATTGCAATACACCTTGGCGTCTTGATAGAACTCTGGGTGTATTTCTTTCTTCCTGCACGTCACTTGCAGCCCGTAATTCCCTGCCGCACTCACTTTCACCTGCAATTAATAAAAAATAATAATAAGTAACCAAGATTTTTAAAAATATTTATTGTTTTACGAGGGGTTTAGGGTAATCTTACCTTTTTGATGGGTGGGAGAGGGAGGGAGATTGGTTTGGTTTGGAGGAAAGTGTTAGTCAGACTAAGTGCCATTTCTTGTGTCTGTGAGGTAGAGAGGAGAAGGGGTGGTGGTGATGGAGTACTTGTTGAGGATGAGGTTATTTGCGGTCATGGGCTTTTTGGTGCTGGCTGTGTCTAGCTCGATCTTTTTTCTTTTTCAATTCTGGGCCAGCATTTATGATTCTCTTGGGCCAGTCCTGTAATGCCTGAAATATTTGGGATAGGTGCTTGAGG
>Ga0325401_1007339_pt1 | contig 10702 bp, 8 predicted proteins | sample PopdelMetagenome_FD_205666 | JGI IMG/M metagenome (GOLD analysis project Ga0325401, IMG submission 205666) | Populus deltoides microbial communities from Bellville, Georgia, United States - Xylem-PdKOR-R2 | ecosystem: Host-associated > Plants > Phyllosphere > Stem > Wood/Secondary xylem | place...
GCCTTATCAGCAGTGCAGGTCGATGAAATGTCCTGAATAAAGACAGAGCATCATGCTTGCCTTGCCTTTTGTTCTAAAGGCTGTAAATTAAGATGAAGATCCAAATGGCTTTAAAATGTATGAATTAATAATATCGTTACTCACCACGGACCTTGGAGTTTATTAGGAATAAGGTCTTTGGTGATATTTTGAGATTCAGCAGCCGACGAAGTCTACAAAAGCTAGCTTCAAAGACCAGATCTTTGAACCGATTATTTTCTTTTCTTTCCCTTCCCTTTTCCCTTTCCCTTTCCTTTTTCTTTCCAATATAATACTTTCCTAACGTGGCACCCATTTCCCAATTCAAACATCTTTCTTCTAATAGGATTATCGTATTCATGATTAGAGGGGACGCGCGCAGGATGAAGTTGCAGAGTTGATTTTGTCCAGGAGAGGTGTATTGAAAATAGATATAGGAACATAAATAATGACGTGAGTTGCAGGGATTAAAACCCGACGGCTTGAAAGTGGATATTATATATTGATGTCAAGAGTTGAAGATGTATAAAGATCCTAGGGACAAAAAAAATGTATAATAATGCACAGTGATTCGTTGAAGCATTCAACCTCACCCAGTCGACTTTGAACAAGGGGGAGGAGGAGTTGGGACACAGGTGGCTCAATTTGACCGGCATATGAAAAATTTGCTTTCTCCTGGCGTCTTGTCAAATCAGTCTCACATGACTGGAGGAGATCTGTAATATGCAGGAACAGTTGCAGGGAAGAACATTTGTCTAACTCCTTCTGACCTAATGATGGGGAAGATAATTCCCGATGCACCCTGCAGAACAGTAATTCGATCCTTCAGTGTTCGGGAAGGGAAAAAAAAAAAAATTGCATGATGATGATGATGATGATGATGATGATGGATTGAAATGGCAGCAGAAAGAGTACAGAGAGGGGTAGATACGCACTGAAATCAATCTAGCTCCAATCCAGATGCGTTTAGGTGAAGGGAATGGCAGTAACAAACGACCAACACCATATATAGCAACTGCAAAGAAGTGGGCAACCAAGCTCAACGGACGGGGGTTCAAACCTGAGAGCAAAGACACTGGTCCTTCTGAAAATACACCTCCAAGACTTAAATAATCAAAGCATGCCTGACGCATTTCCTTCCTTGCTTCATCAGGTGAAGCACAAAAGACCTTGTAAAGTGCACCTGCCAGTGTATTGATTGTGGATGCTACAGGCTGCAAAAACATGGGATAATCTGAGTTTAGCAGCAGTACTATGAAGGCTTCTTCTTCATGAAGAAAACTCTACTAAGAGTTGGCTCTGAATCCTGTTATTGTTCAGAAGCAGAGAACCTTTTTCTTTCCCAAAGATTTTCCAAAATCTGTGCAACCGAGCAAGTGAACAGCAAGAACAGACAAGCATAACACCAGAGATACAACTTACCTTACGCAACGTGTAGAAAGATTCAAGGTATTTGCAGAGGGTAGGGGAATCATTAAGGTCATGCAAAGGCCTGAGAAGATTCCGTAGCACAACAATGTCGGACAACGCAACAGTCATCCCTCCCCCAGTAAGAGGATGCCGCATGTTGAATGCATCGCCCATCAACAATGCACCGGGAGTAGGATAAGGAGCAGCTGGCATGCTTCTGTTTGGCATTGTCCTAATGTTTCCTTTATCAACTGCAGCTAGAAAGGCATCATAAACTTCCGGGGGAAGCTGCAAAACAGTTATGTCAGAATGTCAGCTGAAGACATCATTAAACATAAATACAGATGAATAAAGGCCAAACAAGGAGCTGAAACTGCGTTGAAGATTACAACATACCTGAGGTGCCACCAGAGTCTTCAAATATTTTGCCATTTCACCACTTGAAATGGAAGGAACCTTCTGACCAGGAATATCAACCAGACAGCGAATCTCCGTACTGCTAATAGGATACATCAAAATTGGAGATGGATCCCCTAATATAACATGCCCATGATTTGCACATGGAAGTTGACAATTCTCCAGGATCATACCAACAAAACATGAGGGCACATCCACCTGCGCAAGATAATTAGAGGTGCATTTTAATTTCTAGGAAGTACTTCATTTGGTAATACAGGCAAGTAGCGAGAAAAAATTTCTGTTGAATTGGTTGTCTTAGGCTTGATACTAGAAGTGCTACCATCCAACAATATCAAGGGTTCTCACCTTGGGGTCGCAAAGGGAGCGGCGCAGGTTTGAGAAACAGCCATCACAAACAATAGTCAGAGGAGCAAATGCCGTCAGCTCTTGCCCATCTTTTGTTTTGTACTGCACACCTCTAATTGTCCCTTTCTCTTCGAGCAGAGAAGTGACAGTTCCTTGCTCCAAATGTACACTAGTAAAATTGAAATTGAAAATATAACTAACAGCAAACAAAAAGAAAGGCTTCTAGATATTATGTTGGTATATTAAACTGGTATAAAATATATTCTCAAGATCAGCGTCTAAAAATTAAAACATGCACACAGCAGACAATCAGATGACCTTGGACACTCACCGCATACCTGAAGATGTCAACCATATTAATTGGGTCCAGGTACAATGAAAAGAATGATGCACAAAGACTTAGAAGCAATTTTATGAATAATTTTAAGAACCATTTAAATTTTCAAAAGGGAATTGGCACATGCATAGATTTACAATGGAAGAAAAGACATACTTGGGGAGGGACACAGCTTTTTCCCGCATCCTCTGTATGAAACGCCCATTGTGAAAGCTCCTTCCGGCTACATCTGATTGAAACTTTTCCAAGGGATAAGAGAGTTGAGTATGCATTCCATCCTTGAAAAGAGCATAACCAAACACCTTCTGAGCATCAATTTTCTCTACACAATCTGCAGTGAGAAAAAAAGTTTAGCTATATATTTAGCAACTAAGCTCTCCCATGATTGAGTGTCAGCAAATGGTATCAATTAATACAAACTTGTAGAATTACAAAACTTTGCAGGTAATTGTGAAATTCATCACACGCACCTTCAAGTCCCAACTCAATTAACTTTAGGTAACCCCCTGGCTGTAGCAATTCACCAACAATCCTATCGGGCTCAGTCAGGTCTCTTTCAATGACGCGCACTCGACGTCCATCCTGCGTTTAATACATGCAGTGAATTGGCTATTGGAATAACTCGCAGTTAGGATATATATGTGTTCATTCTAAAAGATATGATCTCATGTCGATTCAAGAAGAAAGTCTATGTTAGATCACGGTGCAAACTAATCAGAATAAAACAAGAGGCAAAGCTTGAATGAGAACATATTTTCCAAGACGAAACCGAAATACGGTAGGTCCTCAATTTTAATAACTGTATGACAAGATTTCTTTAGTGATTGGAGAATATTACCAGTAGCCATCTATTAGGATCATGAACAAGAGTGAACCCTTACAAATAAATACTGTTTTGATTAAAATATAGAAAGATAGATTTTCAATTTGGGAATCACGATTTTGGGTAGTAGAAAGATGGATTTCATTGGTGCAGTCGATTTCTTATTCCGCTAGCTGACAATGATAATTAGAAAGAAACAAAAGTATAGCAGCTACAACAGATACAAGTTGACAACTAATTAATTGAAAGATGACAGATCCTCTCATTATAAGAACATGTTCAGTGCCAGTTATCGCATAATTATTATTTTAAAAAAAAAAGCTATATTCATGCGTGTTCCATAAGATAAAACATAAAAGCCAAGTCATCTCTACAGATTGATCCCCGCTTTAATTCATCTTATTATCAATTCTCAACCAACTCCATGAAAGAGATGGAAGAGTTTTTTTTTTTTAAAAAAAAAAACATTAACGACAGCTGGCTGCGTTCATCAAAATCTTGAACGTTTAACAAAAACATTTTCAGAAAAAAATCCTTGGACGGCTACTTCATGTTGGTAAAGCACGTGTTTGACAAAAGATTCCTTACTGTTATAGGTCTGCAAACACTTTAATCTGTGTTTGATGGAAATATCAAAGGGTGGCCTCCATAGAATAAAAGAAGTGTGTAAGATCACAAGAACAAAAGGACTGTATAAATTCAAAATAAACACATAAGAATCATCAAATCCTGAACGCGCCGTTCGGTGTCGTATAATTCCAAAAATTAACTAACTCTTCCAATCAATCCTCAAAGTTTTACAAGCACGCGCTGCAACTAAAAGGCTTCCTATTCCATTAGAAAATTAAATTAATGATTTGAGGTGCGTCTCTTTTATACAATTAGCCAAATTAGAAAAAAAAAAAAAGTTTTCAGGTTTTCGAATAATCGCTTAACCAACGGAAAATAAATGAAAGTTTGTTTCTCTCCGTTTAATTGCCGAGAATATGCAGGAAAAGAAAATACCTTGCCAAGAGTATGAGCAAGAGCGGCGCCAGCAACACCGGCGCCGACAATGATAACGTCGGCATCGGAAACGTTACCGGATCTGCATTCTTCATTGGTAGTGGCTGTGCAATTAACGGACTCACTTCTCGATTCTAGCAAATCCTTTTTTGTACCCTGTTCCTTCTTCTTAATTACCAAACAATAGATAGCGAAGAGAACAAACAAAGTAGCTAAAATCAATCCTAGCATGCACTGATCTGCCATTTTTTTTCAATGTTTCTTTTCTCTCGCTCGGGCAGGAAAAAAACAAAGGCTTCGCTGGCTATGCCAAACTGTTAGTTGTTTCTGAATGGTTTCAAGTAAGGCAAGTGCTTCACAACGGATGCACCTTTTTATAGGCTCCAACAGCCATCATCAGAGCTTTAACGTGTACATGTAATGTTGCTAGCATGCGCCGCATGGGTGAATCGGTTAAGATGTACCTTTGACCGTTTATTAGCTTTTATTATTTTTATTATCATTTTTTTTTTATAGAAAATATAAAAACCTCTCCCTCTCTTCAATACAAGACAAATTGGGTGATGACCGTAGTTTTGAATCTATGAATTACAATGTGTTTTGCAATTTTTATTTATTTATTATTATTATTATTATTTGTCATAAAGATCTGAATGGTTCAAAATTTATTTAATGTCCTTAGAATTTTGTTGTTTATTTTATTCAAAACGGATGCCGTAAAAAGATGGAAGTTTAGAAAATCAAAATTTGTTGTGAATTTAGGAGTTACAGTGTATTTTTGCGTCCAATATTTTGCCGACTTCCTTTGCCGATTAATTATGGAGAATGAAGGGCCGGAAATCAGAATGGATTTTATTTGTAAGGTTTTGGATTAAAGGGAATGAAAAATGTTAAAGGTCGAAATGATGACATGGCAGGTTTCAAAACAAATTTAATTCCAATCTGACTAGGCGAGGTAGAAAAGAAAATGAAATTTTATTTTTAAAATATTATCATTAACGAAAAGCCTTAAGAAGGATGGATTTTTATTCTACTCTTCCTCGCATTATATTTTTTATTGAAATAATATTTTTTAATTTTAATTTATTTCTCAATTTTATATTTATCAAGGATTGTGCTTTATACTTTTTTTTAATTTACTTTTTATAAAGTTATATTATACACATTACCTTGACTATGAGTATAATAAATTAACCTGATTGGCTCGACTTTTTTTTTCTAATCAAATTTTTTTAGTCAATTTTATCATTTAATATTGGGTTGATTGAGAATTAAGTTTTGTAATTTGTTTCAGCCTATTTTCTATAAGGTTATCTTTATCTTATAACTCGGGTTATAAGTTTGATGGATTAATCCTAGTTGACTCGGGTTGTTTTTTGTATCCTTTATGTAATTATATTTTTTCAATTTTATCTTTCAAAATTGGGTTGATTGAAAATTGGACTTCATAATTTGCTTCAATTCTTTTTATTGGGTTATTCATACCTTATAACTCGAGTCGCGGGTTTAACATATTACCCTGGGTGACTTGGATCATTTTCTTGGATTTTTTTTGTTTCATCCTTCAACATTGAGTTTATTGAAAATTGAGTTTCATAATTTATTTTAATTCTCAATTTATGAGATTATTATGATCTCATAACTTTGTATGCAAATTAACGGGTTAAATTGAGTTGATCTGATATATTATCATCTCAATATTTATTACAACAAATCTCATCTTAAATATTTTTTTAGTCAAACTATGTATATACCTGTCATCCAGGTTGTCTTTTGACCCACAAAGGTGATTGAATCATGTTGGATCAATTACCACATAGTTTATTTTTTTCTACTAGAAAAAAAAAAAACATTAACAACGACTAGATATTTTTTTATGTTTAAAAACTATGTATTATAGGTTTGAACTAGTTGAATTTGATGAAATTATAAATTGAATTAATAGGTTTACATGTAATAAACTGATTCAACCCACAACAAAGCAGGGCTAAAATGATCTTGTTGTTCACTAGATGGTGAATCTACACCACATGGTGGGTTTTGTGTACTTCAATTATTCATAGCAAAAAGATTATGATTTTCTTATGAAAAATCAAATTACTGTTAAATTTATATTTTGACAGCCACAAAAAAACAAAGAAATAATATAATGAATTCTAGACAAAAACTATAGTGAGCCTGTGCTACGCCGAGGAATTATATTAATTTCTTCTCATAGAAAGCAATATTTAGGTGCTGCAAATGCATTTCAAAGAAAGAAAAAAACTCAACTATTCAAGTTTTAGCTTTACCTGGTCAAATAAGCTACTTTTTATTTGAATCAAATGAAAAAAATTAGGCAATGATAGTAAACCAAAAAAAAAACACAATAACGTGGGAAGAAACTTTTTTTCAATAGCAGAAAAATAATTGCATTCAATTTTTAACCAATTAAATATGAAAGGATAAAATTAAATTAAAAAATTAATAAAAAAGGCGTGATTCAACCTGAGTTAGCATGATTTCTATATGCTTGGGCAATAAGGAATGAGTCAGTCCAAGTTAACCTGCCAAACTTGTGTTTCAGGTTATGAAGTCGAGACAACTCAATAGAAAAGAAATCAAATAAAACAACAAAGTCAAATTCTCCTAAAAAAATAATGTTGAATGATGAAATAAAAAAAAATAAGCAAAAAAAATATCAACCTTTGTTAACTTTTCATACCTAGGGATGACAATTTAATTCAAATATAATGGATACCGACCCAACCTGACCCAAATAAATAAGTGTTTTTTTGGATACTTATCTTACTTTGTGAGTGATGAGTAAGATATGAATATTATCAAACTTAAGCCAAAATCCGCTCGAACCTAACCTGAAATATATATATTTATATTATATTGATATATTTGTAGAATATTTATTTTTTAAAAAAATATAATATGATACATGCATATCTCAATATTGACATAAAACACACACATACACACACTAACTATTTTATCTTTTATTGAATCATAAATAATAGTCAGATAATGGATATTCTAAAACCTAATTAATAGTGTATGAATATTTAAATGTATTACCCGATAAGTAATGGATAAGATATGAAATATGAATATCAAGAAACCCGACCGATGGGTACCCATTACAACTCTTATTCAAACCTGTGATCCGAGTCATTAAACCGGATGCATCATACATGAAAAAATCAGGAAACTCAATCCTTAACAAATCAAGTGTTAGAGGATGAAAAAAAAAACAACCATACAAATGATCTAAAATAAAAATAAAAAAGTATCCAAAAGATTTTAAAAAATAGCAATTAAAAGAATAAGGATAAAATAAAAATAAAAAATAAATCATAAGAAAACTACAAAATTCCAATCGAAGGGTGAAACTGAAAAGAAAAGAAACTTGAACAAAAAGATAAAAAAATCAAAAGAATAAGGATCAAATTGAAAATATAATATACCGTAAGTTTGAATTGAATGATGAAATTGAAAATCAATAAAATTTTTACAAAAGGATCAAGGAAAAAAATAAAAAATTAAAAGAATAAGGGTCAAATTAAAAATATATATATATATATATAGCATATGACAAATTGGGATTGAATGATAAAATTTAAAACAAATAAAATATTCATAAAAGGACCAAAAAACAACAATCATAAATTAAAAGAATAAAGACTAAAGTTGAAATATCAATAATAAAGAGGACCAACTTGTAATTTTCAAAGGTGGAGAGAAAAAAGAAAAAAAAATGAAGCCTCATTGACGATAAACCGCCTCACCACCATCAACATGTGCCGCACCAATAGGAAAAAAACACGACACATCCAACAACACGGTGGAAAATCATTTTTTTTCCACTAAGAGGTGCCGCTTGAAGTGCGCAGATGCTTTCCATGTGTTGGCCTGTGCGCCTTATATGCTAACCACTTTTTCCATTCAAATAATATTAAATCGATATAAAACGATCAAATTACCCTTGGTGAACCTACTAATAACAAGAAAACTAGAATGAAAAGACCAAAAGGCCTTTAGACACACAATCCTAATTGGTGCATTTCATTTCTTTGGCGCCAATATTTCATCGGTCTCTCCGTCAATAATTTGTAACGCCAATGGAAACGCTGCCAAATAGCATATCCTTAACAAAACTTTTATCGACGATGTGTTTTCATCGGTAACTCTATTGGCAATGTAAATGGCTGACACAATGGTGTTTACTCGTCGAAGAAATATTTTGTTGACGTTTTCTAATTTTTTTTATTGTGAACTTCAATTGGAATATATGTTTAATTTTCAATCTTTCATTTCGTAAATTTTCAAAGTGGGTACTTTCAATTGATTTAAGATTTTTGAATGTATAAACAAAGTTAATAGTTAATAGTTGAAGTGTTTGAGATTGTGGTGCACTCTATTTTTCAAAATAACTTTTCGTTTGAAAAAGTATTAAAATAATTATATTTAAATTTTTTTATTTTTAATATCAACATATCTAAATCATTAAAAAAGAGTAAAAATATTCAAGCTAAAAATACTTTTAAAAAACATATAAAAATGATAGTAAAGACACTGCCAAACACCTGAAATCCCTACGAAAATTGAGTAGTTAATGTTAAAATAAAAGAAGCAGCAAATTGAATTACGAAATGAACCAATTAATGTTAAACCAAGCATGTATATTATAATTGACAAAATAACATAATTGTCGTTTATCCAAAGAAAAAGTAAAAGTCAATAGTTGACAACCACAGGCATATCAGGGCGGTGATCAAATAACCGAGCCACTTCACAGGTCAAATCTAAATTCCTCAACTTAACCCAAGGAGCAGTGCAATATCGACTGAATTTTCTTGACTGCGAAGCCTTTATTGTTCGCTCAACACCTTCTATCAGGTTCGACGTGGACATTCTTGTGTTCAGCCTTTGCAATTATGGTGTGTAGCTATTAGGTTTGTGGCGTCGTTAAACCCAGGAATTAAAGACGGTTTACCACTGAATTTAAGGTGGCCTTACTCGTTAGCTAGGTCTCTGATAAGCATAGGCATAGCCTTTTTTTTTTATTCGAGAAAATCTCACTCTCCTGGAAAGTGTATTTTGTAGGCTCAGGTGAGGGAGTAAAACCCCAGCTGTCCCAGACTCTTACAAGAGGTGCACGCCCTGACTCGAACTCGAGACTTGCTGTGCAGATCTCAAACCCTTTGCCATCACGCTACACCCCTTGGTAACTGATTTTGCTATTTTTTAAATGATTAAACCCTGTCCCAGCCGATTAAATGATTTTGCTATTTTTTAAAATGAAAAAAATAAATATAAGATGATATTTGGTAACATGTATAATATTAAGTAGGATTCTATCTTTACCAAATAAAAGAGGAAATAACAATAAATAAATATTAATCATAGGAAAACATAGGAAAAAAAATATTATTCACGACCTAAGATTGCTTCATTGGAGTCCATATCTGAATTCAAAAACAAAGAATAAAGAACGAGGTTAGTTTTTCTATCTAATAAAAAGAAACAAGGTTAGTTTGGTAATCTTAAGATTAAGTAATATTATTTAAATAGGAAACAACTAGATCATTGGCTATTCCCATCAAGGTCACGCATGCCTACTCTATAGTAAAAGGAGAATTATATAATTTATATTTTGTTTGTCTAATAATTAAAATTTTTAAATTAAAATGATTTTTTAATATGATATTAGAGTATTGTTGATTAAATAGTTACGAATTCAAATCTCACTACCTTCATTCTATTTAATAGAAATTAAACTCAAAATAGCGTGAGTTTGTGAAGAAATATCTTACAGCCTTAACCTAATAGTTTAATTAACCTTTTAAGTTGAGATGATTCATTAACATGATATCAAAGTCTTGTTGATTAAATAATCACGAGTTCGGATCTCAATACCCCATTATTCTATTTAATAAAAATTAAACAAAAAAGAGTATGGGTCTGTGTAAGTTTCAATCCCAAAACATTTCACTTAAGGGGGTGCATTAGAGAATAATATAAATTATATCTCGATACCTCACCCAATAGCTTAAGATATTAAGTTGAGATGATTCTTTAACATGATATTAGAACCTTATTAACCAAGTGGTCACGGATTCAAATCTCATCGCCCCCATTTTATTTTATAGAAATTAAACGCAAGGTAGTGTGAGCCCGTATAAGTTTCAAGCTCAAAATGTTTTTATTTAAAGGGATGTGTTATAAAATTACATAAATCTAATAACTTAAACTTTTAAGTTAAGATGGTTTTTGGTAATTACACTTTAAAATAAATACAAGTAAATGACATGTTATTTATAATTATAAGTGGAGAACGAATCATCTATTTTATC
>Ga0325401_1007341_pt1 | contig 10701 bp, 14 predicted proteins | sample PopdelMetagenome_FD_205666 | JGI IMG/M metagenome (GOLD analysis project Ga0325401, IMG submission 205666) | Populus deltoides microbial communities from Bellville, Georgia, United States - Xylem-PdKOR-R2 | ecosystem: Host-associated > Plants > Phyllosphere > Stem > Wood/Secondary xylem | place...
AGGCGAGGCGGTAGCCGCGCACGACGAAGCGGTCTCGGATCATGAAGAGCGGCGTCGGCATCTGGTCCTGCCGCTCCGGGTACTCCGTGGACTCGTGCTCGACGCGGCCGAGCGCCATGCCGTCCACGGGGGGCGTCCACAGCGCCAAGCCGCTCTGCGTGCGCCACGAGAGGTGCCGGACCTCCTGTGCGGAGACGCCGACGTGGTGGACGCGGAAGCGGGCGACCACGTCCCTCATCGCGCCGGCCACGTCCTCGCTGTGGCGCCGGCCGGGGTCGGCCCACAGCACGACGTAGCGCGACGAGCGGGGCTGGCCCTGGGTGTTCGTGGGGACGTCGGCGTCGTAGACCGGGTCGGGCGCGTGCAGCTGCACCAGGTGCTCGTGCACGGTCTCTGCGATGAAGGTGCTCACAGCTGGCCGACCGCCTGGGCCAGGAACTCCTCGACGGCCGTGGACTCCTGCTCGAGGAGGCCCTGCGGGTCGGGGAAGACCGGGCCCGACGTCGCGGTGCCCTCGTAGGCGATCCAGGCGATCGAGCCCTGCTGGCGCCCGATCTCCGGACCGACGTCGACGCCCACGACGGTCGCCGAGCCGATGACCTCGTCGTAGCCGATCGAGGCGGCCACGCCGCGGAAGCGCGGTGAGCCGGTCGCCTCCGAGCGCATCCGCGCCTTGAGCTCGACGCCGGCGCGGGCCATGGTCGCCCGGACCTTGCGCACGACCTCCTCGGGCTGCTTGCCGAGGTCGGCCGACAGCCGGTGCACCTCGCTGAGGTCCAGCTCGACGCCCGTCACGAGGTCACCTCCTCGCAGCGCAGCCGCCGTGCGGTCGCGTGCGTCTTCGCCGGGTCGGACCGCACCTGCAGGCGCCGCTCGACGAGGGCCGGGTCGCCGCTGGCGACGATGACGACGACGTCACCGACGTCGACGCCGCTCACGGCGACCGGCACCTGCACCTCGACGGTCTCGACCGACCCGAGCCGGTCTCCCGCCTCGAGGCCCGCCACCGCGAGCGCGGGACGCTGCACGCGGCAGCGGCCCGCCCATACGGTCGTCGGGACCGGCGGCGTGTGCCGCTTGGCCACCGGGTCCCACGGACCGGGACCGTCCGCCGGCCGCTCGATGCGGCAGCGGTCGGTCATCAGCGACTCGGCGATGCGCCGGGCCGTGCCGAGCGCCGCCTCGATCACGAGTACCGCCAGGAGCCGGTGAAGCCGTCCGGCTGCGGCCCGACGAGCAGGGCCACCTCGTCGGGCGTCAGCAGCATCCCGCCGCCGGGCCCCGACTCGATGCCGAAGCGCACGTCGTCGGCGGTGAAGTCCCGCAGCCGCTGGGGGTTGTGCATGAGCCGGGCGACGGCCCCGGCGACGACCCGCACTGCGAGCGCGGACGGGACGGCGCCGGAGGCCACACGCTCCTCGACGCCGGGCGCGCGGGCGCACGCCTCGGCCCACACGTCGACGAGCCACGCCCTCGCGGCTGCTCGTTCGTCGTCGGTGGTGAGGGGGCGGAAGCGCGCCGCGACGTCGTCGAGGTCCGCCGGCGGGGCGACCTCCGCCCCCGCCATCAGCTGTCGGCCCCGGAGGGCTCGGACGGCTTGTCGCCGCCCTCGCCCTGGCCCTGCTCGGCGTCGGCCGCGGCCTTGGCCGCCGCCTCGGCGTCGGCGGCCGCCTTCGCGGCGGCCTCCTTCTGCGCCTTAGTCTGCCGGGTCCGCTTCGCGGCCGGCTTCTCGGCGGGCGCCTCGGCGGGGGCGTCGCGCTCCCCGGACCAGGCCGCCTCGTTGGTGATGAGCTCGGCGAGCTCGTCGTCCTCCGGGGTGCCGGCGGGCACCACGCGCCCGCCGTCGAGCACGACCGTGGCGGCCGTCACGCGCGCCATCAGCGGGGCCCGAAGATGGCCGAGGCGATGACGATGCTGTCGGTGTCGCGCAGCACCGGCATGCCGAGCGCGGCGCCCTTGACGGCGCGCTGGACGGGGTTGTCCTGGCCGAGCGTGACGATCGTCAGGCCGGGGGCCTGCGACGCCTCGAGCGTGCCGGCCATGACCTGCTGGACGGCCTCCTGCGTGACGCCGAGCTCGGTCCGGCCGATCGGGGTCTCCTGCGAGGGCAGGAGGGTCAGCGAGTCGTCCGGGAAGAGCCGGGTGACCGTGCCCGACGCGTCGCGCATCGTCCGGTCGTAGGTGACGAACTGCGGCAGCCGCAGGTCCGCGAGGTGGGCGCGCAGCGCGGACTCGCCGATCGGCTGCTGGGGGAACTGCGCCTTCATCACCTGCAGCAGGCGGGCGTAGACGTCGTCGGAGCCGACGATGGCGCCCGCGGGCCCGCCGTTGGCCGCGATGAAGATGCGGTGCCACTTCACCAGGTCGCCGAAGGGGTCGGCGCTGCCCTGGTTCCAGGCCACCTGCGGGGTGACCTTCTGCGCCGAGGGGACGCCGAAGTCGACCGCGTGGGTGGTGCCGTCGTCGGCGAGCAGCGACACGACGCCGGTCGACAGCAGCTGGGCCCGCATGAGCTCGAGCGTGTTGTCGACCGTGAGGGCGACCCGCGCGGCGGCGTCGACGACGGCCGGGGCGAAGTCGACCTCGAGGCCCGCGAGCTGGCGGGCGATGACCATGTCGTTGGTCAGGTCCTGCTCGGAGAGGTTGACGATCGGGGTGATCGCCGGGAGGTCGCCGCGGACGTCGACGACGCCCGGGCGGCGGATCGGCGTGGCCGGCGCGTCGATCGCGCGGACGGGGACCGTCTGGTCCAGGCGCGTGGTGCGCCCGAGCCGGTAGGAGACCGCGGGCACGTTCACCGGCGGGAGGAACTGCGCCAGGGTGTTGCGGGCGTCCCGCGCCTGCCGCGCCGCCAGGATGACGGGCGCGAGGTCGGGGACCAGGTCGATGATCTGCATGTCGTGGGCCTCCGGGCTCAGACGTAGACGACGGCGGTCAGCTCCGCCTTGGCGGCGGCGTCCAGACCGGACCCGGTGGGCAGCAGGGACTCCTTGACGGTCCCCGCGTGGACGACGGCGACGTGGTGGCGCTCACCGGCGGCCACCTCGACGTCGTTGAGGAGGTGCCCGACGGCCGTCTGGCGGCCGTCGGTCGCGGCGTTGCTGTACGGGCCCAGGAGGCCCGTCGCGGTGATCTTGCCGAGCACGGTGCCGGACTTGACGAGCCCGGCCGTGAAGGCCGACCCCGACAGCGTGACGCCGTGGGTCTCGGCCTTGAGGTGGTCGGGCAGCCACCGGCGGTCGCCGGTGTCGAAGCTGGTGCGGCGCGGCGCGTAGTTGGCCACGTTGTCCTCCAGGTGGGGGGTGGGTGTGCGTGCCGGCGTCGCGCCGTGAGGTGGTGGTGCGTCAGGAGCCGGCGAGCTTGATGCCCGCCGAGGCCTGCATCTGCGCGAGGACCGACTTGGTGCGGTCCTCGAGGGAGACCGGCGTCGCGCCGGTCGCGCCGAGCGGGACGCCCGCCGCCACGCGGCGGCGGGGGTCGAGCGGCTTGCCGAGGTACGGCTTGGCCGTCAGCAGCGTGTCCAGGGCAGCGGCCACCTTCGCGGCGTCCACGCCCCCCGCCCCGTCCGTGACCTGCGTGAGGTCCAGGTGCGCGAGCGCGTCACCGACGTCGTGGAAGCGCTCCGCGGCGGCCGCGCTGACGGCGTCACGGATGCGGCCCGCGGCCTCGGTGGCGTCCCGCTGCTGCTGGGCCGCCACGAAGGGCTGCAGCGCCGCCTGCACCGCCGCGGCGATCTGCGACTGCGTGTCCTGCGGCTGACCCGGCTGCGGGTGCTGCGCCGGCGCCGTCGGCTGCGCGGCCGGGGGCGGCTGCGGCGTCGGCGCGGCCGGCGTCTGCTGGCGACGGGCCTCGGCGAGCTGCCGCTCGGCCGTCGTCGCGCGCTCCCGCTCGCGCACGATGGCGGCCTTGCCCGGGTCGCCCAGCGCGGCCCACTCGGCCTCGGAGACGCCGTCGGGGCGCTGGGGGGCCGGGCCGCCGGCGGGCGGGGTCGGCGCGGGCGCGCCGGGAGCCGTCTGGGCGGGCGGCACTGCGGAGGTGGTGGGGTCGAGGGACATCGCGTCCTCCTGTGGTGGGTGCGCCGTCGCGGCGCGCGGGTGGTGACGGGGTGGTGCACGCCAGGGCACGGCCGTGGCGGGTCTGTGGTGGCGCTCAGGCGGCGAGGAAGCCGGCCGCGGCCAGGCGGGCCCGGCCCTGCTCGCGGGATGCCACGTCGGCGCGCAGCTGGCCGAGGAGCCCGTCGAGCGAGGGGCGGGGCGCGGGGGCTCCGGCCTTGCGCTTCAGCCGCTCGGTGGCGCGGGTGACGCGGCGGGCGTCGCGGGCGTCGTTGACGACGGTGACCAGCGGGACGCCCGAGTCGATGCGCCTGCGCTGCTCGCCGTTCAGCGTCGTGACGAGGCCACGGTCGTACAGGTCCTGCGGGTCGACGACCAGGCGGGACGAGACCGACTCCGGCGCGACGATGTGCTCGCAGTCGCAGTTCGGGTGGCGGTCGAAGCCGTCCGACCAGCGGTACCAGCGGCCGGCGAGCGCCGCGCAGTCGCCGCAGCACGGCGGGTTGACCATGCGGACCCAGCCGACGCGGTCGCGCGCGACGATGCCCGCGGCGAGCGCGTCGCGGTGGGCGTCCGCGACGGCTGTGCGCACGAGCATCCGCATCCGCTCCCCGCCGGAGGCGAGCGCCTCCTGCACGGACAGCCCCGCCGCGGAGGCGACCTTGGCCTGGACGACGGCGCCCTCGAGCAGGCCGGTGAGCGGCCGCCCGTCGCTGGCGACGCCCGCGAGGCGGCCGGGCACCACCCGGGCCTGCGCGGGCGCGTCGACGTCGAGCTCGTCGACGACGGCCGCGACCGCCTCCGCGCCCTGCGTCGCGGCCGCGAGCTGGCCCGCGGTGACGGCCCGGGTGACCTGCGGCCCCACGGTGGCCCACGACTCGTCGAAGTCCTCGCCCATGCCCGCCCACGCGCGCTGCGTGCGGTCCAGCACCAGGAAGCGCAGGCGCTGGATGACGCGGTAGTCCCGGGTGGCGGCGGCCGGGTAGTTCACGCCGCGTCAGCCCCGGCACCGGCCAGGTCGAGGAGCTCGCGCGACTCAGCCTCGAAGCCGGCGTTGGCGGCCGCCGCGGCGGCGGCCATGAGCCGCTTGTGCGACAGGCCCTCGGCGACGGCGCGCTTGGCGACCTCGGGCGCCCAGCCGAGGAACTGCTGGGCCGCCTCCTCCGGTCCCAGGCCGCCGCTGACGGCCTTCATGAAGGAGTCGACGGCCTGCGCCTCGACGCGGGTTTGCGGGTCCTCCCAGCGCGGCAGGACCCGGGCCGACGAGCCCGGCGCCTCGATCGCCAGGATCGTGCGCAGCAGCTGCCGGTGGCCCTGGTTGAAGGAGCCTCGCGGGCCGATCGCGTTGATCCGCCGCACCATCGGCGCCTCGTCGGTCTTCAGCAGCTCGGCGCTCATGTGCGACTTGAGGTCGAGCGAGAAGTACGTCGAGGCGACCGACGTCGCCGCGCGCAGCCGCGCCGCGACGTGCTCGGCCCACACCACGAAGGACGACAGGTCCGCCGGCACCATCTGGCCGAACTTCGCCTCGGGGTTGGAGTCGCCCCAGAAGTGGTCGGCGCGCGGCTTGAAGCCGATCATCGGCTTGCCGTCCGGGCCCAGCAGCGGGCTGCTCGGGTTCTTCGGGTCGGCGAGCGCGGTCAGGCCTGTGCCCCAGCGGATCGGGACGGCGCCGAAGTGGCCGGCGAAGACGAGCAGCGCCTCGATGAGGTCGCTGAGGTCGACCAGCGTGGTGATCGGGTCGATCGCGCTGACCGGCTGGGTGAGCAGGCGCGGCTGGTGGGCGAACTCGACGACCGTCACCCACGGCACGCCCGTGGGGACCGGCTCGCCGGAGCGCACCCAGCGCGAGGCGACGCCCGTCTCGCCGTCGGGGTCGGCCACCGCGGTGTCGCGCTGCTCGAGCGGGACGTCGAGGCCCGGCAGGCGCAGCTGGCCGACGCCCTTGCCGGTCCACTCGTCGGTGCTGATCTTCAGCGCGGCGTCGACGTCGTAGGGCGGCGAGGACATCCGGTGCACGGCCATCTGGTCGGGGGACTCGATGCCCACGACCGCCCGCGAACCTGAGGTGTCGCGGTGCACCGACCCGAAGGCGCGGCTCTTGATGAGCGCCTCGCGGTGGGCCTCTCGGTGCATGACGTCGAGGTCGTTGTCCTCCCACGCCTGCTGCACGAGCTTCGCCGCGGCGGCGTCGTCGCTGGTGCCGCCGAGCACCCCGAGCCGCTCGGCGAGCGCGTCGACGATGACCGCGGCGGTGCCCGCGCGAGGGGGGTCCAGCGCCGGCCGGAGCAGCGCGTCGACCTTGTCGCCGTAGACGTCGCGGTACTCCTGCTGCACGAAGGGCAGCACGTGCTTGTTCGTGTAGCGCTTCTCGAAGGGCACGGCGTAGGCCTTCTGCGCCGCGATGGCGGAGAGCAGCCGGACGGTCCACTGCATGTGGGTGGGCACGTCGGCGACCTCCCGTCACATGCCGAAGGTGAACTGCGGGCGGACGGGCGCGAGACCCCAGCCGTCGGCGCGGGCGTCGGCCGCGGCCTCGTGGCAGAGCACGGAGGTGACCGCGGCGTCGATCTTCTGGTGCTGCGCCGGCTTACCGATGACGTACCGGTCGCCGGGCTTGGGGATCTTCCGCGCGTTGGCCATGTGCGTCGTCGTGACCGGGCAGCCGTCGTGCGTCAGCACGCCGGTGCGCAGGTCCGTCTCGTAGCGCACGAGGGCGCTGTGGATGGCCCGGTAGCGGGTCTGGCCGCCCATCTGCCACGGGACGAAGACGCCGGGCCCGTGGCGGCCGTCCCACGCCTCGATCTCGCTGATCCACGACGTCGGGTCGTGCGGGTCGTTGAAGCCCGGGTCCGCGTAGACGCGGTGCAGCCGGAAGACGGCCGCGAGCTCGGCCCAGGCGTCGTGCACCTGCAGCCGCGGGATGCGGCCGCCGTGCTGCGCCGGGTTCCAGACCATGGCCTCGCCCGTCGCGCGCCAGCGCGGCGTGAACTGGTAGCCGGCCACCGTCTCGAGGCGGATGGCCGTCCAGTCGTCGTTCTCGGACCCGTCGAAGCCGCCGCAGACGCTCGTGCCCGCCTCAGGCGGTGGGAGCCAGTGCACGCGCCCACGCCCCCTCCCAGAGGCCGTCGAGCAGCCACGCGCCGCCGCCCTGGACGACGCGGCCGCCGAAGAAGCGCTCGGCCTGCGCCGGGTCCTTCTCGATCAGCTCGACGCACTCGGCCTCGATGGCGTCGAGGTTGACGTGGTCGGAGCCGGCGTAGACGAACTCGAGGATCTTGCGGCGCTGCCTCTTGTCGAGGAACCGCAGCTTGGGCGGCGGCTGCCGGAAGAAGCGGAAGACGTCGGGAGCGGCTGTCTCCCAAGTCGTCTGCGCGACGCTCTCCTGCGACGGGTCCCACGGGTTCGTGTGCTCCATCGTGCGGCCGCCCATGGCCGCCGCACCGCGCCGCTGGGTCTCGGCGACGTTCCGCATCTTGTTCTGGCGGGTGTAGAGCCCCGACTCGTCCTGCAGCGAGAAGGAGATGGGGTTACCCAGCCGCGAGAGCGCCGCCGACGTCACGGCGTCGATGCGGTCGACGTCGGGGTCGTCGTGCTGGCCGACGATGCGGATGAAGGTCTCCCGCGGCCGCAGCGTGTGCCGCAGCGGACCCATGTGGATCATCGCCACGAGCGGGCGGTAGACGTTGTCGACCTGGTCCTGCGATGTCGCCGTCAGCTGGATCAGCGGCGAGGGGTGGCGCATGCCCTTCGGCTCGCCCGGCTCGTAGTCGAAGGTCCACCCGCAGGGGCAGCCGCCGTCGCGCTGGCAGTCGTAGACCTCGCCGGCCTTCGCCCAGCCGGCGAAGACGGTCGGCCCGACGGCCTCGCCGGCGACCGTCGCCGCCGCGTCCGGGCCCTTGCCGACCTTCTGCGGGCCGACCACCTGCGAGCGCCGGTAGGTGAAGGCCTGGCTGAGCAGCGGCTGCTCGGGTACCCACACGGCGTCCTCGCGGACGCGGTAGTGGTTCGCCGCGACCCAGAACTGCCAGTCGTAGCGCCGGAACGGCTTCCCGCGGGAGAAGCCGTCCGGCACCCGGCAGTGCTGCTCGGTCCAGGCGTCCAGCAGGTCGCCCAGGGTGGGGAAGTCGACGACGCCGACGGCGTCACTGTGCACTGGCGTCGCGCAGGCGCCGCTGGCGCTTCGCGGGCTCGGCGTCCGGGGCCGGCGCGTCCTCCTGCTCGGCACGGCGGGCGCCGACCTCGTCGGTGGCGACCTTCCAGCCCATCTCGGCGAGGCCGGCCGTCGTCATCCCGATCTGGTCGGCCAGGCGGTGCAGCTGCGCGACCAGCGACGCTGGTGCGGCGCGGTCCTCGCAGCGCACCGAGATGCGCACGTACAGCGCGACGGTGCGGCCGCGCCACCGCTCGGACGGCATCGACCACGCGCACGCCTGCGGGGTGCGCCAGACCTCTTCCCACAGCTCGTGCTCACGCTTGAGCGCGCGTGGGAGCGGGAAGGCCGGCACCTCGCCGCGGTAGCCCTCGGCCGGCAGTGCGGTGAGGACGTAGCCGCGCGCATCGGAACGGCCGGAGGTCTCGTCGGCCGCGGGGCCGGACCTGTTGCGAGCGCCGCCACGCGGCATGGCTCCTCCTCGGGTGGCATCGCGCCACGCTCAGGCGGGTATTCGTGACAGGCCGTCGCGGCCCGTCACGCTTTCCCGCCTGCGATTGTTTGAACCCTCCGCACCAGGGAGGCCCCTCCCCGGCGGTCCTCCATGAATGGGGTCGAGGGGGTCCCCCCCACCCCTTCCCGGTGCATTCATGCACCGTTCATGCGGTATTGTTGGGAATGCGGCCGGATTACTATTCGTGAGCGGATCGGCCCGCGGCGCCGAGGTTGCAGGGCGGGCACTCCGGCCCGCGCCACGTCGTCCGGTCGACGTCGTCGTGGCCGAGGTGCCAGTCGGTCGGGTCGAGCGGGCCACCGCACCGCCAGCACCGCACGCGTCCGGCCGCGACGAGCGGGGCCCAGCGTCTGCGCTCCGCGTCGTGGGCCGAGTCGTAGCCACGGCCGCGCGCTGGCCGGCGACGCTCGTGCTCGGCCCGGCAGGGCGGGCACTTGCCCGACGTCGGGCTGAGCTTCCCGCACCCGGGCGTCGGGCAGACGCGCAGCGTCACGCCGACCCCCGAGACGACGGAAGCCTCAGCCCGTCGAGGCTGAGGCTTCCGGATGTAGAGACACTTCTGGCAACGCGCGGAGCATAGGCGATGAACTACACCGCTGTCATCAGCGGAGCCAGGGCCACCTGCTGGCGACGCCAAGGTCGTACCTGACGGCTCGCATGAGCTGCTCCAACGGCTCCTTGTCGAGGGCCGACCCCTGGTCAGCCGCTCTCACGGCGTCCGCCGCTGGACCGACGAGTCGACGGACTCGCTCACTGCCGTAGACGTCCACTCGCAGCAGCGGCTCGCGCAGTGGGTCGAAGATGTCGTCGAAGACTGGAGCCGGTTGGCCCTGGTACAGGTTCTTCATCTCCTCCTCGTGCATGTGCTGCAAGACGGTGTTGACCTCTGTCAAGAAGCCCAGGTAGGCGTCGTGCTTCTTGTCGAGCACGCGAAGGCGGCGCTCGCGTGAACTGGTGCCAGCCAGGGTGACGACGGCAACCACTAGCACTGCGAGGGGTGGAGCGAGGTCAGCGATCATGCCGACACCTTGCCCTGCTTGGCCCTGAGCCTCAGACGATCGGCGTAGGCGGCTCGCTCGTCCGCGCACTCGGGGCACGGGCGCAGCGCGACCCCGATTTCCGCGTCGTCGGGTACGACGTGGTGCCGTCCCGCGAGGTGCTCGGTCGCCCACTCGACCCAGATGCCGAGTCGGCCCAGCGCCTCGTCTTCCCACGACGAGCCGCACTCGAGGCAGACGGCGACGCGAGCGGACAGCCGCACGCGGAGGCCGCCGAGCCGGTCGCAGCTCTCCTCGGGGCAGCGGACGTGTGGCGCGTAGGGCGGTGAGTCGTGGCCCGTGACGACGCGCGCCGTGGAGACCCACGAGCGGGTGGCCTTCTCAAGCGTGCGGTCGCGCTCGTCAGTGAGGCCCAGGCTGTGGCCGGCACCGCCGACCAAGCCTCGGAGCCGGTCGACGAGGGACGTGCGCGTCCTGGTGCGCAGCGCCTGCGCCCACCACAGCGACTCCCGCTCGATGCGCTGCAGCGCGGCGATGGCGTCGATCCGCGCTGACGGCTTCGACCGCGGGGACGAGCGCTGCAGGTCGCCGTCGCCGGCCGCGGTCGCCGACTGCGAGGCTGCGAGCAGCTGCGCGAGCAGCGCGCCGTGCTCGACGACGTGGCGGCGGCGCTGCGGCAGCAGGCAGGCCAGACCACCGTCGCGGGTGCGGTAGACGCTCGTCGAGCCGCCCTCGACCTGCTCGACCGTCTGCTGCGCCTCGACCAGCGCGCGCACGTCGTCCGCCACGTTCTGCTGGGCACGGTCATGCTGCCGCGCGAAGGCGGCGTCGTACCTCGGGGCCAGGCTCATCGCCGCTTCCTCCGCGTGCTCGTCGAGTCGGTAGTCGATGCGCCAGGAGGCGGCGCATCCGCGGCCGCGCGCAGCTCGCGCAGCTCGGCGAGCAGCGCGGCCATCAGCTGGCGCGGGTCGGGGCGGACGGGGA
>Ga0325401_1007344_pt1 | contig 10700 bp, 9 predicted proteins | sample PopdelMetagenome_FD_205666 | JGI IMG/M metagenome (GOLD analysis project Ga0325401, IMG submission 205666) | Populus deltoides microbial communities from Bellville, Georgia, United States - Xylem-PdKOR-R2 | ecosystem: Host-associated > Plants > Phyllosphere > Stem > Wood/Secondary xylem | place...
TTGCGGATATGGTACCATAATGTTCCCCACACCAAGCTTGCACAAATTAAGGGGCATCAAAACTGGGTGAAAGTTACTGGTGAATTCCTCACTTTCCCTGGTGGTGGAACCAGTTTAAGCATGACGCCTTTCATTACATTGACTTCATAAATGAGGTGAACCCAGTTATATGTTATTTTAATGCCCTCTTTTGTTGTGTTTTATGAATGTATGGTTGCTACTTTGCTACCCTTGTTGGTTAATTTCGCAAGTGCACGAATCGTAACAAGTAATAAAATGATGAATAGAGTATCGTCCTACGAGGATTTGTAAAAATTACTACTAATTACCAAAGTCTTTTAAATTATGATCTATTTGAGGAATCGAATGAGATAGTTTATGAAACAAAAATTAATGATTAAAAAAAACAAACAACCAAATGATTAAATATTAATGAATTCAATTGTACTGGTTCTAGGATTTATGACTTACCGTAACTATACCTATGTGAACTTTCTTGATTAAATTAATTACTCCTAATGTAAATATTAATCTCTCTCGAGCATCAATAAATTATTTTGACAAACAAATTTCATATACTCTACGAAAGTTCTGAACTTGTCGAAATTAATTAAATATTGTAAAACCTGTAACGATTACAAAAGTTCCTAGGATATCTCTATCCTATAGATTTCTTAAGATATTTCAAACAATAGCTAAAACAATTATCACTTCTTAGTTTCAAATTGAATTCTAAATCATCTAGATGTTAGCCAAACACACGCAAGCATTACACATAGAATGAAATACTCAACATCTTAATGTAATAATTCAATCGAAGAAATTGTTCACATATTTATAGTAAGGTTACATCAAAAATCCCAGAATAAAAGTCTACTCCATAGTTAAATTAAAGAGAAACAAACTTGATACGATGAACATCACTCAAAAGCAGAGAATTTCAGTGGAAGAAATAGGTGTCCTCCCCGGTCTTTAATATTTTTGCCTCTGTTCTTTTTTGTTCCTGTTGGTGCCGCCTCCTCTGTTTTTCTTTGCTATGTTATAGGGTTTCTCCCCGTCTCCCCTCTGTTTTTCTTATTTTATATTGTGGTTGTTCTACCCCTGCAGTAATGAGAAAAGTTTCCTTTTCTGCATTGAATTCCTTCCTATCCAGACATTGCGGGCCAGATTTGAGGTAGAAAAAGTGTGAATTCAAAGATCTCTATTTCTGGAGAAATTATAGAGAATCAAATTTTCTTTCCAACAACATTGATCTTGCAATTTTTGGACCTCTGAGCGTTGAGATAAGGGCCATAAACCGAAACAGTCTTTGCAGTGCAGGAATTTCGGGCTGGTTCAATCCTTGTTTTTCAACTCGCTTTTTGGGCTTCGAAACAACAAAACTAAGTTATATGCCCTTTCTATATTTTGTAGACCTTCATCTTAGCTATTTGAAAATGGTGACAAACATCTAAAACTAAATTGTATAGCTTCTTTTGTAGCATATAATGAATCACTATTCAGTTTCACTGCCGAGCTCTGCCTGTTCAGTAACCTAATATCTGAAAACACATTAATTTCTCACGAGGTCAATAGTTCAAAAAGAGATTCAACATTCTAATTTTCTTGTGCAACATATCCAAAATATTTAAAAATCAAGCATGAATAGTGGAAAATATACATGCTAAAAATTCTCTTATCAACCCTCCTCCCTTTGGGTTGCAAACATTCTGGAGTTACTAATGTGATTATGCATACCTGGCTGTGTGTTATCATTGCAAATATTGTTGTTTTTAGTTTTCTAAAAGTAAACTTAAGATTGTGGTTAAGTGGTAAGCTGTCTTAAGATCTTTGCCTCATAAATAATTTTGACCCCCCTATTGGTGGTTATTCTAATCAATTATTAGTTAATAAAAAGTTGTTTAAATTATGTATGAATTTATATTTGAACAATGTATTTTAAGGTATTTGAACTATACATGAATTTTTATTTGAACTGTACATTTTAAGATGCTTGAATTCTATATGAAAAAAAATTTCCTTATGATTTTACGATCTATTTCTACGATCCGAGTTTATTTTGTATTTTCCATACCGTGTCAAAAATATATTTTTGACAACCTTGATCATGTCCAAGCCTCATTTAATGAACTTGAAACTTATCTTATAGGTGTGCTTATATAAGGTATTGAATTTAATAAATCTACTATCAACTCACATCAATTTATATTAATCTGGACCCTTGTACATGTGATCAATATTCCTAGTTCCATTTAATGGTGTGTTTAACAAACCCATTTTCTACTCTACAAGGATTTTGCTTCAATTTCCCCACAAGTTTACTTGCAACAAATGAGTTTGTCCCCCACCAAATCAAACAATACATGAACAAACAGAGAATTTAACTATAATGTATTTGCCACTATGTCAAAAGCGGTTTTGGTCTTCTCTTCTGTCATGTAATACACCTTACTTTAGGTCCTGCCCCCCGCATCTTGTCACCCTAGGTATGAGTTCGGCCTCTATTACCACTGACCCCTGATAATGTCTGTCTGGATGATCTATTCATAGTGGCAGACTGTTGTTGACTTTGAGCCTACTGATGATTTTGGGTTATTTCAGTCCCACGAGGACAATTCTTTTGGCTTAAGTGTAGGCAGTCCCACCACATGTGCTCTCTTCGATGGATATAACACTACCTTGATATTGCAGAACAATCCCCTTGATGTCTTTAAGAGGTGCACTTCACTTCTTTTCCACCCTATGTTGCTCACTAGGAGCATAGTGTGAGGCAAACATGGAGAAGTCATGGAACCTCCTCTTATAATCGAGCATATACATGTCTCCCTCCCTTAAGACTAAAAATTGCTGCTATTTAATCTTTCTATAATAGGAGTATAACTGATGTTCAGATTATGCTTATGCTCTAAACTTTGCTCAAGTCCAAGACCTTGCGGGTCTCCATGACCTAACAGTTTTCCATCAAGATCGTGCTTATTAGAAAGTAAATGAGCTGCATAATTCACTCGCAAGCCCTCTGTTACCTGCATCTGATCTAGGGTATCCTCAACTATTCGAAGCTACTTGCTTGTTATCTCGATGTTTGGTTCACCAAAAAAGGGCTCACACCTTAGTTCTCTCATACATTTTATAATCTGCACTATTGATACCACACTATCAGTTGGTGTTATAATCACTGATGTTGCTTGTACCACCGAAGCTACTGGGACTATCAGGGCTGAGGCACCATGATCATTGCCCTTACTATTTGAGCTATAAACAAATGATCAGCATGCAATGTAGGAACCATTGCAGATGTCGGTGCCATAGCTAGGGGTATAACTCCTTGTTTCTGCTGGTTTAAACCCTCGAGTTGTAACCCCTTAGTTTACTTAAATCAGTATCGCTATTGAGACCCCGGTGGCATATGAGAGGTCGTATCCTCTAATGGGTCCTTTCCTTGCCTCTCATCAAATCTTTCTCCTGTCATCGCACCTTTCATCATGTGGACTATCTTTTGTTACATGTCAAAAATTTATTAAATTCTCTTTTCCACGCCTGAACCTAGACCAAAACTCTGATACTAATTGTAACCCCTTAATCTACTCAAATCAGTATCACTATTAGAAATTAATCACTTGGAGCATGTTCTTTACCTAACTTTTAAAAGGACTCAAGGAAAAAAGTCATGAAAAATCAAGTTTCCTTCACCATTTTCAAACCATAGCTTGAATTTCCTCTTTTGAAACACTCTTAACACTAAAATCACCCCTCTAAATTTGTTTAACTAAGTTAATCACTCTAATTACACATTTTTATTGATGAAATCAACAATAATTCAAGTATAAAATCATACAAACCCTCCCACTCTCTTTGTTTCAAACCGTCGGCAAAAAGAGAGAAAATAGGGCATTTATAGTTCATTTTTCTTGTAGTTACACATTAGCCATCATTACTTTTTATTTCTATTTTTGTCCCACAATTCTTCTTTTTACTTAATTTACACCATAACACCTCATCTTTTATTCTATTGCATCCATTCACAATATTTAAAATCTTTTTATTTAATCTATTCAGTGTTTTATTTATTTTGTTCGGATTAAAATTTATTGGGTTTTCACATTAATACAATGTTTTTAAAAAGTACTAAAACAAAAAACAATTATTAAGTTCTATTATCAGCCCACTCAGTAAAGTTAATGCAACAACACATAGGTTTAATTTGCCTTTATTCAATCATAAACATACATGAATTAGAAGTTTAAATAAGCTTCTTACTCTTTATAACAACAAGATAGTCTTTACAATTTCTCCTTTAGTGGGTTTATTTGCTATAATAATAACAATTATCCTTGTCTTTCTTAATGCCCTAAGTAGGCTTTTGTGCATTTTAATGCAAAGATTACAAGACTAAGTTAATGCTTAACTCATGATCCATGACAAAACATAATTGGTCTATTTTTTTTTAAATGGTCAATCAAATAAGTTTAGTTAAGTAAAAACCAATTTTATAGCATTAAATATATTTAATTAAGGATAACCTTGAGTAATTCAACACGTTATTTATGAACGAAACTCTAATTTTATGCATATAAAATTAGAAGGCAACAAATGATATTCTCAACATGTACTTAATATATTAACAAGAGATTTGTTATTTTAATTAAGTCTCATTCCATAGCATGAATAATAATATGATACATAACAATTATATTAAACATATATTCCTAGCATGACATCTAATTGGATGATTATTGACATATTTAAAATAATTTCCTTGAACAATCAAAGGAAATTAAGTAGTCAAATCCTAGGTAGCTGCTGCAAATCTTCATAAGTCTTTTTACAAGCACCACGGTTGTAACATTCATCGCCGTTCCTTTTTTGACTTAGGTAACAAAATAATTTTTCATATCTAAATTTTTATATTACATAACATTTACATAATTATATAAATCTCGAGTAACATTAAAAGGGAATTAGATGAGAAAAAACTCTTACAACCCAAAAGGAAATTAGAGAAAAGGTAGAACATCCTCTATTTAATATTACAACCATTCAACCATTAAAAACACAAATCACATTAGTTTTAAATTTCCACAACCATCCATAATGCCTAAGAAAATATTAACATGCAATAAATTACATGCTTTAATTTTAATTATTGGCTTTATATGTAATTTTAAAATAATATTTCTAAGATTTAGAAATATTAAATCAAACTCAATTCGATAATTTCCCAAACTGTATAAATTTTATTTAATATCTATTTTCTTGAAAAGCTATTTTCAAGATTTAATAAGATAATTAATCATACTAAAATTTTTATTAAAATCCTAAACTATTTTAGGATCAATTAAATAAAATTCTTTCGCTTAAAAACTCACTTTGTTTAAGATTTTTTTTCTAAAATAGTTTAATTGAACATTTAAATTATACTTTAAAAATAAAAAATTTAAATTAATCACTTTAATTCAATCCTAATCCAATTAGAAGAAATAATTCTCCAATTAATCTAATTTAGAGTTTTGATTTTAATATAAAATCAAAATTTTATAAAATAGAGATAAAATCATTATTCTGCCAAAAATACCCTATTATAATAAAGTAAAGGGTAAAATTATAATTCTCCCCTGAAAACCCTAATCAAAGTTGAAACGACAGAATCATAATTTCCCTCCTCCTCCTCCTCCTCCTCCTTGGCTGCAGTTGATAGTGGGTTCACAGCCTATTGCTTCACACAACACCAGCAGTGGTAACAAAGGATGCCACTGTGTTGCTTGCAGCGCGAGGCAACAACTGCCTGCTATACTTGCCACCAGTACAATGCAATCAGCCTCGCGATTTGGTGGCAGCGCGTGAGCCGCTATGCTTGGCAGGGAAGCAACTATGGGCTGCTGTCTCTCACGTCAGTAGCATATAGGTCCTACACCTGGTGTGATTGCAACCATACGATGATGCCTCTCACACAGTAGTGAGCGACAATAGATCTGGCGCCGCTGGCTGCGTTGTTATCATGATATTTGATTATTTTATTTTATTTTTTAATTATATATGGTCAGAAAAATAGCCAAAATTTTTTTAAATTTTTTTTTAAAACTTTTGCATGTAAAATTAATTTATAATTAATTTCAATAATAATTAAAATATATATTTAATAACTCTAATTATTATATGATGACTTTGCTATCACTATTAGATTTTCTAAAATACATTCACCTAATGAAAATAATAATTTTTTTTAGGAGTTCAAAAAATCTAATTAGATAATCTAAAATTATTTAGGGTTTTAGTAAATATTTCTTGAAGGTCAGATTGTTTTTATAAAGTTTTGTAAGATTTGATCAGTTTTTTTTAAGGTAAAGTTATTGCAAATTATAAGATATTCAAATGTTTGATTTAATATTTTAAAACTCTTCAGAAAAGAGAGAGATTATTATATTTTTGAGTATTGATTTTTTTTTTTAATACATATGTTTTATAACATTTGCACAACTCTCATTTCAAAATATAAAGTATATAACATTATATTTATAGGTAAAACCTAATATATTTATAATGGTAAAATATCAATTTATCCTTTTAATAATATCACATGTATTATTTCAAGATAATTTTAAAAATTCATGTAATCAAATCCCTACTTGATTTTCTCGGTCTAGAATTGTAATTCCACGCATAAATTACATTATATTTTTAATTTCTAAAACTTATTTACAAACAAGTCACACTTTATTAATTATCTCATTTTAATTTATGTCTAATGGTTCTTAATGTGTATGACCCATTAGGTTTCTAATAAGTTGCACCAAATATAAATCATAATATTAAATTAAATAATTTAATTTATTATCAATTTAATAATTAATTAATCTATATTTAAAGATCAATTGTACTGTCATGTCATAATCTTTTAAACACTAAAAAAATTATAAGTATTTTGATTTAACTTTTTAATGAGCAATTTTAGAGTGAAATTATTATTCATTTATAAAAAAATATTTTAATTTAAATATTATAACATAAAATATTTCTACTCTAACAAATTATTCTTGTATTACTGCAAATATGGAAGGTTCAGAACAGAAAAGGCGTTGAAAGCTAATTCAACTTTGGTGGCCAAATCTGTAAGTAGATGTTACTTGATATAGAAACTTAAGGACACGACCTGCACCCGACATTATAAGTCCTGGTTGCATCGCTACTTGTATTCCTGCAGTGCAGCAGGCAATCTCCCCCTCTCCAGCATCGCTACTTGTATTACTGCAATGCAGCAGGCAATCTCCCCCTCTCCAGCATCCAAAAGGCAGCAGTGATCAACTGATCATCCTGTGGAACACCTCAGCACTGAGACTGGAATCAATGGCTAAATCCAAGCATCGATCCCAGCACATATGCCAAAACAAACGTCAAATGACTTGCCAAATCTCAAAAAATCACAAACTATGTGAAATCCCCGGCACAAAACGGGAGAGAAGGAGAGACTATATACTAGGGTTTACCATCTTGTAGAAAGGTTCAGTTTGATATGAACAAAGTTTATTGATGCAAAGGACAAAGTAAAAGAGCCAACACAACGATTTCAATTAATTTCAGGGCTGAAGAAGAGTGGCAATATACTGAAGATCCTATAACATTCCAGATATTATTGCAAAGCATTTCAACAGTTCATCTCAAATGGTCCTGGAAATTAAAAGTAGCCAACACTAAAACCCAGAGAGTGAATGCATTAAGGTGAATTGGAAAGGCCCTTACCAACTCAAGAAACAAGGTCATGTCATTAAACAAGCCACCTGCATTTTATGAAGCTCCAATCATAAGATTGAGAGAGTCTGCCTTCGGGCCACGGATAACTATCCAGAAACCAGAACCACAGCTCATGTTTCCTCTAAAGCTTACGTCCTATGGGTGTATTTTTGCAGAATTTTTTGAGCTGCAAGCCACACATGGTTAATCTTGAGTCTGTATTTTCATAAATGGATGAACAGATTTGTATTGATGGATTAACGAGGACGTCAATGAACAGTCAATTTCCTTCAACATGGTACTTTCCAAACACAAATTTGCCTGTCATACTGATTCTCTTAAACCATATTGTTTACCTTTTATGATACTAAATACTCACTAATATCCGAGCCAATAACATGAACATTACCATCAAATATAAACATCAGTTTTTCTTACACGCTGTAGAATCAATTGAAGAACCAACAATAATGAACAGGCACACAAAAAATATAACTGAATCATTCTTCGAGGTAACACCTTGGACATAATATCGCCTCACAAGCAATGTAACAGCCAATAGCATGAAAATAAGTAGCGTACTAGGAGAAAACACGCTCGACAATACATCCAAGCTAGAGAAGAATGTTGCACTAGCACTAAGTATGGCTATTAAAATAGAGGCATTAATAGGTGTTCCAGTTTTAGGATGAACCAGAGCAAACCAAGGAGGAATCATGTGGGATCTTGTTATTTGAGTCGCGTATCTTCCTTGTCCAAGTGATCCAACCAATAAGCCTGTAGTCATTGCCTCAAGTGCGCAAATACTCACTAAATGCTTAGCCCAGTTCATGCCAATCTGAGCAAAAGCAGCCGAATATGCAGCATTTGCATCACTCTCTGTATATTTGACCATCCCCGTCAATGCCAAAGCCATCAAGCAATAAATCACAGTGATTATAGACATTGAACCAACCAAGCCAATTGGTCCATCCCTTGACGGGTTCCTGGTCTCTTCAGCCATGGTAGCAACCATATCAAACCCAGTGTAAGACCAATACACAACAGCGGCAGAAACGAAGGCACCCTCTGCCCCATTCGGAAAATAGGGTGCCGAATTTGAGTTCTTGAAATGAATAAACCCAACAACAATAATAAAAGCAATGACAAAAGCTAGCAGAGGCAATAGAGGCAATCCAATTCAACAAAGAAGTCCTTTTCGTCCCTCTCATTGCTATAGAATTAGCCACCAAAAGGACTCCAGCTGCTAATGGACCTAAAAGACTGAACCCATCAGCGAAATAGTCAATTTTAATTGTCACAAAGTAAGGATTTTATTTATAGTGAAAGATCATTTGCCTTCATGTGATGTAAGCAGTTGTGTAAACAATTATTATACTTGAGACTAAGTTATATTATATATAAAAAGTTATGATTTGATTTTCTAATAAAATATAAAAAATAATAAATATTAGGTATAACATGAATTATATAAAAGGTATTTGAGTGATCAAAAGATGATTAATCACCTTATATAAATTAAAAAAAATATTTCATCTATTATCAAATAATATTGATTGTGAGAATATTGCACAAGGTAAAATGAGATTTAAAAATAGTTTCTAAATTTAAATATTCATGATAGTGGGATAATAATTACATTAAAAAATTACTTAGTGAAATGCTAAGTCAAACCACTTATAACTTTTCTAATTTTTAGGGATCATGACACATTGCTGGACGGTGGACTTGATTTTCAAATATAAATCAATCAATTATTGAATTGATAAGAAAATAAAATGTTTAATTTATTTAATTCTATTTTATTTAGGATTGTAATTTATATTTGACTTAATTGAATAAATTTCTAAAAATTATCCTGAAATAATATATGTGATACTATTTTGAGGGGAAATTAATATTTTATTATTTATAGGATTATCATGTTTCTATATCAATAAAATGTTATGCCTTATATTTCATGTGTAGAGAAAAATTGCATAAGTTACATAACATATATAAGATCACAAACACCTGAAACAAATGAAAAAGAACTAACACCCAAAGTAACAGTGATCATTCTCTACTAAAAGAATTTTAGGAGATTTCTTGTTGGTAGTTCGTGTGAATTATTATTAGAAACTGAACATTTGAATAACTTGTGTTTTTGTAAAAACATAACTTTGAGAAAAATGATTAAACCTCAGAAAAAATATATGATCTTCAGTTCGCTCAAATCGTAAACAACTTTAGATTATCTAATGAGATTCTTGAAAAATTTTTAAATTATCATTTTCATGATGTTTATGTATTTCGAGAAATTCAATACTTATGTAGTTCAAAATTATAGGTGAAAAATATATCTTATTCTATCCTATCATTGCATGAACACACCCACGAATGTTGAATACTATAAATAGTCTTAAACCCCAATGCAAGTTAACCTAGGACTCTTCTTCTCCACCATTAATGCCAATTCAAGCACTAGAGATCCCATAAACTTTCATAAATGTTTTGTTTTACAGGAGTTTCATTCTTTTATGCCTTCCAGCCCACAACAACCGTGAAAAATCATGACCTCATCACATACTATATTAGTCACCATAACTTTAAACAATGTTTATATTGACAATATGAAATACAATAGTGAATAAATAAATAAAATATTACTTAATAGTTTATCCACATCTAAAATATTTATTTAAAAAAAATATTTTATTATAAATTTTATAAAATATATAGTTATAGAAGACTCACCTAAATTACTTTGATTTAGTTAAATCAAGTTTAGTTGATGGATCCTACGCACATACTTGAAATTGAAGACTTGGTTGATTTAGCTATAAAAATATTAAAAAAATAAAATTATATTTTAATATATTTAATTAAAAAACAAAGAGAAAATGAGCTGACTTGTGGCTGGCTCAATAATTCAATGACCGGAATCCCTCACCAGATAAAACCGATGCCAGCGGTGTGCTGTAAATTTAAATTAC
>Ga0325401_1007346_pt1 | contig 10698 bp, 5 predicted proteins | sample PopdelMetagenome_FD_205666 | JGI IMG/M metagenome (GOLD analysis project Ga0325401, IMG submission 205666) | Populus deltoides microbial communities from Bellville, Georgia, United States - Xylem-PdKOR-R2 | ecosystem: Host-associated > Plants > Phyllosphere > Stem > Wood/Secondary xylem | place...
CCTTCTTGGCAAAATATTTGTCATCGAACTTCTCCACATTAACCCCAGAGATGTCAACCTTGGTGGAAGTTGCAATCAAATAAGATTGGTTGACTCTCCTAAGAGGAACACCGTTGATCTTAAATGGGCCTGCAGCAAACAGAAAAAATCATCCACGTTACAACAGCATACTAAGTCTAAGACCTTACAAAACAAATTACATCGCAAAATTTTACAAATCCAAAACCATCCAAGCCAAGTCATATCACTAAATTTCCATTTCAAAACAGCATAGAACATCAACCAAGTAAATAACCAAGCACTGATGCGAGCATAATCACAGATCCAAATTTCAGGTCACTAGCTTTAAGATGATGAATAAAATAATTTCTTTCGCCCAACAAAAACAGTAATGCACAAGCCCACTAAAGCACCGGCACGACAGTCAGTATAAATTAAGCAGGTAGATGTCATTGTCATACAAGAAAAAACATAAAAATGATGAAAGGGAATAAAAAATCAAGCTAACCAGTGACAAGAAGCAACCCAGAAGTCAGTTGCTTGAGAAACACAACTCTCTTGCCCTTGAACCTTCCAGCAAGAATGATCAACACAGTCCCAGGAGTAATACTATCCCTACAACACCATATAAAAAGCAAATAAAATAACAGATTACAACATTACTTAAATCACATTGCAAAGAATTTAGCAGCCAAAACTATCTGTAAATCAACAGCCTTTCTCACACGATAAATCTCTTGTAATTCAAAATGAAATATTCAATAGAAAACACAACCAAAACCCCATTCTAATACAGAAGCATACTCAAAAAGAAAAATTACAAAATCGATTAAAAGATTTAAGAACTCAAAAGAATGAATTCATAAAGAAAGCGACATGGATAAAAGTGGATACCTGAGCTTGGTGGGCTTCGGCTTGCGCTTGTTAGGCAATGGCTTCTTGACATCATCAGCTGGGTAAAACTTAGGTGGCTTCTCGGCAGAGGCAGGGGCTTTAGCTTTAGGGGCATGTTTAGGGAAAACACCGCCGTTTTTGGCCTTGATAGCCCACAAACCTCTCTTGTGGTACATCTGCGACCTCGAGTACTTGCCGATTCCTCGGACTAGATCCGGGTTTCTGGTTACCTGTGGTGTCTTCCTGGGAGCCATTGATTCAGATTGAGGGTCTCTGTCTGTGAAAAAATGGCCACAAACCCTGGTGGAGAGGATTTAGAGCAATTATATATGCGATGTTTTATATAGGAAGAGAAATGGGAGTGTCAGTGAGAAAAAAAAACCCTAGAAACCCTAATTCCGATAATTGGGTTTCGGGCTTGGATTCGGGTTGTGTGTGGTTTATTTCTACCCTTGGGTGGGCCTGTGTGGTTACTGATGTTTGGTCTTGAAATTATTTGGATAAAATATATTTTTTAATTATAGAAAAAGTTATTTGGTTCGTCAAATAGGTTATAATTTTTGTGTTTGATCTTATCTATATAATTATGTTTCAAATATTAATTTTATAAAAGCTATAATAATATGTTTTTTATTTATAAAAACTTGTTTTTTTATTTATTTTGCATGGAAAAAATCTATCTTACAGCAACTTTAATCAAACATATATTTTTAAAACCATAATTAAAGTTATTTTTATTAAATATATTTTTAAAAAATTTTATAATTTTAAATTTTATAATTCTTCTATCAAGTCAAATTTTTGTATTTTTTATTATAAAGTTTCCTTTAAAAAAGTTTAATCATGAATCTAGGATTGTGTTATTAGTTTTTTATTTATTTGATAGTAAGGGTTATTTTTAAATTAGTTTGTGAATCAATTAATATTAAATTTTATTTTTAAATAATTTTAAATGAAAATTTCAACATAAATTTGATAGATACTAATTTCTTTATTTAAATTTTAAAAGTTAGAAAAACAAATATATTTTCCTAATATTAAATAGTGTTATTATATTTATCAATTGATAATGTTTAGTTATTGTTTTGAGATATAAGAAACATAGATAGTGATGATAGATGAGACATGTTTTCCAATATTTTTTATTTTAAAAATACATAAATTCATTTAAAAAATTATCATATGAATATATCTATTTTATATCTCTAATTGTATCTTTATCTAAATAAACATAAATCTCCATTGTTTTCATCTTTCATGTCTTAAAACAATAAACAAAGGCTATTATTATATGTCAGGCTCATTTTACTTATTCATTTATTATTCTTGTAATAAAAATTAATAAAAAAATAAAAATAAAATATCATTTTCATAACCATAGCCACTAAATAACATAAGTTGTTATATCATCATATCATATCATATTATAGTCTTCATTTAATTTTAAAAAGCCAAGTATTAAACTAATGTGAATTTTTTCAAATTAAAAAGAAATATATAAGAAATTAACTTTGAAATTAACAAATAAAAAAATGTAACATATATCAAATTAAAATTCAATCTTTCAATGGCAAGTTGGTAAACTGACACCCAACTAACAAGATATGTTATCCGTTAGTTCTACTCTCAACTACAAAACCCTCTCATTCCCTTCTATTCGACCAAGAAAAATATTTAATAAAAAATAGTAACAATATCTTATTTTACTATGCTATTACCCACATCTAAAAACTAATTCTTTCAACAAACTAGTCAAAATCCACTTTCAAATCCTTAAACTAGCAACTAATTTTAACCATTTCCTTAAACTCACACATTTATCTAATATTTTAAACCCTAAAGCCCCTAAAAAACTCCTTACAGCAACGAAAGAAACAAAACTAGTTTTTTTAGCAGATCCTTCCTCGAAAGCTACTAAAAGGTTGTATCTCGAAAATATTCCAAGAACTATAACTTATAAAGAGCTTATAAAGATTGTTGAAGAGCATGGTGCTACTGAGAAAAAAAGTAAGGTAATTTATGAACTAATTAATTTGTATTTCTGATAAATTATTTTTGTGCTTTAAGAAAGCTTAAACCTAATATAGGGTTTTAACCTATTATAACATAGGTTTGGTAGCTTTGTACTTAGATCTGGCAAATTGTCAAACCTAATACATTTGAGTTCACCTTTGAGCTGAACCTAAGACGTCGTAGGTTAGGCAAGTTGTCGGAAATAATACATTTGGATTCACCCTTGAGCTAAGCTTAAGGTATTGTGGGTCTGGCATACTGTCAAACCTAATATATTTAGGTTCAACCTTGAGGTGAACCCAAGGTACTATGAATTAGGCGTACTGCTGCTGCTAGATCCAATAAACTTGGGTACACTTTTGAAGTGAACTCAAGGTAACATGGGTCTGACAAATTATCAGACCTAATATATTTAGGTTTATCCTTTAGGTAAACCTAAGGCATCATGAATCTAGTATGTTGACAAATCGAATATACTTGGATTCAACCTTGAGGTAAACCCGAAGACATCATGGGTCTAGAAAAGTGTCAGATCAAATGTATTTGGGTTCAGTCGTGAGTTGAACCCAAGGTACTGTGGGTCTGAGGGACTATCAAACCCATCTCATCTGAGTTTGGCTACATGTTAGGTCCAATAGATCTCAGAGATCCATGACTATGGGCTTTTTTTAGGACATGACCTATTCGTACCATAAATATTCATCATCCTATGTTAATAGACGTATAAAAGGTCTCCCTAGGAGCCTACTATATTTCCACCTTATTAATGCTTATTAATAATCTATAAGGGATATTTATCTTTTATTAATTATGTGTAAGGAATATTTATCATTCATTAATGTTGTCAGGCAGAAATAACTCTTCAGTCCCTCTTAACTTCATCAAAATGACAAGGTTCAAGGAGTATAAATACATATTGAACCATCTAGGTAAAAGGTTAATAACTTTTCCTATTTTAAAAGCTTATATATCTTATAGTATCAATAACACTAAAAACAAGAACAAACACTCTTGTTCTTGGAATTTAAAGCTCTTTCTTTCATTTATTGTATTTTCCATTTAAAGTTATTAACTTTATAATCATAAGGCCTTTAAATCCCCTCGATATAAACTGTTTTTGCAGGTACTAAAACTTTCATTGTTAAATTTATACTTCCTGTTATAAGGAGAATGAAATTAATGACATAAATATTTTATTAACCATTATCCAAACACCAAATATCATGTTCCTTGAACACATTGGATTCTGAGATATCAACATGAACCAACAATGTTTTGATAGGCGTTGTTATGCTTTAAAGCATGGATGTTGGATGGATAAGGAGCTATGTGGAGCTATATTAGCATGGAACACATGTTGATTTTATTCCTTTATGGAAGTTTATAGTTATTATCGAATAAATCAGACAATTCTTAATTTATTTTTTTTTGTTGTTTAGGATTGAAATTTGATGTGGTTTGTTTTTTCTTTGGGAAAACTTTGAAAGGATTTCAGCTAAGCATTAAAAAGGAATGTTTGATATTTTTTTCTAGAATTAATGTAATTAACTTCGGTTTATATTATTGTTATAGCATGTTGTTTGATTATTTTGCCTTATTTTTTTTAATTGAGGTTGCTGATTCAATCAAACTGTGATTTTTTTATATTAGCCATTAGGTTGTTTGAACTTGATTTACATGTCAAGAAATAATAATAGAAAAAAAATGTGATATTTTTCAGCAAACATCCTTTTATAAATTCCTTTTTCCAGGTCAAAAATATATGTTGAGATAAATCCCAACTAACTGGAAAAGTATCAAAATAATGTCTGATCATTAATTTGTGTACAAAATCATAAAATAGACAGGAGATCCCTTCTTTAAAGCACTTCACAGAAAGCAACTTCTGGACAAGCAGTTACCTTTTTCTTTTTAGTTCCCCCCTAACAAGTCATTGAGCCTTATCTCATAATACATTCCACAAAGGATGAATCTATCATCCACCAAATCTTGTGACATAACCATTGATATTGAATACTTCTATAACCAATTTTGGATATGTTTCGACCTTGATTTTTATATTAGCAATCAGTCCCTCCTTTAATCATTTTTTCAGTGTTTCTACATCAAGCAACCATCATTCCCTCACTACTTTCTTCTGTCAAGCAACTTTTTATTGCTTTATCATGTAAATTCATTATATTCCTCTTCTTGCTAATATTATTGTCAAAAGGATAAATATGACATGCTATCACCTTGTGAAGACGTGTCAATTTTTCCTTTTTATATGCCACTGGACGTTTTATCAGTTGTATCCATGGATTAGAAATAGCTAAATGGTAATACTAGAACTTTAATGAAAAATTTAAAATAAGCAATCTAAATTTAACTTGTTGGAATGAAAGTGAGAAGAGAGGATGCAATTATGTGTATGGGCACATGTCTGAACCTTTACGCTTGTATATGAGTATAACTTCATTACAGGTTATGCATGCTAGTATCTAGTATTTCATTATAGTTTAGTTGAAACTATGGGCATCTCTTCTATCATTTGCAATCCTTTTTTAAGCTTCAAACATAATTCTGGTACTCCTAATAAGAGTAAAATGTATTAGGATGCCTATTCTCTATATAACTTATCTTCTTGTTTTCTTAATATGTTATGTATAATAAGTACTTAGGTAGGAGTCGTTGACTCATATTTGTCATGATGAAAACTGTTGAGGATGCAAATGTTGTGATTAAAAAACTAAATGGCATTGTAAGCGTTACTTCTTCTTTGTCTTGTTATAAGTGCAATAAGATATTTTGTCATTATCGATGTCATTTATCTCTATAAATGACTTCATAATTATTGTGTCGCACGTGTGCGGCGTCGCGGCAATCGTCCACCCTCATGTAAGGATATATATCTGGTAAATGTGGGGAGACAAGGAAATCTTTGTCTCTTAGCGGTAAAAAAAAATGGAATGGGAGTCGCCACCTAGTATTATGGTCACTAGGAACCCTAACTGGTCTCAGAGATCAGGTACAAAGACTGGTTGCGTAAAGGGAAGGTATTAGCACCCCAAATACGCCCTACCTAAGGTAAGCTGCATTGTTTTATTTGTCTAATCAAAATCTAAGGTTTGGTCATGTTTTCTACTTGTTGGTCCTATCTATCTAAGATTCAAGAAAAGCCCTCCTCAATAAGGAGGTTCTTATCTTTAAGGAGTAAAACCTAACCGTTCTAATATCTATAAAAGCACTATTGTTTTAAGATCAGGAATATGGATTACATGTAATATCGTATCCCGGATACTAAAAGACAAACAAAATAAAATTTTTGTTATTTTTGAAATTTTGGCCAATGTTCTCTTGACTTTAATAAACTAGTTATTAAAGCCAAAACGAATACTAAAACATTGTTTTTTTTTTTTGTATAAAAAAAACACAATATGATTTTTTTAACTTTGAGACACTTGGCCGTATGCACAAAAATATTTTTTCTTTTTTTTTAATTTTTTTGTATTTTTTAGAAGTTTTGACAAAAACCGGGTATTTTAATATCGAATTTTGTATTTTTAGCAACATAAAAAATATTGCTTGATATTAATCAAAATAACATAAAAAATACGCGGGAAACTTGTAAAATTACAAACAAATATTTTTGAATTTTTCTTTTAACAAAAAAAAGTAAAATAAAAAAACTGGGCCGGATCTGGCCCAATCATCCTGGGCTGGCCTGACCCGGCCCATATACTGTGGGCTGGACTCAGCCTAGCCGCGTGGGCTGGGCTGATGTTCCAGCCCATAACCTGTAAAGGGGCTGGTTGCTGTGCTGCGCACAGTAACCAGTAAAATATAATTAGCTAGTTACTGTGCACAGCACAGTAACTAGCTAATTAATCTTCATTTGCTGCAGAACGTAAACGTTCTGCATGCAAATGAAGCTGAAGCGAAAAAAACGACAGGGAAGGGGAGAAAGTTACCTGGAGCGGTGGCAACGCTGGCGGCAGCGGACGCGGCAGGGGTGGTGGTGAAGGCGGCGGCTGTTCTCTTTCCTTCTCTCCTGTCTCCTCTGTTTCTCTTCTCAACCGCCCTCTCCTCTGCCTTTTTTCGTTATCTGCTCTTCTTCTCCTCTGTCCCTTCGTGGGTGTAGTGGCGGTTGGAGATGGCAGTGTCTGCGGCGGTCAGGTGGCGTGCTGTGGCGGTGGAGAGGAAGCACAGTGGCAGCTGCGGTGGCTCTTCTTCTCTGGTATATATTTTTTTTCTCTGTCACTCCCCTTTCTCTCCTCTGCCTCCTTTGATGGCTTCCCTTTCTCTTTCAAAAAAACTGTCTCCTCTCTCGGTCTCCCTCCCTTTTCTTTTCTCCCCTCTAATTTCTAGCGTTTCGGTCTGCTTCTCTTCACTCCTTTCTCTCAAAAAAACCCTGCTCTTTCTCTCTTTCGGTCTCACCTCTTTTTCTCTCCAAGAAAACTGTCGGTCTCTCCCTCTCGGTCTACCTCACTTTCCCTTTCAAACGAAAACGTTCCAGCTCCCCTCTTCCCCTCTTCCCTTCTTTTCCTGCACTCCCTCTGTATTTATAGGCAGAGGGAGAGAGGGCCACCCTGCCCTGTCCTCTCATGGCAGGGCATGGTGGCATGCATGGGGGCGGCTACTGCACAGCCGCCCCTGCCTCTGTAGGGCATGGCCCTTTTGCGTGAGGACGTGGTGGTGTCAGTAAAGGGACAAGTCGGGGCGTTGGTTTTTTGGGTTTTGGGAAAGAGAGAAAGGATAAAAAAATGGGAGGGAAAATGCTTCTTCTTCCCCTATTCTCTGCGTGTCTAGGGGAAGAAGAAGGCTTGGTGCTGTTCAAAACAGCACCGTTTGCTTCCTTTCTTTTTTTAGTGAAACGCATGAAACAGTGCTGTTTTGACTAAAACATGCCGTTTCATTTAAACGAAAACTGGCACCAAAAAGGGTTCAATTTCAAATCAACCCTTCACTTTGCGCGCTTTTTCACTATAGTCCTTGGTTTTGGGTTTCTTCAATCGAGTCCCTAATTGGCCACCAGACTTGAATATATATGCAATTAAGCCCCTGATTTGACCAAATCAACTCTCAAAAATTATAATTTGACCTCAGAACTTTAATTTCTTCCAATTAAAACCCAAATTGACTTAAAAATCAATTTTCTTGCGATCAAACCCCCCATAAATTCAATTAAACCTTTAATAAAATTTAATTGAGTCCATAAACATCTGATTTTGTACATTTCTTCCTCAAATAAAATTTTCTTTATCAATAGGACTCTCACCGGTCAATGATATACTGTCAAATTTTAATCTTTGTATTTTTAAACCTCCTCAACCAATTTTTGACCATTTTCTGGACGCTTTGACATCCTCTTTTCACTGCTATTATTTTTTATAATATTTTGATTTTTTTTTATATTTTGTGCAGGGATCCAAAAATGGGTTACAACATATTGAATGACTTTTTATGTTTGTTTTTCATTGCAGGAAATTACAGGCATTGAGATCAAAATAAACGTCATGAAAAAGCCTTTGCAAAAATTAGATTTGTCTTCTCTCTAAGTAGATGAATCTCAATATGTTGAAGGCCCGTATAAGGTTTATGTGGGAAATTTTGCTAAGATAGTAGCAATATATACACTTAAAAAATTTTTCTTTAAGAAAACATATACACTTAAAAAACTAAAGGTTTCATGAATTCTAGGTACCTTAAAATCCAATAAGTTTATGTTTGTAACATTTTCTTTAGAGGACAATGTAGATGGTGCCCTCTCATCTTTTAATAATTTTGTAAGTTACTTGCAATCTTGCTTTATTTAACTAAATGATTTAAGTTTATAAAACATAGAAACTTGTGTTTGCGCTTTGTTCATCTTATGCGTACACTCTCGTCATACATTCTTGTTTATATGTATTTATTTATTGCAAAGGCATCATCATGTATGTTTCTTACTTTCATATCACTAGCCAATCATCAGGATCTTTTAGCTCAATTAGACCATTGTTAAATTGGTTAATGAATCTAATATGATATGTTACCAATTTGATATGATTTTATTCTTATATATTCTTACTTTTATGAGTTGTTAATTATATATTCTTAGGCTTTATCTTATAAGAAATATCATTAACAACTATAATTACTTTTGTGATAAATGTAATCTGAGTGAATGTGTGTGTGTGTGTGTGTGTGTGAGAGAGAGAGAGAGAGAGAGAGAGAGATAAACTATAACATAAAAGGTATGAATAAAATGAAAATCTTTTTATGTTATTTCTTTTTTTTTCATGGTATCAGAGCATGTTCATATTTATCTGTCTCAAATATTCTTTGTTTGAATGGCTTTCTCTAGTTTGGATGATATGGAAAGTTCTATTGTCTCTTCATCATTAAATCTTCTCGATTTCAATTCAAATCAGTGTCTATATTTTGTTCAATTGAATGATTTTGATTATCTTCTTTGGTCAATGGTTATGTCATTAACGCTTGACGGAGAGTCAATAATTAAATTTATTAACAAAAGTAATATTGCTCTTGATGTCAAAAATCCTCAATACAAATTATGGTTGCTAACAATCAGATGGTTCAGTTATAACTGTTCAACACTGTGGAACCAAACATTGCTGAAATCTTTAACTTAACTTTTTATTTTTTTATTTTTATCCTTCAACATTAAGTTGTTCGATAATTAAGCTTCATGATATTATTCAATTTGCTTTTGAACATAGTCACCTAATATCAAGATTGGATCAAAGATTTTGCATCTTGACCTGGGTGGGACCGGATTGAGTTTTGTTTTTTTATCTTTTTAATTTTTTTTAATTTTCATCATTCAATATTTCATTTGCTAGAAACAAAGCTTCAATTTTATTTTTTTTTATAGAATTATCATGTTCTCATTTGATTTATTATAAATTAATATTTGAATTTTTTTTCATGCATTTATTTCTATGAGATTTTCTCAATTTTATATTTATGGTCGTAGAGTTTACAAAGTAACCCGACTTAACTAAGGTTTTTTTTGTTATTATATTTTTTAATTTGTTTTCTATTTCGTCCTCATTATTGAATTATTTCAGCTCATATCAAGTTTTTTATTTAATTTTTTTCTCGTTGTGATTCTTGTATCTTTTTATTTTTTATAATTTTATTTTTATAATTATATTATTTAAATTATCAATTAAACCAATAACTTGAATCTCAAATTTATTTTATTTTAGCATTTTTTTTACATTAATTTTTTTTACCCTAATCATAGTAGATCGCGAGACACAAATCTAAGTGAAAACTATAGCCCTAACCAATCAAATTTCCATGATAAAAGGGGGCGAGACTAATGGACGAAAAGAAGAAGAAGAAGAAAAATTAGCACCTTGGGTGGCTACGTGCGATACGGATCATGATGGTCCTACCATCATAAAACTTCTAATTTCTTTTTGTGAGATGGATGAGCGTTGACAAAGCTGAACAAACAAACAACTGTGTACCATTGATCAGAGGCGGCTGTAATCCAAGCCGTCCATTATTCCCTTGCTAAACGCGCCCATCTCCACGTTTTGTTTTAACTTGGCGCGCGTTTTCCCTCCTCCTTCCAAGCGAGGCTTACATTATCGTAAATTAACATATAGATAATATAGAAAGTCGAATCTAAGTATCTCCCCTCCTCTCTTATATATTAAATCTCCTCCTCTACCCTCTAATTCTTCACAGCTTAAATTATACATCGATCAAAAAAAGAATTCAGATATTTTGGTCTTGGATATACTCAAGAGAGAGACGTAACAGACGATCGGAGATGGCAAATTACGCACCGGGAAA
>Ga0325401_1007348_pt1 | contig 10697 bp, 5 predicted proteins | sample PopdelMetagenome_FD_205666 | JGI IMG/M metagenome (GOLD analysis project Ga0325401, IMG submission 205666) | Populus deltoides microbial communities from Bellville, Georgia, United States - Xylem-PdKOR-R2 | ecosystem: Host-associated > Plants > Phyllosphere > Stem > Wood/Secondary xylem | place...
AATCAAGTTATAGTCCCCTCTAGAAGTTAGAAAGGAGAAATTTAGATGTATTTGTATTCGAGAAGTGCAAAGAGTTAAGACATGAAACCAAACGCTTCTATTATATTAGAGCATTGTGCTAAACCACAAACAAAATGCTCATAGGCTCACTTCGCTTTTCTCTACTCTTTCTGCCTATTATACAAAAATAATACAGAACTCATCTTACTGCATAAATGGAGCAATCTACAAAAAAGAAGCCAGGTGACCTATTTATACTTCTTTCAGTGGAATGCAAAAGCAACCTTTCTAGGATTGGTTCTAGCTATGAAGCAATTCGTCAATGCCTTAGTCAAAGATGGATGTGACTTGGTTGGATAAACTTTCAGTTGCTTGGCTGGCTGAAGGCTCGCTTTAGATAGCAAATTCAGGTTTGCTTCTTCGATTATAGAGTCAGTTATTGACTCTTGACATGTGAAGCGAAACTTGTGATCACGTAGTCATGCAACCCACAATTAAGATTGAGATCTTATCCCGGAAAATCAAAAAAGATCTGATAAGAGTGTGACGAAATGAAAACATGTCCCAAGACACCAGCACTATTGAAATAAAGTCGCATGATGCCAGTTAATCTTTGATAAGTCAAATTCAATTCGTTCAAAAACCGAAGAATGCAAGAATCTCTCTCACATTAAAACTAAAAAGTTTAAAAGTATTATTCATCAAAGGTGCTGAAATTTAGGCTTAACACGTGTTTAAATAGTTCTGAGAAATTAACCCTAATGGATCTACCCTTATGGACTGAATTGACCCACTTACAAAAACTGACCCAAAACCTTTACTAGTAAGCTCAAACCCTAATCCAGACAAGCTTTGAATCTTAGCTAAAATCCAAAGTATTAATTAAGCTCAAACATAGAAATAATAATGGAAACAAGTCTGGATAGTAGCTTGTTGATGCTGCATATAATAGAAAGAAAAAATATATATATCTTAATTCTCTAGCTTAAATAACCCTTGGCCGATATCCACCTTCCTAGATACTCTAGGATCGCTTAGCCAACTTTTAAAGTCATTTAGATGCTAGAAAATCTTATATGAATAGGAATTTAATTGTTGCAATCTTCTTTCCTTGTAGGACTAGGATTTTCCTTCAAAGCATGAAAAACAATCTTAGAAATTAATTCCCCTTGTAGTCGCCCATCATTTTCCTTTCTTAATTAGGAGAATCAAATCTTTAGCATTAAATAATCCTTCCAAGTCTAGGATTCAGATCTGACAGCCCATTTAATTTCCTTGCATGACTATGAAGCTTCCTCCTTTGTTGCTAAATATTCTCCTAAATAATAGGGACAATAATGGAAGAATTTCCCTTTCAATTTTAGAAGAATATTTTGTTGATCCTTACAAGAAAAGGATCTCAGTATCTTAATTAGCCCAGGATAACTTTGGATCTCATATGACCCAAACCCATACTCATTAATATTAACCCAAATTAAACCTGATACAAGCTCCAACAAGCCTACTTTGCTGCCCAAATTAGACCCATACATGGGCTGACCTGATTTGGACGAATGAACCATCAAAGAGATTGGACCGACCTCATCATCATGCACAAACCAAGGCTGGCTAAAACTATCCCATCCCAAAACCCCACCCATCATGGTCGAATGGAATACAAGCTAAATTCCAAGGAAAAACACAATATTGGCTGAATGGCCTCCCCATCAAACCCAAGCGCAAAACTGAAGATCCGTCATGAGAAATCCATGGCCAAACCAAATCAGACCTGATACAAGCTCCCAACAAGCCTACTTTGCTGCCCAAATTAGACTCATACATGGGCTGACCTGATTTGGACAAATGAACCATCAAAGAGATTGGACCGAATTCATCATCATGCACCAACCAAGGCTGGCTAAAACTATCCCATCCCAAAACCCCACCCATCATGGTCGAATGGAATACAAGCTAAATTCCAAGGAAAAACACAATATTGGCTGAATGGCCTCCCCATCAAACCCAAGCGCAAAACTGAAGACCCGTCATGAGAAATCCATGGCCAAACCAAATCAGACCTGATACAAGCTCCCAATAAGCCTACTTTGCTGCCCAAATTAGACTCATACATGGGCTGACCTGATTTGGACGAATGAACCATCAAAGAGATTGGACCGAATTCATCATCATGCACAAACCAAGGCTGGCTAAAACTATCCCATCCCAAAAACCCACCCATCATGGTCGAATGGAATACAAGCTAAATTCCAAGGAAAAACACAATATTGGCCGAATGGCCTCCCCATCAAACCCAAGCGCAAAACTGAAGACCTGTCATGAGAAATCCATTGAAAAAAACCACTTCTGGAGTTGACAAACAAGGATTAGGCATTATGGAAGATTTAATTAGTGCAGACTTTGCTAGTAAGGGACCAACATTCAGCATGGTGGAGATCACACTCATGTACCATTAAAGGAACTAATATGTTCACAGAAGGCCCCAACCATACCAAACTTTGCAGAGTTTCAATTGCCATTAGTGCAAGAACCAAGTCAATGTCAAGGGAAAGTGTTGATAATCAAAACCAACTCTACAAAGAGAAGAAACCAACTTCAACTATAAGCGGTTCTCTAGACTAAGCCATGCTAGCATACACAACCAACCATGAAGCTGAAAATTAACTAGTTCAAAGAGACCCCTTTCACTAAGAACTGTACAAAATATTCACATCCAGTGGTGCCTCAGAAATCAACATTAAGAAGTGACCATAAGTCTTGACCAACACTAGTACAAATAAGGATCTTTGGCTTGTTTGTGTGTGTTTCATATCTAAGTACTCTGGATATGTGATGGATGAGTATGTGCTATGTGTGTTATAGGTGAGAATTGGAGATATAGCCTAGTAAGTTTATGAGTAGACACAAGCCATGGGTACTCTTTGAGAGAAATTTTTTGGGTGTGGTCCTTGCCATCTTTTCATAGATTTTAAACTAGCTTAGATTCTAAAAGATAAAGAAAAGTTTTCTTATCTCTCAACTTTGCATACTCACATATGTCTACACAATAATTCAACAACAATGGCATATTAATGCTAATAAAGTTGGTGCACAGAATAAGGTACCTACAAACAACAGGGCAACAAGGAATGCCAGCCAAGGTAATTGAAAAATAGATACAGAAGATGCCTCTTGCTCTTCACCTCCAGCACCAACTCCTGCAAATACAAAACAAACAGCAAGGCTTAGTTTGCCACATAAATAAGATGTTGGATCACAAAGTATATATGGATATCAAACAGTTTTGGAGAATTGAATTTTCATAACCAATTAATATATTTTTATGTCAATAGTTTAGCTCAATACAACAAAACTTTATACTTGTCAGATAATGAAAAACAAGGGTTAAAGGTAAGACCTATTCCAAATGAGACACCTTTTTGGAATATATATTCATCCACAGAAGGAATGCACAGCATAGTTTAAAACAAAAATGTAATAATACACTCTTACTTTTGAGCCATAACTATCATGTCAACATTCTGAAATACGAGTATAACAATGAAATAAAAACCAATCCATGAAGCAACCAAGAAGAATTTACATACCTATTGTACCAATACCAGCCAAAGTGATTCCTATCCAATCAATGACATTCATGACTTCCTTTAGGTAAAAATGGGAAAAGACAGAAAGAATAGCAAGTCCACAACCAGAAACTGGTTGGATGACAGATACCTGACAGAAACAGTCAAGATCACTTTGATGAAGAGTACACAAATGACACAAAATAAATTGCATTAACCAAATAGAAGTTCACAAACAAATAAAAGAGCTCAATTTTTACTTGAGTTTGGTAGAAGAAGAGGGCAAACGAATTCTTCAGATCATTCTCAACAAGAAGACTCTCAGTCTCTTTCTTTTTTTCTTTGCATGTATATGTTGAAAATGCAGTCTCAAAGTTTATATTGTTCAAAAATGTCAACCTACTATTTTCTTTTCCAAAAAAAAAAATTCCAATCAAGCACAATAATCTAAAAGAAATCGGGAACACAAATGAATTCACTCACGGGAGCTTGAGATAATGCTCTCAACATCAACAATGCACCACATATATCGATAAGAAAGCCAATGATCCAAGCTTTATTAGCAGCATATGCCCTTATCACCTGAGAAGTTACACACATAAAATAAATAAAAATACGCAACAACCCACTTCCTTCACATGCATAGTTCGGTTGCACGGATTCTAATAAGCAGAGAATTGAGAGAAATCCCATAAACCCAGAATCAAAAACCGAAAGATTGACAATGGGAATCAAGAATCAAAGCAACATGCATGCACTTGTTAGCATAAAGATCAATTCTTGAAATTGAAACAATAACAGAATTCCAAATTCAGGGCTCGAATTCTTTCCACGATCTTGAAAATTAAAAAATAAATAATATATTGTATTGGTTGTTAAATTGTTGAGCAATACAAAAGTGATAAAATGAAACAAAAAGAAAACCAAAGGAGGCAGAGAAAAGAAAGAAAAAGAAAGTGGGTAAAAGATGCATGCCTTTAGTTTGAAAGAGAGGGGAGGCAGAATGAGAGTGCCCTTCTTTTGAAGAACTTTGCCGATGTTATTACCGGCGGTGGCTGCCAGCGTTAAACAGATCGATTCCCACATTTCTTTTGCTCTCTCTCTCTCTCTCTCTCTCTCTCTGTAAAATTCTGAAAGGCAGGGAAGCTAAAAGATCTCTTCTTTTGCTGTTTTAAGGTGGTGCTGTCTAATAAATATTTGTTTTTCCTTTCCTTTTATGGTGGCTTTGAATTTTGATTTGTTTCGTTGTTTTCTTTACTTGACCTGCTGTTGTCTGTCTAGAAATGATTGTGGTAGTGGTAAATATTTTGTTTGAAATTATGACAGTGGTGGTAATTTAAAATATTTTTTATTATTAAAATAATTATTTTTAAAAGGTTATTTTTTATATTAGTATATTAAAAAAAATTAAAAATATAAAAAAATTATTTTAAATAAAAAAGAAATTTTTAAATTTAAAAAAACACAGTGCAATGTTGCAAACACATTTCACTGTTATCAAACTGGTGGATCAACCTGTCATTCAGCTGACCATTCAACCTGATATATTACTTGATTTTAGTTTCATCTCAAAATAATTAATTTCATAAATTCTATTCCATTTTTTTAATTTAGATTAAACAATGCTGCCTCTCCATCCAGGAATTGCCGGGTGTTTGCATACATACACATAATTTTTAATAACTTGGGATGCAATTCGATGAAATTAACTTTTAAAATATGTTAAGAGGTTAAAATGAGTTTTCCTAAAATAAATAAATGCTACACCTTTCGTTTCATTTTTGGATAGTGGCACGGAGCGAGCTAATTATTTTTATAAAATATATTAAAAAATTTAAAATTCAAGAATATTAGATTTGTTTATAAAAAAAAAATTAAAGATTCTTGAATCTGACTACAACTTCATATTCAATAATAATATTTATAACATTAATAATAATATATAATTTATTTAACCCAAGTTTATATATTTTTTAATCTATCAAAAACAATTATAGTTTTTCTTTCATAGTAATAATATTTTTTTCAAATATATTAATGATAATAATAATAATAATTTTTAAGTTTACCCTTGAAATCAAATCTATAGTTGTTTTTCAATATTAATTTTTTTCAAATTTATTAATTGTTATATTAATAATATTAATTATAATATAAATAATAATATTTTTAATATTAATAATAATATTAAACTTCACCAAATTTAAATGGATTTTCCTGCAACACCAGGTCCAAGAGTTTTAGACCCCTCATAAATGTCAGACACAGGCTTACCCCTTAAAAATCAAATCTATGTTTTTTTAATAATAATAAAATTTATTTCAAATTTAATAATATCAATAAATTTAATAATATTTATGATATTAATTAAACCTATGGCCTAAGTTTTTCTAGTTTTAATCCCTTCAAATAAAACTTATTGTTTTTCTTTGATAGTAATAATATTTTTCATCAAATTTAATTATAATAATAATAATAATAATAACAATAACAATAATAATTTTACCTTTCAAATCAAATCTATAGTTTTTTTTCAAAATTAATGATATATATTTTTAAAAAATTTGAATTATTATATTAATAATGTTAATTATAATACAAATAATAAAATTTATAATACAAATAATAATATTTTTAATATTGATAATATTAATTATAATAAAAATAACAATATTTCTAAGACAAATAATAATATTTTTAATATTAATAATAATAATAATAATAAACTTACTCAAGTTTAAGTGGATCTGGTTGTAATACCAGGTTCAAGAGCTTTGGATTCCTTTTCAATATCAGACCCAAAAGTCTTGGGTCTAATTGCAATCCAAATCCATTAGAGTTGGATTAGGATGCAAGATCTAATAATATTGGGTCCTGACACATACCCATTAGCCTAGGGTCTGGATGTCTGACCCAATTATCTTGGGTCAGGTAAGGCCACATGATCTAAAGGACTTGCTTTCCTACCACTACCAAGCAACTTAGATCTGGCATACCGTTCCAAATCCTAGAAACTTGGGTGTGAAATGGCATGTTAGACCCAAATTACTAATAATAATAATAATTTATTTTACCTTTCAAATCAAATCAAAAAAATTTTTATAGCAATAAATTTTATTTTAAATTTAATAATATTAATGAATTTAATAATATTTATGATATTAATAATAATATTAAACTTATGTATCCTAAGTTTATATAGTTTTTAATCCCTTTAAATAAAACTTGTTGTTTTTCTTCGATAATAATAATATTTTTTTAAAACTTTATTAATGATGATGATGATGATGATGATGATGATGATGATTTTATCTTCAAATCAAATTTAGGGTTGTTCTTTAAAATTAATGATATATTTTTAAAATTTTTTAATTATGATATTAATAATATTAATTATAATAAAATTTATAATACAAATAATAATATTTTAATATTGACTATATTAAGAATAATAAAAATAACAATATTTCTAAGACAAATAATAATATTTTTCATATTAATAATATTAATAATAAAAATAAAAATACAAATAAGAAAATTTATAATACAGATAATAATATTTTAATATTAAAAATATTAATTATAATAAAAATAACAATATTTATAATACAAATAATAATATTTATAATATTAATAATATTACTAATAATAAAATTAAAAATATTTTTAATACAAATAATAATATTTTAATAATAATAATAAACTTACCTAAGTTTAAGTAAGTCTAGCTGTAATATTAAGTCCAAGAGCTTTGAGCTCCTTTTAAATGCTAGACCCAAAAATCTTGGGTCAAGCTACAATCTGAACCCATTAGAGTTGAGAGAGGATACAAGATCAAAAAGCATTGGGTCCTGACGCGAACACATTAGCCTAGGATCTAGACATCTGACCTAACTATCATGGGCCAGGTAGGGTTGCATGACCTAAAAGACTTGTCCCCTTGCCACTTCCAAGTAACTTGGTATGACATGCATTTCCAGATCGTATGTTACACCCAAGTTAATAATAATAATAATAATAATAATAATAATAATTGATTTTACTTTTAAAATCAAATCTATATTTTTTTAATAGTAATAATATTTATAATAATATTTAACTTGTTTGTCAAAGTTCTTATATTTTTTAATCTTCTTAAAAACAATTTATGGTTTTTCTTCGATTGTAATAATAAGTTTTTAAAATTTAATAATGATAATAACAATAACAATAATAGTAATAATAATTCTTAATTTTATCCTTCAAATCAAATCCATTATTGTTTTACAATATTAATAATATTTTTACAAATTTATTCAATATTATATTAATAATATTAGTTATAATCAAAATAATAATATTTAAAATAAAAAAATTCAATTGTAATAATATTTATTTTAATTTTAATAATATTAATAAATTTAATAATATTTAATTTGTCTGTCCAAGTTCTTATATTTTTTTAATCTTCTAAAAACATTAAGGTTTTTCTTCAATGGTAATAATAATTGTTTTTTAAATTTATTAATACTAACAACAACAACAACAACAACAACAACAACAACAACAACAACAACAACAATTCTTAATTTTACCCTTCAAATCAAATCTATTATTGTGCTTCTAAAAACAGTTTCAGTTTTTTCTTCGATGGTAATAATAAGTTTTTAAAATTTACTAATGATAATAACAATAATAATAATAGTAATAATAATTCTTAATTTTACCCTTCAAATCAAATATATTGTTGTTTTTCAATATTAATAATATTTTTTACAAATTTATTAATTATTATATTAATAATATTAATTACAATCAAAATAATAATATTTATTTTTATTTTAATAATATTAATAATATTAATAATAATATTTAACTTGTTTGCCCAAGTTTTTATATTCTAAAAAAAAATTATGATTTTTCTTTGATGGTAATAATAATTTTTTAAAAAAATTTATAATAATAATAATAATAATTATTATTATTATTATTATTATTATTATTATAATTATTATAATTATTATTATTATTAATTTTACCCTTCAAATCAAATCAATTATTATTTTTCAATATTAATAATATTGTTTTACAAATTTATTAATTATTATAATAATAACAATATTTATTATAATAAAAATAATGGTATTTTTAATATTAATAATATTAATTATAATGAAAATCATAATATTTATAAAAGAAATAATAATATTTTTAATATTAATACTTTTAATTATAATAAAATTAATAATATTTATAATAGAAATAATGATATCTATCATTTTAATAATAAAATTAAACTTTTCTGGTCTAATTTTTTATAGTAATATTTTTTTAAAAAAAAATTATTAACGACAACGATAACAATAATAATAATAATAATTGTTATGATATTTTTTTTATTTTTCTTCTCTGTAGGGTTTGCAGACCCAGCTGCATGGGCTTGCAACCTTTAAGGGGTCTATAGATCCTAGACGTGGGTTAGAAGAGATTCAGGCGTGCGGGTCTGCATTGAGCGCGCGGTTCATGATTATAACTTATGTTAACAACAAATCAAGTTCTTTTCATAGCATAAGTGTCAGTTATACCATACAGTTAGGACTATGAAAGTGTCAAGTATTTGTTGTACCAATATTACACAACATAAATTTAGATTAACCATTTAACAAGCAAAGCATTAAGAGTGAATAAGATAACAAATACAAAACATGTTAGGATCAAACATTAAAGTCCATGTTGAGTTTATACTATACTTATTCTTACACCATTAGTGTAACCTTTTCACCTTGACATAATAAACTTAGCTAAACATCATTTAATGAAAGAGAGAAACATAAATAAATAAGATAAGAATATAAATGAGATATAAGTTAACTAAGTAAAGGAAATGAAATGAAAAGCATAAACAAGATATTAATATAAACAAAACTTAAGCATTACAAAAATATAAAAAGAGAGTAAGAACATGATCTTGATCTGAAAACCAAGATGCCTAATTGCATGGCAAATGCCTCTTTTTATAGGTAAAAATTCAAATTATTGATTTGATGACTAATTGTTGAGTGGGTGGTCACATCTTGACTTGGTGACAATCCTTATCTTCTTGTCTGCCAAAAACGTCATTTCTAACATCAGAATTTGAACAGATTTTTGCATAAAAGTTCTAGGAAATTGTCTCAGCTTTCCAACAAAAAAAGAATCGGTGCATTTGGACTTCTAGAACTCGAGATATGGGCTAAACATTGAACAGTGTCTGGGCTGCAGGACAGATTCTGACTTCTCCTTTGTTGCAAGACCTAGACTTCCAAACAGCAGAATTGAGTCTTTCACTCCCATGAATGTTTTAGGCCTATGTCTTAGCTTTCTAGCCATATAAACCAAATTAAAATCCAAAATCTACAGCATCAGATATGACCTAATGACTGAACAATGTTCTAGTTTGGACTGAACCAACATCTCTTTTCTAAGCTTAACCCTCTTTTTGTCTTCTCAATTTCAGTAGTTAAAATCATCAATCAATCATTTGATTTATGTGATAGGCCTACATTTAAGATGAACATTTACCATAAATTAAAGGTATCTTATAGTATCAGACTTGTTATTATAAAACATGCTTTAGTTAAGGAGTTATTGATACTTCAAGTGCAAAATGATGATATAAAACCTTGATAAAAATGCACTTTTAAGTACTAATTATGCTGGCTAGAGACTTGCTTACCTGGGTCTGTAGCCAGGCACGCAGGTTTGGCCCTAGCGCCAAGGGCATGGCAGCCTCAGCGACAGGTGTCTGCAGCCCTACCAAAATTTGAACTAACCGTTTTCTTCCAAACCATCACTTCCATGCTAAATGCATCCCATTGAAAAGATAACCTCACCCTCCCCCCGAAGTCTTTGTAATTTTTTGTAGCAAGGGCAGCTCTGTCATTATATTGCTCTAATTCACAGTGCTTTATGTGTAAACAGTAACATGGACACTTAACTTTTTTAGTATATTGTATAATAATTAGGGATTTGGTGAGGCTTGAGATCATATAAACCAGAAATCAATTAAAATGGGCTTGTTATTGACTTCCAATACAAAACAGATTATAAAATAAGAAAAACTACTTAGAGCCCTTTTAAGAACTCGACGATTTAAGACTTTTTAGGAGTTTTTGT
>Ga0325401_1007361_pt1 | contig 10686 bp, 5 predicted proteins | sample PopdelMetagenome_FD_205666 | JGI IMG/M metagenome (GOLD analysis project Ga0325401, IMG submission 205666) | Populus deltoides microbial communities from Bellville, Georgia, United States - Xylem-PdKOR-R2 | ecosystem: Host-associated > Plants > Phyllosphere > Stem > Wood/Secondary xylem | place...
ATTTCTTTAACATAAAAAAAACCAACAGTTGCTAATATGTTTTATACAAAAAAATAAAAATTATAATCATGAACTCAAAATATAATGCATATTAGATAATATCTTTTTTAAATATTGATACAGTGACATGTTAGATGATATATATTTTTTAAAATATTGTGACGATAACATATTAGGATCAACCTCAGTTAACTTATTAAATATACAACATAGGTAATAAGACTGTGATAACCTTGTAGAAAGTAGTTTAAAATAAATTATGAATGTTAATTACTAATTAACACAAAGTTGAAAGATAAAATAAAAAATTATAAAAATATAAAAAAAATAAACCTAAATCAACTTCAGTTAACCTGCTAAACTTGTGACCCGGGTCATGAGATTGAGATAACCCCCATAAAAATAAAATTAAAAAAAAATATAAACCCTATTTTCAACCAATTCGATGTTGAAAGATGAAATCGAAAAAAAAAAGATACGAAAACACAATCCAAATCAATTTAGGTTAACATATTAAACTCGTAACTTAGGTCATGAAACAAAGATAACTTCATAAAAAATAAATCATGAAAATCAATCTCCAACAAATCCATTATTGAAAGTTGATATAAAAAAAAAAACTAAATTCATGAGATTATGATGTCTCCATATAAAAAATAACCCAAGTCAACTTAGCCTAGTACGTTAGATTCATAGCTTAGGTCATGAGATAGAGATAAATTCATAAAAATCAAATTATATATATATATATATATATATATATATATGAAGCCTCACCTTTAACATATCTAGCATTGGAGGTTAAAATCGGGAAAAAAACTAAATCCTTGAAATTAGTATATAACTCAAAATAATGAAAATAATAAAAAAAAAATTACAAAGTAGACTTTCCAAAATAATCTAATATCAAAAGATATAATTGAAAAAAAAATAAAACAAAAAAAAATTGGGTTGGTGAAGTGTAAAACTTTATTTTATTGAAAAGTTTTTTTTTTTTTTTGTAAGTGTGGTTATAGTGATTTAGATACACTATTTAGTGTTTTATTAATTTTTTTATGGGATTTGACAAGAAAATCCCTATCCCTTAAATCCTACAATCTAGTTTTTACTTTGTTAATTTTCGTATCAGGTCCTTGATCTTTTTATTTTTCAATTTATTAATAATTTTATTCAGATTAATTCCATGCATATCTGTGCTTTTTATATTGATATTAATATAGTAATTTTATTTTTTACATAAAAAAACTATTGAGAAATCTTTTTGGTCAATGGAGAAGCTAGTTTTTATATGCATACAAATCGAAAGAAGACAACAAACAAAAAGGTGAAGGACTAGTCAGCTATTTTGATTTTTAAGTCTTTTTTTTTTTTTTGGGAATAGCATTAGGTATCCGGGTTAAGGTTGATTGATTTTGGGATGCACAGGCTTTTGACAAGGAGTTTCCCGCGGAGAAGAGGGATTAAAAATAACTATTATTTAATTGAAAAATAAAAAGATCAAGGATTTGATACCGAAATTAGCAAAATAGAAATTGGATTGTAGGATTTGATAGAAAGGAGGGATTTTCTTATCAAATCCCTGACTAAATCACTATAGTCACACTCGTAAAATATTATTTAATAAAGTAGTATTTTTTTTGTTTTTTTAGATTTTCTTCTTCAATTTTATTCTTTAACAACCTAATTTTTTTATTTAATTTTTTTTTAATTTTATCATTCAATATTATATTATTTTTGGGAATTATGCTTTGTAATTTTTTTTATTTTCTTTTTGTTGGGTCATATATTGGTTTCATGGATTTAGTTTTTTGTTTTTTTCAATTTGAAGCTCCAATGTTAAATATGTTGGAAGTTGAGCTTCATACTTTTTTTAAAAAAAAAAATACTCTTATGAATCTATCTCTATCTATGACCCAGGCTATAGGTTTAACAGAATAACCTAAGTTGACTTGAGTTGTTATTTTTCTATTTTTTTAATTGATTTTGTTTTATTTTATCCTTTAACATTGAGTTGTTTGAAAATTGGGGTTCGTATTTTTTTATTGGCTTTCTATGGGGTTGTTCTGATCTCATGACCCGATTAGCTAATTTGACGGGTTGACCCTGTTATTTTTCTAGGTTTGTTTTTAATTGAATATTTTTGTAATTGGGCTTCATAATTTTTTTTTATTTTTTTTCTATAGGGTTGCCTTGATCTCATGACCTTGATCACGGGGTTGGCAGGTTGATCTAGGTTGACTAGTTCATTTTTTCTGTCTTTTTTTAATTTTACCCTCTAATAATTCAATTTTTTTTTCAATTTCATCATTCAATATTAGGTTGTTTGGAAATTGAACTTTGCAAAAAAATTTAATTTGGTTTGTGTATAGGTATCACAATCTCATAAATTTAGAATTTTGTTTTTCAATATTAGATTGTTGGGAATTTAGCTTCGTATTTTTTTAATTTATTTTATGTGGAGTTATCACGGTCTCATGAATTTAGTTTGTTTTCTCAATTTCAACATTTAACATTAAACTTGTTAGAGATAAAACTTTGTTATTTTTTATGTGTTCTTATGAAACTATACTGTCTCATAACCCAGTTACATGTTTAACAGGTTAGCCCATATTAACTTGAGTTGTTTTTTTTTCTATCTTTTTTTAATCTATTTTTTTTTTATTTTTTCTCTCAACATTGGGTTAATTGAAAATTAAATTGTATAATTGTTTTAATTTTTTTTTTATGAAGTTATCAAATCTCTTGTGTGTTATTTGATCATAACATATATTAATATATGTTGTTTAGTGTCATTAATTTTGGATCTAGAATCTAAGATAAATCTTGTTTCATTAACAAGAGTTTTTTTCATCTTTTATTTGTTTGTTGTTTAGAGTGCACACACCATCTAAAAAACTTTTTTGTTGAAACATTTTAAAAAATTTACCCACTTGTTTTACTGATTTATAATTTATCAATTTAATTCATAATAAAATTGTTTTCATAATAGAATTAGCCTTTATTAAATTTATTTTTATACTTGAAGTATAATTAATTAAAATACTATATTAGATTTTGTTTGTGGACTTAAAACGAAGATATAGAAAAACTAATTATACTTAAAATAGGAAAATATTGAAAATGGAAAGACAGTAAATCTATTAAAGGATGCATTTTTATGGAAAAAAATAAAAAATGGTTATGGAAATCATTGAATGTATTATTTTTATGATATAAAAGGACTGAATTATTTAATTAAATTTATATTATGTAAAGATGTATGTGTGTATAAATGTATGTTATTGCATTTTCAGATATTATTTTTAAAAAAAATTGCATTCCATTAACTCCTCTTTCATTAGCCATTATTAGAAAAAAGAATAGTATTTCTCTAATAGTTTAATATTAGAATATAATGTATACAATCAATTTATATAATTTTGTTTAATATACTATTTTATTTTTCAAAATAATTTTGTTATTACTATGTGTAAATTTATTTATTATCCCGAACCTATGTGAATATAAACACGTTAAACATAGAAGAAATAACATAAATTAGATAATTCCACACACTACACTGAGGTCGAACCTAAAACCTCATGATTATACTTCTTATCCAACTCGAGTTTTAAATTAAATTGTATAGGATTGCCCCAGTGTAACTTGGTCAACTCAGCAAATTAAAAAAAAACTTAAACGATTGCTAAAAATATAGGTTGACTTTAAAAATGTTTTGCAAGGTGACATATATTTAAAAAAAAATTGAGATGATGACACATTTGATCAATATAGGTTAAATTGTCAAACCCATGATCTGGATTATGAATTCTATTGAGTTTAATAACTTTGTTTATTTAAGTATATGATAAAAAATAAATGTTTGCAAAATCGAGCAATAACTCAATACCAAGATTTTTTTAGGCCATGATAACCTTATAGAAAATAAATGGAAATAAATCATGAAGTCTAATTCTCAATAATTATATTTTTTTAAATTATTTTTTATTTAATAACATGATAAGAAAATAGACACAAAAAAAACTGAGCACCAACCCAATGCCAATATATTTTTCTAAGATCATGATACCCTATAAAAAAGTTAATTAAAATAAATCATGAAACTCAATTCATAATAATAATAATATTTTTAACTATTTTTTATTTAACAATATAAAAACTAATGGAGTATAGAATACAATATTTATAGTATTAAATAGGCCTTCAATTATATTATTTTGAGCTCTTTTTGTAGACATTGAAGTTATTTATTACATCTTATTAATATTTGTCTTCTAGGTCAATGAAGATTTTCTAATTGAATGTGTTTACATTACATGGTGTAATTTTTTTTTTAACTATATATGATTAATTTAAATTTTTCTTTAATAGAGAAAGTTTATGTCTATTTTAAGTTTTTTAACAGAGAAAATTGATGATATGAGTTAGAGTTGAGTCATGGATATCCAATAAATATCCAAAATCTGATTAGGTTCAAGTTTTAAAATCCATATTTGATTGAGTTTTGAGTCAAATATAAAAAGTAGTTTTACATTCGAGTTTGGGTATGGATAATACAAAACCCAATTGTGAATATCTATTACCATCCCTAATATGACATTGTAGATTGTGCCTTACTAGGGTGTGTTTGGTTTAGCTTTTGTGGTTGAGGTTGTGGTTGGGTACAACCCAATTATACACAAAACTCAACCACAAAAGCTAATATTTTTTTGTTTTTTGTAGTTTTTTAGTGAGTTCCACACTCAAATCTCAACTTCCACCTCTGAAACAAACACCCTTTAAAAGGATGAAAGTTCTAAAACATACAATTTAATATCTGGGCACAACATTGAAATCTAAAACAATTTTCGAAAAGATATTAATGATTGCTAGGTAGCTAGCCCACGCTTTACTACAAGTAGGATGAAAGTTCTTTTTGAATGAAAAAAAAAATTGCAAGCATCGCTAACGTCTTCTAATTGCAAGTAAAATTTTAATTTTAATGTACAAAATATTTTGTTTTCAAATATCAAAGCTACAACGTTTTTAATTAACCGAGGTCAACCTGTTAAATTTACAATTTAGATCATGGACTTGATTGATAAAATAATATATATTTTTTAAATAATTTTTATTTAATTATATAATAATAAAAATATACGTTATTATCATAAAAGTAAAAAGATATTTTTTTTAAATAATGATGGGCTATAAGAAAAAACTTGCTAATATTATTGAAAGAATGATATAATCTTATTTGAAAATAAAGTGAAAATTAAATGGAATTTCATAAAATAATATCTAAAATATATTCTTAATTAATTTAAAATTTTAATATATTTATAATATTTTAAATAAATTAAATTAAAACACAAATCAAAATACAAAAATAGATTAAGCACCCAAACTTGAGTAACCCAATATACTTGACCCTTATAAAAACCTTAGATGTGTGGGCTTATAAGGCCAGGTCTATATGTTTAACTTTAATTGAAAAGCCTAGGCTAATGCCTAGTTTTTTTTATTACTTTTCTTTTCTCGAAGAGTACTCTTTTTTGTTTTTATGAGAGATGGTCACTTGTAGTGTCAGATGATCCATCACCTATTGCTAGTGATATGAAAATTGAGATCCAAGTTTTTGGACGTTCAAAATCTAATTTTCAACTTTGTTTTATTTGAAAATACATAAAAAATATTGTAAACCTTTTATAAACCACTTACCAATCTCGAAACTCCCCAAAATTACTCTAAAAACCAAAAATCAAATGAATTATAAAAATTTAAACAAGTCATGATTTACTTTTTCTAGGATGTTAATAGAAAAAAAAAATTCTATTATCAAACTCCTCTTATTATATGGAACTCAATGATACTATGATTGACTGAATTGCCGAAATATAACCAACCAATTGTCCTTTGTCATTTTCCAACGACTCCTCTCAAACCTAGGGAGTGATATGTAGAAGAAATTGAAGCTTTGAACCAAAACAAATAATTTTCAAACTAAAAGAACCAAAAAAGAAGTTGGACAAAATCATATGGGAAAAAAAATATATGACAAAGGTGCTTTTTAAATAGTTAATAGGTTCTTTGGAATAAATTTTTACTATAATTGAATTCAATTACAGTGTTTAATTCTTGAATTCACACATTTAAAAAACATAAAATTCAATTTATTTTGGTTTCTTACTACATTCATCTTATTTCTCCAAATATCTTTAAAAACAAAGCTAGATGAATATTTTTTTAAAATAGTTTTAACATTAAATTTCTTGAATTCACATGTTTAAAACACATAAAATTCAATTTATTTTGGTTTCTATATTACCCTCATTGCATTCATCTTATTTCTCCAAATATCTTTAAAAACAAAGCTAGATGAATATTTTTTTTAAAATAGTTTTAACATTAAATTTCTATGCTATAGAATTGTAAATCAAAGGAGTTTGATATTTGATTTACTTTTATACATTTTTTAAGATTGAATTTCAAATTCAATTCTTAATACTCACAAAAATTTCAAACATAAAATTTCATTAAAACTTCTGTATTTCATTAAAACTTCTGTATTGAACGACAAGGTAATCAAAACAAAGTCCCAGGTCCAAATCCTAAATAAAATAGTGTACAAGGATAAATTTTTTTTTAAAAAAAGTTCAATGCCTAAATAAAAAAAAAGCTTTAAAGACTAAAAGAGGACAAAATATGATGCACAGTAAAAGCAACCAATCTTTTAGGTTTCTTTTTATTAAAAGAAATGCATTAAATATTAATTGGATACAATGGAAGTACACCTTAACAAAATCTAAAGCACCAACACTCTTCCAATACAAAATTAGATACATAGAAAAGCTCGTATTCTGAGTTGCTAAATTTGAACAGGATTCTTTATCGCAAAATATTATTTCCAATTACGTTCACCATTCCATCAATTTCCTATAGCATCCATTCCCTTTCATGTAAATGATAATTAGCAGAGCAGTTAATTAACCAAGTTGCTCCACAGATTTAGTACTGTTGACAAAAGTAGCACTTTTATTCAACCCCTGGAGTAAAAGAATCCGCACGGCTTCTATGCCTTGTTGAAACATAAAATCCAACTGAAAAAAGAAAAGAAATCGATTGAATGATGAAAATCCATTCTCCAATTCTATTCAGTATCTCTTCTGAGTAAATGTAAAAAGTTTACATACCTCTTCATGTTCTTGTTTAGTGAAAGGGCGGAGAACAAAGTTAGCAGTATCCATTTTTCCAGGAGGCCGTCCAATGCCTAGAATGATTTCGCAAACACATAGCTATAACAAATCTAGAAAGGAGATTGCTAAGTATAATTATGGTGCTTTTGGAAACACAACTTACCAATTCTTAAACGAGGAAAATCACGGTTTCCTTTGAAGTGATTAATAACACTCTTCATCCTGAAGGAACAAGAAAATTAGTCAGCCATACAATGTACAAGAGCTAATTACGATAAATTCTTCGTTGTACTTTAATACAAGAGTTAATTACGAGGAATTCTTTGTACTTCAATGGAGAACAGCAATATTTTTCAGAGTGTACAATGGCCCTCAACATTGGACATTCAAAAATGAAATTTTCCTTTTTGCAACAAAGTTTTAAAAATAGCCATAACAAAGGATAGATTATACAACAATGAAGTTCCAAATTATATCACAAACATAAAAACAAGTTCCAAATGTTTATTCTGATAAGATATAAGAGGGATTATGATTCAAAACATTGTATCTATGTCCTCTCCAAGATCCAATCAGACACCAAAACCACAAAAGGCAAACAATGCATGCACTAAAGTAGGCTCAGCCATGGGACCCTTTTACTTGAAGCTCAGATCAGAGTAAACTACAGCCCAAAATCAGGATAGAATTAGTACAGCACTAAGGGCACGCAACAACAAGAAGAAGAAGATACCCATTATGTCCTCCATGTCCACCTTTCGGCAATAGTCTCAATTTGGCAAAGGGCAGATCTAGGTCATCATAAATCTGAAACAATAGAATAACTGACTCTTAGTACGGTGGACATAATTGTTTCTTAAGTTAAAGAGTAGAGGGAGATCAAATATCACTATTTTACCAAAAGTACTTGCTTCAAAGGAATCTTGTAATATGATACAATGGCTCCAACCTACAAATGGCATTGGAAAATCAACCTATCAATGCCAGAACTCTAGACACATTAGATAGAGGAGAATATCTTGACTGCAAATATAAGAAGAGGTCCTCTTCAAAGAGCTTACTTACAGACTCACCACTTGCATTCATAAAAGTCTGGGGCTTGGCAAACATCACTGGAACATTTCCAATAAATCCTGGAACACAGAACTATTATCATAATGATTGTAAATAAGAAAACTAAAATCCAGAAAAGATAAAATTCCATTATCTCATCTACCTCTCACTGCCATAGTTCCTAAAAGATAATTCAATTTTATGTGTCTTAATTTGTACCCTTCAATCGTATTGTTAATTTGCATGCCAAGCACCCATTCCATAACAACCATAAGCAAATAATGTTTGAGACAGTACCAAGTAGTTACCAAAGTATAATTTGAAGACCCAATAAAAAATTCAACGAGACAATGATTTCAAAAGAAGGATAAAAATCTGAACTTGTTTCAATTAATTCAATGTAGAATTGAGTTGAATACAAAAAGGTGTAAATAACCGACCTTTACCAAAGAGGGCTTTAAAAGAAACACCAGATATAGATATGCCCTCAGCATCAGCCAAAGCATCCACCATCTGAAATCCCACCTGTAAAACAACACCACCCCAACAGACAATAACAAACAAAAACATTATTATCTTCTTCTACTTGCAGTAATCAAATTTGCAATTTAAAAATTTTTGAACTAAAATTTTGGGAAAAAACCCTTATTCATACAACATGAAAACGACGACAAAAGAAGAAGAAAGAGTTAAAATGAACAGACGTTATGGCGAGTGGAGTGGTATTTTTTGCCAGGATTGCCGAGGCCAACAATGAGCCAAGGGTGCTGTTGTTTTGGCTTGGCCGCTGCAACTGCATCACTGGAATCCTCTGTGGTGGTGGAGATGGATGCTGAAGAAGAAGAGGAAGAGAGAATTGGGAAATGGTGAGGAAACATGTTGGTTTTTAATAATTGACCAAACCAAGATGGTTTGTTGTAATAATTCTTTGGAAACCCTAAGGTGGCAACTGATGATGATGTTACTACCACTGCTGTACTACCTAGTTTCATGCTTCTCTCTCTCTCTCTCTCTCATAAAAAAGAAGAAACACTAATGGTTCTTTAGGGTTTTGAATCTGAGGAGAGGAAGGAGACGGCACTGCTTTTCCTTCTATTAGTATTGAGGGCACTTGGGGGAAAATATGCAAGAGAGGAAAGATGAAGTTGGGAAATTTTATTTGTGACAGAAAAATGGATTCCGAACCCGAGTTTTTTTTTTTTTTTGTCACAATACTCCCACTACACCACAATTACTTCAATGATAGAAATTTCTTCAAAACATTTATAGATAATATATCATGTGAACGATTTTTTTTAATGAAAATTAGCATGATTTTTTTAAAAATATTTGCAAAATAACAGACTTTGAAAGAAAAAAAATAGGTGAAATAACACAGTTTATACCATAGTTATCATACCTGATTTGGGGGTTGACCCGACTAAGAAACCATGTACCGGGTTACATGGGTTGACCCAGGTCCACATGGAAAAATTAAAAAAAAATATTTAAAATTTTAATATTTCTTATGAAAAAAATTAAGAAACAAGTTATGTGAATATAAGCTATACGTGTTATAAATAATGAAGTTTAAAAGATTATTTCAAAAAGTATTTTATTATACATTAAAAAAATATTATGATAATATGTTATCCTTTTAAGTTGAAGTATTTAAAACAAAAATATTTTTTATCCTACATTGAAAAAACATAACTTTTTTCTTGTGAACATAGAACATATATACTAAAGGGCTTCAAATCCCACATTGAAAAAATAATTTTTTTCTTGTAAGCATATAGTATATTATATTAAATGACTTCAAATCCCACATTGAAAAAATAAAACATTCTTCTAGTATTTATATAATGAAATTTGAAAAAGGTTAATAATCAACTAAAAAATATATAAAAAAGGATCTCTGATTAGGAGAAAAAACACATTTGAAAAAAAGAAAGTCTTAACCCAATTTTGTCGAGTTGCCTGGGTTACGGTTCAACCTGGTGGGTCAACCGGGTTTTACTGAGTTTTTGCTCATCCTGATTTTTTTGCCTTACTCGGACCTGTACAGTCATCAGGTCGACCGAGTCCTGGGTCGACTTGCCAGGCCGGTCCATGTTTAATAACTATAATTTGTACATATTATGATTGTGAAACACGATATTCAAACCTTTCACTATTTAAAAATCTTACATTTCAAAAAAAAGAAGTGAAATAGATTACATATGAGGGGAAAGGAGAAAAGAGAGGAAAAAAAATAAAAAAAATGATTTTATAGGCACTTTACAACTTTAATTACGACATCACTAGTACTATCAAAAAATCTTAAAAAGATGAATCTAACGACTTCAATAAAAGATATCAGTGTTACCCTTGTATGCCACACTTGCTGCCAAAAACAAGTGAGCCAACCACCACTTTTGGGTGGTAAGTGTGGCACACTTGAATTATCATTGATAATTTTTCTTGATATTGTTAAATT
>Ga0325401_1007362_pt1 | contig 10685 bp, 9 predicted proteins | sample PopdelMetagenome_FD_205666 | JGI IMG/M metagenome (GOLD analysis project Ga0325401, IMG submission 205666) | Populus deltoides microbial communities from Bellville, Georgia, United States - Xylem-PdKOR-R2 | ecosystem: Host-associated > Plants > Phyllosphere > Stem > Wood/Secondary xylem | place...
TTTGAAATTTTCCACCTAGAGGCTGCCTTTGCCATCATTTGCCTGCATTTTACAATTTACATCCCATTGATATTTATTTTATTGATGAAACACAGAGTTTCATCAACCACTTGATTTGGAATTTTTAGTTTTTCTTAGTTTTTTTTAAAAAACATTTAAAAACATAATTTTTATTACAGTGCATTTTATATATGTATTTTAACTTATTTTTATTTAAACAAATTACATTAAAATTTTTAATTTTTTTAATAATCTTAATGTATTGATGATAAAAATAAAAAAATATATAAAAATCATCATTTTAATTAAGAAAATATTTTAGAAAAAACACATTGCATAATTACCAAATACAAAGGGTATTTTGCGTTTTATGAAAAAAAAAAAAAAAAAACAAAGCATTTTGAACAATGCGAAGGACATGCCTTTTGCCCCCTTTGTCATTTGGGCGTGGCTTACTTTCAAAAGAGGCCATGTTTGGATGTATTACATAAGCATGCCTTTTGCTCCCATTGTTATTTGGGAGTGGTTTCCTTTCAAAAGAGGATGCAAAGAGCTATGTTTGGTTGTTTAAGAGCATTTTATATGCTTTTTCATAATTTCCCGGGGGGAGGGGGGGTTGGTGTTGGGGTTAGAGAAAATGACATGCAAAAATTGAGACAGATGAAGAGAATACATACATACATACATATATATATATATATTACTTTAATAATTCAGATGAAATTTGCTCATGTCTAAAATAAGAATTTTAATAAAATAAAGAATTAATTAATACAAAAAATCCAATAGATTGAATCGTGACGACTTTAAAAAATACAAATGAGATTTTTTTGATATGTGAAAAAACCTGTTTGGCTTAAATATCAAAATAAAAAGAGATGAAAATAAAGAGATAATCCTATAAAAAATCTTAGCTTAGCTTCATACTAATTGTTGGCCAGGGAATTTTATAAATTCAAATTTTTTGTCCTCATTATTTTTTTTTTATTGGAGTTATTTTTATAAAAATTTAACCTTTCAATAAAAAAAATTATTATTATTTTTTAATTTCTTAGTTTTGTCATTGGCTCTTTTACAAAAAATTTATTTCTTTTTAGTTTAGTCCTTTAATTACAATTTAATTCTTATTCTTTTAATTGTTAATTTGTTTCTCTTGAATTTTTTATAAAAATTTTATTAGTCTTTAATTTTATTATTCAGTTCAAATTTATAATATGTTATGAAAATAATTTTACCAGTAAATAACTAGTAGCATTAATAATAATAAAAAAAACGTTTGTGCATTCAAGCTCACCTAAGATTCAGTCCAGGTTTCCCAATAAGATTATTTAGAATACGGCCAGTCAGATTATTGTTCTGTAAAAACCTGAAAAACAAAGGACTGTGGAGCAAGTAGAGAATAGGACGAGCAAGTAGAGAATCCCTTTCAGTTCCCTCAATGTATAGCCGAAAAACAACAAATTAACATGATAAAACGAAAGGATTACGAATTAAACATGATGTGGCAAGCAGCAACAAAGGACAAAAGTTCAAAGTCTAAAAACGAAAGGGATTACAAAGTGGTAAGCACCAGAGGACAAAAGTTCAAAGTCACAAAAAAACTTTAGAGTGTAGATACAATTTTCATGTCCTGTATTTTACTGGTTTTATAGTCTTTACGACGATGATTAAAAAAAAAAAAAACGCCTGAAATTAAGGTAGAAATGTAACCATTACGAAATTCATTTGGAAGTGTACCTTGGAGTCTTGGAAATATATGAACATGTAATCAAGCCTCTATTTATACTTCACTTGCTACTTATGCACCACCATCTCCATATATATTCACAAACCCTATACTCACTGTTTTCTAATATTTGGTAATGTTATCAATACTATCTATTTCTAATCTTACTTCGAACATTACTCATTGTTTTCTAATTATTCCTTTTTGTAGTTTTGAGTTATGAATGATGCCAAGTTCTCCCCCCCTCCAGCTGCACAGTACTCGGTCAGCGGAGGCTACTCCTTAGCTGCTAAAGGAGGAGCTGGTCTCATCCTGCTCCTCCTTGCTATCTTAATTTATATACTCCTGAGAGGCCGCTGCAGCTGTACAACTGAGTGTAATGGTGGTGGTGATTCTAAGCAGGCCAGTGGAGGGTCTTCGAAAGCCATGCACTTCATTGCTGGGGAATAAGTAGGTACCATGTAATAAGAAGTTAAAGCTGCTTAAGATTCATATAATGAGATTCTCAAAATTTCCCAATATTGTTTTCGTATGAATTACAGGTCGTCTTCTTCGTCAAGGTAGCCATCCATGAAGTACTCGGGCGCCTCGACTGTTGGTTTTTGGTTTATGTCGTACTGTAATATTGCTGCAAATAAATATTTGGTCTGCTTTCTCATTCGAGATCAGACCATTTTAATTTGTACTTTATATGTGTGCGTGCGTGTGTGTGTGTGTGTGTGTGTGTTGGTGTGAATTTTGTATTGGAGTTAGACTATATAATATGCAAAGATGCGCCTGTGGTTGGTGCTGTGTGCCATGTTATGTTATTCTCTGTTTTATTTGGTGGAACGGTGGTGCAGGGTGTTCCTTTTGTTTTGGGGGTTGTTTGGGGAAAAGGAAATGAGAAAAAGGGAGGTGGGGAGGAGGATTCTATTGGATTGTTGTTCTACTGAATCAGTGATGGAATATACTTTAGTCCCTATATTTTATCAAAACTAATAAGTTAGTCCCTACTGCATCAAAGATATTTAAATTGTCCTTTGACTTGATCATGTTTAGTTTAGTAACTTTTTTCCCCAAAAACACCTCCTTTTCTAATTAAATCTCCCATATTACCCAAGTATCCTTCCTTTCTTCCTCTTTTTTTTTTTTTTTCTAAAAACAAATCAACAAACATAGAACGAGATTACAAAAGGACGCAATGAACGAGGGATTAAATAATATAATTTTTGAAAATATAAAGATTTATTGTTTTCAGATTTTGATATATTTATATTAAAAATATATTTTTAAATAAAAAATATTTTAAAAAATAACAATTAACCTATAATTACAATCAAGAAGACTAATTAATTAGTTTCATTAAGTTATAGTTAGAATTAAGTGTTTGTTGAGCAACGGCTCTGTTTGTTTTTCTTCTCACTCTTCTCTGTTTTTCATTCTCTTCTTTGCTTCTTCTTTTTTTTTTTTCTTTTGGTCTTCCCCCTCTCTTATCCTTTCTCTCTTCTCTTCTCCTTCTTTTTTTTTGCTCTCTCTTTCCCTGTTTTTATAGGCAAAAAACAGGGGAGAGAGAGACGGGGGCGGCCACTATGCTGTCGCCCCTCCAACACGTGGAAAGCTTTGGGCAAGTGGGGGTGGTGTCGGTGTCTTTTTGAAAAAGAGTCAACGTCTTTTTGAAGGGGAAGACGGTGGAAAACAGAGGAAGAAAAATCTTCTTCTTCCACTGCTTCGCACATCCAGGGGAAGAAGAAGACCTACAGTGCCGTTCAAAAGGGCATCGTTTCAGGCTTTTTTTTTTTTAATGAACAGTGTAGGAAACGACATCGTTTTAGACAAAACTCATCGTTTCATTTAAAAGGAAAAGGTGACAAAAAAGCATGTCAGAGTTCACATCGGTCTTTAATTTGTGATTTGTTCAATCGAGTCCTCAATTGCAATTTTGATTGAAAAATCAATGCAATTGCATCCCTGCCAAAAATCAAACAGCAGCCCTAAAGTTGGCTGCCTTTTTCACTTTGGTTCTTAGTCTTGAATTTATGCAATTTGACCCTTAATTGATCAATAAACTTCTAATTTCTTCAATTTGACCCCTGATTCGGTTTAATTATAGCCTCTATATTTATGCGTGTTTTTTATTTTAGTCCTTGGTTTCAAATTTCTTCAACTAAGTCCCTAGTTGGCCATCAAACTTCAATATTAATGCAATTAAGCCCCTGATTTGATCAAATTAACTCTTAAAAATAATAATTTGACTTCAGAACTTTAATTTCTTCCAATTAAAGCTTAAATTGGCTTCAAAATCAATTTTTCTTGCAATCAAACCCTCCATAAATTCAATTAAACCTTGAATAAAATTTAATTGAATTCATAAACATCTGATTTTGGACTTTTCTTCCTTAAGTAATTGTCAGTAAAGTTGTTTCTTTTTTTCTTCAAATCCAAAGACTTTACTTTATGGGTAGGTTATCGATTCAACATTGGATAGGAATGGGTGAAATACCCATTTTTTTTTTAAAATGTTCAAATCCTTTTTCCACGTGAGTGTTCTATACCGAAAACAATTTCCAACTATTTATCTTGAATCCTTTTATGTATATATTAACATACTAGTAGAAAGAGTAACCTGCTCTGTCTGGACTTCAAACAGTTTAGCTTTAACCATGTTAATGGTCCCACATTACTGGTTGATAGAGAATCAAAATCTATTTACCAATAAATCACGAAATGCTATGGTTCTTAAAGATGATTTCTTAATTTATTCAGGAGTAATTTGCAGGATTATGCACCTTTTCTTTTCTAGTTAAATTTCCTAGTTTAAACAAAAATAAAAGTGCAGCTGGTTCAATCCAGCCTATTATTAAAATAAACAACTTGCACACACTCCCCTTCCAAAAAAAAAAGTACTACCAGTTCCTATAGAACCTATCACTAAAATACCACTCGAGGGGGATAAGGCTAAGCAGAGTGAAAAGGGTTTCCCAATAAATTTTTTTTGTCAACAGGACTCTTATCAATAAACAAAATACTATCAAATTTTAATATTTGTAATTTTGAATCTCCTCAACTAATTTTTAATTATTTTTAGGGCACACAAGCATTCTCTTTTCACTGTTATATTTTTTAATAATATTTTTGATTTTTTTGTATTTTTTGAATAGAGAAAAAATATAAATCAGAAAATAATCTAAAAATAAATTATGACAAAACTAATAAAAAAAAAATATAGATAAAATATTGACTTGGCTACAGCAACCGAAGCTTTTTATGATGACATCCACCCCCGGCTTTTACGTTGCATCCACCCCTGGCTGTGAAGGCTGTTAATATAATATAATATAAAATTATAATATTATAATCAACCGGTTCTATTTAACGATGACAGAACTCCTCCTGCTCGTATCCCCTCCAGTGTTTCTTCCTCATATTTGGTGATGTTACCAATACTATCTCTTTCTAATTTCACTTGAGACATTACTGCTTTTATTTTCTTCTAATTAATCATTCCTTTTTGTAGTTAGTTTTAAGCCATGGATGGCTACACCCTGCACCCCCCTGCACAAGACTCGGCCACCGGAGGGTACTCCTCAGCAGCTAAAGGAGGAGTTGCTGGTGTCCTCATCATGCTCCTTCTCGCTGTCGTAGTTTATGTATTCTTCAAGTGCCGAAAGTGCTCCGTAAAATTTGAGGTGGACGTTGAAATGCCAGAAAGGAGCGTCCATGGTGGAGGTGGACGTTGAAATGCATAAAGGAGCGTCCATGCTGGGAAATAAGGAGGTAGCATGTAATAAAAAGTTGAAGCTGATTACGATTCATACAATGAGATTCTTCTAATCATTCAATATTAATGTTTTCGTATTAATTGCAGGTCTGCTTCTTCGCCGAGGTAGCAATCCATTCAGTACTCGGGCGCCTCAACAGTTGCTTTTTAGTTATATCTACTGTATTATTTCAGATAAATATTTGGTCTGTTTTCTCTTAACAAAAAACTCAAGATCAGACCATTTTAATTTGTACTTTATATATAAATAAACTATGGTGTGAATTTTGTTTTGGAGTTAAAAATCTTCAATTAAAATCGTCAAAGCAGATAATGAATTTTGGGTTTTTTCCCTTAATTCTTTTTTTTTTTTTTGTACTTTACTTGGAGTGGGTTTTTTTTTTATTATCAATTTACTGCGTTGTCACTGTAATAAATCAGTCTGGACATGCTGGTAATTTTCTTATCTGCTTGGGCCCGCTTTTGGATCTTCCTATTTATCACCGTCTCTTTTTAACAAAAAGAAAGTCGTCCATAAAACAATCACTCGCCACAGCAGTCACAGCCAAACTCTTTGTTAAATCGATTGCAGATATGTCAAACCCAGGGCGTTCCGGTGCGTTGAGTGTTGGACCGGTGCCAACTCCACCTCCTCTGCGCGTTGATGACGGCGGTTTTTCTCGCCGCTATCCAGTCTTTCTGCCTTCTGTTGCTTTTGCTTTTGTGTTCGCGCGCCTTCAGCCGCTGGTGGAGTTACTAGCGGCGTGGTCCTGGACGGTTGCGTTGATTGTCGTGATCGCTTGAGTCTGTAGGATTTTTCGCTTTTCTGCTTTTTTTTTTTGGCTCCTGGCAGCTGGATTGTTTCCTTGTTGACGGCTATGCCGTGGTTTGGTGGTTTTATTGGTAACTGGTTCATTGGTTGTGTTTTTTTTTTTTTTCTTTCTCGAGAGAGAAGTGAGAATTGCTAGGGGAGATGGGTTGCGGTGGTGGTCCGTGGGTTTCAGTGTGTTAAGTGTGGGATCGGTGCCCACTCCATCTCCCCTGCGTGTTGATGAGGGCGGTTTTTCTCGTCTCTATCCAACGAGGGATGTCCAGTCTTTTTGCCTCCCGTTGCTTTTGCTTTTATTTTGGCGCGACTTCGCCGTTGGTGGAGTTACTGGCGGCGTGGACCTGGACTGTTGCGTTGACTTCCGTGATCGCTTCAGTCTGTCGGAGTTGTCGCTTTTCGTGTTTTTCTGCCCTCTCCTGGCAGCTGGATCGTTTCGTTGTTGACGGCTATGCCGTGGTTTGGTGGTTTTATTGGTAACTGGTTCATTGGTTGTGTTTTTTTTTTTTTCTCTCTCGAGAGAAGTGAGAATTGCTAGGGGAGATGGGTTGCGGTGGTGGTCCGTGGGTTTCAGTGCGTTAAGTGTGGGATCGGTGCCAACTCTATATATCTCCCCTGCGTGTTGATGATGGCGGTTTTTCTCGTCTCTATCCAACGAGGGATGTCCAGTCTTTTTGCCTTCCGTTGCTTTCCCTTTTGTTTTCGCGCGACTTTCGCCGTTGGTGGAGTTACTGGCGGCGTGGACCTGGACTGTTGCGTTGGCTTCCGTGATCGCTTGAGTCTGTAGGAGTTGTTGCTTTTCGTGTTCTCCCCCCCCCCCCGCCCGCCCGGCGGCTGGATCGTTTCGTTGTTATCGGCTATACCATGGTTTGGTGGTTATGTTGGTAACTGGTTCAATGGCTATATTGGTGTTGGGCGTGCCATGGCGGAATTGCGCTGGGCAATTGGGTTTTTTTTTTTTTAGAGGGAGATGAGAATTGCTAGGGGAGATGGGTTGCGGTGGTGGTCCGTGGGTTTTGGCTTTGTTGAGTACAGAGGCATTAATCTTCTATTACAAAGAAAAACAATAGCAACCGCGACCTGGAGGAAGGGAGAGACAGAAGGAGATTAAAATTATCGACCTTGACTGGTAATTTTCTTTGATTTTCTTAAATGGATCTTTGAATTAATTGTTTATTATTACCTATATAGTTCCTCCCCAGTGGAGGAGTGTTGCAGTGATGGGGCATGCTAATTTCTATGTTTTAATAACTGATTGGTTGAATGAAATGAATTGGCAGACTATGGAAAGGTTTGCCATTCTCGCAGGTCTAACGACCATTTCAAAGCTCAATCCAGGATTGTTCGAGGTAAATGGAGCAGGACATGGGAATCGAAGCATTGGAAGCCATGCTTATGGATGATGAATTTAGAGGTGCTCCTCCCTTTCTTTGTTTTTGATTTCTTCAAAGTAAACAAACCAATGATATGCAATGCCAGAAATTCATTCTAGGGAGAGTGGCCTTCATACTTCTAACCATCTCTTCAAGATATCAATATCTCCACAGGTTAGGCTGGCTGGCTGTTCATCATGGTGCTGTGTTTTTTCTGTTCCCTGGAGTTTGGCCATGTTCTTATGCTATGCTTCTTTTGTTGTGCTGTTTTGGATTCTTAGCTCGATCAGTTTTCTTTTAAGTGGGAAAAAGAGGTGAACAGGGAGCTGTGAGTTCTATCTAGATCTATATATGGTATTCTGTGTATGCTCATTCTCCCTAAATTATTATTTTTTCTGCTAAAGTTTGCCATGGAAATCGATTCCAACATGGCATCATAATTGATAGCAGCCAGCAATACTTTGACCTCTAACAAGTTTTATTTTCTAACAAAGTCGATAATTTTGTCATTTAAGTTTAAAAGTTTCAATCTTTTTTAATTGGTTAAGCTGTCATCGTGATTGCCTTATAATTATGTTCCCTATAAGCCTTCAGGCTATTCTGTGGCTTTTTTTTTTTTTTTTGCCAACGGAAAAGATAGCAAACGTGATCTGTGGCTGCTGTTGCACTAGGGCATCCATTCCTTTTCTTTTCTTTCTGAGATTTAGTTGGTTGATGGAGATTGCAGGTGCAGGCACTTCTTCTATGTTCAAGATAGATCACAACTTTTTTGCCCCCAGGAACTATCTTCCCTTGCTCCTGTCATTTATCACTATGAATGACCTTAACTATCTTTTGCAGGGAAACTGAAGCTGCTGGAGGACTGCACTGCCACTCCAGATCCAGATTGTGGATGCAGCCGTGGTCTTCATCAACTTTTTGACAGCTACTGTTATGGTGACGGATCAAACCACTTAATTTTTGTGACAAGGACCAAGTAGGTTTACTTTGGATCCAGACAACCTTTTGGTTTTTCTGTGTATGAGACATGTAATTGCTTTAAAGGATCTGAAGCAACTCATAAAACTGATATGTTGCTTCGCTTTCCAACCTTGCTCATGTTCTATGAAATAAAAAAGCTTTTTGATTTTGCTGCGTTCTTAGTTAAACATGGAATTAATACCCGCAGTGGAGCGCCGGCAGAAAATCTAGTTAGATGCTGCATACTTGACCAATGCGTGGGACATGCCTTGTGCTCCCTTTGGCGGAGCCAATCATTATGGACGAAGAGTCCTGTTTGGATGTGGTTGGAGCATGATTGAAATGCATGTCAGGTCAGGTCGATCTCCTAATGCAACAATCACCGGTCAATGCATGGCTATCCAAATTCCCAAAATGCAGTCGCCCCTCCTTATTCAGTCCCGTTGTGCCATCTTGATCTAACCATATGAAAAGGATAGTTTTTCTTTTTGGTTCTTTTTTGAATAAAATTACTGATGATAGACTGTTTTCAATCTTCCATCTCAAGAAATTAAGAAATATTATTGTCCAAGTAAAATGCAAGAAAACTCGAGTTCCCTCAAGTCACCTCCATGTTCTTTAACAAATTATGGTGCCAGTTTAACTTCAAACCCTAGATGCAATTGAAATTGCTAAGAAATCTCACATGATCCAACACCAAAAATGTTTCCATAGAAGAGAGTTTTCTGCTAGTGTAGATGCAAGATGCAATAATGGTAGTGATATTTTTTTTAAAATTGATTTTTAATATTAACATATCAAAATATCCCAAAACAAAAAAAATAAATGAAAAAATTTTAAAAACACTATCTGACCCAAGACAACTGTAAACTATCTAGCGCATTGAACTGCCGGTCAAAAGTCCAGTATCAGCTCTTCCCCCTATCCTTAACTTTCATCATTCTTTCAACTTCTCCCCCTCCATCCATTTTTTCTTGCAATAGCAATGAAAAATATGTGTAAACAGCCATTGCTCTAGTACCCCATATCTGCAACATGAGCTCGCCGAGGAAATTGAGTCTTCAGAGGGCCATTTTCAAGCCAACAATTTGACCAAAAACTCACCATTTTCCCATTCCCAATATTATAACAGCAAAAATAATTATTCTTCAAGGCTGTCGTAACTTGATCCTCATTGTGGATGATTGAATAAATACCATTCCATGTATATGAGAGGGATTGATTAAAGATAGGTGGATTGGTGGTCCATTCTCCTCAAGGGGATGATACTTTTGAGAAACAATATTCTGTCACCCTCCTTTATTTTTATCATCCAGTCTCCATGACTATTTGAAAATCAAAGTTTTATTTATACCTTGGGGCAAGAATATCCAACTCCTAAAAAAAACACTAGACCATAGAAACCTTTTCGGAACAAAATTTATAGCTCTCGCCACCCCTTTTGGCATAAGAAAATTGACATATACTATAATGGCAGAGAGTTCAGAACACTTTTTAACAAACATATGTGCCTTGCAAGGCTTAACAACTTTCCTTTCCACCTTCCTAAAGGAAAACGAATCTAAAAAATTACAGGTTTCCAGGCTGATATTCCTTTTTGGGGATGGCTCCTAAAGGAAGACCTAAATCCAGTGAGTTTCATCTGCAACAAAGAAACCCAAATACTTACATTTTCATTTTCCATGACTCATATTTTTCAAGGCAACATTAAAAAAAAAAAGAGAGGATGGATTTAGGTGGAGGAAGAGGTGGATCCAGTGCGGTAACTGAGATTGGAGGAGTTGGTTAGGTGGGTGTTGATGAGTGGAGGGAGTCGAGATCCGTGGGGTCCAGAAGGTGTCCACGTGGTAAGATAAATGATAAAGGCGCTGAAAAATAAAATAAAAGTTTTCCAAGTGGAAACAGCCTTTACTACCTCATCACATAAGGGAACGGAGAATCACTGTTTAGAAGAATAAAAAACGCACAACCAAAGCCTTTACTACCTCGAACCCATTGATTATTTGAGGTGTTAACCCACGGTGCTCGCATATTTTCTCCAGCGTGATTCTATTTCTACCT
>Ga0325401_1007364_pt1 | contig 10685 bp, 4 predicted proteins | sample PopdelMetagenome_FD_205666 | JGI IMG/M metagenome (GOLD analysis project Ga0325401, IMG submission 205666) | Populus deltoides microbial communities from Bellville, Georgia, United States - Xylem-PdKOR-R2 | ecosystem: Host-associated > Plants > Phyllosphere > Stem > Wood/Secondary xylem | place...
AGTTCCTAGATATATGAGTCCTTATTCCATGGTATGTAGGCTCTCTCTCAGCCTGGGGATACATATCTACTGGTTACGACTTATGTGTGTAATTATTTTGTTCCCTGACAAAGGAAGTTGATACAAGCGCAGGGTGGAGTTTTATTCTGTTTGGGTATTGTCCTACATGCGACTAAAGATAATGACATATATATATATATATATATATATATATATATATACAAGTTGAAACCTTAGAGATCAAGATTATTATAATTATATAGACATTCAAAGTACTTAATTTTTATTCATCTATGTATGCACTTGTCAAAAGGCTACTATGATCATTTACATAGAAAAAACTAGAAAACCTAGTAATTTTGAATAAAAAGAAATAAACTAAAAAAATTATTCCCTTCAAATAAAAAGAAAAACTAGAAAAAAAACATAATAATATGGAATATGAAAATAAAAGAAAAATAACTAGAAAAATATATATTTTTCTAAAATAAAAAGCTAATGCATTAGTCTCTCCGGATTGAAAGGAACTCGTCCTTGAATTTAGACCTAAGTTAGAAACCGTTGTCCACCGCGAACATCATTTTATGTGTGGTCCATGCCATCGTGGATTCTCTAACACCTTTGTACGTGTCATCTCATTGTGGGTCCCCAGTCCATGCCATCATTGATTCCCTAACACTTTTGTACGTGTCATCTCATTGTGGATCCCCAACACAACAATTTTGTACGAGCCAACCCATTATGTATCCTTAACACAATAACTTTATACAGGTCACCTAATTATGTGTTAGAAAATAATATAAATCATATCTTGGGACCTCACCTAACAACTTAAGCTATTAGGTTGATATGATTCTTTGACATGGTATCAGAGCCTTGATAATTAGATAAACATGCATGTGATGATGGGCAAGGGATTTGAACTTGTGACCACTTGGTCATCAAAGCTCTGATACCATGTCAAAGAACCATCTCAACCTAATAGCTTAAACTGTTAGGTGAGGTCCCAAGATATGATTTATATTATTCTCTAACATACCCTTTCAAGTGAAAGGTCTTTAGGCTTGAAACTTACTTAGACCCACACTAACTTGTGCTTAAACTGTTAGGTGAGGTCTCAAGATATGATTTATATTATTCTCTAACATTATGGATCCCACCATTAGGACTTTCAATAACAACAACTGACATAGATAGAAAAAAAAACATTAATTTTAAGATTTTTTTTCTCGTGGGGGAACCTCCTCATCCCCTTTGACATGAGCATGTTCTGTTCTGTTCTGCAATCTCTTTCAACTATGGTTATTCAATAGCATACAACAACTAACAATCAATAATTATTGAACTATAATACACGTCTTTTATTACCTACAACTAAAACTACCAGGAATCATTGGATTCTGATACCAATTAACACAAACAAGAGCAAAGAATAACGAGGTTTGTTACAAGTCAAAACTCTTAAGACCATGAACACCATAACTATGAAGAGACTCACAAACATTCAAAACACTTAATTTTTATTCATTCATGTCTCTAGTTGTCAAAAGGCTATTATAACCCTTTATATAGAAAAAAATAGAAAACCTTAGTAATATTGAATAAGAAAAATAAATTAAATAAATTATTCCATTTAAATAGAAAAAAACTAGAAAAACATAATAATACAAAATAGGAAAATTGAAATAGAAAAATATAAAATTAACTAAAGAAAATATCTATTTTCTTAAAAATGTTATTGCATCAAGTATATATTTGTTGAGAAGTAATGTTGTGTTTAGTAATACTTGTAATATTGAGTTTTAAGGAAGAGACTAATTCTATGACGTCTTTAAGGTTAAGGGTAAGAACTGTAGGACTAGAATGATGGGGACAGACAAAAAAACTAAATAGACGATGACATAGCAATACTTGAATACTAGAGACCAGCGCTCATAACTCATCAAGAGGTAAAGTAGAAAAAAGATACGGAAAATGATCATACAACTTTTAGAGTATAAAAACATAGTCTTTAATGGAGCGAGAATATTTGCACCTAACTATAATTCCTACATATATCATTTCTTAGCATGTTATGAGGTCTTAGATTACTGAGTGATACAGGGGTAGAACAAGAACTTGTCTCAAGGTGCTTTTCTTGGAAAAAACAGAGATGGTTCTTTTAAGGGTGTACTTTATAAAGGGTTATTTGGGGTTATTCTTGCCTTCAATTGAATTTTCTTATATACAACTTATATTTTAAGTTTAGTATAGCTATTATTGTGGATCACTATAAAGGAGGAAAAACACAAGAATCTCTTCCTTTGAGTAAATTCTAAAATCCACTTTAACTTTTACAATACTACCCCTATAATTTTCCTTTACAAAAAAAGAAGATAGACATATTACTTGTGTTGAAACACATGAAATAAAAGTTTGGATGTTTAATGTTTAAAGTGAGAATGTTAATATTTATTTATTTGGTTACAAAGGTGGCAAATTCAAAGACTTGGCATTGAGATATCTAGTTATATAAACTAACAAAGGGCATTAAATGTGTGGTGGGTGTCATTAAGTAGTGTGACTCCAAAATTCAAAGTTAAAGGCATAGTTAGACAATGGAACATCATCCTAAGACTTATAATAATAAAAATGCTATTGAACATGGCTTGGTCAAATGGGTTAACTTGGTGAACCGCTAACCCAAAACTTAACTTGGGTTGGATTTCATGTTAAACTAGATAAGAGTTAACCTGATCAAACTCAATAAACCTTGTCAAAACCTAGGTGAAACCAAATTTGAACTTTTTTTAATTTGTAAAAAAATTATTAAAATGATGCCATTTAAATTAACGCAAGTCAACCTAGGTTGACCCATTCGACCCATGACTTGAGCCTTGAGCTAAGTCATAGGACATATTAGGTTTTATAACTATGATAAAGAATTATCCACCTGCACCAAAGAATCCACCTAAGATCCCTTGACCCACAAGATGAAACATATGAAATTGCATCAACCATCAAACTTTAGCTAACTGCAATTTCACATTTTAATAATTTACATGCATGATAAATTTTTAAAAAATTAATGTAGGTGGTTATGATCATTCAATTGTGGATCTACGACAACTGGGCCATATGAATAGCGTTACAAAAATATTTATGGATTGATAGGATAGGGTTAAACCAAAGAGCTCAAGGTTGCACGAGGTAATTGGCTTGACAAAAAAGCTCATAATTTTCAATCCGATCATTCAATTATACTTAAATCTTTTACGAGTTTTACAATGCCAAGTTCTATGAGAGTGGTAGATTGAGTTACTAGTCGAGGTCCTAAATATTTTTAAATTATGTTTGAAAGGTGTTTTGTAGACTAATTTTGTTATTTTTCTATTTCGTTTAGGACTTTTATTTTTTTTTCCTTATTTTTAGATTTCCTAGTTAGTTTATGTCAATTCCAAGATTTATTTAAGAAGTCATAAATCTTTTAGAAAGGCAAACTACTTGAAGATAAATATTCAGATATCAAAATTTTGAATTAGAGTTTTTGTGTGGTGACTTTATTTGATAAAATTTTGTATTGATTATGTCTATATATATATAAGAGTTAGTTGATATCAAAACTTAATATTTCCTAGTGGTTTAATGTTGTATGTAGAAATGGTTGAAAGAAATCACATAATGGATCTTGCTTATGTAGGAAGGGATAAAAAGGTTCCCTCTTAGGTAAAAGATATCAGGAAGTAGTAAAAAAAAGATATGCATGGATAAATTACATAATTGCCCAATCAATTAGTGATGGTGAGGAACTTAGAGGATATTTAGGAAAGTGATTATAGATTCATAACCAGCTTTAAAAACTTGTTCAAAAGGTGAGAGCAAAGGAGGCAATCTCTTTACTGGGATGAGTACCATGAAAATTTAGGATTTTAGATAAAGCTTACTAAGTTCATATAAACATTTTAAGTAAATGAGCTTATCAATTGATTGAATAAAGTAGAATAAGTTTTCAAGCATAAGAAAATCTCAAATAAGATATGAGTGAAGCTAGTCACCATCAGATTTAAAAAGCAAACTTCTTCTTGATGGAAGTAATTGAATAGGTCTCGAGAAAGATAAGATAATATTAGTGATTTAAAAAAGATGAAAGAATATTTTTTTTTCTTTTAGATACATTCATACTTTATATCAATGACTTCATACATTGAGACAATGTAGAAGGATTATTGATAAATACACTAATGATTTCTACCAATTACTGGCTAGGAATGATTTATTAGATATGGAAAAATAGCTGGTTGCTAGGTATTTAAATGAATTATGACAATCCATATAGGATGTCTTGTGTTTGTAGTCTTTATAGATAGTTTTTAAAGCCTATCAGAGGACTTTTAATTATAGAGAAATAATAGGTTGATGAAAAGTAGCAAGTTACTAGGATAACTAACAAAAGTGATTTTTGGTTTAAATAGAATAATGGGGGATGTGCACCAATAAATAAAAATTATTCGTTGAATATGATTCGAAGCTTAAAGAGTTCTTAAACCTAAGGTAGAGGAACTTAACAATAATTGAGTATGTTTTAAGTTTATTTAGGTTTCTTGTTATGTGGCTAGATTAGCAAACAATGAGAATGATAAGTGTTGTAGATTTAAAGATGGGTTAAATTCTTACATGTGAGATAAGATATTAGTATTATGAATAGAGAGTTATATAAAATTGGTATAAGCAAACATGCATGTAGAAAAACTAGTTAGAGAGAAAGAGGTATTAAAAGGAAAGTTGTGTTTCGACAACAAAACATAAAGATGAAAATTTTAGATAGAAGTGGTGGACATTTTTCTTTGAATTATGGATAAAGTGAGTGAGATAGGGTAATGATTTATTAGTAACAATCATATAATAGACTCCGTAGAACTTTTTAGTCGATGGCTAGTAAAACTATAAGGTAGTGTAGCAGGAATCAATCTAGAATTCCTTTATGTGATACTTATGGTAGGTCACACCAAGAAGTTTATAGGGTACTAATAGGGTGTGTTTTAGGTATAATAAGGAATAATTTAGATGGTAAAACAAAACACATGATAAAAAGATAGCCTTAAGGCAACTAGGGTATGCAATTATAAGTCTAAAGGCTTGGTACAAACCTCTAAATTAGGAGAAATATATCAAATAAAGGTGATAGAAGTTAAGTTTATTCAACTAGTTAGGTCAGTAGGTCTCATGCCTTAGAAAAAAATACATGTTTTAAAACAAAGTGAAGAATTAGATAAATATGAGGTGGTAATTAGTAAGCTTTTAATATATAATATTAAAGCTCATATGTTGATTGAACATAACTCTATACATTCTTAAATGTTAGATTTTTTAATGATACGTATAACTAAAAAGTGTGATCCATTAGAGTATGATGTATTAATAAGTAATCATATTAGTACTACTTGGTGGCTAAATGAATATGTAGGGGTTACCTTACATGAGTGGGGTCACAGGGATTAGTAAAAGATTTAATAAAATTACCATTTAGAAAGTTTGATATTATCTTAAATGTGAATTGGTTATCAACACATAGAGTTATAATATATTTCTTTAAAAAGAGAGTAACCTTTGATTTTTCTAGAAAATATCCATTTGTGATTGAAAAAGAAAGTAAGTAATTCCTTTATGCCTAGTTTCTGCTACAGTTGCTAGAAAATAGATTAGGTAAGGATGTCAACCTTATTTAGCTCACATTAAAGTTGATGTTCTTGAGATTCAATCTATACTTATAGTTTATGAATTTCTTGATCTATTTCCTATTGACTTACTTTTATTACCATAAGATAGAGAGGTAGACTTTGCTATAAAGGTATTTTCAAGTACAACCTCCATTTCAATAGCCCCAACAAAACTTAAAAAGTGAAAGTCCAGTAACAGGAATTACTAGATAAGGGTTTATGAAACCTAGTGTATCACTTAAGTAGCACTAATATTGTTTATGAAAATAGAAAAATGGCATTTTAAGGTTATGCATATATTAAAAACGACTTAAAAGAATCATGGTGAATAATAAGTATCCATCACCCCCAATAAAATGACTTGTTAAATCAACTATAGGGTGTATAAGTATTTTCTAAGAAAAATATAAGATTAGGGATCATCAATCAAGATTAAAAGGGGATGGCATTCTTAAAATAGATTTCAAAACTAGATGCGGGCATTATAAGTTTCTAATGATACCTTTCAGGTTGACTAATGCACTCACAATTGTCATGGAATTGGTGAACATAATGTTTCAACCATATCTAGAACAATTTATGGTCATGTTTGAAGATATTCTAATGTATTCTAAAACCAGTTATGAGCATAACCCCCTTAGAGTTATCTTGCAAACCCTAAATAAGAATAAAGTTTATATCAAACTTAGTAATTATGAATTTTGACTAGATAAAGTAATTGTCAATTAGAAATATGTAGTTTCACGTGAGAGTATATTTGTTGATCCAAATAAGGTAAAAATAATTATCAATTAGGAATCCTCTAAAAATATATATAGAAATAAAAGGTTTTCTAAGGTAGACTAGATATTATAGAAGATTTGTTAAAAGATTTTCTTTGATAGCAACACCACTAACAAAGTTATTGAGAAAGAATATAGAATTTAAATGGACTAAACAAAGTCAAAAGTGTTTTGAAAAACTAAAAGCCTGATTGATTGATACCTCATTACTTGCCATTGCTACTAAAGAAGATGGGTATATGGTATATAATGATGTTTCACATAAAGGTTAAGGGTGTGTTTTGATGTAACATAAGAAGGTTATAGCTTACATATCTAGGGAACTTAAATCAATTAAAATTAATTATCCTATCTATGGTATAGAATTAGTCATTATGGTGTTTGCATTAAAGATTTGGAGACATTATTTATATATAGTGAGAAATGTTAGATATTTATGGACTACAAAAGCTTAAAATACTTAATAACCTAGAAAGATTGAATTTGAGGCAAGCATAGTGGTTAGAATTATTGAAAGATTATGATTTTGCATAAATTATCATCTAGGTAAAGCCAATATTATAGCTGACGCACTTAGTTGAAAATTTCAAGGCATTTTAGCTCGTGTATTAGTAACCTCTATCTTTATTGTTAAATTAAAAGCTTTTTAAGTAGGGTTGAAAATAAATAACAAGGGTGTGCTTCTAGCTCACTTGAATGCAAAACCAATATTAATAAAAAGGATCCAAGAAGAACAAGGTAGACATACAAGTTCGATAAAAATAATAGGTGAAGTAAAGAAAGAGAATCAGATTGATTATAGTTTAAAAGAGAATGGTATTTTAATGTATAATAAAAAGTTATGTGTTATAGAAATGGATGAGTTAAAGAATGAGACTTTAGAAGAAGCATGTAGTTTATTTTATACTATGCATTTAGTAGTACTAAAATGTATCAAATATTGAAATAGAGTTATTGGTAAAAGGGAATGAAACAGGATATAGATGAATTTTTGTATAGATATTTGGTATATTAACAAGTTAGAGCTGAGCACTTGTGTTTTTCTAGAGTTTTGCAACAACTTTACATTCTTGACTGGAAGTGGAAGAGAGTTGCTATAGATTTTGTACCAGAACTACCTTGTACTTAGAAGAATCATGATGCTATTTAAGTGATTTATGATAGGTTGACTAATTTTACAAATTTCATAGCAATTCAAGTTGACCATTCTCTAGATAGACTTATAGAGTTATATGTAAATAAAATCATAAGGTTATATGAAATTCCATTATCTATAATGTTGGATAGGGATATGAGGTTTACTTCTTAATTGTTGATAAGCTTATAGAGGACATTGAAGACTAGTTTAGATTGTAGTTTAGCCATGGATATATAAGCAATCAAATAGAGTAGTACTTTAAGTATTTGAAGATATATTGAGACTATTTGTAAGTGAGTTCAATGATTGTTGTGATTGACATTTACCTTTGATGGACTTTGCATATAACAATAGTTTTCAATCTAGTATTGAGATGGCCACCTATTAGGCACTATACCATAGGAAATATAAAGACCCCTCTAAGTTAGGGTGAAATTAGAGTTAAGTTATTGGGATCTGAGTTGGTGTAAAAGATTGTAGAGAAAGTTCAAATGATAAAAAATAAATTAAAATTTGCAAGCAATAGATAAAAAGTCATACACTAACTTCAAATGTAGGGATATTAAGTACAAAGTAGGCGATGAAGTGTTCCTGAAAGTGTCTTATGGAAACATATTATAAGATATGGAAAGAAATGGAAATTAAGCTCTAGATATATAGGTTTGTACGGGATTTTAGACAAGATTGGACCACTAGCATACAAATTAGCATTACATCTCAAACTAGACAAAAATCATAATATTTTTCATGTGTCAATGCTGAAAAAGCATCATTCAGATCTATCCCATGTTTTACCAATATAATCATTTAAACTCCAAGACAACCTAACCTATAATGAGAAACCCACAAAGATATTAGCTTTATAGATCAAAAGGATTAAGAACAAGGTTCCTATTATGAAAATATTATGAGAAACCATTCTAAAAATGAAGAGACTTATAAGCTTGAGAAAGGCATGAGACTTTAATACTATAATCATTTTAGAGACACAAGTACATAAATCTGGGGGAAAATTTTAAAAGGAAGACAATTGTAACACTCTAAAATTGCATTGTTATAATTAGTGAATATATCATGATTTATATAAGTAGTAAAGTATAAATAGATTAAATGATGTAAAAATACATGAGAAGGTAACTAAATGTCTAATTGCATTGTTATAATTAGTGAATATATCATGATTTATATAAGTAGTAAAGTATAAATAGATTAAATGATGTAAAAATACATGAGAAGGTAACTAAATGTCAAATAATATAGGGTTAAAGAAAGTCAAGGGATGAAAAATATAGAACCAAAGAAAAGAAAGGCTCAAAATGCAATTAACCAATCCAAATAGGTGAAGTATGACATTTTATGCATGATTAGATAAGTAAAGTGGGATGATTTTGGCTTTGTCATGCTTCTAAAATGTTAGAAAGCAATGAGCTTGTCCTTTACCACTTTTATTATCTTCATTTTTTTCCCTCCACTTCTCAACCTTAAAAGCTAAAAATCATTTTGTACGTAGAGTATTGAGTGATTAAATTAATAGGCATTTATAAATTCTTTTGTTTATTATGTTTTTATATGGAGAATTCTCTTAAATGCTTGATTAATATATAGAATTGATATATGAATTCTAACCTAATTGGTTGGATGCAAACTTCATATGATAATTATTAATTAAGAGTATGCTTTTAAAAGATTGAACAATGATTTGTTCTATTAAAGTGAATGGTGTGTTTTGCCCAATTGATGTGTTGACATAATTGCACATGATATGTGAAAAAGAGAACTTGTTTCCTATGAAATTGTGACCACCTAAATGCTACATGTATTGCCTTTAAGGTAGCATACGATTAAATTAAAGATATAAAATTGAACTGTCATCCATTGTGCAATTTGATGTCAATACGTTGCTGGGCTTAAATGGTGAAAACTCTTTAAAGTTTCTCATGCTTATTAATTTAATTATTCTTTGAGTTATACTCGTTAACAATTAATAAATTATTTTAAATGAGAAAGAAAGACAGCTTGGGTAGCAGGTTTCCAAACAAAGTGAAGTGAGGGTGCTAACTTGAAGTGTGTCTTGAGTTTTGTTATCGTAACCTTTTCAATGGGTAGTTTTGTGCATGGGTCCTTACGTATATTATGTATGAACTCTTTTGATACGCATTTGATACAATGTATAAGGATGTTGACGACAAGATAAAATGTGAATTTGTTTAGTGAATAAAAGGTTGCGTGTGTGTACATTTGTTTAGTGAAGACAACAATAAAAAATGATGTCAGTCAGTTTACTTGACTAATGAAATTAAAGGGCGTGTTTCTAAAATGAATGCAAGTGATGTTACTTTCTAAGATGAGTGGTTCGAAAAGGAAAAGGAAAAAGGAGACCATGTCGTGATTAAGGTTAGTGATGGAACTAGGGTGGGTAAACTTTGGAAAAGTTTAACAACACAGGGGTTGGATTGGGTTGGTGACGAATCTATGGTATCATAAAAGAAAAGGAGAGGAACGACCTGTGCAAAAAACAAGAACAAGAACAAAGAAGATTGCGACGAGTGATTGCTAGCAGCTGCAGCGGGTGGTGTCTCTTCTTGTCAGTGTTGATAGTAGAAGAAGAGATTTGAATTTGTTACCTGGGAAACAGAGTTGACTGCGTTCTCACATCATATCTGAAATCGAAGTCACTTACTTACTTTGAGGTTTGTTGTTTCTCTTTTGTTGTTCTGTTTTTAATGTTTATATGACAACAATAGTAATTTTAAGTTGTGTGTTGTTAATTAAATAACAAGAAGAGGATTAGTGGGGTTGGCAAGGATAATTCTGTGATGGATAAGAACAAGAATTACAAGAAGAAGAAGCAGCAGCACAAAGCAGCTGGTATTGGTCAATTTCAATGGAGACCCGTCTCTGTCTCTTCTTCTTCTTCTTCTTCTAATATTGGAGGTTTGTTTTTCTTTCCTCTTTAATACACTTTTCATGCCTTCTGAAACCATTCTTCTTCATTATTTAATTACAAGACTAACCATTTTGTTTTCAAGTATTATGAGCAATTTCAATGCTGCATGCCATTATACTCTC
>Ga0325401_1007365_pt1 | contig 10684 bp, 8 predicted proteins | sample PopdelMetagenome_FD_205666 | JGI IMG/M metagenome (GOLD analysis project Ga0325401, IMG submission 205666) | Populus deltoides microbial communities from Bellville, Georgia, United States - Xylem-PdKOR-R2 | ecosystem: Host-associated > Plants > Phyllosphere > Stem > Wood/Secondary xylem | place...
TTTAATGAAACATCGTTCTGAATTCTTTGAGATATATGCAGCTTTTCGAGCTCTTATCAAAACTCAACATTCTGCTGTGATCAAATGCTTTAGGTGTGATTTGGGTGGGGAATACACCTCTAATAATTTTTTTCAATTGCTTGCCTTAGATGGAATCATCCACCAAACTTCATGTACAGATACTCCCGAGCAAAATGGTGTTGCTGAAAGAAAACATAGACACATTGTCGAAACTGCTCGTTCTCTCTTGTTGTCTGCTTTTGTTCCTAGTGAGTTTTGGGGAGAAGCTGTTCTTACTGCTGTAAGTTTGATTAATACGATTCCATCTTCTCATAATTCGGGTCTATCTCCTTTTGAAAAGTTATATGGGTATGTCCCTGATTATTCATCATTTAGAGTCTTTGGTTGCACTTGTTTTGTTCTTCGTCCTCATGTAGAACGCAGTAAGTTATCCTCTCGATCCGCTATTTGTGTCTTTCTAGGTTATGGTGAAGGTAAAAAGGGGTATCGTTGTTTTGATCCAATAACTCAAAAACTTTATATGTCTTGTCATGTTGTCTTTCTTGAGTATATACCTTTTTTTCTATTCCATCCACTACTCATAGCCTGACTAAAACTAATCTTATTCATATAGATCCATTTTCTGAGGATTCTGGTAATGATACCTCTCCCCATGTTCGATCAATTTGTACTCCTAACTCTGTAGGTACTGATACTTTACTCTCTGGCATACTTGAAGCTCCATTCTCATCTACAGCCCCTCAAGCTTCATCTGAGATTGTGGATCCACATCCACGTCAGTCCATTCGCATTTGTAAGTCCACAAAACTACTAGATTTTGCTTATTCTTGTTATTCTTCATCATTTACTTCCTTTTTAGCTTCTATTCATTGTCTCTTTGAGCACTCTTCCTATAAAGAGGCAATTCTTGATCCGCTTTGGCAGCAAGTTATGGATGAGGAACTTTATGCTTTGCATAAGACAGATACTTGGGATATGGTTCCTCTACCTCTTGGTAAGAATGTTGTTGGTTGTCGTTAGGTGTATAAGATCAAGACTAATTCAGATAGGTCTATTGAGCGATACAAAGCTAGGCTGGTTGCAAAAGGATACTCTCAATAGTATGGTATAGACTATGAGGAGACATTTGCCCCGGTTGCAAAAATGACTGCTATTCGTACTCTTATTGTCATAGCTTCGATTCGTCAGTGGCATATTTCTCAGCTTGACGTTAAAAATGCCTTATTGAATGGAGATCTTCAAGAAGAAGTTTATATGGCACTCCCTCCTGGTATTTCACATGACTTTGGATATGTTTGTAAGCTTAAGAAAGCATTATATGGTCTCAAACAAGCACCCCGTGCTTGGTTTGAGAAATTCTCTATTGTGATCTCGTCTCTTGGCTTTGTTTCTAGCAGTCATGATTCTGCTCTTTTTATTAAGTGCACTGATGCAGGTCGTATCATTCTGTCTTTATATGTTGATGACATGATTATTACTGGTGATGATATTGATGGTATTTCAGTTTTGAAGACAGAGTTGGCTAGACGATTTGAAATGAAGGATTTGGGTTATCTTCGATATTTCCTGGGTATTGAGGTAGCATACTCACCTAGAGGTTACCTTCTTTCTCAGTCGAAATATGTTGCAGATATTCTTGAGCGGGCTAGACTTACTGATAACAAGACTGTAGATACTCCTATTGAGGTCAACGCGAGGTACTCTTCTTCTGATGGTTTACCTTTGATAGATCCTACTTTATACCGCACTATTGTTGGGAGTTTGGTATATCTCACCATTACTCGTCCAGATATTGCATATGCTGTTCATGTTGTTAGTCAGTTTGTTGCTTCTCCTACTACTGTTCATTGGGCAGCTGTTCTTCGTATTTTGCGATATCTTCGGGGTACAGTTTTTCAGAGTCTGTTACTTTCATCCACCTCTTCCTTGGAGTTGCGTGCATACTCTGATGCTGATCATGGTAGTGATCCCACATATCGCAAGTCTGTTACCGGGTTCTGTATCTTTTTAGGTGATTCTCTTATTTCTTGGAATAGCAAGAAACAATCTATTGTTTCTCAATCATCCAATCATCCACCGAAGCAGAATATCATGCCATAACATCCACTACCAAAGAGATTGTTTGGTTACGTTGGTTACTTGCTGATATGGGAATTTCCTTTTCTCATTCTACTCCTATGTATTGTGACAACCAGAGTTCTATTCAGATTGCTCATGACTCGGTTTTTCATGAGCGCACTAAGCACATTGAGATCGATTGTCATCTTACTCGTCATCATCTCAAACATGGCACCCTTGCTTTGCCTTTTGTTCCTTCTTCTTTGCAGATAACAGATTTCTTTACCAAGGCGCATTCCATCTCTCGTTTTTGTTTTCTGGTTGGCAAGCTCTCGATGTTTGTAGCTGCCGCATTGTGAGTTTGAGGGGAAATGTTAAATAATATTTATGTAGTCTTATTTATTAAGGATAGAATAATACTTTTACTTTAACCTATATATACTTTATTTGTATTTAGGTTAAGACGTAGCATTCATAATATACAGATTATTCAGAATTCTAGTCTCCTTTTTGTATTTGATCTCAATTAATTTAACATTATTAATGTTCGTGCTCTCTTCAAAATGGATTTGTGAAATAATTAATAATATTTACTCCAAAAATAATATAAATTTCTTGAGATGTATAAACCCTAGGCTTTGTATAAATATGTGTGTGTTCTAAGATATTTTAAAATTGAACTCTCTTACATTAAATAAATTAGTTAATAAAAAGAAAAAAAAATACTCCCTTTTATATATGGAGACCACACCACGACGATCTTCTCGTGAATGAAAATCACCAAAATAATATACTACCAATTTGTGAAATGCCCAACACCCTAAAATGGATGCCTGCCATCAAGGAATTAAGCAAGTTGATTTAAAAACTATGTGAAGGGAACCTCGTTAATTAGTCATTAATTGATTGATTACATATAGGGAGTGTGTGTGTGTGTATTTGCATTTTCTTTCAATGTGTTCCCAATGATAAAATAAGTACGAATTTTTTTAGTTTAGATGAAGAATTGTTTTTTATATAATTTATAAGGTAGTGTTTTGTTACTATTTTATGACATAAGATATGAAGATAGTTGAGATAGAAAAGATATATATATGTTTTCATGTAATTCCTGTTTTGAAATAAAAAATATATATTTAAGAAATGAATTTATTTTTGTATCTATTTTTTATTTTAAAAAGATAAAATTCACTTTAAAAAAAATAAAAAGAGAAAATTATCCTATAAAAAACTCTTCATATCTTTTTTTTTAAATATTTTAAAAAATAAGTACCGAATAAAATATTCTATCAATATGAGTAAAGAACAAAGTTGATAGAAAGTGGTCGTTTCTTGAGAGGTTCTTCTTCTTCAAAAAAGAAAAGTTGATTAAAGCTAAAAGCCATGATTCTCAAATAAAATCAAGTTGTAGCTATGGTCCCTAAAGCAAGGCCATTTTACCAAATTTATTGTTCTTTATAATAGTTAATGACTATAAATATTCCTAAACAAAACAAGAAAAAATAATTAATTAATTAGTTTATTAAGTCCAAAATCAATATGTTAATTTAGAAGTATGAACTTTTCTACTTAAGAGTATTGTTATTAAAACTCATAATAAGTAAAACTCAAGATAATAGGGACTAAATATACAGTCAAACCCCTTTTGAAAATAACTCCCCTAGATAACAGACCGCGCGCTTCTTAACTGCTTATCTCCCTCTCTCTCAGGTGCCTTTGCGTTTCTTCGTCCAGCTAAAGCTATCTCTGGTTTCTTGAACTGATAACTTCGATGTGAATGATATCAAATTTGATTTTTCTATCATCATTAGTGTTTCTTGTTACCATCCTTAACTTTATCTTTCTTTTGTTATTTTCATTAGTTTCTTCAAGGTTAATCCTACTGTTTCTTGAACTTAATTTTGAATGCAATCAAGAACTGAAACAATTTCACTGTTTCACTGTTTCTTTACCATTCTTGTTTGTTTGGTTTAATCTCTTAGTTAACATGTTCTAGTTGCTATTTTTTGTGTTAATGTGTAGATAATTATGTATGCTTTCACATTGTATATGGATTTGCTAAGTTACTTTTCATTTTACGTGATTTTTTGCTTTATGGATTCTTGAAAAATCCCTCATTGGGGGTAGTGAAATCCATTGTTAACTTCATGTTAGACCTGAAATCTTTTCTTTTGATTCTCTATTTTTTTTTCCCTTCCTGGTGACAAGTTTACAGTTGCTTTATAGTCTATCTTTGATTTCATGTTGTATTGTGGCCGATTCTTCTAACGATGGAATTGGTTCTTCATTGCGCATTGAAATTCTTTGTTTTGTAGAAAAATCTTGTAAAGATGACACCTCCAAGAGCATTGATTATACAAAGTGTGGAGCATGCTAAAACGAAGAACAAGAAGGAGAGGAGGGATAGGACTGTGCCGACCAAGAGGGAGATAGATAGTCTAGAATCAAATGCTGCTCGAAAACTGCAACTAGAGTATCAGAGTACATTGGGCGATCCAATAGCAGAGTTTGAAAGACTCCTTCATTCTGCTGCTCCATTTATCACTTCCTCATGCACAAATAAAAATCAGCAGTTAGATAGTTCTCTTCATCAGGCTCAGTTACCAAGAATATCACTTCAGGATGTTTGGAAGTGGTATGAGACACCTGGGAGTTATGGGTTACAAGTCAAGGCAGGAGATTCTCCAAATATTAATGGTTTTCTTGCTGAATCGACACCATTCTGTGCATATTTTGTTCCTTACCTGTCAGCTGTTCAATTTTTTGTTTACCCACATCTCTCGGATGTTTGTGGGAAGGATAAAGTGGACACCAATCCTGAACTCGTATTTGAATTCTTTGAATCTGAGCTTCCACACGATCGAAAGCCTCTTCATTTAAAGTTAGTCTTCTTCTTACTATTTTCAATCTTGCCTGTGTTATTACTGTTTTCTTCTGGGAGTATGAGCTCTTTACCTGTGCTATTGAGATTCAGGCAACTGCATGCCTAACTAGAATATCCTCTGATATGTAATCTCATGTGTGCATGAAGGATGGACATTTTATAATGATGCCAGGTAGCTGAGCCTTGAGGCTTTTTTTACTCAGGAAATGTTCCTTTAATTTGCCAGGAAATGTTCCTTTAATTTGCCTCACTTTTGGTTGCTTTCCACTTCTTGAACAAACATTCTGGTTCCGCCCTTCACCGCACCCTCTGAAACCTTGTGGTAGGATGCAACTGATTTTGTGTTAATCCCTTGCTAATTGCAGAATCAGGGACCTCATCAGTATCAACACTTCTAACCTTCAAGTGTTCGGTGATCCATCAAAGCTAGAATCTATGAACCTGCATGATCTACACCCTTCATCTTGGTGAGAAACAACAAGATCTTGTAGTTCTTGTTATCCGTAGTGCTTATGTGACATGTAAAATTTATCATGCTCATGAACTCTGGATAAATGGTTTCAGGTTTTCAGTTGCGTGGTACCCTATATATCGAATTCCAGAGGGCGAGTTTCACGCAGCATTCCTGACATACCATTCATTTAATCAATTAATTGTACGTAGCATTCCAATTGATTCGCTCAGTAAGACGTTTCAGATGATTGTCTTCCCAGTTATGGGATTGCAAAGCTACAGGACAAAGGTAACTTCTATATAACACTGACTCAAACATTCCGATGATTTTAGGTCCGGATTGTGCTTCTACATGTCGAAATGGTGTCCGCAGGAGAAGGAAACTGCAATCAGAGATTCATGTCATCACTACATCTGATTTTCCATGTTCTTCATTTCTGAACAATGACATGTTCATTTTAAGTAGTTGATGAGAATTTGGTCGAATTGCTTGTATCAAAAGACATGATTGATTGACATACCGCACGATAAAATCCTTCTGCGTATACGATGATTAGTTCTTTTCTGTTGTGTTTTTCGGTTTATGATACTTTTCGTCTGTGGTGAGTACATAATAGATGATAATGCTCTAAGAATGGTGTATTTGGTGGGAGCCTGCATTCCCAATTTGCTAAGACTTTTACAAGGAACAGGCTGATTAATACCTGACAATCTTGTAATTGTAGGGTGAACGCTGGTTTGATCTCAGAACTCATGTTGAGTCTTCTTCAGAAGAAACTACTTCTAAAACTTCTGAAATTCTCATAGAAAGAAGCAGAGCACTGGAGGAAAGATGCAGAACACTGGAGAAAAATGCCTTGCTTCTCTCTACAAGAAGTGTTACAGCAGATCAAGTCAACAGAGTTAATTACCATCGAGATTATCAGTTCTTCATTAGTAGGAAACGCTAGGTTGATCTTTCCTGCATCACATCTTACACTGTGCTGATTTCTGTAAACAAAAAACGTGAGGTCTAAAATGCTAGTACGGTATCAATTTTGCTGGTTTTTGTAGGTATTAAGAAACAGAAAGTATACAACAACCCCACGGCAGAAGAGTTAATTTCAGTTTGTACAATCACTGTAGCTGATGTCCCTACAACATGCAGTTCTGGAGGTTTTCCACTGTAAAACTAGAAATTCCTCTCCTATCTCTCTATTGCTATTTCCCTCTGTTTCTTTTCATTGAAATGTTGAATAGATAATACAATTAGGTGATCAAATTGTTAAGTTTCTCCAAATTAAATTGCAATTTCATTTGTATCCATGCATGCTGGGTCAATGCCAGTCAATTGAGGACAGCTTTCTTTCAGTTGTTGACTGTTTTTGTTCACCCTGCATTGTGCTTAAAATGAGTGGAATCAGCATGCTTTGTATACATATTCGCAAGGTGAGAGTCAGATGCATGGCCTGGAATATCAAAGCTATTTTCTCTTCTGTTTAGCAGTCTGTGGTTATCAGAAGCAAATCCAAATTCACTGCTGATGATTCGTCTTTAATCATAAGGTCTTCTGCTTCGCACACAATTAACAGATTCTTGGTCCCAAGTCAAGGCTCTCCCTCCAACTCAGGTAACCAATTTGTAACTCTTTTAAGTTCTAAGAAAGAAACAAAGAAAAGGATATCATTTTTACATGCATGTGGGTGGGTTGGACTTTTGAAGCTAGATTCTTCATTGGTGTGCTGGACCATCCAAGTCTTGCTCATTAGTGATCAAATTTTAGATTGTATGGTTTCAGGGCAAGATCCCAGGTTCCATCTTGCTGATGTTATTGTAGTAATGAATGAAAAAGTAGTTTGTGGACAAGTAATGCTTAAGATATTAAAATCTCTTTCTTTGAAAGACAATTTACTGGATAGCACCACCTTGTTCTTGGAGGAATTGCAATTCTGAAATGGATTGAGGATGAAAAGGTCTGAGTAGACTTGAAAATAGCTGCTGCTTGCCTTAGTCATAGATTATATATACATTTAGCTGTGTCTAGATATCTCATAAACCAATTATAGGCTGAAGTTGATGTCATGAAGCATGAAACATGCCATAGCTTTGGAGATTATATAAGAAGAAAGGCTTTTACAACAGTACTAGGATTTTGCCACTCTCAGAAAACTTTGAAACTAGCCTTCAAATAAGGTACAAACCATGTACAGAGAAGAAGAAAATCTAACTATTACAATTAACTAAGACTCTTGCATTCTCAAATATAATAGCAGTATTACAGTTACTTGAACCAGATTTCTCAGCGTCCTTCTTTGGTTCTCTTTTTAAGACTTGGGACTTTTGTTTGATGTGGTGTTCTTAGTCTGAGTAGAAGCAGTTGAGGTGTGGCTCTGTGCCTGTGAACTTTGGCTAGAAGATGATTCTGTGAAGAAAATTATGTTCTCCTGGGTGTCAAACACTTGGAGACATCTTGGAGTTGGAGGTGGATTCACGCTCACAACCCCTTCGAGGATCTGAACTACGTGGCCCATTGATGGCCTTTGGGTTTCTTCATCTTGGATGCACCAGCAAGCAACTTTACAGACTCTTGTTAGCTCTTCAAGATCAGCATCCCCCTCCAACCTGTGGTCCAACAAGCTAAGGATGTCACCGTACTCTTGATTGATTTGGCTTGCAGCATAACTTGGGAAGAACTTCACTTTCCCATCTTCAGATTGCTCAGAGTTTCTCCTTCCTGATACAACTTCAAAAATCATCATTCCATAACTGTAAACGTCTGCTTTGGCTGTTATAGCCACTCCTGAAATCCACTCTGGAGCTAGATAGCCTCTTGTACCTCTCATGGTTGTCAGCACCCTGCTAAAATCCCGGCCGACGAGCTTTGCCAGGCCAAAATCAGCCACTTTTGGGCAAAACTGAGCATCTAAAAGGATGTTCTCAGGCTTTATATCGCAGTGTATGATACAGTCCCTGCATTTCTCATGGAGATAGTTCAATCCTCTAGCTGTCCCCAAAGCAATACTGTACCTAGTTTTCCAGTCTAAGACCTTTGTGTTTTTCTCACTGAAAAGAAGGGAATCAAGAGAACCATTCGGCATGTAGTCATAGACCAACAGCTTCTTATTTCCCTCTGAGCAGAACCCACGAAGGCGAACCAGATTGACGTGCTGGATTGTCCCGATAGTGCTGACTTCTGAGCGGAATTGCTTCTCTCCTTGGCTGATGCTATCAAGCTTCTTCACAGCTATGACACTAGTATCAGGCAACAACCCTTTGAAAACAGAACCAAAACCTCCTCCCCCCAGTTTCTCAGAGAAATTCTTCGTCGCACTTTGTAAATCTCTGTATCCAAAAGCCATCAGTGAACCCTCTACTGCTTTGCCCATTTTGACTGTTTTTCTCCTTCTCAAGAATATGAACAGAACAAGGGCAAGGATAAACACTATCGCCACTGAGCCCACAACACCGCCAATAGCTATTCCTTTATTATTCTTAGAACTTGAAAACTCAGAAGCTGCAAGCCTGATATAGATAGATTTTCCATCTGTGCCATCTGCAAGTTGCTGCATGTTCAATAGATCGCCGGACCAAGCTGAGCACTGACCACCATCAAAAGCATAGGCAGTACAAGAACAATTCTTCAAGCAAGTGGATTCACATTCCTGTGCACTCCCAGCTGCCACTATCTGTGGATTTGCAGGCAACTTCATATTGTAGCTTGGGAAAAATCTGTCACTCTTCCCATTAACAACACTAGAATTCCCACACTGCAGATTTGTTGCCCTCTCACATCCCCCAGAAAAAACCTCCGAATACCAGTCCCCCGTCGAATTCGGGTTGAAACCTCTCGGGCAGTCGCAGAAAGGCTGTGATTTCGCATTACAGCTTCCAAAAGCCCCACAGTAAGCATACACCTCACATTGCGTCTTTGGTTGAGACCAGAACAAAAACCATGCGTTGGTACTCGCCGACCATGTTTGCTGTTGAATCTGCCCGCCATCATCCATCACAAACCGAGATATGACTGTACTGTTGTACATTGAATAGGTGAAATAGCTCTCATTATCATTGCTAACATAACTAAAGTTGTAGATATAATTCAATCTCATTTCAGGAACTAAGCTGAAAATCTGTCCATTCCATTCTCCACTGGTCCAATACTGTATAGACCTCTTCCAGAAGATCAAATATTGACTCTGATTTGGGTCTAGCTCAAGAGAGAAAAGACCCGGTGCAGGATTATCTTTGCTTTTCCATGAAATGAGACGTGTGTTCCTATTGTTGATTTTGCTCAATCCAACCTTAGCACCAGGCAGCCATGTATCAGCTGGAAAATCAAAAGACTGCCATAGTGGTGACAATGATGGATTAGACCCATCTCTCAAAACTAGATTTCCATCATTACCAAGTACTGCTTCCACAGATCTAGAGCTACTAGAGCTCAAATTTGTGGACCAAATTAGGATCTTGGACTCATTAAAGAGAGCTAAATTCCCATCAGATATTCTTAACTCCGAAGAAAATCTATCAGAAACAGGTGTCTCTCTGTTTGCCACCCAAACTATGGTCTGTGCAGACACCTTATCTCTATAATACCACATGCCTATGTAGTAGTTTGAGGAGTTACCTGGCTTGAAGAAACCAAGTTCGAAGACTTTTCCTGCTGAGACAACAGTTTGGTCTCCAGAAAGAGAGCTGTTTGCAGAGATTGTATCAGCTCCAAGGGAGACATGGGGCTTGTGAGAAAAGCATAAGAAAATAACAAAAGGCATGATCCATGGATTGTTTCTGACATCCATGGCTGCTGCTAAGGTATTTTGCAGGTAAGTTTGAGATTTTCAAGGTGTAAGAATGTACAGCTGGTTTTATGGAGTCTGAGAGAGAGAAAACAAGACTTGGTCTCAGCTTACTCCGTAATCATCTGCCAATGAAACTTACGAGATTGTTGTTTTGAACATGAAGTCAACCGAGCTTTCTTGAGGGTAAAAATCTATAATATTTTTAATTCTCGTTACTTATGTATCTAAAAAATATATATATTAAATTAATTTGTTTAAATGTTTTTTAATTATTTTAAATCATAGAAAAACCACTTAAAAAATATTTTGTTTTATTATTGGGGCAGAAGAGAGGAAATAATTGGAATAGTATCAAAAATTAATAAAAAAATCAATTTACTTTATTTTTCTCAACCTTCTCATTATCGATCTTCATCTTTTATCATCACAAAATAATAACAGAAAAGGTTATTTATTTTAATCAAATCCACTCTTCATCCATTGTAGCCAT
>Ga0325401_1007366_pt1 | contig 10684 bp, 5 predicted proteins | sample PopdelMetagenome_FD_205666 | JGI IMG/M metagenome (GOLD analysis project Ga0325401, IMG submission 205666) | Populus deltoides microbial communities from Bellville, Georgia, United States - Xylem-PdKOR-R2 | ecosystem: Host-associated > Plants > Phyllosphere > Stem > Wood/Secondary xylem | place...
CCACGTAACCTTAACATGCTCCACGCCAGATACCAGGTCAAATGGTCAATGCCACCTTTTCTCCAGTGTTTTTTCTGACTTCCTGCATATCCAGGCAGGCTGTAGCTTCTTTGGCTTTTACGCTTTGGTAGAGTCGGACAATGAACTCGTACGTAATTAACGTGGCGAAACTCGAAAGCAAGCGTTTGAGTCTCATCCTCGTTAACCTTTTGGAAATAAATGGTTGTTGGCATTGGCGCATTATATTACATTATTACACGAAAGCTAAAACTGATGCTGGTATTTCCGTGCTTCATTACAATATTTTAATTATTATATTACCCCTTGTCATTTTTTCTTTTAGCTTTGTTTCGGGATAGAGTGGTTTTTTTCTTCATTATATAAATGTATTTTAAGAATTGAGTAGGGTTATTTTAGTAATTATGTTTTAAAATCACAGTAAAATAACTAATGTAACCCTAGAATAAAATAATCCAATTCTTTCTACACATGGATGTTTTTGTATGTTTTTGTATTTTCATGTTTGAGAGAATAATGAAATTAATACGCAACCCATGTCATTTCTAAGTTTTAGACATGAATTCAGGAGCTTAGTAATAATTTTTTCATGATTTGTTTGTTATTGTTGATTGGTCTTGGGGGTATTTTTGGTTTTGTACCAACAAAAACAAAAAAAATGCTGTTGCGTGTAAAGCACCTGTCTAAGTTTTTCAAATTTGGCCATGCTTTTTTTAATTGCTATTTTTTACTCATTTTTGTAATGGATTGGGTTTTTACAATTTCATCCTTGAATATTTAATTTCATTTTATTTTTATGTCAAATTTAGTAATGATTCTTTTAATTGTTATTTTTTTTGTATTATTGTTTTTTATTGATTTTTTTTCTTAATTTCATTTCTCAATGTTTGCTTGGTTAAAAATTTGGCTTCTTTGTTTTTTTGAGTTTGCCTTTGATAGGGTTACACGGGTCTCATGACCCGAGTTATAAATCTATAAGATTAGTCTGAGTTGACTTTTATTTTTTAAAAAATATTTTTTTATTGGTAATTGTTAAGCTTTCCTGTTTATAGCATCATCCTAGTCTTATGTCCTAGGTCATGTGTTGAATTTGTTAGCTTGGGTTGACTGCGCTCGAGGTTTTTTTTGTTATATGTTTTTTTCTTTGACAAGTTTTTCAAATTTATATCTTAAAATTGGTTTTATAATAAACTTCTTGATATGACATGGATTCAGGTTTTCATAGGTTGCGAGCTTTTTAAGATTTGACTATGTTAGGATGTTTATCTGGGTTTGCTTGGTTTTTACATATGTTTTCAATTTCACTCCTTATGTTTTTTTATCTTTAAAATTTGATCTTTATTCTTTTAATTTTTTTTGTTGCTTTTGCAGGTTTTTTTATTAATATTTTTATAGCGATTTTATCTTTTGAAATTAAATTAGTTGAGGATTATGTTTTTTAATTGAATCTGGATAAAATATTTTGGTTTGCTTTCAACAATGTTTTTCTATTTCACCCCTACTATTTTTTAATCTATGAATAATCTATCATATTCAAATGATTTTTAATTTCACCTTCTATGATTTTTTTTATCTTTCAGGTTTGGTCTCGATTCTTTTTATTGTAATTTTTTTGAGATATTTTTAATTTTTTTTCAAATTTCATTTTTATTGGGTTTTTTCCTGTTAGATTTTAGACTTTTTTTTTGCCACTCCTTTTATTTTACAAGTTTTTTATTAGTAGTTTTTTTAATTTTTCCATCATTCAAAATTAAATTGAATGACATTTAAACTTTTTGATTGAACTTGCTTTTATGAATCTAGCAATATGCAAGTTTTTTAGATTAGATTAGGTTTAGGAGACTCACTTGAGATTGCTTTATTTTTTTTCTCATTTTTTTAAGCAGATGTTTTTTTTTTTTGAAGTTTGACTCTTTTTTCCTAGTTTTTCTTTGATTAGGTTAGCATCGGGTTGTTTAATAATTCAGATAGGCTCAAATGTGTTTCTTTCTATTTTTTTCATTATGTTTTAATTAATTAATTTAGTTTTTATTATTACTATATTTTTTTCATATTATTTAAATTATCACTAGCGAATCGCGTGCCCCATTTCTAGTAATAGGATAAAAGCACAAGAAAACTCCTACCGGCTCTGCAATGGCCATGGGAAAGGAAACAAAGAAAATGCACTAAACGTGGAAAAATAAGGAGCAACACAACACCATACAAGGCTCCAAGCCACTCAAGATAGACCACTCAAATTCACGAACTTGGAAGAAAGCGATGCTTCCTCCACCAACACTAATATTTGAAAACAGGCGAGCAGAGATTTTTTGGTTTCTCTAATTCGTAGAAATAGAAGAGCACCACACCATTGAAGATGGAGGGGAGCTCGGCTGGTTTACCCCACATCTTCCTACCCCTTTTGTTGTCCCCTCTCATCTGTTTTTCGGATCGATGAGTATATATGACGTCTGGTAAGCTGTAAGATAAAATACTTAAAAATATTATCCCTACCATTATCTTTTTTATTTGGTATTAATTAAGATCTGGAGAATAAGAGAGATCCTTTTCAAATTTGGATAAGCATGGTGGAGTTGTTTTTTTTTTAATTAATTATCTTACAGCTTAATTAATCATTTGATTTGAATAAAAGTGGTATTAATTATCTTTCATGTTCGAGCGTAATCATTTGATTATCCCCTTTGACAAGGAAACATGACCATTCTAATAACCAGAGAATGAAGATTCAGCGTGCGCAAAGATAAAATATATTGAGTTTTTAAACTTCGTGATATCTAATGTACTAATTACTAGTTTGATTTTTGGAAAAATTACTCTAAGAATTCTATAGTTTTATCTTTTTTTCACTTTACATTTAAGTTCTTGAATATTGCATTTTATAACTTAAATTTTAAAAACAAATAACGTATTATATTTTTAGGAGTTGTTGCTAGAAAAGAATCAAGAAAGAATATATATTTATTTATAAAATTGTCATTATATTTGAAATAATAATTAAAAAAAACCTCTAGAGCATAAAAATAATAAAAAATCACTAAAAAGTTGTTGGGTTTTTTTTTTAACAAAAAATCATTACTTTATTTTTTTATTAACGTGGGTGTCTATGCCAGTTTGTGCGCACCTCGACTAATCTCACAGGCCCTGAAGTTAACGACCATGTAAACTTCTAGTGGCCTTGAGGTTTGTGGGATTCAAACTGGTGATCTTTCAAGAAATAAACTTAAAACCCGACCAGTTGAATTATACCTTCTCAAGATTGTCATTGCTTTGTTTTTATTAAAAAAGTAGTTAGTCATGATTTAAATAATTATAAAAATACCATAAATAGTTTTAGTATTTAGGAACCATTTTCAGCCACATTCAAGCATGTTTTACGAAACCAAAAATCTAGCAACCTCTTTATCATCATCTCCAACATACACAAGCAACTAATCTTGCCAAAATTTCATCCCTTTTCATAATAATTTCATCAAATAATCTTGCCAAAATTACACAAGCAACTTATAATTTTCAACATAACACATCTTCTTTCCCATTTTTACCATGATTTCATCAAATATACATCGGAACCTTGATTACATTACTTTAATGCTTAATATATTTGGAGAGTTTTTTAAAAGACTCATTGTAACTCCCTCCTACAAACTTTTTTGTCTGTCATTTCTCTCCATAAGTATAGCTTGATATTATATTTATCATTCAAAATCATATAAAGAGCTTCATTTGAGATATTTGAGCCAACATTAATTATTAGTAGCAACTTCTTTACTTATCCATGTTGAATTTGAGATTTTTATACTTATAGATAGAATATAAATGCATTTTCCCCTCAAAAAATTAATAATACATATCTAACTACCAGGAACAAAGAAATTATATACCCGTCAATCATAACCATCATCTATATTTATAATACGAACCTTATATTTTTTTATTAATCTATTTTTAAAAATAATATTTATGTTTAACTGTTTTTTAAATTAATACAAACATGTGTGTATATTGAAAACCTCATTAACAATTCTTGTATTTGAATATAAAATTATAATTTTTAAATAAAAAAAATAAAATTAATTTGCACTACTAGTATTGATTATTTTAAATAAAAAAATGCCAACTCAATTTCTATTTTAACAATAATTACCACCAAAACGTAAATAAAACAAGTCATCATGGAATAATTGTCATTGCATCTAGTGCATATTCTACATTTTAGCCTCGATCGACTAGGTTTTTCCATATAAGAAAAGAAGAAGACAACCAATATAGAAAACAAGGAAATACTAGACTATACGATATATAATTCATTGTATTGGATAATGGATATACAATCATCAAATACCATGGTATAATATTTTTTTATTTAATATTTTAATTTTTGTGATGCCTTTGATATTTTCCAAATTTCAAATATGGTTAGAAAAATTATCTCCATGAATAAATGATACAAGAAGAGTCGTGCTTAATCATGGTTATCAGTTAAATTATCTCAATTTATGCTCCCCTCCCCAAACTAATTCTTTATTCAATGGGATTCTCAATATATAAAATTAAATCCAATTGGGTCATAAACTACAACTCGTAAATGAAAGGAAACAAGTAATCCTGATTATTCCATCCACCATAAATTAATTTGGAAACAATATAAGAAACCTTAAGGGACTAAACAACAAAAGGGCAACATTAAACGATATGACGTGGCAAACGATAACGACAACATAGGCCAATAATTGCAGTCAATGAATGGCAGACAGCAGCAGCAGAGTCATAGCTAACCAAATCCACTAGTTCGCTCCAATCAGCCTCAGTCGCCGTATTCCCCTAATAAACTCCAAAATTCCCTTCTCTCCCTCCCTCTCTCTCTCATCAACACCATGAGCAAGCAAGGACCACCACCACAAACACCCACCCTCCACCGGAGAAACTCAATAGCCACCTCATTTGTTATCCCCACAAAGCTCTCCGTCCACACCTCCAGTCTCCCTCCATCACACTTAAACGGTGCCCTTCCTTCTCACCTTGACATCTCCCTCCTCCCCCTAAAATCCTCTTTATCCTACACTTCTATTAAAGACCTTCTCCCTCCCGCCACCGTTAACTCCCCAACATCGGCTACTTCCAACACCACTTCCACCTATGAAATTCCCATCCGCAACCGCCTTGTTAAGCAAGCTGCCTGGGCTTACCTCCAGCCCATGTCCTCCTCTCCTGATTCCTCTGGCACCCACTTCCTCCGCCGTCTCTGGCTTCGCTTATCCACCAAGAATCCAATCACTGCTTGTTTTGGGTTCATCAGCGTTCGTGTCATTCCGAGCATAACTAATGCTTTTGATCGGATCCTCCGTGCCATTCGAGTCCACTTCAACAAATAACAGTGACTCAGTGTCAATTTCAGTGTGTGTATCTGATTCAGCTCGAGTCAAAGTTGCAAACCCATAAATGATTTAGAAAACAAAGAAAGAAAGATATCATGTACAAGAAGATTTTTTTTTCCTGTTTTTCTGATGTTTGGATTTTTTGTACAGTGTTTCTTTTGTTACAAATCTTCTTTTCAGTGTTGGATTGGTTTTGTTCTTCGTAGCCACATACGCTTTTGATTGACATTAGAATCAAGGCTAGTTGAGTTGTCTATGTCCATTGTGGTAACATATTCTGTTTCCTCATCGAGTTGGACTTGCAGCCGTTTGGATTTCGGGGACCCTGCAACTGCTCGGTTGATTGTGCTGCTGCCGGGCGGAGGCGGTGGTCTTTATGACCGCTTTTTGTTCTTGCTTTGATGCATGGCCATTGAAGGCCACTCATTTGGAGATGGTACGGGTAGTGGGGGAGCACTAGGTTCATGGCCATTGCTCTTCTGCAAGATTGGTTAGAAATCACAATTAGTACTAACTAATTCATCGAGGTTACTGTTTTTCTGTAGTATATTAAGAGTTGTGCTTATACAAGTTATCATCAAAGAAACCAAAGTGCTTTGAATGCGTATGCGTATTTTTCATTACTGATTACAGAATTGCTAATCGAGATTGTCAATCTGCTCCATTTACATTTACAATTACATAGTGCTTAACCTGTTGATTCTTCTGAAGTTGAATCCATTTCACTCCTAATTAAAGCCTATAGATTAGTGTGTGTAATGAAAGATGTTTCTTCCTGAAAGTTTTGGGCAGTCCATTAGAAAGCTATATATAGCCTATAGGAAAGAGATGAGAGCTATTTGTGAAGTGTTGGGTTAGTAACGATAGATGGATAAATTATGTGTGTGATGGGTCATGGAGCTTGAATGAGGCACAAATACTTTCAGGGATGAGATGGAGACTGGCAAGTAACCAAGTTTACAAGCTAGATACCCAATGATGAAAGAGAAGAGTGATGAAATTCGCTGGGCAGGTATGCTAAGCAATAAAGATTATTGGCAGAGCAGTGCCAAGAAGGAAGAACAAATGAAATGCAACTACTATCATGGCGCAAGGAGTGTTCACCAATCCAAGGTTTCCTTCTCTAGCATGGCAAGGTGGGTTTTGCTTGTGGAGGGGGAAGGCGTTGCTTCTAGCTAGTTTGTTGTGTGTTGGTATTTCTTCCTTGTGCGTCCACTTTTGGAATCACGGGCACTGTTGTGTTCTGTAGCCATATTTTACCGATTTAATGACTTGTTTTGAAGGAAAAATAATTTACCTTAGTTTTGCTGTTTGTAGACTTCCCTGACTGGCTCATAAAGTATTGCAGAGCGTCAAAGAATTTAGTCTGCCCCAATTCGGTGCAGTTGTGCCAGTAATAGATGGCAAAATCCCAACCTCTAGCCTTCATCTCCTGTAACTTCCTTTCGATATCCGTTTCATGCCTTGTTACAAAAGGCCTCAACATGGTCTCGTAGATAAAGCCAGTTCCCTGCATTGAGCAAGAGTTTAACGTTATAATTTGCTGAACTTGGCGAACAAAATTTCTTCCAGTTCTCATCCAATCATCTTCTGTCTTTACCTTTGTTTTTGGATACCACAAGTAGATAAAAAATGCCAGTTTCACCTCACCATACATCGGCAACCTTCACCATAAAACGAGAAAGAAAATCAAAGACCACAAAATAGGAGCTACTGGGCTTGTACATACAAAAATTGCAGAACTCTGCTTACCATGAAAGAAATACGTCCCCTATCCTCTCACAAACCGTTACAAGTGCGATAATGATCCTGCAAAGTTTAATGAGAATTACACTGAAAGTTCATGGGCTGCAAAGCATCAAGGAAGACCCATGTAATTTAAGCAATGATTTATAAGGCGTTACTATTGCTTGTTAGAAAGCGGTAACAGGATGAATGAGTGAAGAAGGAACACAACACATGATCCCCATGACCAGCATGTAAAGATTAATCTGCTTCTCCTCCACTCGATTCAAAATCTTTTTCTTTCGTTTTCTTTTCTTTCCCAATTCGCAAGATTGACCATACAAATATTGGGAAAGAAAACAAAACTAAAATTTGTTCAGGAGACCAAGCCTGCAGGTTTGAATGAACATAAGGGGACTTACCAATATTGACACCAGAATTTAATTTCTTCAACGTCCACCTTGTTCTTCTCCACAGATCTGAAACATTCAAATGCTGGGTATGCATACCCAAAAAGCAACCTGGCAATATCAAAAAAAAAAAAAAAAAGTCAACACAATATTCAATTCCAACAAACATCATTCAATAAAGAGAAAAGAGCATTATAAATAAAGTCTATACACAGAATCACAATGAAACAACAGAAACATACAAAAGGAGTAAATAAAAAAGAAGGAACGAATATTGAGTTTGAATAACCTACACAAGATATCTGGTGACGAGATCTCCCAACATCCTTAATCTTCAAAATCCCTGAAATACCATTAAGAGAAAACTCTACACATTCAATCATGGAATACGGAAGAAAAGAAGAAGAAGAAGAAAGAGCGGTGAACCAAAAGACAAGAGTTGACATCCAAAGAAGAAGAAGAAGAAGAAGAAGAGAAGACAAGCAACTGTATATTAATGAAAGCAAAAGAGGAAAAATACCAGCACCAATGAACTTGTAATGAGCTGCTACTGTAAAAACAGAAACAAAATCTTGAAGAAACTTTGACGTGAAGAATTCTTGTTCAAACTCTGCATTCAAAATATAGATATAAGAAGATAAATCAACAGAACATGGGGTTAATTACCAATTACTTCTTCAGAAGAGAAATGGATTTTAAACCTTTCGAGAGGGATCTATATATGATTCTGCGGATGATCGGAAACAAATCTATCTATCTGTGTTATATTTATATAGGGAAGAGAGTAGCAGTCCTGTTGCAGAAAGAATAAAATAAGATACGGAGATGGGAGAGATTTCTTGCAGTGGACGCCTCTCTAGTACTCTTACACGCAATTTTTAAAGTGGAGGGAAAGAGGGGATTTTTGGGGTTCTGCCAACGGATTCACTGTTTGGTAGTTAAAGCTTTCTGTTCTCTAAGGGTGTTTCTGTCATTTTGTTTGTTGAGTCAAGCCATAAAAAAATAAAAAAAAATTGGAGGCAGTTTTGGTCACTGCAATAAGAATTGGTCTCAGCCGTGACCCTTGATTTCGCATGTGCCTAGTTTTTTTTTTTTAATTTTTTTTAAATAACATTATTAAAAATTAAAGCCGAGTCAATCCATCGTGATCGGGTATTTAATATAATTCTTTTTAAATTTATTAATTTTTCTCCAATGATATTTTTATTTATCTCACTGAATCTAGTGGCAAATTATCTAATAAGCAGTAGAAGAAGGGGGTATTTGAAAGTATAATAAATATAATTTTTCAAAGTATTTTTTATTTAAAAATACATGAAAATAATATTTTTTTTAAAATTATTTTTGACATCAATATATTAAAATAATTGAAAAATATTAAACATAAAATTAATTTTCAAAAAAAAAATCAATAATATTTGGAACGTAATTCCAAAAATACCCGGAACCAATGAAAGCCATCCTTGTTCCAGCTGGATAAGAAACATGCAAGTCAACTTGGGAGCACATCCAGTGTGTGCCTTCCTTTGACATCAAACGTGAGAAACATGTCAACATTTTAATCAAATGTATTATTTCGGGATTTTACTATTCAAACCGCCTTTCAGTTTTCTTGACTAACAAGCGAAGCTGCACAGAAGCTACTTAAGCCATTTTCCAGAAGCTGACTTCGTAAACAAGAGAGCTTAAGAAATCAAGTTTGTAGCCTTAGACAAATACAGAGGAAATTTACAGGTAACTCTGCGTGTTAATACAAGGCTCGATGACGATGATATGACCTTGTCAATATAAACGACAGCAACGAAGAAAGGGTCATGTTCCCTTCCTTTTCCCTTTTCCTTTTCCATGGGACCGTTACAAAATGGAATTAACAACGGGGTTCATTAGACATTAAGCTATCATATTAACGGCGTTAATTACATTGCCGTCCAAATATTATTGGGTTAAATTCTAGAATTTTTTTTGTTATAAAATTATATTTTTAATATTTTTAAATTGTTTTGATGTAATAATAACTTAAACGGTGTAGCTCAACTGGTCAGATTTTAAATTTATTTTTTAAAAGTTATTAATTCGAGTTTCACAAATCATAGAATCACCAGAAACTTATACAGTCACGTTAATTTTAGGATTCGTAGGAGTAGTTGAGGTGTACGCAAACTGACCAGAACACCCACATTAATAAAAAAAACATAAAAAAATTTAAAATAATAATAAGTATATTTTTTTAAAAAAAATAATTAATCAGCCCACCGTGAAATAATTGCGGGTTGATTAACCACTGATGGATACCTAAACTAAAAGTTAATGCCCGGGCATGGACAGCCAATCAAAAGAAGAAGCTTCCACCGTGGTCGCAAGTAATAATTTTCAAGAAGAACCTTCCTCCTTGTTCGTACGTTTTGATTTTCAAAAGATTCGTAGCCAAAGTAGGATGCAGTCTTGTTTGTTTGTTTGTTTGTCTTTAATATTTACACACAATTAATTACGCACCCACTAATTTTTCTCTCAATAAATGGCACGGGAGAAAAAGACAACGCGTGGATTTATAAGCAATCGAGTTCTGAAGGTATCAAGCAATTGAGGTCAAGGGAAATCAATAAAAAAAAGAAAAAAAATAAAGTAATTGCTTAATTAGAATGATCTTGCATCCTTTCAAGCAATGTTCATAAGCTTAGTTGATTGGGTTTCTCCTCTCTTGATTTCCGCCCCATGACAGCAACTAAACAAGCTGGTGAGGGTCTCTCGATGGGGCGATGCCAAAGCTATGAAAGAGATCAAACGATGAAATATATGAAGTTGTTATCGTTAGGTCACGTTCTTCACCAACTAAATGGCATCTAGTGATGAGAGAACATATGAAATCAATTTCGAGATGTAAAAAAGTCTTCACCGAGTTCTTTCACGTAGCTAGGATTGTAGAAAATGCCACCAAGTTCTTTTCACAACACTAGTCAGCTGGTCATGATGCAGGTAGCATCTATGGGTTTAGTTGGGGGTGGTTCAGGTTTGGTTTTTGACTCGCAAGTTCGATCCTATGCACCATCGGCAACTGGAATCACAACCATGGCGATAGCTCGTGCATGTCACTTGACATGAAGATTTTGAAGTTACCTTCATGTCTCTGGTTTCTATGTCTTCCAGGAATAAATA
>Ga0325401_1007367_pt1 | contig 10684 bp, 7 predicted proteins | sample PopdelMetagenome_FD_205666 | JGI IMG/M metagenome (GOLD analysis project Ga0325401, IMG submission 205666) | Populus deltoides microbial communities from Bellville, Georgia, United States - Xylem-PdKOR-R2 | ecosystem: Host-associated > Plants > Phyllosphere > Stem > Wood/Secondary xylem | place...
AAAAAAACTCATTCTTTGTTATTTAAAGGTTTCCCTTTTTTTATTTGACTTAATTTTTTATTTATTATTTAACTTAAAAAATAGGCCATTTTTTTTTTCAATCCCACATGCATGTCATTTTTTTATATAGAAAAAGAGTCCTACCGCCTTGTTATTGTGCAATCAAATGAAAAATAATTTATTCACCTTGGTCTCAAGTTTAGATGGTCAACCTGAGTTAACTCGGGTTAATCTAATATGTTGTCATTTTAATATTTAAAAAACAAATTTTAATATATCACTATCTCAATGTTGGAAAAAGGTTTTATTCAATATGACAAATTCTGCATTCATAATTAAAATATGACAAATTTTATGACCTAATTGAAAGCCAATTGATTCAAATTTATTAAGGAATAACAAGAATGAAAGAAAGATGATCATAGTTAAAAAAAAAAAACATAACATAGAAAATGAATGATAATTTCAAAATTAGATAAAAAGTTCACTTTAAGTTTTCTACTTTTCAAATTATAAACTTCATGTCCCTCAACATTTCACTAATTCAACCAAAACCTTAATTTCCTTCTTTTTCGGTCTTTGATTTGAAACAAAAGAGAGAAAGTGGTTGCATTTTGATGGTAGAGAGAGAAACTCTTGATTGACATCAATTATGATCATAAAAGAGTTGATGTTGGTCTCAAATGGTTCCATTCAATGATGATAGTTTAATTTGAGCGTTTTTTCATCTTAAAATATCTCGAGAAGGTAAATCTTATCTTGGGAAAAATTTAGGTTTCGTGTTGACCTTTTGTTCTTGGACTAATTTTTTTTTATTGTTTGAAGGCATAAAGGGGTTTAATCTCGAGATTGTTTTGTAGGTGTTTTTTTGGTAAAAAAAGGTTGAGATGAATTTTCAGAGCTAAAAACCCTCAATCTTGATTTTTTAACGACCTTCTGCTATATTATTTCAAGAAAAATAGGGTGGATGTCAAGTCGTCTGCCCTATAAAAAAATTAAATAGGCCCAAGCTCATAGATTGCCCCAAATGCATGTCTATGCCTGTTTTTTTAATTTGATCCTTCACTTTTTGATCTTTATTGACTTTTCTTGCTTTTTTTTTTTTCTAGTTTCACCATTTGATATTTTATTTATTTTTAATTGGTCAACGTAATTTGTTTCGATTTGATATTTATAGTTTTATTACAATATTAAAAAGACACTTTGATATTTAGTTGATTCTTAATTTTATAAATATCTATCTTTTTTATCATATTATTAAATATAAAATTATTGAACCTATAAAATTATTGAACCTAGTTAAGTTCATGATTTGGATAACGAGTTTGGTGAATTAACTTTAATTAGTTAGAAATTAAGTTTTATAATTTTTTTATTACTAAGATAATTTTTTATTTATTTAATCAAATGTATGGATAAACTTTTAAATTTATGAATGAATTTTTTGTATTAAAAAAATATAAACAAATAAAATTTTTTTTACTATGTTCGTGAAACGGCAAGCGAGAGCGCCACTTTGGAGTGGAGTACCCATCATTAATTCATCCCCCTCGGCCTCCATTCATCCACACGACCAGCTTGCTTCCTCCTCAACCAAAGATGTGCCCTCCGAAAATCCATTCCCCTCGGTCCTCTTCACATTCTTGCCGAGCAAACTGAGACATAACCCCTACACCAAACCGAGTCACCTCTTCAAAACTTATTCCACACCAGTACCGGCCTTAACCGAGACATCGCATTACCATCTAGCTCAACAAATATCTCGCTAGAATACATCTCTCCTTGAATTCAGAAGAAAACCTTGTTAACCCGGATCAAAATATTTTACTCCCCACAAAAAATCCTCGGAAAAAGCTCAATGGTGTCTCTGTTACACCTAATTCATTCGAACCTAAGTTGCAAAATTAATTCTTCTGATTTGCTATCCAAAGAAAACCTAGGCATTGCCTCTGATGCTAGCTTCCCACGACATATCAGAAAAAAGAGACCGAGAGCGGAAAGCATAGCTAAAGGAGAACTCATCTTCCAACAGCTACAATAAGACGTCATTAGTTCTATGAAATGTGGATTGTTCTACAACAAGGGAGTTCATATTTGGTCGGCTTTATTTACAGTGATTTTGCAGGAAGAAACACTTGCAAGAATGAGTATTTTTTAAGATTGGTTCGGGAGTTATTTCATGGTCTCTAAAGAAACAATCGATTTTGAATTTGTATCCGTTGTTTCGTGTGTATGTGAAGTGATATGGTACGTAGAAATTTCATTTCTTAAGAGATCTCGATTGAAAACATTCCTCGCAAAAGTAAAAAACAAGTTGTTGATATGTTCATCAAATCATTCAAATTAGAGTTATTTATAAAGCTTGGAAGATTACTTGGTGTTTGCATTTAAGAGTACTTTATTCAGAGGGGAGTCTCTTATTGCTAATTGAAACTAGTCTAAGTAGAAATACTTATAGATAGTATAATTAATATTTGTATCTAGAATCATTATTTAACTGGTAAATTAGTTGAAATCTTAGTCTAAATAGAAATATTTAAAGGAAAGGAAGGATTTGCGTCTAGAATCCTTATTTAACTATTTAATTAGAATAATTATTGGATTACGATGTTTTAAGTTTCTGGTATCGATCCCTTGAATCTGTTTAATATCAATAAATTAATAGAAGTGTTTTAAACAAAGGCTGCATGCTCATCAGCCAACTAGAAAGAAAGTGACAGGAAGCTGAGGACAAAATCCATGACCAGTTAGTTAGTTGGTGTCATCTTGCAGAAACAAAAGATTGGGGAAAAAGAAATATCTACGAAGCAATTTGTCGTAAATTGTATTATATCCTCATTGTCTTCAAAACTCGACCCCCTCTCCCTTTCTTGTCATTGTCGTAAACAGTAACTTTTAGTGCTAAATGCTAACGTGAGAGATTGAAAGGAGACAGTTCAATTTGTTCAAGTAAGCCCAAAAAATGTTAAATTATATACTTATTACACTAGCACACCGGAAAGTGAAATTACTTGGAGCGAGACACCGGAGACCGTTCACCGATTTGTTCTTCCCATGGTAAGAACCTGTTTGGCCAGTTTTTGCACACAGATATTTAACCCATCTGGATTTGGATTTGGATAGAGCATCAACATTTGATCCCAAACATAACTCGTCATTGCCATTTAAAAAATAAATGTCAGATTTGCACGACAGAGTGTCCGAGGGAAGGATTCATCTGATAAAAAGAAAACGATAGGAGAGGACATATCTGAAATTACACTTGGATGGATATCTTCATCGCATAAACACAATCCCTCAGAAACCCCGATTGCCCCATGTTCATCCCCTAAAACTATGGCCCAATTCAGATTTTAGAGTTATGTAGCCCAGCTTGTTCCGATTAGTATTCCACTTCTATACAGGCCCGTTACCCAAACACCTAGCCCAAAAGACGTCAACTCCCGTCTTCCTCTCAAATCTCAACTCAACTAACCCTGATATCATTAGCCCCGTGGCTGCCCTGGGTGGCGGCATCGCTTGATTAGCCATTACAGTGAGAACCGAACTCTCCTGAAACATTAAACACCATACGCTCCTTTATACCTACTGTCGTGGCAGTTTCTCTGTCACATCCTCCCAACCTCCATCAAAAAAGAACCCCATGGCCTCTTGCTGTCCACCGTTCTAAAACCCTTGCCAATCCACACAAAGAGTAAAGTTTGGATTCTTTTGCTCTGTGAATGCAATCTCTAATGGATATGAGAAGGCTAACGATCACCAAACCCATCTTTATTCAATCCCCGCTTAAACGTCCTTTAACTTGTATCACAACCACGCTTCAAAAACAGCACCAAATACACCCACAAGCTCCTCCTCCTCCTCCTTCATTATTGCAGACACAGACAAATCCACAAGCTTTAAATCAGAGTTTACTCAAAAGGGTATCTTTAATTCTTTCTAATCCATCTTTGGATTGCGCTAAATGTAAAGAATTAGCCCCCCATTTGTCTCCTCAAGAGTTTGATAGCTGTTTCTTAGCTCTTAAATCAAATGTGAATCCAAAAACAGCTTTGAATTTCTTTCATTTTGTATCCGAGACTTGTAAGTTTCGTTTCACAGCTCGATCTTATTGTGTTTTGATTCATTTGCTTGTTGGTAATGATCTTTTGTCTCCTGCAAGATTGCTTTTAATTCGTTTGATTGATGGGAAAGTTCCAGCCTTTTATGCGAGGAATTTTGAGATGAGACATTTTGAGATTGCACAAATAATGGCTGATTTGAATTTGGTGTTTGAGCCTGTTATTGGTGTTAAAATTACTGATTTATTGGTACATGTTTATAGTACACAGTTTAAACATTTGGGTTTTGGTTTTGCTGCTGATGTCTTTAGTTTATTGGCGAAAAAGGGTTTGTTTCCCTCACTAAAGACATGCACTTTTCTGTTGAGTTCTTTAGTGAAGGCTAATGAGCTAAAAAAGAGCTATGAAGTGTATGATTTCATCTGTCTTGGTGGTATCATTCCGGATGTTCACTTGTTCAGCACAATGATTAATGCGTTTTGTAAGGGACACAGAGAGGATGATGCTATCGGGTTGTTTTCAAAAATGGAAGAGTTGGGTGTTGCTCCAAATGTTGTTACGTATAATAATATCATTCATGGCTTGTGTAAGAGTGGGAGATTAGATGAGGCATACAGGTTTAAAGAAAAGATGGTAAAAGAGAAAGTGAGTCCAAGCCTTATAACATATAGTGTTTTCATTAATGGTTTGATTAAGTTGGAGAAAATTGATGAAGCAAATTGTGTTTTGAAGGAAATGTCTGAGTTGGGTTTTGTGCCAAATGAGGTTGTATATAACACATTGATTGATGGTTACTGTAAGATGGGAAATATTAGTGAAGCACTTAAAATAAGAGATGACATGTTATCGAAGGGGATATCTCCCAATTCAGTTACTTTGAATTCACTTATACAAGGTTTTTGCAAGAGTGATCAAATAGGACAAGCTGAAAATGTTTTAGAGGAGATGATAGCAAGAGGTTTACCAATAAACCAAGGCTCATTTTCTATGGTAATTAATTGGTTGTGCTTGAAGTTTAGGTTTGTTACTGCACTACATTTTATTAGAGAGATGCTGTTAAGAAATTTGAGGCCAAATGATGGGCTGCTTACCACATTGGTTACTGGGTTATGTAAGGCTGGAAAGCAAGGAGAAGCAGTTGAACTTTGGTGTAGGTTGTTGGGGAAAGGTTTTGTACCCAACATAGTGACTTCAAATGCCCTTATTCATGGGCTGTGTAAAGCAGGAAACATGCAAGAAACTCTTAAGCTCCTCAGAGATATGCTAGAGAGGGGTTTAGTATTTGACAGGATAACATACAACACGCTCATATCAGGGTGCTGTAAGGAGGGAAAAGTCAAGGAAGGATTTAAACTTAAGGAAGAGATGGTCAAGAAGGGAATTCAGCCAGACATATACACTTATAATTTATTGCTACATGGGCTCTGTAATGCGGATAAGATTGATGAAGCCAGTAGGCTATGGCATGAGTGTAAAAAAAATGGTTATGTTCCTAATGTTTACACATATGGTGTTATGATTGATGGATACTGTAAAGCCAATAAAGTTGAAGATGGTGAAAATCTATTAAACGAGTTAGTTTCCAAGAAACTGGAGCTAAATTCTGTTGTTTATAATTCTCTAATCAGAGCATACTGCATCAATGGGAATATGAATGCAGCATTTAGACTTCGTGATGACATGAAAAGCAGAGGCGTCCCGCAAAGTTGTGCCACATATTCTTCTCTGATGCATGGACTGTGCAATATTGGCCTTGTTGATGATGCGAAACACCTCCTTGATGAGATGAGAAAGGAGGGCTTGTTGCCAAATGTTGTCTGCTACACTACAATCATTGGTGGTTATAGTAAGCTAGGCCAGATGAATAAAGTCAATATTGTCTTGCAAGAAATGTCTTCACATAACATACATCCTAATAAATTCACCTACACAATCATGATAGATGGGTTTTGCAAACTGGGCAAAACAAAAGAAGCAGCTAAGCTTCTGAACGAGATGACAGAAAAAGGAATTCTTCCTGATGCTGTCACTTACAATGCCTTCACAAATGGGTTATGCAAAGAAGGTAAGGTAGAAGAAGCATTTAAAGTATGTGATGAAATGTCCAGTGGAGCAGTATGTTTAGATGAGATTACGTACACTACATTGATTGATGGGTGCCATCAGCCATCAACAGCAACAAATCAAGAATGACCAAGAACTCCCTTGATATCACATGCCCTCTAAAATTGCCACGTGTTTTATCCCGGATGAATGTGTGAGTATGAGTTTGAATTTTCAGGCATTCATGTTTTGAAGGTTGCAACTTAGTCAAACTTGATTTATGTTTCTAAAATCTGTTCTTCAGAGAATCCAATTGCTTGACACGGGGAGCACTTCTTCTTAATTTAAGATAAATCATTGCATTTGGAGGTTTGTGTCTTAATCCATCTACATTTTAATTCTAAAATCTGTTTCTGCTTGCATAAATGGGTTTGTCTTAAGCTACTTTCTAACAAAATGGTCATTCCTGTCACATCTCTGTATATCTCATTTTTTTATTGCATCTTCCTCTATTCAGGTTGACTATATACAGTTTGACGGTTTCAATTGCATATGCTATTTTGCCTGCTCTTGTGATGGATGAATGGTTTCCAAAGGAGTTATCTTGAAAGCTTTTTTTCGCTTTCCATGGTAGTTGATGGTACATGATTTCTTTTTTGTTTTTTTTTAAGTTTCCTCTTAATTTACGTAGTCATTCCCTTCTCAGTTCAATTTTCTTTTCGCTCAAGTTTATTTTGTTGCGCTGTAAATTGTTCTAGAATATTTTATTTTGATAATTTTTATTATAGCTTGAAGAAGGGGCAAGTGATTGTGACCTGTTTTTAAGTAATAGCAGGTAGCAGCAACAGTTTTCCCAGTCATATAAGAGTGCCAAAGAAATTGTTATATTGCTATTGACAGTCACTTATAATTATTAAAAGCCTAGTAGAGGTTAACCATGGAAGCAAAAAATTTTAAACACCAACAACAGGACATAAATAAGCATGAGATTCCACTTCATGCAATGTGAAGACCTCATCTTTAACACTCCTGGGAAAGGATTGATGGTCCAATTTTAACCTTTTTCCTCTTCTTTTTCTTACTTGGTGCCATGCTCAATTTTTTATGGATGCATTTTTTGGTTCTTTAATTTAGCTTGCATTGCCACTCACCATGCTGCATCCTCATTTCAGTCTCGTTGATTTTTTTAATATAAAACTCTTGTTAGTTGCCTTGAATGTATGGAGAGTACTTTCAATTACCTTTACTCCTCTTAGGTGATATTCTGCCCCTGTATACATGTATTTTGTTTTAAATTCATAATAATGATATCTCTAGTATTATTGAGTTCACAATTTTCACTTTCATGGGTATTGTCATAGTAAAGAATTAAAACAAGCAAAAAGGGGCATGGTAGAAAGGGTTCCTCATTTATGGATGATGCATACCTAAATTCCAATTGAGCTTATGTTAAAGAGTAGTGTCGTTGAGATGATATCAAATACCATATCATCTTAAAAATTATGCCATTACCGTTTGCTTAGTCAGTTAGGGCCTGCTGCATTTTATCCATCTTTTTTCTTTCCCTCGCCCATCTTCTTTTGTAATCAATAAAAGATTGACTAAGCTTAGATGGTGACTGCAGGTGCATATTTTTAGAGAAATGCAACGTCCTATTGTTTGATAGTGAGTTACACTATTCAATGATGCTGGGGCCACTTCTGTGCGCCATGAGTCTTTGCTAAGGAGAAATATCTCATTTCCTAACCAGGTCAATCTTGTGCTGGAACCTGCATTCACATATGGCATTTCCTTTAGTTTTGCATTGGAGAGCCTTTATGTTACATTCCCATTCTGGCTTCCTTTTTGAAATCTATTCTTGTTTGAATTGTCAGGCCCATAAACAGGGACATGAAGACAATTAGACAGGACAAGCTTCAATAGACTCGTATTAAAACAAGGTGTGCTTTTGGAATAGATCGTCAGGAAGGAGATGTGATGAGACAAATTTTTGAATTGAAGTGAATAATTTCTTGTTGGTAGAGGAAAGAGATGGTTCGGACATTTAGAGATGAAAGGTCTATTCTTCATGTTTTGCAGTTTAAAATCACAGAAGCGTTTGGGAATTACTTTGTTGGAAGCAGAGAAAGGTGCAGTGCCTTACCTTGAAGGGGTAACAATATGGAGATATGAATGGCTGGACAAAGCGCCATGAGGAATTAAATATCTAGCCACACTCCATGGTTTTTACCTTGATAAGTTTTCAAAGAATGTAATCAACACCATCGGCGAGGAGAGAGGAAGACTATTGCACATCCATCAAGTTCTCTCCAGCTACAAGGATGGAAAGTGGATGCAACACTGCCTAAAGATAGGGGTTTCCTCGTTTCTCAAATTAGTCTGGTTGCTAATAATTGTAAAATGTGAGTAAAGATAACTATGCTAAAGATGAAGGGGAAAAAAAATTCCCCGGTTGTAAAATGAGGGTTAGCAAAAATTTAGACAGTAATTCACAAGAAGACCGCATTGAATTTTAATTTTTTTTTTGTTTTCTGTTTTTCCGTGATGAATCAGATGGATTCGTTAGCATACAAGAGGCGTTAAAGCTTCACGAGACTGGAACAAATATTATCTATTTATCCTGGAGGTTTTCTTTCACGTCTTGCCCCGACAGCATTTATAGCTCCAAGGTTCTAATTCTGAAACTCTCGAGGATCGATTCTATTCTTAGCTATGAATTTCGAAAGGCAACATGGTCGTTGAAAAGGACAGGAGGTACGAGTGGGATTCGGGTCAGTATTTGCTCGGTATTTGCTTGCTGCTGCCTTGCTCATGGTGATTGTATAACTGGGCCCATGTCCTTCTGTTTTACTCCATTTTCTCAATAAGAGAGAATATTTTCTGTTCGTAGAAAGGAACATTGAATCTAAACTGCACATCATGGTAGCCCGCCCTTAGTTCTAGGTGGGAGCATGGTATAATGCTTGGTACAGTGCCAAACATCAAGTATAGATTAGAAGCAAGTCTAGCATCAAGTATAGATTAGAAGCAAGTAGACATGGATAGAACAGCATCAGAGTGGAAGAAGACTCCAAGACAGCAGCTAGTTCTGGCCACAAGATAGCTGAAACAGTCCATGAGCCATTTTTTCTAGCGCTTGGCCTTCGGTTCATGTACCCGACTTCAATTTTTTCTATCGTGGTACCAACCGTGCCTAGCACAAGACTGCCGAATCCGAACTCAAATTCAGCAACTGGAAACTTTCTTGATCCAGTCAATCAAATCCAAAAATGTGCCTTATAACCTTTGATATCGCATCATGAACATTGCTAGCAACATCTAATATAGACCTTTGCTTCTGTTCTGTAATGGTTGCTTCTGCAACACCAACAGAAAACACATTCCTTATGTTATTTGGCATTAAATTCTGATCTCCATGAACGCTACTTCATCCATCGACTAACCATCCCATTTTGCACTTTTGATGCTTTCCATCAATGGCTGTTACCATGATCTTCCATACATAGGCTGATAAAGCCTCAATTTTAGTTCTTTTATTACTGCTGGCACAAGCAAGTTGTTGCAACCTATTGATGCTGGAGACATCAATATGATAGAGGCGCTTGAGCAAGATCTGGGATGTTGGCGTGTTTATTATTTCTTCTGTGGTGCACTCCACAAAAGTTTGATCCAAAGTAGGATGATAAGTCGGAGGATAACGTGCTCGAAGGCTTCTCCTGTGGTCTGACATGCAAGATATTGGCTTTTTTTGAGCGATTTCTGACCGTGAAACCAGGAACTTATCATCAAAGGCACTTGCATCGCAGAGTGCATGATCAAAGGCGAATGTTATTGAGATGCCTCCACAAATGTAATGGGTGACTTGATCTTGTAAAGGAAACTAGGTGTTGACAGAGACGAGTTTTCCTTGCAAAGACTTATTGAAGATTGTAGAAGTCTAGTTTATTCAAAGAAATGTTGGCATGACCTTCTACAACCAAGGAACCATTATCGTCACATAATTCCATGCTCGTTGGTATTTGGATTTAATTTGTACTATTCGACCAGAAAATGGATAGTAGTAACTGAGAGTTACAGCAAGAGAACTCTTCAGGGACTCAATGATGGAAGAAAAGCAAACCCTTTCAGGAATATTGTAGAAATACAAGTATGTGACCGGAAATCGGCCAGAAAGTAAGGTTTGCTAGAGTGAGTATTTTTAGCTTTGGCAAGGGATTGATGCCTTCGACTATACTTTTCCTGTCAAGTTATTTAGAAGTCTTGTCTGGTCAGTTGGGTTAATTTAGATTTTTAATAGGGTTATCTGGATTTTTACTTTCTTCTGTGTTTTTTTAAATCTAGCTTGGTTTTGGTTCCGAATCACCTAGATCTCGAGTTAACCATGTAGGGCACACTGCGTTTTAAAATTATAGATATTCTGCCAAATATTTTAGGTTAATGTGCCAATTGTTTTTAAAAAAAATAAGTAAATTTGGTAATATTACCAGCACTTGTCATTACAGATGTTTCTGGATTGCATTGATAATTCAAAGGTCGGTGGAGGACGACCTGCAGGGAGATGGGTGTGTGGCTGCCTGAGA
>Ga0325401_1007369_pt1 | contig 10683 bp, 8 predicted proteins | sample PopdelMetagenome_FD_205666 | JGI IMG/M metagenome (GOLD analysis project Ga0325401, IMG submission 205666) | Populus deltoides microbial communities from Bellville, Georgia, United States - Xylem-PdKOR-R2 | ecosystem: Host-associated > Plants > Phyllosphere > Stem > Wood/Secondary xylem | place...
GCCTACGAGCGTCAACAGCCCCACGGTCAGGCGCAGCAGCTTACTCGAAGGGTGTACGAGAACCGGTGGGTAGTCAGGAGTAGCTTCTGGCAGCATACGCGCGCTGGTAACGGGTGGGAAGACAACCGGACAACATAACGCGCAAATAACACACCGAAACACTTCCGTAACCTGCTTTCACGAACCTTTTTATTTCTTTTTCTCCATGCCCAACGCCCACTTTACCCTCGACGGCACTCAAGACGAGAAGTTCGCCGCCTTGTGCGCGCTTGCCGTCCAGCAGCAAGGCTACCTGAACCTCTTGACCGTGCTCGTGGCTGACCTCTACGCCAAAGCCAACGACGTCTCCCCCGAGGTGGCCGGTCCCTTGGTCGATGAACTCTTGCCCAAGCACATCGCCGCCGCGGCCGAACACTTCCGCCAGTTTGGCCTGCAGCACCAGATCGCTGTCATCAAAGCCGACAACCAGTAATCACTACCCCCCATGCGTAAAACCAGAACCTTCAACCTCGTCATCCGCCACTTAGAGCAACGTACCCAGGCTGCCGTCCAGGCCCTGCTAGTGCCTTCTTTCGCATTAGAGGCTACCCGCCCGCAAGACCTGCAGGACCTTGGCCTGCATACGCTCCTACTCCAAGAAGCCCGCCAGCACCAACTTACCCTCTACTATGTGGGCCAAGCGTGCTATCATGGGCAACAAGGGAGTGAACCCAGTGACTATGAAGGTGCAACGCCCTACGACCCGTACGTGGCTATGGAGCAATTCCTCGCAGGCACCGAAGGACGTATCTTGTGCCTGACCCTAAGTGAGGACTTACAAGCCTACATCGCCCGCATGCCTCCCATGGCGTGCGAGCAAGGCCTAGGCACGGGCACCACGTGTTCTCTCCCCACCCATGCCTTCGGCGAGCTGGCCTGCGGTCGGGCCCAACTCCACCAACTCGCCTACTACGAACAAGACCTGCGTCAGCTTCACGCGCTCGTGCAGCAACGCGCCGAGCTACACCGCATTCAGGAACTGCTCTGAGTCGAGGCCGCACCAGCCTATCCCTTTCTACCCCGTAGCGGCTCGCCGATAGGCCGTTTTCTGCCCCCGTCGGCGCGGGGCAGCTTTGGGGAGTATGGCCCACCGCCCTATTTCTCCAAGCTGCCCGCGCTACGTGGTGCCCACGTTGGCGAGCCTGCAAGCCACGGCTCAGCCCGGCGCCTACGTGCTGGAACAACGCATCCAGCGGCGTTACCGCACCCTGCTCCGCGAAGGCCTCGCCACGCTGTATCCTTGTTTGCCACTGCCCGGGCAAGTGGGTCCTTTTGCCCATGACGCCTACAAACAGCTCTGCCACGACGCCTTCCCCGACCACTTCACGCGCCGGCAAAAAGATCCCGGCCGCGTGTACGTACAGGCCGAGGAACGCTTCGAGCACGACGTGCCCGAGCTCATCAGCCGCTTGCCCCCCGCCCAGCTGCGGCAGGTGGCGCCCCTGGTCGACCAGCACGATCTAGTGGGCGTCGTGCGTCTGGTCTGGTACACCTTCCGCCCCGTGCTGAACCGCTTAGTGCCCGTCACCTGCACGCCCCGCCAGAAGCCGGCACCCAAACCTAGGACCCCTCCGGCTAGTGTGGACGTAGTTCCCACACCTCCAATAAGCTCCCACTTACCAATGGAGGACAAGCCGGAGCCAGTGGTCTGCACTGCTACTAGTGCTTCACTGCCACAACACACCACCCGCGAAAAGACCCCGGCTTTAACGGCGCATCACTGGCGGGTCAAGCGGGCACAGGAGCGTAAACGCCTCCAACGCAAGCGCCGCTAAGTGATGACATTCTTACCACTTACTACCATGTCTACCGAATCGCCTACCCCCACCGGGCGCCCCTCTACGTATTCTCCCGAACTCGCTGATACCATTTGTGATTACCTAGCCGATGGCAAGTCCTTGCGCTGGATCTGTGACCAAGAAGGGATGCCTAACAAAGGCACCGTCTTACGCTGGGCACGGGACAACACGAACTTTCGCGACCAGTACGCGCGGGCGCGCGAGGTGGGGGATGAACTCTTAGCCGAGGAAATCTTGGAGATTGCCGACGAGACGCGTTTCGATACGCTCCACACGGAGGCCGGACCCAAGCCCGACAACGAATGGATCAATCGCTCCAAGCTGCGGGTAGATGCGCGCAAGTGGCTCTTAAGCAAGCGTCAACCCAAAAAGTACGGCGATAAAGTGGACGTCACCAGCGGCGGGGAGAAGCTGCCGGTAGCGCCGCGCGTCTTTCAGATTCTGCCAGCGAGTCAACGGCCGCCCGAGTCCGATAGGCAAGAACCGGAACTAGCATGAGTGCGATTGAAGCGTATACCCCGGTTCCGGTTCGTTACGTCAATGATGCGTACCTGCCCCTGCTGGAAGATGCGCAGCGCTACGTCGTCCTGCGAGGCGGCGGCGGCTCGGGCAAATCCGTTTTTGCCGCGCAAAAGCTGGCCATTCGGTTAACCAGCGAGGCCAAGCATCGCTTCCTGGTCGTGCGCAAAGTCAAGGACACCCTGCGCCAGTCCGTCTACGAGCAGATCCTGGAGGTGCTGCGCAGCTGGGACATGCTCGACGATATTACTTATACCACGTCGCCCCTGCGGATTGCCTGCGCGACCACCGGCTCCGAAATCTTGTTTGCGGGCATTGACGACCCGGAGAAGATCAAGTCCATTACGCGCATCACTTCTATCTGGGTCGAGGAAGCCACCGAACTAGACCTGATGGACTTTACCCAGCTCGACATTCGGCTGCGGGGCAAGGCCAGCTATTACAAGCAAATCATCTTGACCTTCAACCCCATTGACGAGGGGCACTGGCTCAAGAAACGCTTCTTCGATCAGCCTGACCCGCGGGCTACGGTCCTGCTCACGACTTTTCAGGATAACTACTTCCTGCCCCAGGAAGACCGGCAAACCTTGCTGCAGCTAGCGGCCGTCAGCAAGAACTACTACCGCGTGTACGTGCAGAACGAGTGGGGACGGGTCGAGACCGGCAATGAGTTCTACGATCGGTTTCAACGGGCAACCCACGTACGAGCCGTTGCCTATCAGCCGGAGTTGCCGATCTTTCAAAGCTGGGATGCCAATGCGCACCCCTACAGTGCCATGCTCTGCGCGCAGTTGGAGCGCTTGCCCCAAGATCGGTATCGGGTGCGCGTGTTCAAGGAGTACACGATTCCCGCTCCCAACTCCGGGGTACGGCCGACCGCACGAGTATTTCTGCGGGAGTGGCAGGCCAGTTGGACGTCGTCAGCCGTGCTTTATACGGGGGATGCGAGCATGAACAATCGCAAACCCGGGGAGGGCAACCAGACGCTGAAAAAGGACATCGAGAGTGAATTGCGCGCGTGCAGCAACGGCGGCTCGGATCGGTGGCTCAAGCAGAACCCGAACGTATTGCGCCGGCGCGACTGGGTGAACGCCATTTTCAGCGGATACTATCCCGATATTGAAGTGTGGATCGATGAGCAGTGTAGTGAGACCATTGCTGATCTGGAACTCACTCAGCTAGGAATTGATGGGAAGCTGAAAGAAAAGAAGCTCGACAAAGAAAAAGGCGTGACCTACGAGGTGCGGGGACATTGTAGCGATTGCCTGGACTACCTGCTTGTGTCCCTATTTCCGGACAAGTTACAGGCCTTTCTACAGCGGGGATTGCCGACTGCTTAGTGGTTGATATAAGGTAGTGAGACTGCTAAGCAAGCCGGCAGCTTAACCCGGGAGCTGAAAGGGCGCTGGAGAGGTTGGGCTTGAAGAGCTAATGCTTCGCATCGGTGTTACCCAAATTCTGCACCTGACAGACGCGGTAGACGCGAAGACTGCTCACCCCTGCTAGCTCGCACAGGGGGCGCCTCTATCACAGGCGCCCTGGCTGCAGCGTGGTAAAGCAATGCCGGCTTCCTAGGGTCGCGATGGGATGCCCCACTTCACGGGTTGCCTCTCCAGAATCGGTCGTTCACTACCCTTTTCTCGCCGTTGACATACCATGCGCGTCGCAAGGGTGAAAAAAGTGTCCTTTTTATAAGTTAACGCAGATTGAGTTTCATAAAAATATAATTCAGTACAACTAAATAGACGGATAAGATAGTGGTACTTTGGGTCAAAGCTCGGCTATACCGTTTGCCCCCCTCTCCTAGACGTAAGCTGCCGATCTTCTTTATCCACATTTTTACCCCCTTCTTTCTTGCTTGCGTATGAAACACCTTTTCTCTTCCTTTTCGAGGCTCCATTGGTGCCTAGTCTGGTGGTTGTTATTGCTGGCCCCCGCCGCTCAGGCCCAGACTCCTACGTTCGCCACCCCTGTTACTTATTCTACTGGCAGCGCTAGCAGCACGGGCTATAACAATCCATATGATGTGTTGGGCACCGACGTGAACCGCGATGGAAAGCCGGATTTGCTCGTAACCAATTCCACTGATAATTCGGTAGGCATCCTACTGGGTACTGGAACTGGCAACTTTCAACTGGCGCGTACCTTCTCGGCCGAGGGAAATGGCAACAACCCAGTTAACTTAGCGGTAGGCGACCTAAACCGGGATGGTAATCCCGATGTAGTTACCGGCAATATTGGCCGCGACCAATTCACCGTGTTTTTAGGCAATGGGGATGGTACGTTAAGAGCCGCTGTCAGCTACTCGCCTGGCAGTGGTCGGCCGCAGGGCGTAGCCCTGGCGGATGTGAATGGGGACGGACTACTCGATGCGCTCACCGCCAACTCCTCGGGTAATTCAGCCAGCGTGCTGCTGGGCAACGGCGAGGGCACCTTCCGGGCGCCAACCGTCTATGCGCTTAGTAGCGGAGCCAGTCCGGTTAGGGTCGTTGTAGCCGATGTGAATGGGGATGGTCGACTCGACTTGCTCACCGCTAACAGTGGCGGTAGCTCGGCTAGCGTGCTGCTGGGCAACGGCAATGGAACTTTCCAGACCGCCATAAATTACCCAGCGGGGAGTGGTACGCAAGCCCTTGCTGTGACTGATGTAAACGGAGACGGCCGACTCGACCTACTCACCGCTAATCGCGGTAGTAACTCAGTTAGCGTGCTGCTGGGCAACGGCAATGGCACGTTTCAGGCCGCAGCAAACTATACCACGGGCAGCAATAGTTTCCCCTATGACGTGAAAGCCGCCGATGTAAATGGGGATGGCCAGCTGGACTTGATTACGGCTAATTCTAACTACTCCAGTAACGCGGTTGCCATTTTAGTAGGTAACGGCAATGGCACCTTCCAAGCACCCTTGGCTTTTGGAGGGGGCCGCAATACCTATTCGCAAGCCGTTTCGGTCCTGGATGTCAACGGCGATAGCCGACCTGATCTGCTCGTGGCGAACACGGAGGTTCAGTATCGAACCACTGGGTCTGCCAGCGTGCTCCTAAATACGACGGTACAGCCCACCCCGGCCCTGACCAGCCTGGACCCCACCAGGGGGATAGTAGGCACGCAGGTCACGCTAACAGGCCAGAACCTGACGGGGGCCACGGCGGTGCGCTTCAACAACACGACGGCCACCACCTTCGCCGTCGTTAATGCCACCACGCTCACGGTCGTCGTGCCGGTGGGAGCCACCACCGGTCCGGTGACGGTGACCACGCCGGGCGGTACCAGCAACGGGCTGGCCTTTACGGTGCAGACGGCTGCCCCAGTGGTACTAACCCCGGCCAACAACAGCTATACCAACGGCCAGATTACGCTGAGCGGTACCGCCCCGGCCAATAGCACCGTCACGCTTTACTTGTCTTACCTGGACTTCGGCGCCACGACCACTCTGACCACAACGGCTACCGCGGCCGGTACCTTTAGCCAGGGACCCTTCAGTGTAATTGAGGGCCGCACCCAAGTCTACGCCACGGCCCAGAGCGCGGGGGCGGCCGTGAGTGCCAACTCGAACACCAACACCTTTGTAGTGGACCGCACCGCCCCCACGGTCACGCTCAGTAGCTCCAATGGCACTAGTGGCGGCAGCACGAGCAGCAGCCCCCTCCTGTTTACGGCTACCTTCTCGGAGGCGGTGACGAGCCTGGCGGCCAGCGGCCTGGCGGTCACGAATGGTACGGTGAGCAGTGGCCCCACCGCGGGCAGCGGCAACCGCTATACCTTTCAGGTGACGCCTACCACGCCCGGCGCGGCCACCACGGTGCAAGTGCGGGCCGGGGCCGTCAACGACCTAGCCGGCAACGGCAGCGCGGCCTCCGCCCTCTACACCCTCACCTACAGCCAGCCGGTGACGGCGGCCCCGGTGGTGACTACACCAGCCAACAACAGCACCACCAGCAGCGTGCCTACTTTCGCGGGCACGGCCCCAACGGGCAGCACGGTCACGCTCTACCTGGCCCCGGGTAGCGGCGCGGCCCAGCTCCTGGGCACGACGACGGCCACGAGCGGCAGCTTTAGCCTCACGTCCCCGACCGTGCTCAGCAGCGGCCTCTACACAGTGTATGCCACGGCGCAAAGCAGCGGTAGCACGGTAAGTGCGAACAGCAACACTAACACGTTCACGGTAGACAATACGCCACCCACGCCCACGGTAACGACCACCGCCCCGAGCCCCACCAGCGTGGCGCCGATTCCCTTCGAGGTGCGCTTCTCCGAGCCGGTGACGGGCTTTGTCGCCAGTGACCTTGGCGTCACCAATGGCACGGTCACGGCGGGCTCGTTCAGCGGCAGCAGCAGCGGCCCCTACTCCTTTAGTGTGACGCCCACGGCCCCGGGTCCGGTCACGGTGCGCGTGCCGGCCAGCGTGGCGCAAGACGCGGTGGGCAACCTGAGCACGGCGTCCAATACGGTAAGTGTGCAATACAATCTGCCCAACCAGGCCCCGGTGATTGCCAATCAAAGCTTCTCCGTGCCAGCCAGCTCTCCGACGGGCACGGTGGTGGGCACGGTCGTAGCCTCGGACCCCGACGCAGGCCAGACGCTGACCTACTCGATTACGGCGGGCAACCCCAATGGGGCCTTTACGCTCGTGGGCAATCAGCTGCGTGTAGCTAATGCGGCCGTGCTCACCAGCACGGGTACCTATGCTTTGACCGTGCAGGTGCAGGACAACGGCAGCCCCAGCCGGACGAGCACGGCTACCATCACGGTTACGGTGACGCCCGTTACCCAGGTGCTGTATCGTCTCAACGCCGGTGGGCCAGCGCTGAACACGAGCCTAGGCGCCTTCGCAGCCGACCAGTATTTTTCCGCCAGTCGCCTGGGGGCGACGAGCAATCCGATTGCCGGCACTACGGATGATGCCTTGTATCAAACGGAACGGTTTGAGGGCGCTTTCGGCTACAGTTTGCGCGTCCCGAACGGTACCTACCAAGTCGTGCTGCACTTTGCCGAGCTCTACTGGACCCAGCCCGGCCAGCGTATCTTCGACGTGCGGGCTGAAAACCAGCTGGTGCTCGACAACTATGACATCCTGCGCAAGGTGGCACCCTTTACCGCTACCACCGAGACTTTCTCGGTCGTGGTCACCGATGGCGTACTCAACCTGGACCTATCGGCCCTACAACGCGACGGGGGACGGGATGCCGCTAAGCTCTCGGCCTTGGAAGTACTCTCGCGCAGTGCAGGCCCGAACCAGCCGCCCGTCATTGCCAACCAAAGCTTCTCGGTGACCGAGGGCAGCGTGGCGGGCACGCTGGTGGGCACCGTGGTGGCCTCCGACCCCGATGCCGGGCAGACGCTGAGCTACGCCCTGACGGCCGGTAACACGGACGGCGCGTTTGCCTTCGTGGGCAACCAACTGCAAGTGGCCAATGCCGCCGCCGTGCGCACAGCCGCCTCGCCCTTCACCCTCACCGTACGGGTGACCGATGATGGCAACCCGGCCCTGAGTACGACGGCTACGGTGACGGTGACCGTGACGCCCAGCATGCAGGTCTTCTACCGCTTGAATGCCGGTGGCCCGGCCGTGAACACCAGCCGCGGCCAATTCGCCGCCGACCAGTTCTTTAGCCCCAGCCGCACGGGCGCCACGACGGGGTCCATTGCCGGCACCACGGATGACGCGCTCTACCAGACCGAACGGTTTGAAGGTCTCTTCGGCTACAGCCTGCGTGTGCCCAACGGTACGTATCAGGTGGTGCTGCACTTCGCCGAGACATACTGGACGCAACTGGGCCAGCGCATCTTTGATGTGCGCGCCGAAAACCGGCTCGTGCTGGACAACTACGATATTCTGCGCAAGGTCGCCCCCTTCACTGCCACGACCGAGACCTTCTCGGTCGTTGTGACCGACGGGGTGCTGAATCTGGACTTGTCGGCGCTGCAAAGCGACGGCGGGCGCGACGCGGCTAAGCTTTCCGCCCTGGAGGTGCTGGCCCCCGCGGCGGCGCCGACCCGCACGACGCTCGCGAGCCAAGCGGTGCTTTCTACCACGAGCACGGATAAGCTCGCCGCGCGCCTCGAAGCCCTGCCCAACCCCTTCACCGAGCGGGTGCAGGTTAGCTTCCAATTACCACATACCGAAGCTTATACGTTAACGGTGTATGATCTGGCGGGCCGGCAGTTGCAGCAGCAAATAGGTGCGGCCGTGCCCGCTGGCGAGCGCCAGCAAGTGACGCTCTCGCTAGGTACCTATCCAGTGGGCGTGTACGTGGTACGCCTGACCACCAACTCTGGCACCCAGCAGGTGCGCGTGATCAAGCACTGAGCACGGCGTCGTATACGCTGGCACACCCGGCCCAGTGAAGAACCTGTTGTTCTTTGCTGGGCCGTGGTGCGTTGGAGCTAAATCCAAGTAGGTAGAACAACACTAAGCCCGCACGCTCCCACACTGCTGTAGCAAGAAGATAAGCCCGCTGAGCAGCACAATGCCTGCCGCCCGGTACCAGAAGGCAGTATAGGAATGCATGGGGTGTTTCATCACCGGACGTACGCAAGGAGCTTGCCACGCTGCCTAATTACCAAACATCGTTACGGGCCAATCCACTCTCGCTCTGGGTTCGTAGGTTGCCCGGCACTGATCCAGGTGCCGTATGCGTTAGCAAAGGCCCTCGCTGCTTGGTGAGGGCCTTTCTGGTTGGCAGGAAGTGTAGCCTTGGCCGTTTAGTGCTGCTACCCAGCCCTAAAGACTGGGCCATCCTTTTCTGAGTTGTGTAGCTGTAGCGTTTTTGCCATCTTGCCCGTAGCCGCTACTGCCTGGCACACGGGGTGTACGAGTTGTTGGTTCTGCTGCTGGTCTATGCGTAAACGCCTCTCCCTCTCCCCCTATCCGGCGGCCCTCGCCTCTCAACTCACCGCCTTCTGGCACGGCATCGCTATGCTCGAGCAGAAGTACCACGCCTACTTCACCAGTACCCCGTCGCGGCGGAGTTCGTGGCAGGCGCCGCAGCCCTCTACCTTAACGGAAAACCTGGTGCTGCAATGTACCAAGGGACCCGTGCGTTTGAGTCTGCACCCGCTCCTGCCCGAGGAAATCGCCCAAGAGACGCGGGCCTTGTTTGAGCAACTCTTCGCGGGAGCGTAGAACCGGTGGGCCACTCGGGCAGGAGCGGGCTTACTCTTGCTCGCTAAGCGCATCTAGAGCCCGGAGCAGCACGCTCAACAGGTGCGTGTGCCCGACGCGTTGCGCTTCGGCGGGGTGCGCCGATAGGTAAGCTTCGGCCAAGCGCTGCCCATATACTAAGGCGCCGCACTGCCGCCGCTGTCGGCGATCTAAGTAGGCCCGCCATCAGTCCGCCTGCTTGTGATGGGTGGGACTGAGCCCGCGCTGAGCTTGCTACCTCCTGGGTTAGCGGCGCGTGGGCTCTACGCGCAGGGAAAAATCCCCTACCAGCACCCCCTCAAGCAACAGCGCTGTACCGTTCTGCAAGGCTTGTTGTCCGACCTCGTGGGAGACAAACTGCCCATCCACAGTAGGAAAACCAGTTGGAGCGGTTAACAAAAGCGCGGCGAAGGAGAGGGCGACTGAGTTCATGGGGCGAGGGGGCCAAGAGGATGATACAAAGCTACTCTGCTGCCGGCCGAGCTTCAAGGTGAAAAACGGAGGCATTGTGACTTGTACTTTATAAATATATAATATTTTATATATTATTATGATTCCTATATTGAAGTAAGCTCTTCCTCTTTCAAGACAGTAGATAAGCCAAATTGTGACATGGCCGAAAAAGAGGTGCTCATCATGCAGCTGAAAAGCAATAGGCTGAAAGTTAGATTAATATGGATCTATTCCGGATACGGTTCAGGTGGTATGATTTTCGACACCCGCGCTTATCGTCTTTAGTAACTATTCTCGTGTCTCATTTTGGTCTTGTACAATTTATAGACAGCACAAGCTAACGATACTATCACCCTTCCTATCTCATCTTTTATTATGCGTGGCAGGCACCGCCTTATTAAGGGCTATGCTACGCGTGATTGGTTGCTTTTATCACCTGTCTAGCCCGTCTTGTGGGCTCTTATTTTTCCCTTCTACGCTCGCTCTATGAAGCAAACTCTACAATTACTTATTGCTTGGGCCCTGCTATGGTTAGTGGTACCTGCCAGAACTTTGCTCGCGCAAACCACTACTTTTTCCTACACAGGCACTCCGCAGCAGTATACGGTACCAACTGGCGTAACGCGCATTCAAGTCACGGCAGTTGGCGCGGGTGGTGGACGCTTTAACAACAGCACCACGGCGGCAATAGCCGGTGGGCAAGTGCAGGCTATCTTGGTCGTTACGCCG
>Ga0325401_1007372_pt1 | contig 10681 bp, 5 predicted proteins | sample PopdelMetagenome_FD_205666 | JGI IMG/M metagenome (GOLD analysis project Ga0325401, IMG submission 205666) | Populus deltoides microbial communities from Bellville, Georgia, United States - Xylem-PdKOR-R2 | ecosystem: Host-associated > Plants > Phyllosphere > Stem > Wood/Secondary xylem | place...
ATGAAGTTTTTTTTTTAAATAATAAAATCAATGTCAGATTATGAAAAAAAAGAGTAAAAGAAAGATATGAGAAAATTAGGAAGGTCAATTATTAACAAGTCAAATATAAAAAAAAAAAAATCAATCACACAAAAATAATAATTGAAAGCAAAATAAAAAAAACAAAATACGAGCTCACTCAGGTTAACCTGCAAGCCCACAGACATGATCATGAGATTAAGATTGAGACAATCCTACAAAAAAAAAAAACAAAGAAAACTATGAAGTTTATTTAAAAAAAATAAATAAATTCAATGTCGAGTAATGACATAAAAAAAAAGTAAGAAAAAAGAAGAAGATGTGAACCCATAACCTGACCATTTGACTAAAAACATCAAACTAGAAAAAAAAAACACAGCTCAAATTCTAATAAATCAAATGTTAAAGCCTGAAATTAAAAAAAAATTCAATAAAAAAAGGATTCAAAAGAAAAAATATCAATTAAAAGAATGAGAATCAAATTTGAAAAAAAAAACAAATGGGAGGATGGATAATTTTGGATTGAAGGGATAAATTGAAAAGAAAAATAAATTTCACAAAAGAATTAAAGAATAAACCACAAAGAGAATGAGGACCAAATCTAAAAAGAATCAGCAAATTTAAAATTTTAATTAAAGGATGAAACTAAAAACAATTGAAAGTTCATAAAAGAGGCAAGGAAAAAAAAGATTCAAGACCAAATTTTTAAAAATAAAAAATAAAAAGCTTAAATTGAAGGATACAATTGAAAAAAAAATTAAAAACTTACAAAAAAAAGACACAAATTTAATATTTAAAAGAATGAGGATTGATACTAAAATATCCCAAACCAAGGGGACCACCTTGAAATCTTCAATGCCATGCATGAATTTTGATGGAGCATAGAGAAAAGAGAAATACAAAAAAGAAAGAAAACATCCTCTATAACAATCCTTACATCACAATCTAACATGCGCCACCTATAAAGAAAGAGGACACTGCAAGCAATCAACTGACATGGTGGCAGAAAATTCTTCACCACCACATAATACATAATGCGCTACTGAAAGTTTGCAGAACCTTTTATGTGCTTTCACGTGTGTGGAGCATGCTTAACCGGTTTGAATTTTTATTATTTTTTGATTTTTTATAAAGATCAATATATACCTCTATCCATCTGACAATAACCAAAAAACCCATAGGAAAATACAAAAATGCCCCCTAAAAAACCTAAATAAATTCTAAAACTGAGGGTAAGTTAGTAAATTTAAAGTGCTCTAAATGTTTTTTTTTTTAATTTTTGAAAAGAAAAACTTACCAATTTACCTACCTGACTATAACAAAAAATAACTCAAATAAAAATACCCCTAAAAAAAACTTAATTAATTTTGAAACTGTGGAAAATTTAGTAAAATGATTGTTTAAAAAAAAATCCCTAGAAACCAACTACAAGTTTTTTTTTTCTTTTAAGAATAGTGAAGGTATTTTACTTCTTAAAAAAATAGATTTTTGTATCCCAGGCAAAATTAAAATGACAAATGAATAATATGTAAAAAAAGATAATTTTAGTCTTGAGTTTAGCCTTCTTAGTTGATGTGGGAAAGGATAAAATCACCATGTCCCTATTACAATGCAAATTAATTTTTATAGTGGTACAATATTTTTCTCACATCCTATATATATTTTGTTAAATATCTACCTTAATTTTCTTTTTTTTTTGTTTTATTCTTGATGTTCTTTTCATGACACCGCTTAGGCGGTGTTTGATATTATAGTAGCAATTATTTTTTAAAGTATTTTTTGTTTTAAAATATATTATAATAATATTTTTTATTTTTTAAAATTTATTTTTTACATTATTATATCAAAAAAATTTAAAAAAATAAAAAAAATAATTTTTTTTGGATAAAAACATGGCCGAGCAGCGTATCCAAATGGGGGTCTTAATCATCAAGTTAGAGCTTAGTGTACAATTTTTTTGCGGTAGTATCCATAAAGGGCTGATGCAAAAAAAAAATAATAATAATAATAATGTACTTGTAATTTTGCTTGCCCCCTTTTTTTTCTTCCAGATTTTCTTAAATTTACTATAACTAGTGGTTCATAAACTGCATAGGTGTGCACACTTTAGAAATATGGAAGTTGATAATCACAATTCGCACAGGCTAGCTATGTAATGCAGGCTAGAAGTCAAGAATGACGTCAAAAAAGAATCCGAGAAACCATGATGCTAAATTTTAGCGCTGACCTTAAATGAAGTTACTGTTTGGTATTGTATTTTTAACTATATTTAGAAGTATTTTAAAATGTATTTATCTTTAATAAATATCAAATAAATATTTTTTAGTTCTTTATGATGATTTTGGCTTATATTAAAAATTAAAAAAATTAAAATATTATTTTAATATATTTTTAAATAAAAAACTTTTTAAAAATAATTTATTTCATGTTACTAAACATGCACAAAGTTTGCTACGAAGCTAAGAAATAAAAAACTATGCTTGCAAGAGGCTTTATGTATGACTTTATGTATGACGACTTTTGTTTTTAATAAAGTTTCACTATTTGTTTAAAAAAGTATGCAATTGGAGATCATTAACTCTCCCATGTGCTCTTAATCAAGAAGATTTTCTTGCTATTTTGAAAAAACAACTGCCAGTAACAAAGATTAATTATCAAAATAGATGAGTTATTTTTCCACATTAGCATAATAGGCCAAATTATTTTCCAAACTAACATAATTAGAAAAAATATTTTCCACTCTTACACATAATACGAGTCATCTATATACCACATGCATGACCTATTAAAATGTACATGTAGACATAAATGTTCATAGGTTACGCATATATTACATGAGCAACCACTAATCGCGCATGTTGTATTTGTGCGTCTTAATAGGTGGCACATGTAGTCCATGCACAAATTCCCAATTAATTATTTCAAAACCATTTTCCTCTTTCTTTTCCTCTCACTTTACTCTTTTCTTCATCTGTCTTCTCCCTTCTCCTAATGTTGTCCTTAACTCAAGTCACCTGATCTTTCTCTCCATCATAAAATTAAAAACCTCTCTCTTTTCTCCCCTTCATTTTGATAAACCTCTCCTCTCTCTCTCTCTCTCTCTCTACCACTGGTTCTCTCTTTAGCCATCCACCCACGACAACCATTGGTCCGCCGCCAGCACCTGCAAGAGTTTCATTTAACCAATTAGAGGTATATTCACCTTCCCCTTCTATTAATTTGTTATTTTGCCTGGCTAATTTGTGTATTTTTTAGGGTTAAAGTTTTAGAGTTCAGTTTAAGGTTTTTGTTGATTTTGCCTAAATTAACTATAATTTGACATTATTTAAATATAAAATTAGTTAAGTAAGTCTATACATTATGTTATTTAGTAAGAAAAATCGATGAATTATGTTGCATTGATTATGTTAGTGTTAGGGTTTTAAGGTTTAGTTTATGGTTTTTGTTAGTTTTGGATTTTTAATGTAACTTGAATAATTTGCTATATTGATAAATTATCATTGTGTTTTATTGTGATTTTCACATAATATCATCATATATCTTCTATAGTGAGAATATTATGTTATTATGGTGACAAAGTCATCGATACTAATAATGATATCACTTATCATAGAGAAAGTATCGAGTTATGTGGCTTGAGATTAAACAATTCATTTGACAAACTTAAAAATTTAGTATGTCGAGGGAATGGGTGGAACTTTTCTGAATTTGATGTTGATATTACTTGGAGAATACTAGGTGGAGGCTATCTGAAATGTTATGCTAGTGTGCCCATACTAGTGATATGAGTTTTAATGAAATGGTTGGGTTGATCACTGCTAATGAGTTACAAATATTAGGGCTCTACTTGAATATGAAACCTAAATGAGAAAACTCTTCAAGTCACAAGTTACAGTCAAGGGGCCACACAATCATCACATGCAGCAGGTTTATTTAGAATAGTTGATGATGTAATGAACCTGATATCAATTCAAAAAATTATGTTAATGGAAGCTCAGTTGGGTATGATAATGATTTTTTGTTATAATAAATTTGAACTGAGTGATAAGAAAGATGATTGTTATGACAATGATGTAGTTAAGGAAAATGAACAAGGTGAGCTAATAAACCAAACAATGAGATCTTCTATTTTTGGATGCTAGTGGATCTACTCATATGACAAGCTTTGATTGAGCTTTAAGTCGTAGGAAGTCAAGCTTAAGTACCAAGTTAGAGGTTGGATAAATGTTCTGAACCAAGGCTGATTTAATTAATGTAGTTAAGCGGTGGCATGTAAAGAATTCATTATAATATAAAGTGCGATGTTCAACCACAACTTATATGAATTTACAATATAAGCACGGGTCATCATGTAAATGGTATTTACATGAGAAATATCACAAGAATTCTGATTCATCTGAAATTTGAAAATTGAAAGAGTCCCACATATGTCGCAATCCAATGGTTATGTAAACCCACTGTTAGATTGACTTTAATTTTATTGTTAATATGAGGTTGACCATTATCAAAGTTAAAATAAGTATTAAAATTGCAACCATTCAAACTACTATCCGTAAAGATTCTTTGTATGATATATCATATAAAAAGGTTTGGTTAGCGAAACAAAAAAATATTAAAGAGATTGTTTAGAACATATGAGGAGTCTTTTCAAAAGCTGATGGTTGATGGTGATACAACAATATTTAAGAGAGTATTTTGGGTATTTAGACCTTCAATTCAGATGCTTCAATATTATCGTTCACTGATAAGTATTGAAGACACATTTATATGGGAAACACAAGGCAAAAATCTTGATTGGAGTTGCTTACATGAATAATATGGTTTTGGTTTTTTCCCATTATGTTATGCTTTAGTTTAAGAATAAATGAACAATAACTAGACATGGTTTTAGATTTGCTTTATCAACATGTCATAGGTAGTCATGCTAGATTGTGTATAATTTCATATAGACATGTAAAAATTAAAAATGCTATGTTATGGGTATGAGCCGAGCCATATGAGTATTATCGTTATTATTCCTGCCACTTTATGAATAATTTCAATAAAGGATTCAAAGATGTGGCATTGAAAAACTTTCAAGATAAGATATGGCAAGAACCTTCTAGATGAAAATTTGATACTTTATATGATGATATTGTAGATAGAAATGGTCAAATCAAAGAATAGCTTAAAATTCAACCAAATGAGAGATGGGAACTCTCATATGATGGTAGTCATATGGAAATATGACTACTAATTTGTCAAAGGTTTTTAACAATATCATGAAAAGTGTTCGTGGTTTGCCTTTGATGGCTACAATGCAAGTTACCTTTTTTAGTACTAATAAATATTTTGTTGATTGAAGAGCTATAATTGATGATTGTATTAGTTGTGTTGTGGCCTCCGTAAATGCTGGCCGAATCACTTATTGATGCAATAAAATCAAAATCACATGTCACGAGTATATTTAATATCTTAAATGGTGTATTTCAACTTGAGACCCCGTAGCCAAAGAGAGGTTCAATGAACGGTTTGATTTAATTAAATAATGTATATGTGTGGAAAATGACAATTGTTTCATCGACCATGTTTGCATCTCATTGCATATTACGACATGTTGACTTTGAACAATTTATTGACCATTTATTTTCTAACATCAGTTAAAGAGATTCATATAGTTTTTATTTTGAACCCTTACTTGATATTCTATTATAGCTTGATTATAATAGTTCACGAGTTGAAGGATGTCTAACAAGATGGAGAATTGAAAAAAAGTTGATGTAAATCCACTTATTTGCATAACAAGATGGATGCCAGAAAGAGGCATACACAAAATAAATATGGGTTACGGGTGCAGCATGTCATAATAGGAAAACATGCCAAAGTAGACAATGTAAGTGAACATTTTTATTTAAAATTGAGACTTGAATTTTATTTTTCTATGTTAATTTATTATTTTTTATCCTTTTATTCTCTATCCTTTAACATTTTTTTTTTCACATGTAGACATCATGGTGTGAACTAGGGGAGGTGAATTTATATCAGGACATCGTGGCATACGAGAGGATGAGTCCTCATTATGTCCAGGTCTTGATGGTTATCTTGGTGTTGAGATTGCAGTATAAGCACCATTTTGGGAATATTTGGGCTCGACAAGTAAGTTAGTTATTTTTATATAATATGGTCACATGATAAATTTATAAATGTTGTTAATACTTATGTTTATATTTATTTGATGAAAATCTCAGTGTGGTCTAGCTAAACCTCACCATTATACACTGATGGACCTAGATAACAGTGTTTATCTTTATGTCATCAAACTGGATTTTTCAAGATTAGTCACCTAAGATGCGTAAATATCAATCATGATTTGATTGCAGCATTAGTAGAGTGATGGAGGTGAGAGACCCAAACATTCAACTTTCTTGTTAGATAAATGATATTGACCTTATAAGATGAAGCCATACTAGTCAGCCTTCCGATAGATGAAACTCCTATTATAGGTCCGATAGCTTTCAACGAAGATGACTTATGTCTTTTTATATTAGGACGAGTTCCTTTTCTTGAGGGATATAAATGGGATTATATTAGATTGACATGGTTGAGGGAGAGTTTTGAGACCCCACCTGAGGACGTGACAAAGGTTATGTTGCATTATTATGTTAGAGCATATATAACAAACTTGTTCAGGGCCATAATCTTCATTAGTTTGATAGAAAATACAGTTTCATGTTACTTTCTGCCTCTGTTAGAAAACTTTGCTATTATTCATAACTACAATTAGAGCTTGAAAATGATTGCATATCTGCACCATCAATTTGTCATGCATGCATGTCAGATGGGAAACAAATCGATTGATGTTTATTGTTCCTACAAGTATAGTTTGATATTATGTTCTATAAAATATTTTTATTTTAAATATTTACTAATTTTTCATTATGAGTATGAAGTTATGGTCGCAAGAGCTTCTTCACTTCAATCATCTTGATGTTTGGAAAAATCAGATGCCATGGTTATAGGAAGATGACTCTCAATTGGAGCTTGGTAATGATAATTATGAGTACATTATATAATTTAAATTTTCTATATTTTTTTCTTCTAAATTAACTATTTATCATGTTAGTTGGGTCGAGGAGTTGGATTCATATAAACCTCACCAGGTATGTGTGAACTCGATTATTCAATTTTTTTTTATTTAACTTTATTTTTTGGGTGTGAATATTTTTAATATTTATAAGGTTTTATAGGTGATATGAACATCGTACACATTAGATTTGATTGTAAGATCATCTTCATTATGCATGGAGGGATTGATTTAAAGTTATCAGTGGTCCCCATGTATTATTTTGTTATTGTTAACGTGCATTGTCTTGATCGGGTAATATGTTAGTTTGGATTACATCAACGCATACCTGATGATGTTGACACATTTGATGACCTGCATGGTGTTAATTGTTGAGGTAAAATGGATGATGATTGATCGGTGGTTCATATAGAATATGTTAATCTTTGGCATGCGAGGAGAGATCATATATTTATAGAGTATTATCCACTTATTGAGTTAGATCTCTATATATCTTGGTACATGAACATAAATAGGTGATTTATAATATAATATGAGAGCATATAACAGACGTCCACGTGACACTTTGGATTAACTAGCATATAATCCAAATAATTATGAGTCTCGTACACCGAGATATGTAAGAGTTGATTAACTAGCATTGAAAAAAAGGATACACTTGAGTCTCATACACCAATGCTCTATTAATCTCTATTAACCAGCATTGATACACCCTGAAAAAAACTAGATGATCAATAGAGATTATCAATGCCAATGTTCTGCTGTCAAGTGTACAATTTGAAAGAATGATGGCTGTAACAGTTGCGCACTTTATTTTTTTTCCATTGCCACAGCTGCTCCAAAGTAAACAGTTCAAAGGATCCTTCTGGCGTTGGGTGGGGAGAAAGTGGAAGATTTTATACTCTTTTTGTTCACAAGGGGAGACCAAAGCCCTTGCCCACGATGAACCCTGATAATGACAATTGTCCTACGCCTCAACACTAAATTCCATTCTCTTGGGGGTCCCTTAAACTAGTTCCCTTTGGAATCCACCCACCATTGATTTCATTTGTATGGTTATCATTTGCTTTGGGACATTAGTTGTCGTTTCACTTTCAACGTACCTTGGAGCTTTTAAAAAATTGGCTTGAAAAAGATGTTTGGAGAGTATTGAAGGGTCATTTTCATTGGGAGCTGCCTAACTTCCAGGGCGAAAATTTAGAATGGTCCTTTTTCCTAAGTAATAGATCGTACTCTGTGACTGCATATATTATTCATCTATCTACGTACCTTGGAGTTATAATTTCAACAAGCCTATTTCATCTTTTTTAATATTTAATGTTAATAAAATTACTTGAATTGAGATTTATATTACAAACATAATTTAAATTAAATGATTTTTTTAAGGAATTAAACATTTACTTCAAAAACTAAACTTAATGCTTAATAATTGAAATTTTCTTTTAAAAACTTATAAATATCCTAAAAAATGTAAGAAAAAACAATAATCAAAACATTATATAGGTTTTTTAGTAAATGGAATTATTAAATAATTTAATAAAAAACTATACAAGTTAATATCTAATATATTTAAAATAAAATTGAGGTTACTTAATTTTAAAATATTTAAAGTTATTAACTATGTAATTAAACATTAGTTAATTACTATTTATGAAACAAAAATTATTAAAATTAGTAATTTTAAAATACATAAGGTCATTTTTATTTAATTATTAAAATAGATGGTAGGGAAATTTTTCAATATTGTTGTTAAACTTAATATAATGATGCAAACTTGATAACTCTTTACCCAACTTTTTTTAGCTCATATTTTAAATAAAATCATTTGAAAATTAACTTGATGTAATCTTGTCAACTAACCAGTCCAAAGAAAAATAATTTAAGAAAAAAAACATATCAAATTAACCCTAATTAACTCGTCAAACCTGCACTAAAGTTATGAACTTCATTGGATAAAATTAATTTTTTAATTTTACTATATAATAAAAAATATAAAAATTAATTTACCATCAATTTAATACTGAAAAATAAAATTAAAAAAACTTTATATTAAAAAAAAAACTTAAAGAATCAATAAAAAAACCGAAAGGGCTTGTTACAGCAAATCCTATGCATGTGAACATGCGCTGACAAGTGGTGTCCTGTCTATATCATAGAAATGCAAGGCGACTTTTAGCTACGGATATGTGCGCAACCAATTAAGCTACAACAACAACATGAAATTTTTATAAAAATATATTAATCTAGTTCTCTATTCATAGAGCAGTAGTAATTAAAGAATTAGCTTGGAATCAAAGTTCGTTGCAGAAAAAAGAAACAGTTGTCCACCAGAAAAAAAAAAAAACTGTTTTCTTTTTTTCTTTTTCAAAGGAAAATATTACTTTTTATAAGTTTCCTTGATTTGTTTCCTTGATTTGTTACCGAAAGATGACTTTCCATCATGTCAAAAGTGTTACCAGTATAGTAGAAAATGAGACTAACGTTACTATATGGTAAAAAAAACTTATTTTTTACTATTCATCCTCTCTACCTTCAACATGGACGACACTGTTCAAGATCAGCCAACTTTTTTTTCTTTAAAATTTCATCCTTATATGATGAGATTTCTTTTGGTAGCATGCTATTAATACGCATGCAAAATATCTCACAATATTTTATCATTGAATTAAAGATCAATGCTGTGGATTTGAATTTTATATTATAGCTAGAAATAAAATCAAAACAGAATAACTAAAATAAAAAAAAATTAATTTTAACTATTAAAAAAGAGCGAAAAAATTCAGTTTGACTGCTAAAGTTCTAATTTTCACATTTTCAGTCCCTCTCACTTTAGTATTTTATGTTTTGATCCCAAATTTTATTTTTTCACGTTTTAGTCATTGGATGTTGAAAGAAAATAAAGAAAGTCACTATAAAAAAAGAGAAAGAAAGAGTTCAATTGTCTATATTTTAGTAAAAAAAAAGTCAATCTAGATGTTAATAAATTCATTGAAGGGAAGTTCCATGAATATTATTTTTTCCTTCAAACATGTTAGAAAGAGTAGGTTAGAGTTTATAAAATTTGTTTATATTTGATTTGATTATTGGCTTTTAAGTGATTATAGGGTAAAAAATGTGTTTATAGGTGTCTAGAATATTTTAGATGTCTATTAGGTGATAATAAGTTGAAATTTGGATTTCTAAGATGTTTTTGATGTATGGATATTTTAGTTTGAATTTTTGCATTTTCAATCCCTAGTGTTATAGAATTTTATTTTTTAATCATAAACATTATTTTTTTAACTTTCATTCCCTAAATGTTGAGAGATGAGAAAGAAAATCCTTAGAAAAAAAGAAGGAGAGAGAAAAGATTGATAAGCTACATTCCGATCACAAGAAAAATTGATCTTGATATTAATAATTTCATTTTAGAGATAAGAGTTCAATAGAGGTAATTTTATTTTAATTGCTTAAACAAACAACCCATTTGTTCTATTAAGAAAAAACTTAAGTGAATAACAAGACGTCAACTATTTTTTTTGAAAACAAATATAGCAAAACTGGTATGCTTGACCTATTAGGTTCAACTACGTTTGACCCCTTTTTATTATTATTATTATT
>Ga0325401_1007375_pt1 | contig 10679 bp, 7 predicted proteins | sample PopdelMetagenome_FD_205666 | JGI IMG/M metagenome (GOLD analysis project Ga0325401, IMG submission 205666) | Populus deltoides microbial communities from Bellville, Georgia, United States - Xylem-PdKOR-R2 | ecosystem: Host-associated > Plants > Phyllosphere > Stem > Wood/Secondary xylem | place...
GATAGACCTAGGGCTTTCGTCGTAGAGGTAGGCATTTGAGTAGCCCGCCGATTGAATGTCTTTGCTGTAGCGCTTTAGCAGCGTGTACTTGCCTCGATGCAGCACTTCCACAAACTCCCGGGCCTGATCTGGGTCCGGGGCCTCCGAAAACCGCCGGAATTCACGTCGGTTTTTTATCAGCTCTGGGTCCGTCAGAACGAAGCTAGCTATTAGGTTCTCTTGTACCTGAAGAGAATCGCCCTTTTGTGGGTCGCGGATCAACACGCGTTGCCGCAGCACATCGTACTTCAAGGGTACGGTGTCCATTACGGTCTTGGTATTGGTGGTGATGACCGCCGACAACCAGCGTGGCACTAAGTAAGGCGAGCCGCTCACGCCTCTGAGCGGACTGTCGGCGCGCATAGCATCCAGACTCCTCGTATACTCATAAATTTTAGAAGGATCCTGTAAATTATTAGTCTGAGGATCTGGGCTACTAATCGACATAGGAACTTGACCTACAGCTATTTGTGAGACCAATAACAGCCCCGTAGCACAGAAAAATAAAGGTTTCATAACAGTTATCGATGGTAGTTTGAAGTCAATATACATTACTTTATAAAGAAAATGGATGCTTTGGCGCGGTAGCCAAAGCATCCATTCGTTTCACGGCCACGCGGCCAACTTAAGTTAAAGTCAGCACCAGATCATCGGCGTTTACCAGGGTGCCTTCGCTGAGCTGCACGGCTTCCACTTTGGCGTCGTCGGAGGCGGTGATGGTGGTTTCCATCTTCATGGCCTCGATGATGAAGAGTGGAGCGTTGCGCTTCACTTCTTGGCCTGGCTCCACCAGCACTTTCGAGAGCATACCTTGCAAGGGCGCTCCTACTTGGCGGCTGTTGTTCTTATCGACTTTCGGGTTGCGCACGGCCTTCACTTCCACCGACTTATCGCGCACATCAAGGTTACGCGTCTGGCCGTTGAAGGAGAAGAACAGAGTGCGGTTGCCTTCGTCATTCACCTCGCCAATGGAGCGCAGCTTGATGATAATGGACTTACCACGGGCAATATCGATGATGGTTTCCTGGCCCGGCTGCAAGCCGTAGAAGAACACCCGCGTGGGCACCGGCGACACGTCGCCGTACTCCTGCACGTGCGCCCAATACTGTTCGAACACCTTGGGGTACAGCAAGTAGGAAAGTAAGTCGGTGAACTTAACGCCTTCCCCAAACTTCTCCTGAAACTTCGTCCACTCAACGTCGAAGTCGATGGGCGTGAGGTGCTCGTTGGGGCGGTCGGTGAAGGGCTCCTCCCCTTTCAGAATCACCTGCTGCACGTCCGTAGGCCAGCCGCCTTCGGGTTGTCCAATGTCGCCGCGGAACAAACTCACCACCGATTCGGGGAAGTTCAGCGACTCGCCCCGCTCTAGTACATCTTGCGTGGTTAGATTGTTGGTAACCAAGTACAAAGCCATGTCGCCTACTACTTTCGAAGAAGGCGTTACTTTGATGATGTCGCCGAAGAGGTAGTTGACGTCGGCAAACATCTTCTTCACTTCCTCAAACCGCTCTCCTAAACCGAGAGCCGCCGCCTGCGGGCGCAAGTTAGAGTACTGCCCGCCCGGAATTTCGTGCTGGAATACATCCGACGTACCCGCCTTCAGACCCGATTCGAACGGATAGTAGTACTCGCGCACCGTTTCCCAGTAGTTCGAGAACTGATTGAGGCTCTCTTGGTTGAACTCACGGTGGCGCGGCGTGTGGCGGAACATCTCCACCACTGAGTTGAAGTTGGGCTGCGACGTCAGGCCCGACATCGAACCGAGGGCCACGTCAATCACGTTGACGCCCGCCTCCACGGCCTTCATATAAGTGGCTGGCTGCAACGACGAGGTATCGTGCGTGTGCAAGTGAATCGGCAGCTTCACCGTGTCGAGCAGACCGGTAATGAGCTCGGTAGCCGCGTAGGGCTTGAGCAAGCCTGCCATGTCCTTGATGCACAGAATGTGCGCCCCAGCATCTTCCAACTGCTTGGCCAGGCGCAGGTAGTAGTCGAGATTGTATTTGCCGTGCGACTTGGGGTCGAGAATGTCGCCGGTGTAGCAGATGCTAGCTTCCGCCAACCCCTTAGTTTTATTGCGCACAAAGCCAATGCACGCATCCATACCCTTCATCCAGTTCAGCGAGTCGAAAATGCGGAACACGTCGACGCCGGTTTCCCAGGCCTGCTCCACAAATCGTTCAATCAGATTATCCGGATAGGCTTTGTAGCCCACGCCATTGGCGCCGCGGATCAGCATTTGCAACAAGATGTTTGGGACGGCGGTCCGCAGCTTGGCGAGTCGGTCCCAGGGGTCTTCGTGCAAGAAGCGCAAGGCTACGTCGAAAGTTGCGCCGCCCCACACCTCCATCGAGAAGGTTTGGGGGTGCATTTTGGCGTAGCGCTCGGCCACCTTCATCATGTCGAAGGTGCGCATGCGAGTAGCCAGCAGGCTTTGGTGGGCGTCGCGGAGCGTGGTATCAGTGTAGTGAATCAGGGGTTCGTTGCGCAGCCACTTCGAGAATTCCTCCGGACCTAGCTCGGTGAGCTTGTCTTTGGTGCCAGGCGTGTAGGGCGAGGCTGGGTCGTAGTCGGGGCGGATGGCGCGACGGAACTCGCGCTTGGGGTCCACAAGGCCCTTCACGTCGGGGTTACCGTTGACAACAATGTCACTGAGGAAGTTGAGCACCTTCGAACCCCGGTCGCGGCGCACCTTAAACTTGAAGAGCTCAGGGTGGTCTTTGATGAAGTCCACGTTGGCCTGCCCACTTACGAACTCGGGGTGCGAGATGATGTTTTGCAGGAACTGGATGTTGGTGTGCACCCCGCGGATGCGGAATTCGTCCAGCGTGCGCGCCATGCGCGAGGCGGCGTTGGCCAGCGTCCGGGCCTGGGCCGACACCTTCACCAACAACGAGTCGAAGAAGGGCAGAATCTTAGCGCCCTGGTACACCGAACCTTGGTCGAGGCGAATACCGAAGCCACCGGCCGAGCGGTAGGCGATGATGGTGCCGTAATCAGGCTTGAAGTCTTCCTCGGGATTTTCGGTGGTAACGCGGCACTGAATGGCCACCCCGATCTTGGGCGGCTTCACGTCCGGACCTAGGTTGATTTCGGGGTCGGTGAGCCGGCCGCCGTCGGCAATGTAGATCTGGGTTTTGATCAGGTCGACGCCGGTAATCATTTCCGTTACCGTGTGCTCCACCTGAATGCGTGGGTTCACCTCGATAAAGTAGATGCGGTCTTCCTCGGGGTTCACCAGGAACTCGACCGTGCCTACGTTATTGTAGTTCACTGCCTTACCTAGCTTCAAGGAGTAGTCGTAGAGTTTCTCGCGCAGGTGGTCGGGCAGGTTGATGGCCGGGGCTACTTCCACCACTTTCTGGAAGCGGCGCTGCACCGAGCAGTCACGCTCGTAGAGGTGCACGATGTTGCCGTAACTATCGGCCACTAGCTGCACCTCGATGTGCTTGGGCCGCTCCACGAACTTCTCCAAGAACACGGTGTCGTCGCCGAAGGCCTTTTTGGCTTCGTTGCGGGCCTCAAAGAAGCCTTTCTCTAGCTGCTCATCGTCGCGGATGACGCGCATGCCGCGGCCGCCGCCACCCGATGCCGCCTTCAACATCACGGGGTAGCCGATACGGTGCGCTTCTTCCTTGGCAACGTCGAAGCTAGTCAGGTCTTGGGTGCTGCTCTCGATAATAGGCACTTCGCACTCCACCGCCACACGTTTGGCCGCTACTTTGTCGCCGAGGGCTTCCATTACTTCCGGCCGGGGCCCCACGAACACAATGCCTTCTTCGGCACAGCGGCGGGCAAACGTGGCATTTTCGCTCAGGAAGCCGTAGCCGGGGTGAATTGCATTCACGCCGTTCTCCTTGGCCGTTCGCAGAATCTCCTCAATATCGAGGTAGGGTTTCAGCGGTTCCTCGTCGCGCCCAATCTGGTAGGCTTCGTCGGCTTTATAGCGGTGCAGCGAATAACGGTCCTCGTAAGTGTACACGGCGACCGTAGCGATACCTAGCTCGCTAGCGGCGCGTAGTACGCGAATGGCAATTTCGCCCCGGTTGGCGACGAGCAATTTGCGAATGTTCATAGAGGGTTTTGGCAAGAAAGTCTATTACGGCGTAAGCTACTAAAGCCCGCCAAAGCGACCAACTTTAAGCCACATTCTCCTATTAAATTGGCTAAATCATTAGTTTTTTTTCAAAAAAGCACCCAAAACGCGTAAAATATTCAAACAAAACCGCGTCATGACGAACAATTACACTTGCAGCCTCTTCACTGGTGTAAGCGCAAAATTTCATACCGAATTGCGGAGCTCTTTCCTAGGTGTACTGGCAAACCTTCGCCGAATGGTTGAGTTGTAGATACAGCCAACTCACCTCTCATCCCATGGATTTTTCCAACCAGAACATACTTATTGTAGGCGCTTCCTCCGGCATCGGATTAGCTACTGCGCAACTACTACACGAGATAGGCTACCGCTTGTTCACGGCCTCCCGCCACCTCTCGCCCGAGCTAGCTGCCTTGGAAACTACGTTTTTCGAACTTGACGTAACCCAACCCCTCGCGCCAAACGTGTTCGACACGTTGCCAGAGGTGCTGCACGGCGTCATTTACTGTCCTGGCAGCATCAAGCTGCGCCCCTTCGAGCGGGTACCGCTGGAGGATTTTCGGGCCGATTTTGAGCTGAATGTGCTAGGTGCCGTGCAAGTATTGCAGCCCCTGGTGAAGCGACTGAAGAAAGCCAACGGAGCCTCTGTGGTGCTGTTCAGCACGGTAGCGGCCGGCACGGGCATGAGTTTTCACTCGAGCATTGCCACGGCGAAAGGCGCTTTGGAAGGCCTGACCCGCGCTTTGGCCGCTGAATTTGCTCCCAGCAATATTCGAGTCAACGCGGTGGCCCCTTCGCTTACGGATACTCCGCTAGCGGCTTCCCTGCTCAACACGCCCGAGAAAGCCGAAGCCGGTGCCAAGCGTCACCCGCTTCAGCGTATCGGCCAGCCCAAAGACCTAGCTTACGCGGCTTCCTTCCTGCTTTCCGAACACAGCAGCTTTATCACGGGGCAAATTGTACCTGTTGATGGCGGCATGTCGCGGTTGAAATAGTGCCATCTGTCATTCCGAGCAGCGCGAGAAACCTGAATAAGCGGCATGAAGTATTAGCATGATTACTCGCGTTGCTCGGAATGACAGCACACTCGCAGGTAGTATTCTAAAGACGTATTCTTATGGCAAAAATTACCCTCTTCTGGCACCGGCGCGATTTGCGGCAGCACGATAACGCGGGTCTGACGGCCGCTTTGCAATCAGGCTACCCCGTGGTGCCGCTGTTCATCTACGACCGCGAAATCTTGGACCAACTCCCGAGCCGCCGCGACGCCCGCGTAACATTCATCTTCAACGAAGTAGAGCGCTTAGCCCGCCAAACCGAACAAGCCGGCGGTACTTTCCTAGCCTACTACGGCCGGCCTATAGAGGTATTTACCGAGCTGCTGCGCGCACACGAAGTAGCCGCCGTGTATACCAATGAAGACTACGAGCCTTATGCCACCGTACGCGACGCGGCTGTGGCCCAGCTCTGCCAGGAGCACGGCGCGGAGTTCAAGGCGTCGAAGGACCAGGTGATTTTTGCCAAAAATGAGATTTTAACCAAAAGCGGCACCACGCCTAAGAACTTCAGTGCCTACCGCGACGCGTGGTTGGGTCAGCTGCGCGATGAGCATTTGCAACCTTACCCTTCGGCAGAGCTGCTTACGGCCGCAAACCTAGCTTCCGTGCCTACTGCTCCCACCCGACCTAGCTTGGAAAGCATGGGCTTTGAGCACTACGAGCAGTTTGTGCCCGCCGCCGAGCTACCCTCCGACGACCTGGTGCGCAACTACCACAAAACCCGCGACCGGCCTGCTTTGGTAAATAGCAGCACGCGCCGCTCGGTGCACTTGCGCTTCGGCACCTTGAGCGTGCGCGAACTGATGAAGCAAGCCAAAGAACTCAACCCTAAGCTACTAGCGGAACTGGTATGGCGCGATTTCTTCATGATGCTGCTCTGGCACTACCCGTTCACAGCCACGGAAAGCTACAACCCGCGCCTGCGCAACGTGCCCTACCGCAACAACGAGGAAGAGTTTCGGCTGTGGTGTGCAGGCCGCACCGGGTACCCGCTGGTGGATGCGGGCATGCGCGAGCTGAACGAGACTGGCTACATGCCCAACCGTGTCCGGATTGCCGCGGCGGGCTTTCTAGTAAAGCACCTGCTCATCGACTGGCGTTGGGGCGACCGATACTTTGCCGATAAGCTCCTCGACTACGACATGGCCCAGAACGTGGGCAACTGGCAGTGGATGGCCGGCACCGGCGCCGTAGCGGCCCCGTGGTTTCGGGTGTATAGCCCCGAGAGCCAGCAGGAAAAATACGACGCCGACCTAGCTTACATTAAAAAGTGGGTGCCCGAACTCGGCACGGCCGCATACTCCGCTCCTATGGTCGACCATCCGTTTGCCCGCCAACGCGCCGTCGACACGTTGCGAGCGGCGTATCAAGAAGCCGTATAGCGTGGACTTTGCGGGCTGCCTAGTGCGAAAGATAAAGGCAGAATGTAAAGCCTGCGCAACCTAGGTATTCGTGCATAAAATCAGGCAGCTAAGGCAACCTTCCGGCTCGGCAGTTAGTTGTATAATTATGGAGAAAGAACGCATCAAACAGGCTTATCTTGATTACGTGCTGCGCAAGGGCGAGCCGCCAATTTCGGTGTTCAAACTCACGCAGAAGCTAGGTATTCCGGAGGCGGAATTCTACCGCTACTATGCCACCTTCGAGGCCATCGACCGCGACATTTGGGCCGACTTTGGGCGGCAGGCCCGGGAGCGGGCCGCGCAAGAGCCGGTCTGGAACGAATACGGCTCCCGCGAGCGGCTGCTGGCTTTCTATTTCACTCTCATCGAAATTCTGAAGCAGAACCGCAGCTACGCTTTGCAGTCGCTGCGCCGCTCTTTGCCTAAAGTGCCCGGCTTCACACCCCGCGTGCTCGACGATTTTCGCCAAGATTTTGAAGCATTTGCCGAGGATCTACTGCGCGAAGGCCGGCGCACCGAGGAAGTAGCAAGCCGCCCCATGATTCAGGAGCAGTATCCGCGGGCTTTCTGGCAACAAGTGCTGTTTGTGTTGGGCTTCTTCGCCAAAGACGACAGCTTGAACTTCGAGCGCACCGATGCTGCCATCGAAAAAGCGGTAACCTTGAGCTTTGACTTGGTTGGCCGCAACACGTTCGACTCGGCCCTAGACCTAGCTCGGTTTTTACTGCACCGTCGCTAGTAGGTAGCACGCCACCTGCGCTTCGCGCATCGTTGAGCGACAGCCCCTAGGTTAGCTGACCTAGCTTTTATTAGTCAACGATACACGAAGCGCAAGCCTCGCGCTACTTCGTGCCGCCATTCCACCCCCATCATGTCCGACTCTCAAGAGAATATTCCCGCCCAGGAATCTTCCAAGCCTTTAGTTTCCCTTCCCACCACGAAAGTGGCCCGTGCCGCCCGCTTTGCCAAAACGGGCCTAAAAGTGGGCACCAACTACGTGAAGCACTATGCCAAGCGTTCGGTGGGCGCCACTAGCACCACCGAGGACCTACACGCCGCCAACGCCGCTGAGCTCTACGGAGCTCTGAGCGAGATGAAAGGCTCGGTGCTAAAAGTGGCCCAGATGCTGGCGATGGAGAAAAACATCTTACCCAGCGCCTACGCCGACCAATTTGCCCAAGCCCAGTACCAGACACCACCTTTATCGGGGCCGCTCGTCATTAAAGTATTCCGCGACACCCTAGGTCGCTCACCTTACGAGCTTTTCGATGAGTTCGACATCGATGCTCGGCAAGCTGCCAGCATTGGTCAGGTGCATTTTGCCCGCAAGGAGGGTAAAGCCTTGGCAGTGAAGGTGCAGTACCCCGGCGTCGCCGATAGCATCCGTTCGGATATTCGGTTGGTAAAACCTATTGCGCTGCGCGTGCTTGGTTTGGCCGAGTCGCAGGTGCGGCCCTACTTAGAGGAGGTAGAGACGCGGTTACTAGAAGAAACGGATTACGCGCTAGAGTTACGCCGTGGAACTGAAATTGCCGCGCAAAGTGTTGGTATTCCGAACTTGGAATTTGCCCGCTACTATTCTGAATACTCCTCCCCCCGCATTCTGACCATGGACTGGCTTCCTGGCCAACATCTCAAGGAGTTTTTGACCACGAATCCTTGCCAAGACGTGCGCAATCAGCTAGGCCAGGCGCTTTGGGATTTCTACGCCTTCCAAATCCATACGCTGCGCCAAGTGCACGCCGATCCGCATCCCGGCAACTTTCTGCTCCGCGCCGACGACGGCGGGACCCTGGGGGTGCTGGATTTTGGCTGCGTAAAAGATATTCCGGCGGATTTCTACCAGCAGTTTTTTGCCTTACTAGAGCCGGGCGTCCTGACTGACGAAACGCACCTGGCCACCTTGCTCACTGAGCTGGAAGTGTTGCGTCCTGATGATGCGCCTGCCCAGCGCGATTTGTACTTGCGCACCATTCGTGCTTCGCTGGAGCTAGTAGCTCGTCCCTTCCAACAACCGACTTTCGACTTCGGAGACGAAGCTTATATCCAATCCTTATACGCGCTGGGTGACGACCTGATGCAACAGCCCGAGCTTCGGCAGCAGCGTGAACCGCGCGGTTCGCGTCATTTTATCTACGTCAACCGCACGTACGTAGGCCTATACGCCCTGTTGTCGGAGTTGAAAGCAGAGATTCAGACGGGGCTACCGGTACTTGCGGCCACAGCGAAACCGTAAGCGGCTTTTCTGGTTTAGGGCTACATTGGCGACCTAGGTGCCGCTTGGCATTCTTCCTTTTTGCCCGTTAAGCACAAAGGAGAATTGATGACCTAGCTTCTAGTTAGGTAGCCAGTAACATCCCAACCTTTTCCCCTTACTCGTTCCATGAAAAAACTCTGGACCCTGTGCGCCGCGCTTTTGAGCGTAGTTTCTGTGGCTTCGGCTCAAACCATGAGCTGCTGCGCCAAACCAACCGTCGCTACTGAGGCATTCGCCATGCTAGCTTCAAATGAAGACTTTTCGGGCGGCCACGATGCGCCTCTTCCCTACACCTACGAAGGTCAGGGTGAAAGCATTGAGTTTAAAACGCCTGATGGCAGAGCTGGCCACGGCTTCGAAATCAAGAGCAGTACGCCATCCAACAAATACTTATTTGTCATTCACGAATGGTGGGGGCTGAACGACTACATTAAGAAGGAATGCAGCACGTTTGCCAACGAGTTGAAAGGCGTCAACATCATTGCGCTCGATCTGTACGATGGCCAGGTGGCGAGCACGCCCGAGGAAGCTGGCAAACTGATGCAAGGCGTGCAAACCGACCGCGCGCAGAATATTATCAAGGGGGCCATTCTATATGCCGGTCCCAAGGCCCAGGTTGCTTCGGTGGGCTGGTGTTTTGGCGGCGGCTGGTCGTTGCAAACGGCCCTGCTTGCCGGTTCCAAAGACGTAGGCTGCGTGATGTACTACGGCATGCCAGAGAAGGACGTCACTAAGCTCAAAACGCTAAACACCGACGTGCTAGGTATCTTTGCCACCCAAGACAAGTGGATTAATCCTGAGGTAGTTGGCCAGTTTCAGAAGGACATGGCCGCTGCGAAAAAGAAGGTAACCATCAAGAGCTACGACGCCGACCACGCCTTTGCAAACCCTTCCAATCCGAAGTTCAACCAGAAGTACGCCGCCGAAGCGCACGCTGCCACGGTCGACTACTTGCGCAAAAACTTCAAGCTAAAAGCCTAGCTTTTTCTTAGAGCAAAGCTTAGCTCCTCAACGCCCCACCGATGAATTTCGGTGGGGCTTTTTGATGGTCAATTCTCATTAGCGGGGAAGTTTAAAAACTCTTAAATTTAGTTATAACCTCCTACCCACCCGATTATGAGCAGCTTACCCATCCTCTTGGCCGAGTACGGCGAAAGTCATCAGAACCCAACCAACAAGCGCGTGCACTGGATTTGTGTGCCGCTGATTATGTTCAGTATCCTAGGCCTTCTGTGGTCGATACCCGTGCCGGCGTTTTTGCGCGCAACTGGCCCGTGGGTCAACTGGGCTACACTGGTGATGGCACTGGCGGTGCTGTATTACCTACGCCTTTCGGTGCGACTAGCGGTTGGTATGGTGTTCATCTGGGCCGTCATGGCGATAGGCTTGCGCGTAGTGGAAAGTATTGCGCCGCTACCGCTCTGGGCTGTGTGCTTGCTGATTTTTGTATTCGCCTGGGTTGGCCAGTTTTGGGGCCACAAGATTGAGGGTAAGAAACCTAGCTTTTTGAAAGACTTGCAATTCCTTCTTATCGGCCCAATCTGGCTCTTGCACTTCCTGTATGAGCGACTGGGCTGGCGCTATTAGGCAGCACTACCTAGGTTACTACGTACGCAAAACGCCGGTTACCCTACCTTGGGCTAACCGGCGTTTTCTGTTTCTATTATTTCCGAAAAACTAACAGGCTGCTTTCAACTCCCATGCTCCGACGCTGACGGCAGATGCTAGCAATACCGCTAATTCAGCCACGATATCACCGAGTTGTTCCCACGAGTTCAGAACGAAGTATTGCTCTTGCAAGCGCTCCTCCGTGTAGTTCGTACTCA
>Ga0325401_1007377_pt1 | contig 10677 bp, 2 predicted proteins | sample PopdelMetagenome_FD_205666 | JGI IMG/M metagenome (GOLD analysis project Ga0325401, IMG submission 205666) | Populus deltoides microbial communities from Bellville, Georgia, United States - Xylem-PdKOR-R2 | ecosystem: Host-associated > Plants > Phyllosphere > Stem > Wood/Secondary xylem | place...
ATAAACAAGATTTAATTCTGTCTAGGAGCATGTATTAAGTTTTACTGTCTGTACCTTCTATCCTTCTCAGCTTCTCCCATTCTTGCTGCCATAAAGGTAGTAAGATGGATAGTATAGTTCCCAAGATCCATTTTGCCCTGCATGGAATGATTTTCCTTGCAATGTTATTCTCCAAATAATAATACCTCAATCAGTTAGCTAGCTTTGGCTTCATAAAAATAATATCATGCCTCGATAAATAGGTCTAGTTTAGACACACACACACACACACATGCAAGTTGATTTAGAAAATTTAAGATCAAAACTCGACATGCATTGGTTTTTTAATTAAATTAGACAAAACATTGATTAAATAAAAACTGGATTAACTTGGCTAGTTTTTTAGTGATTTATTCGAACTCCATTCAAATCCAGTTCAAAGTTAATAGGGTTAACACCAAGAGAAAAAAACAAAGAATAATAAAATAACTAAATGAAATCATTTTAATAAAATAATTGAGTCGATGACTCTTAAATTAATTCTGATTCAATGACATGGGCTCTTTTCCGCTTAGTTCTTGAATCCGGTCTAACAACTATGGTGCAAAGTGAGACCATACCAACGGGGGAAGTTACTTCCGGGAGGATTTGGAACCGGCGCTGGGGCAACCTTGTCACTCTTCATCCTAGATTATGTACAGGAAAAAACAAAATTTTGCACAAGTTCGAAAAAAGATATAAAAAAAAATGAAAACTTGAGAAGCGTGATTACATATTGGAATCGAATCGTCTCCCTTCTTGGCTATTGGCATTAATCAACTGCAATCCTTGATGAACTGATAAGCCCTGTCCGATCTTGGACACTGTAGAAACATTGCTGGAGCTGGCTCTGTAACGGTGAATTAGTTCGAGAAAACTTCGTAGATTGTAAGAAGTCCAAGACCTTTTAGCCGACATAGTTAAATGAAAATATGTCAATTGTCGAAAAGCCATTCTTTATGAGCTGCATAAAGGGCAGATTGTGTGCTTGATAAAGGAGAAAACTTCGTAGATTGTAAGGTCTTGATTCTTGACGCATTTTCATGCGAGAATCCTTGAAGGCCAAGTGATGATGTAATTTTGTCACTTCAAGCTACGGTTTAAACCTAAAAAAAGTCGTAAGAGCATGCCATGTTCTTAGACTGTTCCTTGCAAGTTAAAACTTGTGACTCTTTCAAGACTTCTTCCTTTTGGCTCTCTTGAACTTTACTTACAATTTCTTGAATTTCCAATGTGGGGGAGAAGAGAAAGGATAAGGTCATGCTGCTGCATTTTAGACTTGACCTGGTAATTTTATTTTTTCTTTGCCTACATTTTTGTCCAAGTTTCTGAGTAAAAACATTTGATTATAATTTTCGAACAAGTTGCTGAGACGCCAAACTTCTTCTAGTTTCACTTAGCACACACGCAACTTTCTTCAAGAAGTGATCAACAAGCCATTAATTCTCTGTTTTCTATAAGAAAATTCCATAGATGGAACCATCATCATCACCATATGATTCATATCTCTTCCATGGCGACAGCCAACGCAGTATGGTACAGTCACTCGGACTCGATTGTAAAATGCCTCTACCTTGAATTCCTTACGAGCATCCCTGAACCGCATCGGGAATTTTTGAAAGAAAATCAAACATGGAGAGAAAGGATATCCAGTTACTGGTTAATCATGAAGGTTTAAATACGTGGAGTCTATTAGAAACTGATAAAATGAGGTTAATTTCCTTCGGTTTCTAAATAAAAACCCAATTTACAGGCACATAAAATCCTGAAGAACATAAAATTAGATGTCATAAACCCCTGTTTGATTATTGAAACTTGATTTCGATCATTGAATAGCTTTAAAATAGATGTCATCTGAGGAAGTATCGCTGCACTGCTGCGGAGTTACGCTGCTTCAACTGGGAAGTGATGGCCTTAATATGCTGATATATATTGTTGGAACTGAAGCATATTTTTTACTTCCAAGCTCACCCAAGCTTCAATTCCAGTCCCAAATTTGGTATCCACAAGAAGTACTATTTCCAAAGGTTTATGCACACTGCTAAACCAAGTTGGTTTTCCAAAGCCAAAATCAATTTGGTAAAAAGGAAACTTACACCAGCTAGGAACCACGCAGATATCTAGATCCCCATTCCTTGCTCCGTTATGTATCTCTTCCATGGAATTACTAACCATAGCTATCACATCATCAGAATTTACCACTTTTTCGCAATCTTTGTTGGCCTTGTTTACTGCATCGTTGATCAGCCTTACCAAGTGATGCATCTCTGAACTACTCTGCTTAGGATTAAATCGAACACTGACCATCCTGTAGAGGTTTCCAAAAGAATTTTCTGTAATCAGAAGATTCACTTTCCTCCGAAGATTTAATGGAAGGGTTAGCAAAGAAGGTCTTAGTTTTCCATGTTTTGCTTGAGCTACGCCTATTAGAGCTTTCCATAATAGTGCTGTCACCACCTCCACCCGCGAAGGAGGGCGTTTGACGTCTGAATCACGAGCACAGGACATGACTTTAGCCTTCAGACTGCTTATTTTTTCTCCGTCGAAAACAAACCTTTTTGTGACAATCTGACTTCCAAGTTCTCTAGGAACTGGAGTACCGAAACGTAAGACATCTGTTGCCGGAAATAGAGCTCCTGCATCAAAACTAGGCCGGATCATTTCATGCATCCCTGCTCGGCAGGCTGTAGCCCATGCTTTTAGGAATGCCCCCATAGTGTGACCATCAGCTACCCTATGCGATATGCACACACCAATGACCAACCCACCACAGTCAAACTTGTTGATTTGAACTGCTAGTACTATAGGATTAAAGGCCATTTCATCTCCAAATGGAACGAATCTATTCAACGACTTAACATCAACCGCTCCCTGGAGATCAAGTTGAGCAAGCTGGCCACTCACCGTAGCTTCCAAGAATAATGCCCCATCATCATTACAATCAACCATGTTCCTGTCTTCAATATATCTTCCTGCTAATGGATAATAGCATGCAAGTGTCTCTGATAATGATTTTTCTAACCTGTTAAATCTGTTATCCCTTTCGGACATCGTCTTCTCACCGTTAACAGCAGAATAGTAGAGAATCATAGGTGTATAAGCCGGAGGAGCAAGTTGATCAATCAATGATACCTTCATGTTCCTAAGGTGAAGTGGGGTTTGACTGTAGGGTTTTATGAACTTCTCTGACAGAATTTGAACCTCCATCTTGTAGCCTGGTACCTGAATCAGTACTAGGCAATGTTTCAGAATTTTGAAAATAAATTACAGGGATCTGAATCAGTCATAAACATTAATCCTTGCTAACATGTTAAGACAATAAACATACCTGGTATCCAAGTCTATTACTTTGGTCCAGTCAAATAACAGACTGGCTATGTTCATACTTGTCACTGGAGTTAACGCATCCTCCTTAAATGCAAAGAATTAATTAACTTAAGTTGTAACTCCATAAACCTTCTCCATATAGATATATTAGCTGTTAGTAAACCCATAAATCTCTCTGATCAAGGCGTTTTCCATTGTTAGAGGTCGAATCTATTACATCAATAGCAATTTTCATTACATAATTAACTTACAACGTTAACTATTGCCCTGTCCATCAGTTTTTCACAATTTTTTCCATCTTTTAATTGTTTTATAAAATTAAGTGTTTTAACCATGAAAGAAAACCTTTATATAAAATATCATGAGCTATAATTGTTCATTGGTATAGAGTATAGTTTTTTTTTTTTTGGTGATCATCTCACCTGGGAAGACTCTCTTAGGAAGTGGTATTCACGGGTTTAATCAAGGCTAAAACTCTTTCGGAGAAAAACTTAAAAGACACATCTCTTTTCGACCAGTTGCATTTAGAAAAATAAATTCTTTTGTATGCATGCTAGCTCTTAAATTAATTTGAAGTCAAGAAATTAGAGGACGGAATAAATCTCCTTTACTATTAGGCCGACTTGTTGAGATTGAAACAAACCAGAGAAAATAAAATAAAATTCGATGAATCTTGTGTATAAAAAGAAAGAAATCATACGGTTCAAATATGGGTTTTTAGATTACAAGTCGTAGGAATCAAGTTCTGGTTGCTTGGGAGCTGAGAGTCCAAGAAAACCTTAGCAGAAAAGGTACGTAGGCCTAAATCCATGATTATTGGAAACAAATAGTGCAACCGGTTTTGCTTTTTTATTTTTTTTTAAGAAAAAGAGACTCAAGTTGCTGAAAATGCAACTGCAAATTCTGTAGATTCTTCAAATTCTTAGTGATAATGGTCTCTTCAGGATATCTTGGTGTAGAGATGACTGGTGTGGAATTCCTAGTCGACTTGAGCAACAAGCTTCTTGACCAACATAAAATGGGCAAGAACCATTGCGAGCCACTAGAGTTATGCAACTAGCAACATCAGCTACAACAGGGTCTCTAAGGTATTCTACACATCTTTTAAGAGGTTCTCCTCCACGATCAAGCACATGCGGGCTTTGAGCCATTGTAGATTTGGCTAGTAGTAGCCACGCGAAGCTTAAACTTCCAATCAACATCAACATGATTGCCTATGTTGCAACAAGAATAGATCAATACAAATTGTGATCCGCAGTACGTAGTGGGCTGGAACAGAATTTTTTTTCAATGTAAAAAAATGTTGTCAGCGTGTTTTAAAGAAGTAAAAAAATGCACAATTAGGATCATAGACATAACTGAGTCTAATAAACTGACTTATTTAATTATATAATAAAAACCAATAATAGTAGATGAACCAATTTTTTTTTTAAAATGATTATGATAGCATGCATAAAAAGAAGATTTGTGAAATAGAAAAAAAATTACGAAACTCAATTCTAAAATAACCCAACGCTGAATGACGAAATTAATTTATTTTAAAATGATAAAAAAATAACTTTAATCAACCTTAGTTAGCAAGTTAAACATAAATTAGCATGTTGAACTCGCGACTTAAATCATGAGACTAGGATAACCTCATAGAAAGCAAATAAAAAAATTACAATGCCCGATTCCCAACAATCTAAATGTAGAAGTACAAAATTGAAAAAAAAATCAATTAACAAAAATGACAAAAAAGAACCAGCAAACCTGAGTAAGTCTGTCAAACCTTGCCAGCTGGATCATGCAAATGGAATAATCTAATATAAGAAAAAATAAAAAAAATTATGAAACTCAATTCTCAAACCAACTAAATTTTGAAGGATAAAACAAAAAAATATTTAATCTTAAAAAAATAACTAGGTTAACTATTAAAATCTATGACCTGGATTATAAGATTAGGATCACCCAAATAAAAAAAATTACAAAATTCAATTCCTAACCAACTTAATATAGAAGGATGAAATTGAAAAAAATATAAATTTTTTTTAAAAAAATCTAAAACAAAAATAACATTTAAAAGAATAAAGATAAAGTGTTTAAAAAAAAAAAGATAGGACACCTTTATTTTTATTTATTTTTTTGCTAGATAAGCGCAATTTTTGAGAAAAGGAGAAAAAAAGAGTGGAGATGAAAAACAAAAAAAAAGGCCGCCACACACTTCTAACCAATGACATGCACCACACTACCAACAAAAGCTCGTCGCACTGCTTCCATTGCAATTGTGATGTGTTTTCATTGCAATTGTGAACAAATGTGTTTCGCAATTGAAAGTAGCTGCATGTGCCACCTAAACGTGGTGGATTGTCTCAACAAGTTGGTACACGTGACTCACACGCTAACAAAATTGCCTTGCTTGTCTATCATAGCCCACCATATTTGTTTTAGGTTTAATTTTGGTCCTTTAAACCTTAATTATTTTACATTAATATAATTTTATTTTATTTTATCAAATCAAGCATCAATCAAGCATTAAAACGTTTCCTCAGCATTGTGAGGACCCCACATTTAAAAAAACAAAACAAACTATCAAGTCAAATCTCAAATAAAAGCAATGTAAAAAGATCAAATTGATAAAAAAAACAATTAAGTGATCGGAAAAAAAGGACATAAAATCTCCTCATGACCGTGCAAATCAACCCCAGATCTTATCTAAGAAAAAGAGACTGAAAATTGTTCACATTTTAAATTTAGTCCCCGAAACTCTAATTATTTTAAATCAATGAAATTGAATTTTGTTTCGCCACACCGAGCAATGGAGCATCTCTCCAATAACATGAGATCTCCATACACAGGAATAAAAAAATAAATTAATAAGACTAATTATATATCAATACAATGTCAAAGGATAAAATACAAAGAGAAAAAATTAAATGATCAAAATGAAAGAGAAAAATCTAGGGGAAAAAAAAAAGAGAGGAATGCCTATGCAAATCCACATTAATTTCTCTTTGAGGGCACAATAAATCACCGAGCCTTTTTATGTATTTATTTGTTTATAATGTTTTGTGCTTAGGAACTGAAAAACTTGACAATAAACTGGGCAATGACTTTGTTTTCCCTGCCGTAAAACCGGCGAGCTATTCATGGGAAACATGGTGCAGGCATGCGACAGCCCGCAAGATTTGCGTAATGGAGGGACGGGTGAACCGCTACGAAAAGTCCAACGAATATTATATACGCATAGTTATGTGACCTGAGGCCTTAGCTTCAGTTTGGGTTAAATAATTATTCTTAATAAAAAATGAATATGCAAGATTTTTTAAAAAAATTTAATTCTAATTATAAATTAAAAGGCATATGAGAATTATTCGTATTAATAAATACAAAAAATAAAATGTTAATGTGTTTATTTAATTTATCTAGTTGCAAGTCAAATAGTTTTTTTTTCAATATAAAAGAATTAATATATAGATGTTATTAACATATTTTTTTTCATCAAGTAAAAAACATAATCATGAATTATAAAATTGACACTTACATATAATAAAATATAATAAAAATCATATATATTAATAAAAATACATAAGTTCTCAAGCTAAATGTTTTTAGCATAACTGAAAAATAGAACAATATTACAATTGTTACAGTGAAACACTATTTTCATAGTCTATGTAGAATAAATTTCTAAAAATAAAAAGTGTAAAGAAAAAAAATATTAAAAAACAAATTACAAAAATGAATAAAAAATGGTGTAAATAGGCCAAGTATAAAGAATAAAGAAATAATATTTTTTTCCAAAAAAAAAAGTAAAGAAGAAAAAGAAAAACTAAAAAAAATTAAAAGCATGAAGTTGGCATGTATGTTATAGTTTTGTTTTTTAAAATAGCAAGTTGCAAAGCTATTCTAATGTGTTTCATTACATGAAAAATTAAAAATGTCATTTGAAAAGCCTATGCAATTATTTAACTAAATAAATCGATAATTATTTGTATAAATTAATAAATAAAGTTGTTAGCAATAACCAAGAAAGAAACTGTAAAGATGAGATATTTACTTGATTATATTTACTAAAAATTTTTATTTAAATAAATAAAATATAAATTCACTCTAAAAAACACATGGCTTAAACAATAAATACAAACCAAAATGACTGAATAAACCCATACAATAAAAAAAAATTATGAAAGGCAGAACACATCAGAAAAATATAAGGAATGAACACCTGCTAATATTATGGAAACATATAAAAAAAAGATAAAAAAAACCTCGAGTGAACCAAATAACCAACCCGGGTGAACAAATCAAACACATGACCTAGAATATGAAATTAGGATGACCCTATAAATAGAAAATGAAAGAAATACAAGAAAAAATATTTGAAAAAAATGCTTTAAAAAAATACCAAAATCGACCTGGGCTAATCTTTTAGAACTATGCCCCGAGTCATGAGATCAGAGTGACCCAATTAAAGGAAAACCTGAAAAAACAAAGATGCAAGATTCTTAACCAAACAAATATTGAGGAATGAAATTGAAAAAAAAAAGTCAATAAAAAAAAGAACTCAAAACAAAATAGCTAGGGACGAAATCAAAAATAAAATTCAATTAGAAACAATCAATGTAAATAAAACAATTGCAATTAAGAGAAGAAGGACTGAATCAAAATAAAAAAGAAATTGAAGGCCTGGTATAATTTTTTGCATGCTCAACACGCAATCCGAGGAAGAAAGAGAAGGAAAAAAAAGAAAAGTCAATCGGTGCCAAACCAGACTTTACTACTATACATGCGCCATCCTAGGAGGAAGAGGACATTGAGACACATCAAATGATATAGCGAAAGCTTGATTTCAACCACCGTCATCAACCGCAAGCGTCAACAGCCTTTTTTTTACGTACACAAAATAAAACATGCCCCTATAACTAAAAAAAAAAAAACTCTCATGAAATTATAACCAAGCCCTTTAAGCTAAGGCTAACAAATTTAATTGGCAAAGGTAATGAAGTAATTCAATTGTTCATAAAATTATATATATAAAAAAACCCCCTGGCACTAAATAACAATAACAAAAGACCAATAGGAGATGACAATCAACTCTTGAAGCTAAGACTAATAAATTTGCATAGTAAAGTTATTTGTGTAATTCAACTATTCATGATAAAATTAAAATTATCATACGACCCCTGGACTAAAGATTCTGGTGTTTACTATCAAAGAGCAATACGATAATTGCATTGTTATTAAAAAAAATGAAAAGACGGTGCTGCCATAAAACAAACCAAGAATGAAAAATTGCTCATGTGTAAAAACCATCCTACCATTCAAATAAAGCTTTAAAAACTGAAGGATGAAAGGTAAAAGAGTAATTTCACTGTGGCCCTACACTCTTTGATATTGCTATTAAATACAACCTACTAAGTCAATTTTGAAATCTTTCGACCAAATTTCTTGCTTAGTCTTGGTTTGAAATTAAACTATATAGGAGTTGTTTGACGTAATCCAGTCGACTTGATGACTCTAAAAATATGGTTTGACTTTATATTTTTTTCAATATTGTATTTTTTTAATATTAAAACGGTGACATATTTAATTGACCCGAACTTCACAGCTTAACCTGACAAATTCATGATCCAGGTTATGGACTCCTTTATGTTTTAATAACTTTGTTTTATTAAAACTATTCCCCCCAACATAATCCAATCGATTTGGTAGATCCAAATGCTACTCGAATGATCAGATAAAACATGGTTTGACTTAAAAAAAATCAAGATGATATCTTATAATAATTTTAATTTTTTATATAAAAAAAATCTATTTTTACTTAGTTATATGATAGTTAATATAGTCATTCATGAAATTGAGCACCAATTAAATGGTAGGATATTTATTTAGGATATTTATTTAAAATTACAGTAATCTTAGATAAAACAAATAAAAAACAAATTATAAAGATAAATCCAAAATCATTCAATTGTTGAATAATAAAAATAAAAGAAAAGAAAAATAAAAGAGGTAACTAATATGAACATTGCAAGCAGCCCTCAATTCTTTTATCGATGTTAATAAGTAATCATTTAGGAAATTGAATCACCGCAGAACTTGTTTCATTAGAAAATAAAATTATTCAATACACAACTATTAGATAATCAAGATTTTTTTTTAAAAAAAAAACATTTTTTTATATAAAAAATAGATGTATAAATAGGATTATCACAGACAATAGAAAAATTGGCGCCTTCTAATCGAAAGATAAGTAACTTATCCAAATAGCCAACAACAATATTTGATCGTTGAATGTTCAGGATAAAAAATATTAAAAACTTTTATTAATTTAAATTAAATATTAATAAATCACGAGTTAATCTACCCAACATATTCTTACCATGATCTTTTTTTTATTAACCAAGCTATATATTTAATTCATTAATAATAAATATATGAATTCAATTCACTGGTTGTAATGAATTCTCATCTTCAAAATCATTTTTAATATCAATAATAAAATTTTAAATAAAATTTAATCTCTACAAATAGTACAAAACAAATTAGGAGTCAAAGTCAACCCCTAGGTTGGTTCATGGCCGCCATGGCTGTGGTTTGTGGTCGCTGTGGGGCTCTAGAATTTCGGATGTCTATTTGGTATTGAATAAGATGTGGGTAGTAACTGTTAATATGATAAATTGTATTATCATAATTCATCATGAGTGGTCTCCATTTATTTACTATTTTAATGACAAAAGGGCCAACCTTTTGACATTATTTGGAGAGTATGGCAACCTATTTCACCACTACATTAATGATATATAGCAATTTAAGCCCTCCTGAATCTAAAAGGAAATACAGGACCATCCAATGTCAAAAACCTCGTGCCATTCTCTATCGTGATGCCAGCAGTCCCACAGTCAAACTTACAGGTGTTACAAGTATCAGCCGGACAAAATCCCAAGTAATAGAGATTGTTCTCCTTAGTAATCCTGAAATAACTTCCACTTCCTCCTATCCTAATATTTCTCCTTGACGTTGCTGGATCTCTTGCACCTAAGTTCCATTTAGTAGAGCTGACACAAGTTGAGGCAGCTGAGAACTCAATTATGAAGCTTCTGGATTCCCTAACAATGGTCTCTCCAGCAACATACGGTGAGAAGACAACAGGAAGGCCCTGTGATACAACTGGTGCGAGGGGTTCTTGACCAACGAAAGATGGGCAGGATCCATTGCGAGCCACTAGTGTTAACCCACCAGCAACATCGGTTGCAGCTGGCAGGATGTAGTATTCTACGCCACTTCTTACAGGTCGTCCGGCGGTGTCAAGCACAGGAGGCTGGTCTTGAGCCATGGTAGATATGGCCA
>Ga0325401_1007380_pt1 | contig 10676 bp, 6 predicted proteins | sample PopdelMetagenome_FD_205666 | JGI IMG/M metagenome (GOLD analysis project Ga0325401, IMG submission 205666) | Populus deltoides microbial communities from Bellville, Georgia, United States - Xylem-PdKOR-R2 | ecosystem: Host-associated > Plants > Phyllosphere > Stem > Wood/Secondary xylem | place...
GATTTGTCATAATTTCAAACAAATATCTTGATATTTAATTGATTTTCATTTTAAGTGCATTTATTTTTCTTATCATATAATTAAATAAAAAATTATTAAAAAAATATTGAACTTAATTGAATTCATGACATGAGTCATGTGTTTAACTTGATAACTTTTGTTGATTAAAAATCTAGTTTAATAATTTGTTTTTGATTGCACAAATAATTTTAAGTTAATTTAATTAAATACATGTCAATCGAAATTTTTTTACATGGAAAGACACATAGATTATATTTATTTATTTTATTGAGAAAAAACTATCCAACTAGTAGCGAATCACGAGACAGATAACTAGTTAGTTACCTTTTGCAGCCTTTGCATTTTGCAGGATCCCATGTCCAGATTGCCATTGATCATCTGCCAAAAACTCACTCATCCCTACTCTCAGCTACTGCTTGAAGACCGCGTGACGTATGAAGAGTCTTCACTATAATCAAAGAATCAACCACTAAACTTCCCTAAAATTAACCATGAGCACAGCAATTTAGGAATCAATTCCAGCAGCAACAATTTCTTACCTGAAGATGCAAAATGTGTAAAAATTAAAAGAGCAAGGACTTGTCTTTTTTAAAAAGGAAATATTAAGGACTGAAGTAATGAATGGTAAATGATATTATTTCTTACATTGATCCTCTTCTTCCTCCTTGCGGTCAGAGTTCTTAAAACCGGCCGGGGTTAAAGGCTAATGTTAAAGGTTTTGACAGAATCACCATGTTAACTCTATTTTTTTAAAAAAATTAAAATGATTTTATTTTTTATTAAAAAAATAAATAGCTAACGGATTATAATTTTTTTACTGAGTTAAACCTTATCAACTTAAATTTTTAACAAGATCACTTTGTTTTTTTATTTTTTTATTTTTTAAACCTGACCCGGTTTTAATTTCAAATCAGATAGATTTCGGGTCAAATTGTCAGGCCGAGCTAGTTTTTACAATTATGATTCGAGGAGCGTATGCCTTTTCTCGTCAGTGGCTCTCTATATAAAACGTCATCGTTTAACATGATGCCCTCTGTCTCGTCTTCCTCTCTCTCTGCGAAAAATTGTCCTCGCAGTTTCGATAGCGGACGCCATTGAAGTCTCCTTACTGCAAGGTAATCGCTCTCTCCCTCTTTCTCTCTCTCTATCTCTTCGTTATCCCTTCATTCTTTCTAATTCGAATTTCTAGGGTTTTAATTTCACTATTTCCCGATTGCTGATGTTAGGGTTTGAATTTCTTATTGATTGTTCAATTTGACAACTCATTATTGCTTAACTTGAATGAATTTTCTCGGTGCAGATCGATATTGTTGACACCAAAAATTTGATTATAGTAGCCCTCTATCGAACTACAACAATCACCAAAAATCAAGGTTTGATCAGATTATTTCTTTTTCTGATCCTCCGATTATTTTAATTTTCAAATTTCAGAATAGTCGTTTGCTTTGTTATTTATTTATTTAATTGCGGGGATTTTGATCAGATTGAAATTGATTTTATTTTTTGGGGTTGTGTTTAGGGTATTGAATTGAATTGAATTGAAAAAAAAGGAGGGAAGATGGGAGCATTTGCATCAAGGTTTTGGTTCATGTTGTTTCCAGCAAAGGAGTACAAGATTGTGGTAGTTGGGTTAGATAATGCTGGAAAGACAACTACGCTTTACAAATTGCATTTAGGGGAGGTTGTAACTACTCACCCTACTGTTGGTAGCAATGTTGAAGAGCTTGTCTACAAGAATATTCGATTCGAGGTACCCACTGTTTTTTCAATGATACTCAGTGACTTATCTTGGCTTTAGTTTATTGGTGTGTGCTGTGCAGTAATGGGTTGTGTGTGTGATGTTTGATGATTGGGGTTCTTGAGACTAATGGGTTGTGGAGTTTTTGGGATTCTCTTTCTGGATCTAATATTCAATGAAAAGTAGAAGTAGAAGTAGAAGCTGGAGAATGTGTTTGGATTTAAATATTGATGCTTGAGAATCTTTGTAATCCTAATTCACCAAGTGTAGTGCCATTTGGAATAATGGTTTCATTGCCGAAGCTGAGCATGTATTTAGTACTTATCTACTCAGATGAGATTTTTCAAGTTCAAATCTAGCATCTTTTATGTCATGTTTGTTTGCATGTGTGAGATTGAATAGGATGTGCACCTCAACACCATCCTTTTTGTTTCACCACTTGTACCAATTCCCAAGGGCTTTCTCTTGTAGTTTGGAGTTGCCACAAGTTGTTTCCTTGGTCTTTTGTTGAATTCCTAGCTTTGCTGTATTGATCATGCATGTGTTTTGGTCAGGGTTTTAAACGACCGAGTGAGAAACTTGGCTTTTGTAATATTTTTATTAGCCTGGGAAGGATTTGCACAATTGTGCTTGGGAACTTGAATGGAACAAAATATATCATCTTTATATGTAAATGCTTACAAGGACATGGTTACCCTTTAACGTTCCCAAGGTTGCAAACATAATAATCTTCTAGCTTTTAGATGTTTGGAGTTGGCTGTTTGCCTTAACATATATGTTCTTCCATGTGCCTTTTTTTTATTGCAATGCTAGTTTTTGTTAATGGGAGAGCTGGTGGTATTGTGTTATTAAATTACAAGTAGCTATAGTGCATACAAGTTATGCATGTTTTAACATTTGATGCATCAATAATTATAAACTCAACAACTCAAATCAGTGGTGACTTGATGCCAAACTTTGTTACCCCACAAAATTCTTGACTCCAAACTTTTTGGGGCCAGCTAAAAAATCATGGAAATAACCATCAAGCAGTGAAGAAATAATTAGAAGTTTCGAAGGTTGTGAGAGAGTAGCATGTGTGTTCTAATGCCTAGTTTTTAATGCTCTAATTCTCATTCATCAGTGAAACAGTTAATGCAAGGTATTCTTATGCACTTGTTATTCTGAAACCTATTGATTAGAAAACCAAACTATGATTTCTTCTGCAGCTTATATCACTGATTAGGATTACAAAGTTGTCATCTTACATCACTGAATGATGATTGTCTATTAAGTCTCACTATTCTGACTCCACCGAGCAGTGCTATGTAATATGATTAGATTCAAATGTTGGTCATTGATTGAGCCATTAAAGTCATTGGTTCATGTGTTACTTGGAATAGATGTATTTTCCTACTTAAATTGAATTGCTGAATATGCTGTAACCTAAGCATGTTGAGCCAGTATTCGCAGTTATCAGATAATTATTTAGAGTATTGGACCATTTAACAGACCTGCCAAATATTCTTAAGTACTATTTATACAATATGCTTGAAAGAACTAATCTTTTCTCACTCCCATGAGATTTTGGAAACTCGAGTTTCATTCAATTTTCTGTGAGCTTTTAGTGGCAGAAGCTTGCTTGATCATGCCAATATTCTGTGATGGGGTGAGTTTGTTTGTGTTTTATATGCTAAAAACTTAACCATGTTTGTCTGCTGATATTATCAGGTCTGGGATCTTGGTGGACAAGATAGGCTCAGGACTTCATGGGCAACGTATTATCGTGGAACTCATGCTGTCATAGCGGTGATAGACAGCACCGATAGAGACCGGATATCCATTATGAAGGACGAAATTTTTAGGCTGCTGGGACATGATGATTTACAACATTCTGTTATACTCGTCTTCGCAAATAAACAAGACCTCAAGGATGCCATGACACCAGCCGAGATTACTGATGCTCTCTCTCTTCACAGCATCAAGAATCATGATTGGCATATCCAAGCCTGTTGTGCCCTTACAGGGGACGGTCTACACGATGGTCTAGGTTGGATTGCTCAAAGAGTTACTGGCAAAGCACCAAGTTGAAAGCAAGAAGAGTGATCTCAGAAGCGTTTATTTATTTATTTTTCAAACGTGTATCTGTTGTGTATCATCTAACCGTACTCAATCAATCCTGTAGAATGTTTCTACATTTGCTTGTCTTAAAGAATGTCATATTTTGCGCAATGAAACATTTCCTTTACTGAAGAAAAGGTTGCTGTAAAATTGTTGTTCTAGCGAAGCATGGCACCACACACGTATTGCTTGAAAATTGTAGCATTTTATCAAAAATACTCTTCCGACAAATGACAATCTCTGTTAAGGGCAATCAAAATCAGAATATCCAGCAACTGCATCCTTTAGACTCCCTGGGGCCTTCAAACCATCGGTCCCATAACGGGTTCATGGGACCATTCGTTCTGTCAAACCAGAAAGTAATTGAGGTGTTTAGACATCTTGTGACAGCAAGAGGATAAAAGCATGGAAAAAAAATGAAATCTTGAAAGTGCATTACATTGGCAGTAGTGGGTCTGGTATAGTCTCCACATTGTTTAGCATTCTGACAGGAACAAAACATAGTTTAGCTCACAAATAAATGCAATCTCAACAATGGGCCAGAGAGAATCAATTGAGTTGTTTTTTTCACACTTACTCCTTGCATGCAGTTGAAGCCTTCTCCAACTTATCAAGTTGTTCCAGCTCTTCCTGAGCATAATGCATTGAGAGAAAGAGAGCCAGTATTACAGTCAAGGTCCATGCAGAACTTGGGGAAGGATATAAGGTAATTCATCTAATTTCTAGAAATACTTGTTAAACTAAATCATTTGGAATTCGAAGGCAAGGAACCGTATGGTATCTTGTTATTTTCAGGTATACTCAATTGCAAGCGGATTTAGTTATTAGAAGCTTTCAATGACACAACTTAGCAGCAACTAAAAACTCTTCAAAGTATGATGAGTGATTTGTTTTTAAAAGAGGACGTGAAGAAATCTGGAGAGAAACACAACATGAGAAACTCCTTCAAGTTTCAATGCACATGTAACGCACTTGGTGCCTTGTTTCAGACCTTTTAATTTATGCTATGTCAAAAAAGTGACAAAACTGCATGAGATGTGTTTAATTATATTTATAATTAAGTAATTAATTCATACAATAGGTAATGTCATCGAGATCAAAACAACTGTTTTGACCAAACCGCCTAATCACCACTCTAAAAGATGCTTGTATGCGAAATGCTGATCTTATTAATTTAATCGATTAGTTAATACATTGCAACACGTTGTCATGATTGGCAAAAAAAATAAAAGAAATGGTATGGAATTCACCTTTATAAAAACAATAAGTTTGCCATAAAAAATCCTAAGAGATTTAACTTTTAATTTGGCAGTGCCTTATTGTGGCAAAGCCTTGTTTCAACTATGCTTGGCAAGGTTCATAAACATATTATACAAATTGAAAGTAGGGTTAGAAATTAATTAGGGGCTGCAATAGTTAAAAATAGAGCAGGTTGGCAGAAAGTTTGCGTCATCCCTTACCACATTGTTTACACTGGAAAAAAAAAATTGCAGAAGCAAAAATTTCTTTATTTCCTCTACAACAAAAGAAACCCACTTCATGATCACCATTTATTAGCCATGTACACACAACACAATCAAATAATCAAACAATTTGAAACACAAAAACATTGTTCTCGGAATTATCGATGAGCCCAGAAAATAATAACAAAACAATATAAACATAAAAAATTTACCTCTAAGAATCTAGCTTCTTGCTCAATTCGTTTGAGCTCTGCTTGTATCCTATGCTTTCCTCTGGTATCAGTAGCACCAGCACCAGCAGCTCCCAAAGAATAAACACGTTGCGTTATCGGACCTGATGAATCGGACCTATCTGACTCCATCTCTTAAAGCAACCAATAAATACAAAAAAACCCGAGCTCTCTTTTTGAAAAAAACAAAGCAAAACAAAAGAAACAGAAGTTTGTATCACATAAACAGAAGTTCCTCATATTAAAAGCTAAACCTCTTAGGATTTTGGACGCCAAACATATTCTATGCATAAACAGTGAATTTTATACCATTTCTTTTAATAAGATGAGAATTCCGTATAAAAGCAGCATCTTTTAGACTGGTGACAGGTTGTTAGATCAATCACTGTTGCTTTGATCTCAATGAAATTACCTGATGTATGAACTAATTACTTAATACACTTGTAATTAAACACATCTCATGCATCACATTAATCGCAAAGTGAAACTCGAACGAAGTTTGATACACAAATATCAAGTAAACGCACACGAAAATCTTTAGAACTTTTCAGTTTCGACTTTAATTCTAGAATTACAGAAATGAAATTAGTCCACAGATTCCTTACCACCAAAAACTTTCTAAATCAACAGACTCCCTAACTCATCTCTTCGAACATCAATTCCTATAAGTAAATGCACGCATATGATCAATGACTGACCGATAGATGATAGATCAAGTAGGCTGAACTATCACAATTCACAGCAATAAAATAATTGCTCTGATTGCTAACACCTCAATCTCAATAAGACTAAAATCACTTGTGATCATCAATAACTTAATGTGATCATAAAGAAAATAACAGCTTCAATTAGCAAATTTATTAAGCTTTCTTTACTTTCTCATCAACCAAACAATCCATAACAATAATGAAGATTAAGCGATTGTGAATGGTCAAGTTGAACAATCAATAGGAAATTCAAACCCTGAAACGCGCAAAAAGAAAAAACCCTAGAAATAGACGAATAACATGCAAAGAGGAAGAAGGAAGAAAGACGCGAAGAGGGACTACCTGCACTTGCAGGAGTCTTTAATGGCGTGCACTACCGAAGCTACCAACACCACTTTTCGCAGAGAGAGAAAGAGGAACAAAGACCGGAGTGAGAATGAGAGCAGAGGGGCATCTGCTTAGACGATGACTTTTAAGGCAGAGCCACTGAAGACAAAAAGCATCGGCTCCTCGTAGAAGAAAAGGAAGTGCTCACTGTTGTTGTTTTTTTTTTTTTTTTTTTTTAAGAAAGTAAGAGTTCTTTAAATGCTCTGACGACATATTTATTTTATAGTTTTGAGTGGGGACCATTTGATCACTCATCACCTTAGTCCTTTTCTTTCTTACTTCTGAAAATCAGTCCTTATTCTTGTATTTCTACGTACTTTGATCTCGAAAAAGAAATTTGTTACTGGCATGGTATGTCTTCTCATCCTTGTCATAGAGGGTGCTTTAATTTAGGTTCCGGTGGACATTGAACTTGAAAAGTTGTTTGATTTTTGTTGCTTAAACATGCTTTTCATCTCAAATTATAATAAAAACTTGGGTTTGATAGTCTATAGCTTTTTTAAATTGCAACCATAAAAACTACTAAAATACGAAACACACAACACCAGACACCCTCAACTGTTGTTATATGCGTGTGCTTAATTTTAGTGATGAACTTGGCAGCAGATAGACTCCACAGTTTGATGATGAGCTTGCTTGAGTGCGCAGGAAGAGGGGGCATAGATGAAAGAAGTGTAGGATTTCAACATGCTAATTAATCAAAACAGAAACTGGTGGAGGAAAAAACAGAGAGATTCTGCCATTAGTTGGACCTGCAAAGGATTTTCCACCATGTAGAGCAATTAACTTGATCATCCTCATTGTTCTTCCTGTGGCTGAAATGGTGATAGTGCTCTACCTCTTTACACTGATTTGTGAGTAACACTTCTGATTCAACCTTCAAGCGAAATTTACGTTTTCTGCATTGGTAGTAGAGAAACCCTGTTCAAATTCAGTGTCAGACCCAAGTGGCCTTAAAATGTAGCATCCTGGATATACTGAAATTGCAGAATTTATGGATTGAAGTTGAGTACGAGGGTTAGGAGACACAGGTTTGGATGCATGGTGGAAACTTGACATGTCCGAATAAGGAAGACAGGATTTTAGAAAAGAGTCTCAACCATAAAAGTTCTAATCTTAGTTTTGTTACTGAATAAATTTTCTCCTTAATTATTTGTCTCTTCACAAAGGATAATAATTTTTTAAATAGGTTTGAAATCGACTTTTTTTGTATATACAAGGAATGACAATCAGAATCCTTATATAGATAGCAGAACTAAAAACAAAATGTGAAATTAACATTGAAAATCCAAAATTAAATTAAAAATAATAATACTAAAAAAAAATGCTGTACCTAGCCCCACACAGCATGACAGTGAGATAGTTCTTCACTCGTGGACTTAACGTGGATTCTGCACGACATCTCCATATTTAGAGCACAGCTTTTCTAGAACAGGGCGAATTTCCGAGGGATAAATTTACCCCTGACATTGACAACCTCGAAGAATAATTAGTGCTAGAATCAAGCTTCTCCATAAAATGTTCATATGACTTGTCTGCGAACAGGGAAAGTTTTGGGTTGCTATTACTATATTCTCTCTGGTCATTGGATGATGTCTCTGTGATGTCAGTTGTCTCCCTTCCAGGAGCAGCTAAAAGACGATCCATTTCCATATTTTCATCACCACTGAAAGCAATTATCAAATCTGAACATGAGAAAAGAGAGAATTCACTATCCTTGCTGTGGTCATTGGAAGATGTCTCTCCTGCCACAGTTACATCCCCTCTGAAAACACCTTTCAATTCTACGTTCTCATCTTCATTGCAAGAGCTTGACATACTGCCATAATTTTCAATTCGTACAGTAATATTGGATGATTGAGATGAATGACAGAAAATGATGAAGTGATGAGTGACGCTGACGGAAACAAGACACGAAGACAGCAAGCAAAATAAGTTGTACTTTATTTTGAATATTTTCTCTCGTTGTAGTCTGCCTCTTTTTAGTGGTTTACAACTTGCAAAATAGTGAAATCAGAATCCTAAGTAATATAAAAGAAACAATATAAAATCTAAAAAAAAGATAAAAATCAGAAAAATAAAAGGAAAATAACAAAATTGATTAAACAGAATCTTTCAAGTCTAATTTGAGGGTTTTAAAATAACAAAATAGCTGATTTTTTTTTATACTGTCCTATTCTCTACGGAATCACCTATGTCATTAGACCTGACAGTGACAGTAGCATTCCCTGATTCACCCTAGCTTACTTTGACAAATGAATGTCATCAAAGCTCACTTTTCAAAAGAATACAGAGCCAAAATCACAGCTTTTAAGCACATAGATAAGCAATACAAAGGTAAAATAATGCACTCTGAGACAAGGAGGAGGAGACATACCAGTAACAGCAAACTTGGAAGCGCTAAAAGGGCGACACAGGACTCTAGAGTGCACAAAGCTTTTGTACTCTTACCCTCGAAGCCGAACGCCTGAGAAAAGTCTCAACGCTGAAATGGATGATAGCGGGTGATGGATTACTGTGATATCAGGCGCTAGGTGTTCTGCGTGCCCGGAAACTGTCTCGTTGCTTGTTTAGTTTCCAGTATTTTAGCGATTCAAGATAGTGTAGGAAGTCAACAAGAAAGTCCTCAAGAAGCCACTGCACAACAACCTTATAGCATATCTCTATAATAGCACAAGCAAGTTTAATCTTGCTCACAGATGACATGGAAGGAATAGATGGGATGAATGAGATACTCCAGTTCTGTAGTCCAGTTGTCCAGAGTGTAATGGGCCTCAGAGCGCAAGAAACCGCAGTACAACGGCTTGTTGAGATCAATTTCAACACCCTCTTCAAACGATCAAACACTTTAATCTAGGCAAATAAGCTTACAAAAGCTAATGGTGATATCTAAGGCGTAGCAAAACTATCTCATGACAATTCAGCGAGTGAAGGCTAAGGAGACATTATTGTTCAGAACAGAGTTACTGGTGCATAACCAACAAGACAAGTATTATTATTAGAAACAAAAAGCATTATAGTCCCAGATGGGATGCAAAATGGAAAAGCAAACAATCAAACAACGCTTTGATGAAGTCGCTGGATATTGCAACTGGTGGAACTGTAAGAGTTGGGCAAGGTAAGAGAAGGTCATCAAAGCTAACGATCATTTCATCACCTGGACTTGGCTCCAAAATTTGAAGACTTGTATGCCAGATATGGGGATATCAGTGCTGAATCCACTTTACAAAGTCCAAAGGTGAAGATGTATTTCATCATGATTAGAAGCACAAAAACAAATAAGACAACAAGAAAGTTTGACAAAAAGGGTTAGCTTAACAAGAACCCTAATTTCTAGTTTTATTTTTTAGAATAAAGTCCGATATATTACTTCTTTCTGAGAGATTTACAAACCGAAAACCAACTGTAACCAAGAAATCATAATCCCTAAAAAAAGAAAAAATAACAAGAAATTCAAAAATCATATGAAATCCTGAAAAATCAAGGAAAAATAATAAAATTATCTCAAATAGCATTTTTAAGAGTCTTTTGGAGGAGGAATAGCACAGGCATGCAAACTCCACAATAGAACTGAGTCTCGAATTATCTAAAAAATTTGAGCTTGATTTAACGGTTAAATAAAAAGTTATGGAATTTTATACTATAAGTATGGTGTGATAAGGTTTTCAATTGAGCTTAACTCTCTCCTGGTCCCTTGACAGCACATCACCTTCTAGTTATGATAGATCCCCGTTTGATGCTTAGAACTTTCTTTTTTTTATCTAGCCCGGCTACATCAATGATGTTGTGTCATAATCCACTGACAGCACATCATCATCTAGCACATCATCTTCTAGTTATGATAGATCCCCGTTTGATGCTTAGAACCTTTCTTTTTTTCTAGCCCGGCTACCACAATGATGTTGTGTGGAAAAGTAAGAAGCACGTGCGCCACAAGGGTTGCTGACATTTCGAAAGATCTCCCGTTCAATTGGTGGAAAAACTTGAGAGCCTTTCAAATTGCAGGTTTCAAAGTACAGTTGCTCTTGAA
>Ga0325401_1007381_pt1 | contig 10675 bp, 11 predicted proteins | sample PopdelMetagenome_FD_205666 | JGI IMG/M metagenome (GOLD analysis project Ga0325401, IMG submission 205666) | Populus deltoides microbial communities from Bellville, Georgia, United States - Xylem-PdKOR-R2 | ecosystem: Host-associated > Plants > Phyllosphere > Stem > Wood/Secondary xylem | place...
CCTCCGGCCTGAACGTCGTCGTGGCCGGCGGCACGCAGGCCGGCAAGACCACGATGCTGAACTGCCTCTCGGCTGCCGTGCCCGCGCGGGAGCGCGTGGTGACGGTGGAGGAGGTCTTCGAGCTCGCGATGCAAGCTCAGATCCCTACGTGCTTCTCACTGCTTCGTGCGGACGTCCCGGGTCGGGTAGTGGTCGCAGTCATGCCAGCCGGCCCAGCGGTGACGATGCCCGGCGTGGCGAGAGGTCGATGTCATCCTTCGACCTCCGGCGCTGTCTCCCCGCGACGCGAGGCGCGCAACGCTCGGCGGAGGTCAGGGTTCGAGGGACGCCCGAGCCAGCGGTGCCAGCGGTGCAGGCGCCCATCGGCGGTACGGCGCCACCGCCGGCCACTCGCGTCGGTGTAGTCGATGATGACGCCACCCCCCGTGGTCACTCCCTCCAGCTTGTCGCCGATCTCGCTGCCGACCCGGATGGTCTCCTCCGTCTCCGGTGGCAGAACGGTCCAGTCCGCCCACTCGGACACACCTTGGGCCGGTAGGGCTAGGACGCCGTAGACGGGTCGGTCCGACTTGTTCTTCACGTGGAGCTGCCAGAGATCATCATCGCCGAAGTACTCCCGCTTGGCGTCGTACGCGAACCATGCGGACACCAGCTCCGCTTGGGCGCGCCGCTTGCCGCCGCGGTCGCTGGCGTAGATCAGCAGTGCGAGAACGAAGGTGGCTGCCGTCGCGAGGTCTCCTGCTGCGCCGATGCGCTCGGCGGTGATCGCGGGGAGCCACTCGGCGGGATGCACGGAGACCAGCGTGACGGAGCCGTCGCAGTCTGGTGTCGGTTCGCCGCGACGGTCAGGGGGCCTCCCAGACCAAGGGCGCCATGAAGATTCACCAGGGCCTCACAGAGTGAGGGGAAACTCCCGCCGCAGCGTGGCCAGCACATCGCCGTACGTCGAGCTGATGCCGCCTTGCCGGAAGGGGAGGTACTGCACGCCCGCCACGTTGGTGTACTCCTCAACGCCCTCTTCGAGCAGCATGATCGCTCGGTCGAAGCCCAGAACGCCTTGCATCAGACCAGTCTCGTGCACGACGTTCTGACGGGCCCGTACGGTTCCAGTTGCGGTCTCGTCCTCGGCCGTCATCACAAGTAGGGCGAAGTTGGCTTGCGTGCGGAAGCGACCGAGGACGTCGGTGATGCTCAGCCCGGCACGAGCGCCCGTCTCGTACGCGACTACATCAAGGCCGTGCTGGTCTTGCAGGTGGTCCTTCAAGTCGCGCCAAGCACTGCTCCGGCCATGGCCGATGAAGATTCGAGGGCGGGGTGGGACTGGCTTGCTCGGCGGCAGAGGGGGGTTGTAGTGCTGCTTCGCGCGCCGCTCGAAGGGGCGGAACAGGGCCTCGATGTCATCGCGAGTAGTGGCCCTGATCTTCACGTCGGTACCGGCGGGGGACGCCCTGATGCTCAGCAGGAACTGGACGCCGTCGGCCCAGATGGTGGCTCGCGCTGAGTGGAAGGTCCCCTCGTAGTCCGTGAGCCACGTCGTGAAGGCGTCGTGGCTCCAGGTGACTGAAGGGGTCGTCTGGATGGTCAGGCTGTCGAAGTCCAACTCTTCGTCATGTCCGACGTAGGCCTGGAACAGTTGCGTGGCCTCTTCGAGGACAGTGCCGGGAAAGATCGTGTACGCGTAGTGAACTTGCTTGTCCATGACCCTCTACCCCCTGCACCGACTCGCTGTCAGAAGGGTAGAAGGGCGTCGCGGCCGGAGCTGGGGAACAGCTCAACCGGCAGATCCTGAGCCTCGACGACGGCAACGGCCGGGACCTCGTGAGGCGGTCCCGGCCGTCGTTCTCATCCGTACGGCGCCCAGAGAGGGGAGCACCGTGCAGAACCCACCCTGGTGCATGTCACCGCGCCGTGGGTGGGGGATGCGACACCGGATCGCTGGCTCGGCGACCCGGTGCCGCGGGGGCCGTCGGGCGCGGCTGACGAGGCGCGCCCGACGGCGGATCAGGAACGCTTCACAGCCACGATGGCGGCCTCGGTAGCGATGCCGAAGCCCAGGCGCACGGTGACGCGCACCCCGATGCGGTCGGAGCTGAAGTACGGCCCGGCATCGGTGACGACTTCCGCGTCCTGCCGGACGACCGTGAAGACGCGGGAGGCGTCGAGGCCCCACACCGTGCCGGGCGTGACCTGGTTCGAGATGTAGACCGGGCGGCCCTCCAGGACGCGGCGGGCGGGCTGCGTCGGATCGTTGCCGGCCGGCATCAGCGGCAGCAGCGATCCGGTGCCGGTCTTGAGCTTGGCGAGCTGCTGGACGTCGAGGGGGTTGGCTACCCACGCGGTGAGGTTCGCGCCGGCCTGCTCCACAGCGGCTGCCCCGTCGACGAAGGCGTCCAGGCTCGCCCATGGGCCGGAAACGTTGACCTTCTGCACGCCGGTACCGGTGGCGGCGAGCGCTGCGGCGATGCCCGCAGGTGCGGGTGCGGGCAGCACGTTGAAGAAGGCCTTGTCCGCGGCGACCGCGGTTGCGTTGATCAGGCGGTCTCCGATGAGTTGGGCGGCGTCCCCCTCAGCATCGGCCAGCAGCTCCGAGCTGAGCGCGTCCAAGCCCTTGATCGCCTGGGGAACGACGATGATCTCGTCGAAGGTGGCAGAGCTGAGAGGGATCTCAGCTCCCTCGGAGACGAACCCGACCTCGCCGTCAGCGCGCAGCACCGGCAGCCGGTAGGTGCTGCGGCTGGTCCGCACGACGGTGGTGACGCCGGGCTGAGTGCAGACGGCGGCCTGGGTCAGCGGGTCCAGGACGAGGGTGCCGATGTCCTCAGGGGCGACGAGCGGGGCGGCAGTGACTCTGGTAGATGCCATGGCGGCGGGCTCCTGTGGAGCGGGCGCACGCTGTGTACGTGCGGCAGTGGTCAGGGACCACCGCGGCCACCGGGGCTCGCAGGTGAGCGTCGCCAGGACGCCAGGAATCGCTACCGCTCTCGGGCCGCCAGGGCGCCATCGAGCGGATATCGGTGATCAAGCTAGATGGCTACCGCGCTGTCGGCGGGCATGACCGTCGTTTCGTGCGGGTAGGGATGTCGTGTCGTTCAGCGTTTTCACGATTTCGAGGAAGCTCTTGGGCCAACCTGAGGGTGTGACGACGCAAGCTGACCGGTCCGCGAGGCCGCGACCTTCTTCGGAGGAGGACGGGTCAGAGCCGAGCACGCGTGTCCAGTACATGGAGGCGGTGACGCGGCTGCGCGAGCGGTTGCGCCGTACGCGCCGCCGCTACAACACCGTCATGGCACTGGCTGCCGTGGGAGTTGCTCTCGCTCTGCTCAGCGGCCGTGCCGCCGGGCGCGACTTGAACGAGGGCTACTTCGCCGACAACCACCAGCTCCTCGCTCTTGTCCTAGCTGGGGTCGCCTTCTTCGCTCTGGCGCTTCGCCATGAGGGCAGCGAGAGCATCAAGCGCAGGATCGTGATCGCGCAGCACGTTGTAGACGTGCTGGAGGAGGAGCAGGAGCGCGAGGACGTAGCCGAGGAAACAGTCGATCTCGACAGCCTCTTGAAGACGAACCGCAACCTGCTTCGCCAGTACCACTCCATCAGTACCGAACAGGCGCAAGAGGCGTTCAGGATGGCCAAGTCGGTCGTCACCGCGGCCGCCGTGGTCTTCCTGTTGGCCTGCCTGCTCGCACTCAGAGGCGAGACGGTCATCGGCGTCAGCCTGGCCGGCGCAGCCGTGATCGCCTCAGGCGTGGGCGGGTGGGTGGCGCGAACCTTCCTGGAGAGCTACCGCATCTCCGTGTCGCAGGCGGAGGCGTACTTCAGGGAGCCGATGGTGCAGGGCTACCTTCTCGCCGCGCACCAGATCGCACAGAAGATGGAGACGCCCTCCGCACGCGACGATGGCCTCTCGCGAGTCATGGACGGCTTCTTGGCCGCCGGCTTGGAGTGCGCCCGTTCTCGCAGCTCTACGACCCCCGGCACACACCAGGAGCCGTAAGAGGGCGCCCGGAACATCTTGAACCTGGCGCCAACATCTCGGCTCGGACCAGGGGTGATCTTGAAATGGGCCTTGTGGGGGCCTGCCCCCAGGGTCTCTACGCGTGACCCTGCAGACCAGCGGCACGGGTGTTGCACAGCTCATGTTCGGGTCCACGCCAGCGAGAACGATCAACGTCGTCGTGTCCCAAGTGCCACGGTTCGTCGACCGTGATCGGTACGCCGCACCGCCAGCACGCCACTGCTCCTGTCGAGACTCTCGACGACCACCGAGCGCGCTCCCTCACGTGCTCTGCTCCGTAGCCGCGCGCTGCCCGCGAACCACGTCGAAGCTCCTCGGCTGCTCGGTGCTCAGCACAGTCGCTGCGTCCAACGTCGGAGAGATGTGCGAGCACGCTGATGCCGTTGATGGTGCGATTCGACCAACGGCACAGGCGCCGGGCGCGACTCATACCGGCGGCAGGGGGGCGGCGATCCCCGGCAGGGTGGAGACGATGACGCCAACGAACTCGCGGCGGCGCAGGGAGCGGGAGGGGAAGGAGACCCGCACCATCGCGCCGTAGGCCTCAGCCGGTGCAGCGCCGCAAGCGACCAGGATGGTGGCCTCGGTGGCGGTGATGCGGCGCTCGAAAGTAGTGACGTAGTCACCTGCACGGCGCCAGTCCACCTCGGCCTCGGAGTCCTCAGCCAGCCCCAGGGTGCAGCGAGGGGCGTGGCTGATGCGTAGTCCCAGTGCGTCGGGCGCCAGTAGCTCCCCGGCGCACAGGGGGCAGCCTCGCCTCATCGCTGGCCCCGGGCGATGTGATCGCGGTAGGCGGGACTGAAGACGTTTCCCCATCCGGTCGGCCGGGTGAGGCGAGCACCGCGGTCGGCTCCGCCGTCGAAGAGCGCGCCGACGTGGACGGGCTTGGCGAACCGCTGCCCGCGGGCCGTCACGATGCCCTCCGCTGCCGCCCGCACGGCCTGGGCGGAGATGTTGCCCTCGTCATCGAGGAGCTGGTCGAGGGCGACGCTGCCCAGGGTGAAGAGGTCAGAGCCGTCGGCCAGTACCTCAGCGGCGACGCGCTCGGCCTCCCGAGTCTGCATCAGGGCCAGCCGGGCACTGGTGGCGTCTCGCTCGGCCGCCGCGGCGTCTCGGGCCTGCTCCGCCTCGCGGCGACGAGACCTCTGACGCTGCGCCTCGCGAGCAGACGGGTCGCCGGGCGTGTCATCCCGTCCGGGCGCGTCCTGGGCCTCGAGGTCGGCGTCGAGAGGGGTGGGGTCAGTCGTGTCCATCAGTCAGCTCCTGTTCGTCAGCGGCCGGCGGGCCACGCCGGGCGAGATCACCGTCTCGTCCCGGCGTGGCCCGGTGGGGCAGGTAGGCGGGGCTGATCAGTTCCAGGTGCGCGGCTGGAGCGCCGGCTCGTGCTTCAGGGCGGACCAGGACCGGGCGCGGTCGTCGGTGCCGACGGCGGTGACGACGGTGAACGCCCCGGGGGGCAGGGTCAGGCCCCGCTCCTCGATGATCCGGTGCTCCACGTCCGCCGCGATGCGGTGCTTGCGGTCGAGGCCGTGGGCGCCGACGCGGGCCAGGCGCCGCAGGTCGCTGCGCTTCAGCTCGGCCTCGTCGGCGGCCACCTCGCAGCGCTCGTCGAGGTGGATCAGCGCCAGCGGGTCGGCGGCACTCAGGTCCGCCGGGCCGTCGCACTCCGGGCAGGTCGCCGGGAGCAGCCGCGGGGGCACGAACAGGGGGGTGATCCTGTCGACGTCGACCTCCACGGACGGCAGCTCGGGGTAGAGCACCGGGTCGTGGAACTCCAGGTGCTCGGTCTCGGTGACGGTGGCCCCGGCCAGGGCGGCCCACTGCTCGGCGATCTCGGGCGAGACGGTCTGGGGGCGGCTGGGCTTCTTCTTGCTCACGGTGATCTCTTCCTGTTGAACGACTGCACCACCAGGGCGGTGGGCAGAGCTGGGGGACCACCAGGCGGCCAGTGCGCCGTCGGGCGCAGTGGATGGAGAGCGCGCTGGTGGTGGTGAGTGAGTGCGCAGTGCGCCGTGCCTAGAGGCACTGGCGCACTGGCGCACTGGTCACTCAGGTGCGCGGCGGCGCACTACGGCGAGGTGCCGCGCACTGGCGCACTGAGGCGGGTCAGGCCAGCGACCGCGACACGGTGGGGATGCTGCGGACGTGCAGGGTGGCCCGCCGGGGACCCTGCACGGTGGTGATGGTCCCCGCCTGCCGCCCGGCGATCAGGGCCTTGCGGACGGCATCGCGGCTGACCCCGAGCGTCGAAGCCTCGTTCTCCGCCTCGCGCCCGCTCAGGCCCCTGGGGTGCTTCTCCAGCAGCTCCAGCACCGCCGGCAGGGCCGCCTCGCCGGCCGCCGCCGCGCGGTTGGTCGTCGAGTACGCCAGGCGCCGGTGGGCCGGGTCGAAGGTGAGCAGGCCCTCGGCCACGTCCACGTCACGGCCGAACGCACTGAAGAAGCGCGGGGCCGCCGGGTCGCTGATGCCGTCGGCGCCCTTCTGGCGCACCAGGCGCCACTCCACGTCGGGCCAGTCCCGGATACGGGAGTCACCCCGGGAGCGGTCCCCGGAGTGCCCGGCGTGGTGAACGACGACGGCCTCGGCGATGCCGGCCTCGGCGAGCAGGGCATCGAACGCGACCAGGAAGCGGCCGGCGTCCTTGTCCTCAGACAGGCCCAGGGCGTCCAGCACCGGGCGCAGGCAGTCGAAGATCACGTAGGTGGCGCCCGTCGCGCGGATGGCGGCGGCCCACTGGGCGCGCACAGGCGGGCTGAGGATGTCGAAGGTCGACACGCGCCCGCGCAGGCTCACGATGTGGACGCGGTCGATGTTGTGGATGTTCTGCTCGCGGGTCCAGCGGCGCAGCATCGCCGGGGCAAGCTCGTTGTCGATGACGACGACGCCGCCCTCGGGGGGTACGACGTCGAAGGTGTCCAGGAATGGCGTGCCGTCGACCAGGCAGCGGGTGAGGTTGCCCATGCCCGTGGACTTGCCGGCCTTGAACTGGGCGGTGAAGACGACCCGGCCGTCGACCGGCTGGAGCCCGTCGATGCGGTACTGCACGGGCTCGTCGGGCACAGCAAGGAAGGCGTCGCCTCGGATGGGGGCGGGGATGGTCAGGGCCCCGGCGCGGCGGGCCTGGAGGCGCTGTGCGGCCTCCTCCTGGGCTGCCTGGAAGCGCATGCGGTCGCGCACGAGCAGCTCGTAGGCCAAGCCCTCGTCCGGCTGGGCGTCGCCGGCCCCAGCCTCGGGCACGTCCGAGGCTGGGGCCTCCTCCCAGAACCAGGCGGGCGGCTCCTGCGGCAGGTCACGCTCCTCCAGCGGCAGCGGGGGCTCGTCCTCGACGGCCGGCGCCTCGGGCGCCGGCCCCTTGGAGCGCCCGTGCAGCGCGGCGAGGTCTTCGGCCTCGGCCTGCCCCACGGCGTAGGCGACGGCGCTGTTGAACTCGTCGACGGAGTTGCGGCCCGGGGTGGGGTTCGCGGCGATGGCGGCGAGGAAGAGCGGGCGCAGCTCCTCCACGGCACGGGCGGCGGGGTAGTACCCCATCCGCGCCTCGCGCATGGCCCAGCACAACGCGTTGACGAGTGCCTCGTGCCGCGAGCCAACCTGCGCCTCGCGGCGGAAGTGCTCGACCACGACGCCCAGGTACCGAGAGGACTGCGTAGCTGCGGTGTGCGTAGCCATGAAGCGCGCCACGGTGGCGTCGGTGGCGGCGTCGGCCGTCTCGCTGCCATCCGGCAGGCGCTGGCTCAAGTGCTCGGTCAGCTCGGGGACCAGGCCCGTCCGCTTCCAGTGGTAGTGGCCCTGCTTCGCGTGCGGGCTGGGGGTCAGGAGGATGAAGCCGTTACGGCCCCGGACCTCCCCCCAGCCGCGGGACTTCAGGGCCGGGTCGGTGCCGACGTCGTAGAGCTGCCCGCGGGAGTTGCCCAGGATGCGGTCGGTCGTGAACACGTAGTGCCCGCGCCCGTCATCGTCGTTGCGGGTGGCCTGGAACGGGGGCCGGTGGGCCTCGATGGCCTCGGCGAGCGCCGTCGGCATGCGCTCGGGACGGTCGACGTCGAACACGACGCAACCGCTGCGCCCGACGTGCCAGGCCAGGGCGGAGTCAGTGCCGATGAACCACTCGTAGAGCTGCTCGGGGTCGCGGCTGGAGTGCTTCTGCCACTCCTTCAGCCGGGGCACTCGGGTCTTGGGGTCGACCGGGAACAGGTGCATGCCCGTGTCCGCGTACTCGAGCGCTGCGGCCAGCGTGGAGGTCTCGTCGGTGATGACGGGGATGACGATGCGCGGGCGGTTGTCCTCCCGGGTGTCACGCGGGCGCGGCACACTGGTAGGCGACGAGGAAGCAGCCTGGGTGGCGATGGTCTCGGCGACGGCGACGGCGACGGCGTCGGTGTTCGCGGCACCGGCGCCGTTCTGCTGCCGGGTCACGCTGCCCGGCCCCCCGTCGTCTGTCCGGTGCGAAGCAGGGTAGTCAGCACGTCCCGCTGCGCCAGCGTGAGCGGCGGCGCCTCGGCGACGACGCGCTCCAGAGCCTCCAGCGTCGCGGGGCTCACGCGGCACCGCCGTTGATGAGCTGGGAGACGAGCGCGTCGCGCTGCTCGGGGCGCAGCGGCGGCAGCGCAGCAGCGGATCGCTCCAGGACAGCCTTGATGTGCGCGAAATGGAGGTTCTGGCGGGCGGTCTCGATCTTGTGGGGATCGCCGTGCCGGGTTGCGATGGCGACGGCGCACGTAGCGCGGGTGAGGGGAGAGGCGGACATCTGGTGCTCCACCCGAGCGCTCCCTCCCGCCGTGGTGGTGTCACGACGGGTTGGGCCTCGGCCTGTTCCTTGCGGCGGCCCCTACCTACCCGGCACGGACCGGGCGGGTTCTCCTTCCTGGGGGCACTACTTGGACCCTACGAAGATGGGCCGACGGCGTAGGGGCACCTTGAAGCACCTGTGCGAGTTGTCTTGAGCCATGTCTGAGGCCCACCGGCTAGGCAGAGTCAGCCGAGCCGTCCCGCCAGGTGATCTCCACTGACTCGGGCTTGAAGTACCGGGCACCTCGGCCGGGCGAGAACATGCGGATGGTCATCAGCGCCTTGATGACGGCGCGCTGCCTCCCCAGGTCGAGCTTGAGCCACTCCTCATGGACACGCTCCCGGCGCTCGGCCTGGTCGTCGGCCATACCCGCTGCGGCGATCAGCGGGCCCAGCGCGTCGACCTTGCCGGCGTCAGTGATCAGGGCCTCGGCGCGGGCTAGGCGCTCCCGCAGTCCCTCGGACGAGGCCCGCACCTGCCCGGGGGTCAAGGTGCCGTCGGCGACCAGCGCTGCCAGACCATCGAGCCGCTCGCGCAGGGCCAGCGCCTCGGCCCGGACCGCGACGAGATCGGGCCGCTTGACCTCGTCCAGCATCAGGTCGTAGGCGTCCGACCTGGCAAGCCGCCTGACGACGGCGCCGACGACGTACTCGTCGACGCCGGCCATGGCCAGGGTCAAGTGCTTGTTGCCGACGCACTTGTACTGGAAGCGCCCGCGCGCGCTGGCGCCGCTGGCCATGTGGAGCCCGCAGATCCCGCACCGGGTCATGCCGCTCAGGAGGTACTTGCGCGGGCGCCCCGGCTCCACGCTGGCACGCGAGGCGTCGGCCAGTAGCTGGCAGGCCGCGCGCCAGGTGGACTCGTCCACGATCGCGGGCCAGCGGCCCGGCGTCGGCATGATCTCGCCGTGGTACTCCCGCAGCCCGGCGTAGCGGGGGTTCTGAAGCATCCGGCGCACGGTGCTGACCCGCCAGGGGTTCCCGGCCGTGGTGGTCAAGCCGCGCCTGTTGAAGTCGGCCGCTAGCCCGTACAGCGTCCCGCCCGCCAGTAGCACGGCGTAGGCCTCCCGGATCGCCTGCGCCTCTTCTTCATCGATGACAACACGGGTGATGTCGTACCCGAACGGTCGGCGGCCACCAGCGGGGGCGCCGTTGTGAGCAGCCTCAGCGTTGGCCCGGCGCTGGCGAGCGCCCTTGCGCTCGACCTCGCCCTGCGCCACAGAGCCCAGCACGCGCGCCAGCAGGCGCCCGGTGTCGTTCGACAGGTCGAGGTCGCCAGTCACCGTGAGCACCGGCACCCCGAGCGCGATCACTTCCTCCAGGTCGACCATGCGGCGCACCAGTCGGTCCAGGTGGTAGCAGACGATCACGTCGACCCGCTTGGCGCGCACGTCGGCCAGCAGCCGCTGGTAGTCCGGGCGCCGCTTGCCGGAGGACGCGCTCTGGTCGTTGTCGGAGTAGAGGGAAATGACGTCGAGGCCACGCTGCTCGGCGAGTTGGCGGCAGTCCGCCTCCTGGCGCTTGATGCCGGCGCGGGTGTCGAGGTCGTCGCGGCTGATGCGGACGTACAGAGCAGCTCGCTGGTTGCTGGTGGGGGAAGGCGTCGTAGGCACGTACGTATTTAAAGCGCATTCGTGCTCGCCCTGGGCAACCGCGACGTGGTGGGGCTCCAGTGCCGCCAGCCCGGCCTGGAGGGCAACGGCGAGGTGACGCTGCGCCGCCTGGTCAAGGAGGCGCTGCGGATGCGCCCAGACCGGCTCGTGGTGGGCGAGGTCCGCCAGGCGGAGAGCCTCGACCTGCTCATCGCGCTGAACAGCGGCCTGCCAGGCATGGCCACCGTGCACGCCAACAGCGCGCGCGAGGCGGTGACCAAGCTGT
>Ga0325401_1007383_pt1 | contig 10673 bp, 8 predicted proteins | sample PopdelMetagenome_FD_205666 | JGI IMG/M metagenome (GOLD analysis project Ga0325401, IMG submission 205666) | Populus deltoides microbial communities from Bellville, Georgia, United States - Xylem-PdKOR-R2 | ecosystem: Host-associated > Plants > Phyllosphere > Stem > Wood/Secondary xylem | place...
GGGGAGATTAAAATATGGATTTAATGCTGGGATTTTTGGTTTAATTTCTCACGAATTTGGCTATGGAAGATTGAAATCTCTGGTTTCCATGTCTGGAATTAATTTAAGACTAAATTGAATTAAATCATTTCAATTAGACTTAATTGGATTGAAATAAATGAATTAAGTGGGCTAAATTAAATTAAATGGATTGAAATGGACTTAAATAAAACTTCAGACAAACATTCCTTATTCTCATTACAGTCCTCGGATTTCGAATTCTTTCCAGTTTCATTCAGTTTTTCTTAAATCATCTTTTTTTTAATTATATCCCTAATTAAATCAATTTATTGAAAATTCATTTCTGTTCATCAAGTTAACTTTTAATTTTGATTTTTTTAATTAAACCTTTTATTAATTTTTAATTTAGCTATTTATTTTGAAATCATTCTTAAAATTTAAATTTATTTGGCTCTTAGCCAAATCAAATTAAATCAAGTTTTTCTATAAAAAACATTTAATTAAAAAGGCTAAAAATTCTCAAGCTCAATTTTACATACTCGATTATCATTCCAATTTCAAACCTTAGCTATTCTTTGTATTATTTTTTGCATCTTGTATTTTTTTTAATGATTTTTAAGATATTTTGACACATAAAAATTAAATAAAAAATAACAAGATAATTAAAATAGCTAAAATTATTGAAAGGACATATTTTTTTGGATTTTTGTAGTTTTTTTTTTCAAAATATATACAAAAATGAGGGTAAATTTTTTTTTCAATATAGTTTTAGATGGAAAATGGATTTTTTAGGGCTAGTGATGGAGCTTGAGTTTTCAATCTTCTGAGGTGATTGAATCAAAATCAGCAAGTGGTCCGTGACCCGACTTAAAAAATAAAAATAAAAAGAAATGGACGATGTGTTGTCCACCCTTACTATGAAAAGAAAAAAATAAAGCTTGACATGTGGGTTTAACCTTATTGTTTATGGGCCAAACATATAAGCCCATACATCTTACATGTTTTGTTTTTTTTTTTTATATCTTTAATTTAATTTCAGTAAAATAAATTAATAAAAATTAAATTGAGATTTTTCTATCACATACCTTTAAATTTTCAATTGCTTTCTTCTATGATCATAGACTTTTTTAATTATATTTACAAGTGATTTTGTTTTTTACAGTCTTTCATGGTGTTTTATTAAATTTTATTTGACCACAAAATATTTTTGGATATTATTTGAATTTTTTTTAATAAGTTTATAACATTTCTTTTATAATAGTAGGAAACATTCTTTTTATGTGGCCTTTCACAATGAATATTTTTTCCTTAAATTTTTTGCTAGCTTTCTTATACATGTTGATTTTTATTATTATATAATCAAATAAAAAATAAATTAAAAAAATTTATTAAACACAACCAGATACATAATCTAGATCTTGAATTTAGTAAAATTAACCTGAATTGAATCTAGTTGCTCCAATATACCGTTATCTCATTATATATATAAAAAAGATTAAAATAATATTGTATTTAAATTTTTTTTATCCTTGATATAAAGATATTTTTTTTATTTGATCCACAGTTCAATTGGTTTGTTTCAACTAACAAGTGAAAACTGGATAAGATATTTTAACCTTCACTAGCAATATATAGGTAAAGGGGGTGAAAATTGTCTAATGTCAATTACTTATATTATAAAATTGATAAAAAAAAAATAAAACGATCTGGGACTCAATTGATGATAAGGTATTATGTTAAGGGTTAAATTGAGGTTTTCCAAAGAAGAATTCAATAACACGTGTGCTCCTACTCTTTTCACTATAAAATTCAGTGCCTGATTCTCATGACACGTATTAAAATGCCGACAAAACTTAAAAAATTCCTTACCCAAACTTCACTCAACTAACTGTAAACCACCGCCGTTATGTTCTTCCACGACGCCGTTCACCGGCGACTGGTGTCATTATTGCGGCCGTGGTTGCAAGAAGAACCGGAAATTGAACTCCAATTAGGGTTTATCAACTCTGAATTGACCGCAAAGAAGTTAAAATTCGATGTCTCTGCTCTCAATAATGAATCCGAATCCTCTCGGTTTCAATTTAAAGAAGTCACCGTTGATCACTTGAGTTGTCGCTTCTCCAATTGGTCTTCCCCTGCTTGCAAAATTGGAATTCGCGGTGTCAATATCACTCTTTTAGCTGGGTAAGTTATTTTATTTGTTTATGTTGTGATTGATTTTAACGTGAGTGTGAATTTATTGTGTTTTGGTTTTGTTTTGTTTTGATAGGGAAGTGAAGGAGGAGGGGAGTTTGAGAAGGGCGAGGAAATTGAGTGAGGAAAAGAAGAAGGCGGTTGCCGGGTTTGATCCTGAGGTATTTTATTGTTCATTTTGCTGCTTAGAGAGTGTATATAGAGATCTAAAATTAGCTCAATTAAGTGATGCCTTGTTTAGTGATTTGATTGATTATGCTTCAGTAGGATCACTGAGATTTTTCGTGTGTGTATTGGGTATTTGTTTTGTGGTGTAATTGTTTTTTTATTTTGGGGAATACCTGCTCGCATGGAATACCTGCCTTGTATCTCTATCTGGTTGATTCAGTTCATTAGTGATTGTATTAGTATTTTAACTTGTATCAGGTCTTGGCTATGTTGCTGAGTTTGTTTGGAAATGAAACTAATTCATTCATGCAAAGAAGAATTTTTTTTAGTGCGTCTTTTTGTTGCTAATTCAGCTTGATTGAGCTAGTGGATACCTGTTTACTTTTTTCTATTGGTAATGCCCGTTTACAATCACCAAGATGTTGGTTTGTGTATATCAGGGTAGTGCCTTGCATGATGTGCTGGAGAGGATCTTGCTTAACCCACCTTCAAGGAATTGGTTTAAAACCTCTCTGTTGAATCTTGTTCTCAAACATTGCCACTTACAGATTTCCGATACTAATCTGCAAGTGCAGTTTCCCGACTTGAATGACGCTGTAGTTTTTTTGTTGGAACTAAAGGATTTTAATGGAGAATCTGAGCACTCTGACCCTGGGTGTCTTTTAAGAGGGGTTGTTGGTGCAGTTTTTAAACCTCTAAAAGTGGTTTCTTTTGTTATGGATTTTAGAGGTTTTGGGTTTGCATATAAGATGGAAGATCAGATAAACCACATTTCTTCTTTCACAGATCTGCTTTCTTGCATTAAATTAAATGACCTTCGGGTGACGGACTTTAATATCCGTGTTCCAAAATTAAGTCTGTTGTTTTCTCCACTTGATCTCCTTGTTTTGTCAGCTTTTGGTAAACTATCAACGAAAGAACGAAAACATGTCAGAAGTGGTAGACAACTATGGAAACTAGCTGCAAACAGATTAGGATATGTCCCTTCCTCTCCCAGATTATCATTGCATAAATTAGTTGATTTCATTTGCCTCTGGCTACGATATCAAAATGCATATGAGTATTTGCTGTCTCTGCTAGGATATTCTGCTGACAACTTATTAAAAAAGTCTGTTATTAAGTTGTCTGAGGACAAAATGTTTCTGAATTCTGTCAAACACAATTGGGGGGAGGTTTCCGGCATAGAGAAGGAGTTGCCAGCTGAAGCTATTGCCCAGGCACGACGGATAGCACGATACAGAGCAGTCTCAAACATTCAAAATGGTAAAAATAGTTTCAAAGAGTCTTCAATGGATAAACAAGTCAATGTTTTCTCCAAGATCCTTTCAGTATTCATAGTCATTTGGAATGTTATGTACAAGATTTTGCTCTCAATTTTACATTGTTTCTTTTTTATTATACTTTTCTTTCAACGACCAAAACTTGATTGGAATCCGGGAAACAATTCTGAAGATTACAGCTCCCGATATTGCTTCCTGCTAAACTTTGGAAAGATTTTAGTTACTTTTTCTTCAACAAGCAAGCACAAGAATGTTGATGAAAGAATAGAGTCCCATACAGGGATTTCATATTCTGATATACACTCATTCTGTCTATCAATTCATATGCTGTTACTTGCATATGTTGATGAAGTTTTTGAACAGTCTTTGTCTCTTTCCTGTGGGAAGCTGAAGGTTAAGTCCTCTTCTGTTATGGAGACTGCATTTGTGGATAGGAGTGTAAAGAATCCTTTTAGTTCAAAAAAAGTACATCGGAAAGGGAGTGTTGATAAATTAAAAACTATCCTGATGGGTAAGCCTGCACAAGTATTTCTTCCTTCACAAACTAGTGAAACCAGTGTTGCAAATCCAGCTGAAGGAACCTGTAATCCATATTTGCAGACACTTTTGGGAGAAATGTGGCTGGCTTGGCAAAAATCTTCTGCGGGATATAAGGATAACGAGATTGCATATTCTGAAACTCCATGGCTTCTTTGTGAGATTAAAAACTGTTTGATGGATCCAAACCTGAAGGAACCAGTTTCTGGGTTTTGGAAATGCAGTTTGACAGCCGGGAAATTAAATTTAGCTTTGGGGTATTCATCAGTATTGTCATTGGCTATACTGCTAGGCCAGATACAGCATGCTCTAAATTTGAATGAGAACACTGGGAGGGCAACTGTACTTCTGAATTTTCCTCCAACCATTGAAAATCAGGAAGAAATTAATTGGGAAGATAAATATGAGTTGTATTCTAATAGACTGAAGTTGACTTTTCTTAGAATGCTTCCGGAGAAACATATTGAACTTGGAGTTTTTGTAACTGGTCCTTGTATTGAAATGACACCGAGAAAGGTTGGACTTAACAGTGGGGATAAAGACACGAATCAGGATGATTTTCAACTTGGTTTTGATATCCAAAATATTGAGGTTGTTGTATGGCCAACCTCAAAATCAGATTTGGCATTAACTGGATGGTCAGAATCTGATGGTGCAGAACCAGAGAGCCACAAATTGCGAGAGCCTCAGATAATTGAAATTCCTAAACCAGATAATGAAAAGTATGCATCTAAGGGATGGATTTCACTTGGTTCTTACTTCAAGATTAGTGGTTTCGATATTTACAAGGGGAATTCAGCAGAAAGAGAACAAAACCAAATCTTTTCAATGAAGCCAATAGCTGCTCGGTTATTATTCTTCAGGTAGGGGATTCTAGCCTTTCCATTTGAATTTCATTTTCCCATACCAGGGACTTTGGACACCTTGATTTCTTGGTCCCATTTCCCTTGTTATTATCTGTTTTAATTGTTAAGTAGTTACATTTATTCTTGTTTTCTCAAGCGTCTCTGCTTTCCATTACTTGCACATCATTTACAATCAAGGAACCTTCTTCTTTTTCAAATAATTGCTCCCATGACTTTTCTGCTCAACATGGGGGAGAGCTGTCTCATTCTTTTATTATTCCTATCCTGGGTGTTCATGGAATTAGATGTGTGGTTGCCTGTTGGATGAACTGTCTTGAAAGAAAAAAGACATCAGCATCACAAAATACCATCTGAGGATTTTTGTCTTGCTCTTTTTCTTTGCATGTATTCAATTTCTTTGAAGTCCAAAAGCATATAAGAGCAAAATATCCAGCTTAATAACAAACAACATGAGGTGCTTAACGATTTAAAAAAGTAGAATACTATGCATCTGATGGATATCTCCTTCTAGTTTTTTGATGAAGTAGATAACATTGCACTAAAGAACATGTTTAATCCCTCTTTGATACTGTTTCTTAATACACTAACCAAGCATCAATCTTGTCTTGATTTTTGTTTCAGGGAGTTTGTATATACGTTTAGCACAACTGTCATTGCTTTCTCAACAACTTTCTCTGTGACGGCTTCAGGATTCCATATTATATCATATATGGATGAGTTGGATGTTCTCTTTCAGGTGATTGTGTTCTTTTACTTTTCTTGAATAGAAGTAGCTATATGGAATTGATCAAAGCACATGTTTAAATGCCAACACCTTGAATTTTAGTACTTGAAATATTATGCATTTAGTTGTATCCTGAGCCAATTCTCTGTGCACTCATTGGCTTTTCACCTTCTTGACCTCCCTTTTTTTCTTTTAAGGCCTTTAAATTTAAAGAATGAATTTTCAACTTGGAGATGCTATAAGGACAGTTGAAATAGTTTGTCTCAAAATAATGAGAGAGGACATTGTTGCCAATGAATTGTTGATGGATGTTCCTAGGAGAGCTGAATGGAATGTTTTGTTACTAAGGACATAAACTTTATTGACTTTGACGTGGTATTTAATAGTTGCATTGGTGATATGACAACCATTGCTTTCCGGGTTTTGACATGATGACCTTGTGGTGATGGTAGCACCAATTTGTTGTTCTAGGATTAAGGAAACTATAACACCTAAGAGGGGGGTGAATTAGGTGTATCACTAATATTAACAAATAATACAAATTAATTCAAATAAATACAATAACCAACAATATTATTAAAGTGCTTAAAATAAATAGGTAAGGGAGAGAATTTGCTAACTTGATTTTTAATGTGTTTGGCAAGTTTACATCCACACCTTAAGTACCAAACTGTACTTGAGTATTGTATTCTTTACCTTGTCCAAGCTTTAGAGTACAATGACCACTTGATGAATCCATACCAAGATTTTTACATCATTTGAAGATATTCATTCTTCAGGATTTTTCTTCCACTTATAGATATGCCTTGTTCAAGATTTTTATGTTGGTGAAAATACTTCACCAAAACCAAGAGTTTTTTCCTAAGTCAAAGGTTTATAAGTGATTTTTGTTATCAAATGGATATTACAATTGAAACTTCTAGTATCTCAATATCTCAAAAGATAGTACTTATAGGATCAGAAAGTGTTTAAGTGTAGTGAAAATGAGAGTGTATACTCTTGTACTAGATTATGAAGGTTTGATTGCGCAAATATGAGTACAATTAAGGATTTATGGTTTAAAAGTTGTTTCGCTTATAAAATAGCTTGTATATGATATATGCCCGGATTCTCTAACTAATTTTACAATTAGACAAGCTATATATATATATATATGTTTATAGCAAAAATTAGCCGTTACAACCTTATTGACAGCTGAAACGGTCGACTAATTCATATAGAATTCTAGTTTTGATAGATTTAGCCTAGGTGAATTCTTAGAACCGTCTATTAGGTTTTTAATCAATCCTTTTAAGTGTATATATAGTGAAGTGTGTGAGTTCATTTTAATTGTGCTATCAAGATAAGATATATAGATTTACATAAAGCACTAAAATGAACACTTAAATTCCAAGTCTTCACCTTGCTTTCTTTTTGGATTTCAATTTCTTCATGAAATCCTTCATAGTTGTTGATATGATCTTTATGTAAAACTTGTTTAACACTTGTTCTCAATCAAACATATTATTAGTCCAATTTTCATTTTACTGTTATCATCAAAATATATAAAAACATAAATGTGTAACCTAAAGGTCAACACAATTGATGCTACCATGTAGTAACATGAGATAGAAAAAAAAGGCTACAATCCCCTAATTGTTGTAAAGACCTGCCATGACATTGGTATTTTAACTCCCATTTGCTTTTTCTTTTTGCTTCTGAAGGAAGAATAATTAAAATAGTTGAAAGTTTTATCGTAGTTTTTTTTCCCTTTGCTTAATGCAAACGAAAGATATTGTATTTTGAAGTTACCTCGTGTCTTTGCACTTGTTTTTTTCAAATGGCATGACCGCGTCATATAATCTCTATCCAGGTGGTTGCAGGTTTGCTTTCAACAGTTTCGCTTTCATATGCTTTTAGGAGCTTTGATATAAGTGGTTTTATGCCTCTTCAAAACTTTGTGAGGCAAAATATGGTGTTCAATGAACTTGAGAATGATGAAATTAGTGCTGAAGGAGCAGCTTTGATTTGTAATAGCACTTTGGTCTCAACTACTGGAACCTTCAACTTCAAGTCGATGGATGTAATTCTTCAGAATTGTAGGATAGATGATAAGGAGGGAAGTTCTGTAAAAACATATGCTGCTATGAGCAACCAAATGGCTGGGCATGATTTACCTGATTGTGGAATTTTGATTTCTGTTCATCAAACTCACGCAGAGGTATCTTTGGAAGAGCACAAATTGAAAATTCTCTGTGATTTGCAAGGAATTCAGTTTGTAATTTCTAGATATCCGGATCACATGCTAAAAAGTTTTGATCACTCTGTAGTTAGAAACTTGCTGCAGCAAACTGAGGGTGGATTATATGAAATATTTCTTTCTGATTTCACATTTACATTTTGGCTGGGTCAACATCACAATAGTTTGAATAACTCGGTTGGTAAAACTTCTTCAAGTGGTAATACATCACAAACAGTGGACAATGCCCATTTGATCAGTGAGTGTGAAACATCAACTGCTCAATCCTCTAGATTCACTCAGAAGTCAGATTTTGCTACAGATATCACAGCTTCATCCCCAAGTCAATGGATTCTCGTAAATGTTACACTTGGTATAATTTTTGTGGCAAAGGGCTCATTAAAGAATTCTCTGGTTGGGCCAAATCAATTCAATAAGCTTACTGCATTGCTTGAAGTTGGGAGAAATCTTCAGACATTCTCTTGGGGAATAAAGGTGCTAATATCCTGAACTGCACAGATGCTATATCTTCTTTTGTTACTTGCTCATTCAATGAATTTATAGACTTTTGCACATCTTTTGTAGCGCTGAATTATTAGTTTATGTTTTGAAGCTCTTATCTGATTCCTGACTTATGCATGTTCATATCTGTTGTTTACTAATGGGAACGAGACATTATGCTATTGGACAGGGTGGCGTTCTTGTCCTTGAAACAGCAGCATTAACAATGTTTTTTCGGTGTGTTGTTTCATATCTCCAACGTATAAAACATCTCTTATCAATCATTAGTTCTTCTGTTAAACAAGCTGAAAATGCTGAAAATGAGGCCCAAGAGACGCTACATATGACCCGACAAACCAAATGGGAATGGCTTGAAGCTTCCACCATAGACGTGTCTCAGTTTTCTCTTACTCTTGTTGTTGAAGATGGCTCTGGTATAGTGTCCTTCCTTTTCTTATATGTGATACTTATGCCACATATTGCTTTTGAATAATTAGTTCATTTGTGTAGGAGGTTTTCAGGAACTTGTGATTGAGGTTGATGTCCATATGAAGTTCGAATCTGCAAATCTGCTGAGGAAATTCATATTTAAACTTTCCAGGATGGTGATCTTTTCTCAAGTTCATAGAAATTATGTAGAAAATGAAAATCATGGAAGTCATCAGAGCAAAATGTTGAATAATTTAGTTGCCTCTATATCAGCTGAAAAGCATGAGAATGATCATACATCAAATCAGGTTTGGGTTGGCATGGGTTCTATTTCAGATTTTGAAATGACAATATCCTTGTCTGAAATACAGGTGAGCAATGCTAAATTTCTTTTGTTTCTTTCAAGTTTTGAAAATGCAATGCTTGGATAACTTGCTGCAATTTTCATACTGTCGGTGCTTCTATCACTGGAAGAGCATGCATGCCTTGTTTTTGATATCTCAGTCTAACTTGCCTTTTATATCAGATGATTTTATCCATGGTTTCATCCTTCTCCTCTGCATCCAACAAAGAGACAGGCAGTGACCTGAAACGAAGGCGATTGTCCAGTAACCAAGAACCTGACAACTGTTTGAAAGCTATGGTTCCTGATGGTACATGATGTGTATGAATTTTTTTTTTAACCTTTTGCAGATTTAAGGGAAACTGAACTAAATGTTATTCATGAGTTGTGTAGGAGCAATTGTGGCAATTCAAGATGTGCATCAACACTTGTACTTTGCTGTTGAAGAAAGGGAAAATAAGTATAGTTTGTTTGGTGTTATTCATCATTCACTTGTAGGGGAGAAGGCACTTTTTAGGGTAAGAATTTATTATTTCACATTTCCATTTAATTCAGGAGCTTAGAGTCTTGATTTGTGGCAATTTCTTGAATCTTATAATTTTTGTATTGAGTTGTGTGCGTTTAGATGTTGCTAATTTTGTATCTGTGTATTGAATAGCTCTGTACACAACTTTAATTTTTAGATGCTTTCCTGTATGGTTATTACAATAGTCTGTCTAGCATGCAGCAGTGGCTTTCTTGCTCTTTGTTCCAGAAGATATTGTGCCCTTGTTCAACAATTTTGGGAGTCATGTGCTGTTTATTGCTTACTGTGACATTAGGCTTTGCTTTGCATAAACAAACAATTAGAACCTTCACACCTTTTCGTATGTTGTTTGGGGAGAAAAGGAAAAGTACAGGCATTAAAACATGGGTGCCCATGTGAAATTATGCAATCTATACTAGAATCAGGTTGGGGGACTGAACATTTAATGGATCTTATAAGGTTCCATGACTGTATACTCACCTTGGATCTGAGGCTTAGAAATGTCGTTTTTTGGAGATCATTTTATGCATTCATTCATTTTATTGTAGCCTGTTTTTTCATTGAATAACCATTGTTCCATATCCATACATCGATCATTTAATTCTAGTTTGCATTTATATTTCAATTCTACTTTCCTCATGCTTCTTGTGCTATCAGTTGGTTCGAGAAGGTTATATAATAATTACCACATACCCACTTGTTATATACATGTTTCTTTTGTACTGGGTCCAAACTCAATGATATGGGGAAAGTGATCTTCACTGACTGTGAAGTTGGAGCACGAGCTCTTTTGAGTACACAGTACTGATCCCTAGTGTGCTAATGTTGTGAATTTTTTGGGGGACAGTTATGAGATGTTATTGATACTTTGCATACTTGTGTGGGAGT